>Ga0210383_10000070_pt1 | contig 112073 bp, 117 predicted proteins | sample IncBWC14OmetaG_FD_160072 | JGI IMG/M metagenome (GOLD analysis project Ga0210383, IMG submission 160072) | Forest soil microbial communities from Barre Woods Harvard Forest LTER site, Petersham, Massachusetts, United States - Inc-BW-C-14-O ...
ACGCTCCTTTTGACGATACCCAATACGTTAGGCGTTGACTACAATGTACGTGCTGTCTTCTATTTTGAGGCATGTTGCACCTGGATTAGGTTGGCGTTGAACTCATCTCACGCCTACAGAGCTTCGACCCGAGCCACCGGCTCGGGCCTCGCTCGTATCCTTCGCGTACGCTCGGATACTCCCGGGCCGTATTGCGTATGCTGGAGACGGGTCCCGATACCTAGCGTTAGGTGGTCCATATAAATGAAATTAAGGATTCTCCTTCCTGTCCTTCTGATACTCGGTAAAGGCCAGCTTGATGTATTCCATCAGGTCGTAGTCGGTCGCACGCACACAAAACGTATACGACGGCCGGTATTTAGCCATGAAGCTATCCAGCTCGTCGCCCTGGAGGTGCGTCACTCTCAGTACAATAGACGGATTGAACCGGTGGTCGATGTATTTATCCTGTTCGTCTTCGACCAGCCGGCGCTGGAACGCCAGCAATCGCCTTGTCCGGTCAAACTGGAAATAGCGGATGATCTGATCGATGTCGAAGCCGGCGCCCATACCCAGGCCTGAACTACCGCTGTTCAACTTGAAGGGGTTCGGTTTCTTAAAATCAAAATACTTTTCATAATCTTTCCGGTTCTGAATGGAGTCATCCCGATAGTCGCGCGGCATGACCCTCACCTCCTTTAATTCCACAGGATCAACATGGAGCGCGATGTCAAAGTTATTCAGGGTGTTGATGTCCTTAACGGGATATTTAACAGTGGCCCGACCCAGATAGGAGAAGTAGATGGAGTCGTCGTCCGGAACGGTGATGGAGTAGCCACCGGTTGAATCCGTCATCGTACCCCGGCCGGAACTGCTGATGACGCTGACCCGGTCCAGGGGATGGGTCCGGTACATATTATATACCCGGCCACGCACGGTGACCTGGCCCCAGACGCGACCCCCGGCAGCGAAAGACAAGCCCAAAACGATAAGCATCGACAGCCCGCGGGTAAACAAAGACAAAGACGTTGTTTTGTGTGATATTACTACCAAAACCGGACATTATTGACGGGTACTGAACATTTTTAACGAGGATTTAAACCTTTCACCGCCTCCTCTATCACGCGCGGAAAATGGTTATGCTCAAGGTATTGGATCTTTTTGGCGAGCGTCTCCGGGGTATCTTCCGGATCGACGGCCACTTTTGCCTGGAAGATGACCTGGCCGTGGTCGTAGAGATCGTCGACATAGTGGATCGTGATACCGCTTTCTTTATCTCCCGATTCGATCACCGCCTCATGAACAAAATGCCCATACATCCCTTTTCCACCATATTTGGGGAGAAGAGCCGGGTGGATATTGACAATCCGGCGGGAATAAGCCTCCACAAGCTTGCCGGGGATCTTCCACAGGAAACCCGCCAGTACGATGAACCCGATACCCCGGGCCTGCAACTCAGGGACATAGGCGGTGCCGCGGAAGAATTGTTCCTTTTCGATCAGCAGGACGGGGATCCCGGCTGCAGAAGCAATGTTCAATACGCCGGCATGCGGGTTATTGCAAACGATCAGATCGACGGATATGGATGGGTTCCCCTGGAAATGGCGGATGATCCGGGCGGCATTGGAACCTGTCCCGGAGGAAAAGATCGCGAGCTTGTTCATATCGCCAAAACTACGGCTCCCGATGAAAATTCCGGAATCCACCTTCCCCAAGGTCTAAATTTTCGATTCCGGATGGATGACAATCCTATGACAGAAGGTCAGCGCGATTTGTCGTAAATCGCTGAAACCCACGCCCACAAAGGATAAAATTTTTTTTTCCATGTTGATAGATTGTTAAAATCCTGACTTATTTTTGCAACCTGTTAATGTACAGACAGTGAGATTTTTCCACATCTATACAACTTATTGTATATATGATTAACCTAAGACCAACAGTCAAATCGTTGCAAACAGTCAAAAAGCTAATATCCAGTCTTCTTCTCCCCGCTCTGTTTCTTCTCGGTAATAATAAGGTATTCGGTCAGGATGGAAAGACGTTGTTTCAGTCAAACTGCGCACAATGTCACAATCCGATCAGGGTTGTCACGGGTCCCGCCTTGCAGGGAGTAACCACCCGGGTTCCGGATAAGAAATTGCTCTATGCCTGGATCCATAATAATCAGGCCGTTCTTGCTTCCGGTAACAAGTATTTTAACGACTTGTTCAATCAGTACAACAAGACGGCGATGAACTTGTTTCCCACGCTGACGAATCCGGAGATCGATGCGATCCTGAACTACGTGGAGACGTATAAAGCGCCGGTTGCTGATAAGAACAATCCGCCGCCGGCTGAAGAGAACGACAACACCCTCCTCTACGGGATCCTGACCCTGATCCTGGCGATCATCATGTTCGTCCTGCTCCAGGTCAATTCCAGCCTGAGAAAGCTCTCCGATGACAAGGAAGGCATACCCGCCCATGAGCCGGTACCTTTCTACCGCAATAAAGTCTATATCGCCGTCGCGATCCTGGTTGTATTTCTCGTAGGAGGCTACTACCTTTCGGAAGGAGCGATCGGCCTCGGCCGCCAACAGGGCTATCAGCCGGCCCAGCCGATCTTCTACTCACACCGGGTGCACGCCGGGATCAACCAGATCAGCTGCCTGTATTGCCATAGCAACGCGCTGCTCAGCAGACACGCAACAGTGCCGCCGCTGAATGTCTGTATGAACTGTCATGCCGCCATCAATGAATACTCAAAGGGCCCAAAACTATACCGTGAAGACGGCAGCGAAGTCGACGGAACAGCGGAGATCCAGAAATTGTACAGCTTCGTCGGTTATGATCCCAAGACGAGCACCTACCACACCGAAGATGCCCGGCCCGTCGAATGGGTAAAGATCCACAACCTTCCCGATCACGTCTTCTTTAGCCATTCCCAGCACACCGCAGCCGGCAAAGTACAATGTCAGACCTGTCACGGTCCTATCCAGACGATGGATGAGGTACATCAATTTGCACCGTTGAGCATGGGCTGGTGTATCAATTGCCACCGCACTACCAAGGTCGACTTCCCGGATTCGACCGGATCGAACGGAAACAAGTTCTATAGCATTTATGAGCATTTCCAGCAGGATCTGAAGAATCATGACAAGGACAGCATCACCGTCAAGGACATTGGCGGCACCGAATGCCAGAAATGCCATTATTAATCCCCTCCTTCCGCGCGGCGGAGACGTCGCGTGGCGGGCCGCATAACAGAGTCGCCGCGTGGCGCAAAAAAAAAGATTTAACATCTCAGATATGAGCGACAAAAAACACTGGCAGAGTTTCGGAGAGCGCAGTAACAGTGAAGCGTATCAGAAGACAGCCGGAAATGAGTTTCAGGAAGGTTTACAGTTGGAAGGCCTGGATGGGAAAGGATTGTTCGACGCCAAACATCCCCGCAGGGACTTTCTGAAATACCTGGGCTTCAGCACCGCCGCCGCTACACTCGCCGCCAGTTGCGAGATGCCCGTCCGGCACGTGGTCCCTTATCTCAACAAGCCCGAGAATATGATCCCCGGCGTAGCCGACTACTACGCCACTACCTATACGAATGGCGGCGATATCGTCTCCCTGGTCGCGAAGGTCCGGGACGGCCGGCCGATCAAACTGGAGGGGAATGCATTGTCTTCCCTGACAGGCGGCGGAACCTCCGCCCGGGTACAGGCCGCGGTACTCGATCTGTACGATACGGGCCGGCTTCGTTACCCGATGCAGATCGTAAACGGCAAGCCACAGGAAGTCACGACATTCGAGGCGTTTGACAAAATGGTGGCCGATGCGCTGTCCGCGGGAACGGGACCGCTTGTCCTGCTGACCGGATCGCTGACTTCCCCGACGACCAAAGAGATCATCACCCAATTCCTCGCCAAATTTCCCGGCAGCAAACATGTCCAGTACGATGCCGATTCCTACAGCGGGCTGCTGCTGGGCGCCGAAGCATCTTATGGCAAGCGGGCGATCCCGGCCTATCGTTTCGACAAGGCCGATGTGATCGTAAGCCTGGGGGCGGATTTCCTTGGAACCTGGCTGACACCGGTTGAATTCGCACACCAATATGTCCAGAACCGGCGGATCGATGAAAAGAACCCCCGGATGAGCAGGCATTTTCACTTCGAGAGTATCGTGACGCTGACCGGCAGCAACGCTGACTTCCGGTACACGCATAAGCCTTCCGAGACCGGTGCCGTAGCGCTGGCCCTGCTGGCCGAGCTGGGCGGTTCCGTTACTGCTCCTGCGCTTCCCGACTCAGTAAAGGCCGGGGTGAAAAAAGCGGCGAAGGAGCTGATGGACAATAAGGGCAAGGCGCTTGTGGTCAGCGGTAGCAACAATATGCACGTTCAGGTCATCGTCAATGCGATCAATGAAGCGATCGGTGCGACCGGCGTTACGGTTGACTGGTCCTCCCCGGTTCAGGTACGTCAGGGTATCGACAGCGATTTCTCCGGGCTCGTCGCAGATATGAATGATGGAAAAGTCGGTTCCCTCCTGATCTATGGCCTAAACCCGATCTATACTTATTATGATGCAGATAAGTTCAAAAGCGGACTCGGGAAAGTGAAGACTGCGATTTCCTTTAACGACCGGCTCGATGAAACGACCGAGCTCTGCAAGTTCGTTCTGCCCGCGCCGCATTTTCTGGAAAGCTGGGGCGACGCGGAACCCCGGCCGGGTTATTTCAGCTTCCTGCAGCCGACCATCGCCCCGCTCTTCAAGACGCGGGCTTTTGAAGACTCCCTCCTCAAATGGGGCGGAAGCACGACCAATTACGAAACTTTTTTCAAACTATACTGGACGACCAAGCTGGGCGGCGTGGAAGCATACGAAAAAGTGCTCCAGGATGGCGTGATCGAACCGGTCGCGGGCCCTGGAACTGCCGCCACGGGCGCAGCCTTCAACGCGTCCAAAGTCGCGGAGGCGGCCACGGCGCTGGCCGCTATCAAGACCACCGCCGGTCCATTCGAAGTGGTGCTCTACCAGAGCGTTTGTATGGGTGTCGGTAATCAGGGGAACAACCCCTGGCTGCTGGAACTGCCCGACCCCATCTCCAAGGCAGATTGGGACAACTATGCGGTCATTTCGCCGAAGGCAGCCAAGGATATTTTCCATATCGATCTGGGTGATCGCCGGCAGGCGGACGCATTCGAAGTATTCCCCGACCGGAACGTGATCAATATCACCATCGGAGATAAACAAATGGAGCTGCCCGCGCTTATCCTCCCCGGTACGCACAACGAAGTCATCGGGATCGCAGTTGGTTATGGCCATCAAAGCGCCGCTCCCGACAATACGGCCAACTACATCGGCCAGGCCGCCGCAGGGGCGGGGAAAAATGCATTTCCGCTGATGACCTGGAATGGTGCGACGGTCGACTGGTTTGCGACGGGCGCCAATTTCAGCGATACGAAGAAGACGTATAAAGTAGCACAGATGCAGACCCATACGACCTATGAAGGCCGTACGGAAGTCGTGAAGGAACTGACGCTCGACGAATTTAAAAAAGATCCGAACGGCATTCTTGAAGACCGGCAGAAGGAGCTGAAGGACTATGGCGGCCTGCAGAATTTTGAGACACAGGGGACGCTTTATCCCACTTATGATAAGCCCGGGATCAAATGGGGCATGTCGATCGACCTGAATTCCTGTATCGGTTGTGCCGCCTGCGTGGTCGCCTGTCATGCGGAGAACAATGTACCTGTTGTCGGCAAGGATGAGGTGCTGCGGTTTCATGACATGCACTGGATCCGGATCGACCGTTATTATTCGGCGGCCAATCCGCATAACCTGGACAACCCCGACGATGTCCAGGTGATCTTCCAGCCGATGCTGTGCCAGCATTGCGATAACGCGCCCTGCGAGAACGTTTGTCCGGTCAATGCCACCAACCACAGCACGGAGGGCATGAATCAGATGGCGTACAACCGCTGTATCGGGACCCGCTACTGCGCCAACAACTGTCCGTTCAAGATCCGCCGGTTCAACTGGGCCGACTATACGGGCGCGGACAGCTTCCCGAACAACCAGGACCAAACGACCGTGGGCAAGCTGGATCCTGCCGTATTCCAGATGAATGACGACCTTACCCGGATGGTGCTTAACCCCGATGTGGTGGTTCGCAGCCGGGGCGTTATGGAGAAATGTTCCTGGTGCGTCCAGCGCCTGCAGGAAGGCAAGCTCAAGGCAAAACGCGAGAACCGGGTTCTCCGCGATTCCGATGCAAATACCGCCTGTGCCCAGGCCTGCCCGACGAGTGCGATCGTGTTCGGGAACGCAGGCGCCAAAGACAGCCTGATCAGCACAACACGCGTTGATCATGCCCAACGGATCTTTTACGGCCTCGAAGAGCTGCACGTGCTGCCGAACCTGAACTACCTGGCGAAGGTCCGTCATACGGATGCCGTATGGGGCCCCAATAACACCGATTCGGAGGAAACAAAGCCCGAATCGCACAGTTAACGAATAAAAATAATAGCTAAAAGCGCAATATACTATGGCTTTATTAATGTACGAATCACAGGTTAGGCCCGCGCTGGTAGAGGGGCAGAAAGATTACCACCAGGTGACGGAGGATCTCGTTCGCCCCATTGAGGCCGCGCCCAGCACGGCGTGGTGGATCGGATTCCTGGTGTCTGTAGCCTGTCTTCTTTTCGGCATTTACTCAGTGACCATGCAGGTGATCTATGGGGTTGGCCAATGGAACCTTCACCGAACCGTAGGCTGGGGCTGGGATATCACAAACTTCGTCTGGTGGGTCGGTATCGGTCACGCGGGAACGCTGATCTCCGCGATCCTTTTGCTGTTCCGTCAGGGCTGGCGTACCGGGGTTAACCGGGCGGCGGAGGCGATGACCATTTTTGCAGTGATGTGCGCCGGGCAGTTCCCGGTGTGGCATATGGGCCGGGTCTGGTTAGCCTTCTTTATCATGCCCTACCCCAATTCGCGGGGTCCGCTCTGGCCGAACTTCAACTCCCCCCTGCTCTGGGACGTATTCGCGATCTCGACGTATTTCACCGTATCGGTCTTATTCTGGTATACCGGTCTTATCCCCGATCTGGCGACGGTCCGGGACAGAGCCAAATTAAAGTGGCGGAAGTTCTTCTACGGTATAATATCATTCGGCTGGACAGGCTCCGCCAAGCACTGGCAGCGTCACGAAGCCCTGGCGCTCGTCCTGGCCGGTTTGAGTACTCCCCTGGTACTCTCGGTCCATACGATCGTGTCCTTCGACTTCGCGACGTCGGTGATCCCCGGCTGGCACACGACGATCTTCCCGCCTTATTTCGTGGCAGGCGCCATCTTCTCCGGGTTTGCGATGGTACAGACGCTATTACTCGTCAGCAGAAAGGTGCTGAACCTGCAGGAATATATCACCCTTGAGCACATCGAAGTCATGAACAAAGTGATCGTCCTCACGGGTTCGATCGTGGGCATTGCGTATCTGACGGAACTTTTTGTTGCCTGGTACAGCATGAATAAATTCGAGAGCTGGGCCTTTTTTCAAAACCGGGTCAACGTCTTCAGTCCGTATGGTTGGGCTTATTACCTGATGATGGGCTGTAACGTGCTGTCGCCGCAGATCTTCTGGTTCCGGAAGATGCGCCGCAATATCACGGTAACCTTCTTCATGTCGATCATCGTAAATATCGGGATGTGGTTCGAACGTTTCGTAATTATCGTCCTGTCTATTTATCGCGACTATATACCCAGCAGCTGGGCAACCTATTACCGGCCTTCGATCTGGGAGGTGGGATTCTATATCGGGACCTTCGGGCTGTTCTTTACCTGTTATTTCCTGTTCTCGAAGTTTGCGCCGGTGATCGCGATTGCCGAGATCAAGCACATCCTGAAGAGATCGGGTAAAGTGTTTAAGGAAAAGATGGGCAAGGAAGAGCAGGAGACGGCGGAAGAATTCGCAGCAGAATATCAGCATTCAGGACATTAGGGTTCTAAAAGATTATAAGTATGTCAGTTAAAAAATTTGTTGTCGGCATTTTTACAGATGAGCAGGTCCTTTTCCCGGCTATAAAGAAAGTGCGGTCGGCGGGGTATAAGATCTATGATGTCTTTACGCCCATGCCGATACATGGCCTGGATCAGGCAATGGGGCTGCGGGAGACAAGCCTGCATACGGCCGGCTTTATTTATGGGATTACCGGCACGACCTGTGCCATCGGCGGTATCGGATGGATCTTCAACAGCGACTGGCCGGTCAATTTTGGCGGCAAATCGCATTTCGATCTGCCGGCCTGGATACCCATCACGTTCGAGATGACCGTATTGTTCTCCGCCGTCGGCATGACGCTGACCTTCTGTTATCTCTGCCAGTTAGCCCCGTTTGTGCGGAAGCATCACTTCAACCTCCGGTCCACGGATGATCAATTTACGATGGTGATCGAATTGACGGATAAGACAAATGAGGCGGCGGTGATCGATTTCCTGAAGAGCGTAGGAGCAACCGGGATCAATACACAGAGCGCCGAGACCGGCTGGTGGCTGGGCCGTTACGATAAAGAGAAAACCCCATTCGAACAAAAAGGACACGCATTAGTATGAAGAAAGTATATATCCCTTCGCTGATCCTGGTCGCGGTGACGCTCGCGGTAAGCTGTAGTGACATCCAGCGGAACCCCGGGAGGATCTATATGCCGGATATGGCCTATAGCCGGGCTTACGAGACGTATGCCACTACGGAAGAGATGAAAGCGGACCTGCTGAAGAAAGGTATTCATTTCAGCAATACACCCGTTCCGGGCACGATCAAACGTGGAGAGCTGCTCCCGTTTCTCCTGACCAAGGACGTTCCCGGCGATTCGACCAATTATGTCGCGTCGAAGCAGGTAAAAAATCCGCTTACCTCGATGGATACCGTGGAAGCTGAGCGGTTATACCTCGTGAATTGTGCGATCTGTCACGGACCGAAGCTGGATGGCAACGGTCCGCTGTATAAAGGCGGGGAGGGCCCATTCCCGGCCGCGCCGGCCAATTTCGCCCTGCCGCAATACGCCGGCATGCCAGAAGGCCAGATGTTCTACTCGGCCACCTATGGAAAGAACAAGATGGGAAGCTATGCTTCCCAACTGAACACGGAACAACGCTGGATGGTGATCGCCTACATCAAATCGAAGCAGGCGGCGGCGGCGGCACAACCGGCTTCTGCGGCACAACCGGCTTCTGCGACCCAACCGGCGGCTGGCAGCGCCGGACCAGATTCGACGGCGGCAAAAAAATAAAGGATTTCAGAACACACTAAAACATTCCGAATGTCATCCATATCTCACATTAAGGAACATTTTCAAACGCCTACCCGATACAAACAGTGGTCGCTCGGATTGATGACCGTGGGCGTGCTTTCGCTGATCATCGGATTCATCGTGTATGGCGGCGGCAATAATTTAAGTGGTACCCGCTTCTGGGCCGCGCTGCTGCAGAACAGTGTATATTTCCTGCTGATCGTGAATGCCGCGTTGTTCTTTTTTGCCGCACATACCTTGGCATATGCGGGCTGGGTGATGTCTTTCCGCCGGCTGACCGAAGCAATTTCCGCCTGCGTGATCCCATTGGGGATCATCTGCTTCGTGATCCTCATGTGCCTGGTCTGGGGCGGCCATTCCGCACTTTATGAGTGGGTGGACAGGGATGCGGTTGCCAAAGACGCCGTCCTCAAAGGAAAATCCGGTTTTCTAAGTCCCAGTTTCTTTACCATTTATACCATTTTGACCATCGGGTTGTGGAATGTGTTGGGCATAAAGCTGCGTAGCCTGTCCCGGTCGATCGACGACACCAAACTGACCATCGAAGAGGGGAAACGGTACATCTTCACGAACACGGTTTGGGCGGCGGTCTATATCGTCTGGTTTGCCCTGACGGTTATGTCCGTCGTTCCCTGGCTTTGGCTGATGAGCCTAAATGCCCACTGGTTCTCCACGATGTACAGCTGGTATACGTTTGGCAGCACCTGGGTATCGGGCATCGCGCTGATGACGATCTTTATCATCTACCTGAAAAATCAGGGATACCTGGAATATACAAATGAAGAGCACTTGCACGATATGGCGAAGTATCAGTTTGCGTTCTCGATCTTCTGGACCTATCTCTGGTTCGATCAGTTCATGCTGATCTGGTACGCGAACATCTCGGAGGAGACGGTCTATTTCAAACCGCGGTTTGACGGAGCTTATGCGGGCATTTTCTATTTGAACTTTATCATCAACTTCGTGGCGCCGCTGCTGATCTATATGAAACGGGGGTCCAAACGGAACTGGGGCACGGTAACATTTATGTCCGTACTTTTGATCTTTGGACACTGGCTGGATTTTTACCAGATGGTATTCCCCAGGGTCGACCCGGACCATGTTCCGATGAGCCTGTTCGACTTCGGCATTGCTTTGGGCTTCGTTGGGGTGATCATGTGGCAGACGCAAAGAGTATTGAGTAAATTCCCTTTGCTGGCGAAGAATCATCCATTTTTGAAAGAAAGTATCATCCATCATACTTAAAACTCTTCGAATACCATGTCTACGTTTTTTCTGATACTGATCCTGTTAATGGGCTTCCTGATCACCTTTCAGATCGCCAAAGCCAGTGAGTATGTGGGCGTTTTGAAGGGGGAAAAGAAGAATTTCGAGCAGAACAACAAGGTCAACGGTTTCCTGATGATCGCTTTCCTGGTATTGGGGCTCATCGGGGTCTATTGGTGTAACGAGCTGTACCGCGGGAAGATACTGGGCGAATCCGCCTCCGTGCACGGGGAGGAGATCGATTCCATGCTCTATATTACGATCGCGATCACGGGAGTTGTATTCGTGATCACACAGGTCCTGCTCTTCTGGTTTGCCTTCAAATACCAGTATTCCGAACAAAGAAAGGCCTACTTTTTTCCCCATAGCAACAAGCTGGAGGTGATCTGGACGGTGATACCCGCGATCTTTCTGACCGTACTGGTCGGATTCGGGCTGTTCTATTGGTTCCGGATCACGGGCGAAGCGCCGGCGGATGCCAACCAGATCGAAGTAACGGGCAAGCAATTTGGCTGGATCTTCCGTTATCCGGGTAAGGACCATGTCTTCGGGAAAAAATACTATCAGAATATCAACGACGGAGCGAATAACCAGCTGGGACTGATCTGGGATGACCCCTATTCGCATGATGATATCGTCACCGGGGATATGTACATCGAAGTCGACAAGCCGGTCAAGATGATCATCAATTCCCGGGATGTCATCCATGACTTCGGCCTGGTCTATTTCCGGCAAAAAATGGATGCGGTTCCCGGGACGCCCACCACGATGTGGTTCATCCCCAAGTTTACCACCGAGCAGATGCGGAAGAACCTGGCCAATCCCGCATTCGAATATGAAATTTCCTGCGACCAGATGTGCGGAAGGGGCCACTACACGATGCGCGGTATCATCAAGGTGGTGACCCATGAAGAGTATGTGATCTGGCTGGCAAAGCAAAAATCCAATTATGACCAGGTGATGGTAGGTAAGACACCCGCTGTCGCCGATACGAAATAATAAAATCATTATGAGCAACGAAGCAGCATTCCATCCGGTAACCGAGACCAGCCATGACATCCATTTGGATGAGCATGGAGTGCATCATCATCACGAGACATTTATTACCAAATATGTCTTCAGTCAGGACCATAAGATGATCTGCAAGCAATTCCTGCTGACGGGGATGTTCTGGGCGATCGTCGGAGGCCTGATGTCGGTGCTGTTCCGGCTGCAGCTGGGTTATCCGGACGCGCATTTTCAGATCCTGGAGGACGTCTTCGGCAGCAAATGGGCAAAAGGGGGGCAGATCCAGCCCGAATTTTACTATGCGCTGGTGACGATGCACGGGACGATCCTGGTCTTCTTCGTATTGACGGGCGGATTGAGCGGAACGTTCGCCAACTTCCTGATCCCGCTGCAAGTCGGCGCGCGGGACATGGCTTCTCCGTTCCTGAATATGTTGTCGTACTGGTTCTTTTTTGCGGCGAGCGTGGTGATGCTCTCGTCACTTTTTATTGAGTCCGGTCCTGCCGCAGGCGGTTGGACCTCCTATCCGCCGTTGAGTGCGTTGGCTGATGCGTCGGAGGGGTCGAAGACGGGGATGGATCTATGGTGTATCTCGATGGCTTTATTTGTGGTCTCCTCGCTGCTTGGCGGCCTGAACTATATTTCGACGATCCTGAATTTACGTACGAAGGGGATGAGCATGACGCGGCTTCCGTTGACGATCTGGGCCATCTTGTTTACCGCGATCCTGGGGGTTCTGTCCTTCCCGGTATTGTTGTCCGGCCTCATCCTCCTGCTGTTCGACCGTCACGCGGGAACGAGTTTTTATCTCTCCGATATTTTCCTGACGGAGACCGGCAAGGCGCTCCCGAACGAAGGCGGCAGTGCCATCCTTTACCAGCACTTGTTCTGGTTCCTCGGTCACCCTGAAGTATACATTATTATTTTGCCGGCGATGGGGTTGGTATCGGAAGTAATGTCCGTCAATGCGCGCAAGCCCATCTTCGGGTATATGGCAATGGTCGCGTCGCTGTTTGCGATCGCGGTCCTGGCCTTCCTGGTTTGGGCACACCACATGTTCGTAACCGGATTGAATCCGTTCCTCGGATCGGTATTCGTATTGCTGACGCTGCTGATCGCGGTGCCATCCGCCATCAAGGTCTTCAACTGGCTGACGACTCTATGGCGGGGCAATATCCGGTTCACGCCGGCGATGCTGTTTGCGATCGGGTTTGTCAGCACTTTTATCTCCGGCGGTTTGACGGGGATCTTCCTGGGTAACTCTACGCTGGACATCCAGCTCCACGATACGATGTTCGTGGTCGCCCACTTCCATATTGTGATGGGGGTATCGGGAATCCTGGGAATGTTTGCGGGGATCTATCACTGGTTCCCGAAAATGTACGGCCGCTACATGAACAACACCCTGGCCTATATCCACTTCTGGATCACGTTCGCGGGCGCCTACCTGATCTTTTGGCCGATGCACTATGAAGGACTGGCGGGGCTGCCGCGCCGGTATTTGGATTACCGCAGCTGGCTGTCCTTTGACCAGTTCGGCGACCTGAACCGGTTCATTTCGACCGTAGCCCTGATCACCTTCGCGGTGCAGCTGTTGTTCGTTTTCAACTTTATCTACTCCATTTTCAAAGGGCGGCGGGTAATGAACAGGAACCCCTGGGGCTCTACGACACTGGAGTGGACCGCGCCGATCCGGCCCGGACATGGCAACTGGCCCGGGGAGATCCCGGAAGTTTACCGCTGGCCCTATGACTATGCGAAGGATGGAAGAGACTTCATCCCGCAGACGGAGCCGCTGGGAAGCAATGAGAGTCAGCATTAAGCGATCGCATGGATAAATGGATATAGATATAGTGAAGCAACCGACAGTGAAGCAACCGAGTTCTTTAAAATTTGCCGGCAAACTGCAGGATTATAAACTGCTGATCAAGTTCAACCTCAGCTTCATGGTTGTCTTTTCCGCCTTGATCAGCTATTTGCTGGCGCCGAAAGTAATGGAATATGACTGGGCGGCGATCGGGCTTTTCTTTATCGGCGGTATGCTGGTAACGGGGAGCGCGAATGCGATCAACCAGATCGTAGAGAAGGATACGGATGCCCTGATGAAGCGGACGGCGGGTCGGCCGGTCGCGGCAGGACGGATGACCACCGAAGAGGCGTGGACGTTTGCGGTCCTGGCTGGCCTGGGCGGAGTGCTGATCCTTTCCCATTTCAACTGGCTCGCTGCGGGCCTGGCGGCTTTCAGCCTGTTCCTGTATGCCTTTATCTATACGCCGTTGAAAAAGGTCAGTTCGATCTCCGTGCTGGTGGGAGCGGTTCCGGGCAGCTTGCCTTGCCTGATCGGCTGGGCCGCGGGGAATGACCGGCTGAGCGCCGGCGGCTGGATCCTGTTCGCGATCCAGTTCTTCTGGCAGTTCCCGCACTTCTGGGCGATCGCGTGGATTGCGCACAAGGACTATACGGCGGCGGGCTTCAAGCTGCTGCCGTCCACGGAGGGGCCAACGAAATATTCCGCGATACAGGCGATCATCTATTCGCTGTTGCTGCTGCCGGTGGGGGTGTTGCCCTGGCTGACGGGGATGTGCGGGCCGATCGGGGCAATCATCGTATTCGTGGCAAACCTTTTCATGGTTGGTCAGTGCGTCCGGTTATACCGGGAGATGACCGTGAAGGCAGCAAGACGGGTGATGTTCAGCAGCTATATCTATTTGCCCGTCGTTTTGCTTGCGCTGCTGGCGACAAAAGTTTAAACTATGGACGCAGTGAACGAACAACGAAAGAAAATACATCCGCATAAATTCACGTTATGGGTGGCGTTGGCAAGCATTGTGATGATGTTTGCCGGGTTGACGAGCGCATACGTAGTGAAGCGGGATGCGGCAGGTTGGACGACGTTTTCGATACCCAGGGCTTTTTGGTATTCGACAGCCATCATCCTGTTGAGCAGCCTCACGATGCAGATGGCATTGAGATCTTTTAAAGAGCGGGAGATGCTCCGGTACCGGAACCTGCTAACGGTGACGACGATCCTGGGTATCTTGTTCATGTTATCGCAGTGGACCGGATTCAGGGAGATCTGGCACACAGGGATCACGTTCCGTGGCTCGGGCGGCGGGCAATTCCTGTATGTCATCGCCGGGTTACACCTGGCGCACGTGCTGGGCGGGGTAGTCGCGCTCGTGGCCATGCTGGCGCGGGCGCTTGTATCGAAGGTCCGAAGTTATAACGTTGTTCCGGTGGAGCTGATGGCGACCTATTGGCATTTTGTCGATCTGTTGTGGCTCTACCTGTTGATTTTCTTTATTTTAGTAAAATAATAAACCAAGAATATGGCACAAGCGGTACCAGCAGGACAGAAGTGGTGGAGTGGCGGAAAAAGCCCCTTCAATGTGGAGTATGGGAAGCTGATGATGTGGTATTTCCTGATGAGCGATAGCTTTACCTTTGGCGCTTTTCTGATCTCGTACGGGTCCATCCGTTTTGCAAGCAATGGCTGGCCCAACCCCAACGAAGCTTTCAGGGCTTTCCCGGGATTGGCAGGCGTCAATTTGCCGCTGGTGTTTGTGAGCCTGATGACGTTTATATTGATCATGAGCTCTGTGACAATGGTATTGGCGGTTGCCGCGGGACATAGCGGCGATCGGAAGAAAGTGACTTTTTATATGATCCTGACGATCATCGGCGGCCTCGCCTTTCTTGGCTGTCAGGCCTGGGAGTGGACACACCTGCATAGCGAAGGCGCCTGGTGGGGAAGGAATCCGTTTCCGAATGCCGACGGTACCCTGGCGACGACCAATTTTACCAATTACTTTTTTACGATAACCGGTTTCCATGGCTTTCACGTCTTTTCGGGTGTTGTCATCAATGTGATCATGCTGATCAAGAACATCCGGGGCGATTTTGCACGGAAGGGAAGTTACCTGATGATCGAGAAGGCCGGGTTGTACTGGCACTTTGTGGATTTGGTATGGGTATTCGTATTTACTTGTTTTTATTTACTTTAACATTTTTGCCGGCCGGGGGCCGGCCGACCAAAATAAAATATGTATGTCCGAGCACGCAACAACACACGACAACGCACACGCTTCGTTTGACACCAAGCCGATCTGGCGGACCTTCTGGATCCTGTTGGGGATCACGCTCGTAGAGATCACCCTGGCGACCATTCACATGAAGACGGATTTTCCGTCCAAGTATGTACTCAATGGCATCTACCTGATCCTCACCTGCGCCAAAGCATTTTATATTATTGCCGAATTCATGCACTTGCGGCACGAGATAAAGAATATGATCATGACGATCGCGGTTCCGGCCTGTCTCTTTATCTGGTTCATTATAGCGTTCCTGTGGGACGGCGCTTCGTATAATAACCTCCGCAACCGGTATGACCGGCATTATGCGGAGAAGATCATGGCGCCGAAGGAAGTACCCGCGGAAAAACCTGGCAAGCCGGAATAGTCGGTGCCCCGCGCCCGGTTCGGTCTATCAGTGCCCCGCACCCGGTTCGGTCTATCCATTAAAAGAATTATATCGTGAGCAAGAAAGCGTGGTTGGCGATCTGTATTGCGGTGGTGGTGCCGCTCGTATTCTATGGGATCGCGAAGACCTTCGGAGTGGCGATGCCTCCCCGGTATTTTGCCGATTCGGTCGTCACCCGGATCAAAGACGGCAAACAGATCTCCGATACGGTCTGGCATAAGGTGGCCAATATCCGGCTGGTCAATCAGCTTGGTGATACGGTCTCCCTCGATTCGCTTCGCGGCAAGGTGATCCTGATCGATTTCTTTTTTACGCACTGCGCGAGTATTTGTCCCATCCTTACACACAATATGCGCCACTTGCAGGACGCGCTCAAGTCCTCCGATAAGGCGAGGCTGGCTAGTGGCACCGATACAAATTTTGTGCAATTTCTGTCATTGACGGTCGATCCGGTACACGATTCGGCGCCGGTCCTGAAACGATACGCGGACCGGTATGGCGTGAATTCGGATCTGTGGTGGATGCTGACCGGCCCCAAAAGGACGATTTACACCTTCGCCCTCCAGGAGCTCAAACTCGGTTTGCAGGACAGCGTCAGCGTCGACTCGAATTTTGTGCACACCGACTATATTGCCCTACTCGACAAGGATCGGGTGATCCGCGGCTATTATCACGGTACCGATACCAACGCGCTGAAACGCCTCAGCGACGATATGGTCTTCATTATGCTGGAGAAGGACAAGAACCGCAGGTCCACTGCATTCGACGAGCTGCGGCCGTTGATGATACCGATCATCGTGATCCTGCTGGGCACCGCGGCGGGTGTAGTATTTTTTAGCCGCCGGGCCTCCCGGTCAAACCCACCGATATGAGTGTTCCATTAGAGCAGCGGAGTTATAACAAAGTCATCATAATCGTGTCGATCGCCATCCCCGCGGCCGTGGCTTTCCTGATCCTGGTGCCGCAGGCGAAGATCGATGTCGGGTTCAATACGCGGTCGCTGCCATTGTTCCATGCGATCCTGAACTCCAGCACGGCGATCCTGCTCATCGCGAGCTTGTATTTCATCCGGCATGGACAAGTGCGCGCGCACCGGCGGGCGAACTGGACAGCGGTTGTCCTGAGTACTGTATTTTTGGTGTCTTACGTGATCTACCATGCGACGAACCCGTCGACGCGCTTTGGGGATCTGAATCACGACGGCGTGCTTAGCGATGCGGAGAAGCAGCAGGCGGGGTTCTTACGGTATGTTTATTATGTCATTCTTTCCTCCCATATCCTCCTCTCGGGGGTTATCATTCCGTTTGTGCTGTTCACGCTGCAGCGGGCGTATCAGCGGAAATTTCCGCAGCATCGTCGGCTGGCAAGGATCACGTGGCCGTTATGGTTGTATGTGGCGGTGAGCGGGGTGGTGGTGTATATTATGATCTCCCCGTATTATTAAGGCGCTCCTCCCGGAGTTGGGACCGTCGCGGTTCGGGGACCCGCTCGTACTGGTAAGGACAATGCCGGCAACCGTTGCCGCAGCAATAGCCACGGTCAAGAAGATATTTTTCGGTCAGGACCATGAAACCGTCGTCGTTATAGTAGAAATCGATTCCTTCGATCAGGTCTTTCATGAGGTGGGAGTAGTTTTGCCTTTTATCCGCGGGGGTCTAAGTGGTCTGGCGGGCGGAATGGGTTCTTCATTCTTTATTCTCTCCATTAACAGATTGTCCTTATCCGGCAGGGGTTTTTCGGTCAATGTGAAGCAAATGTAGTGGATGCGCCTGCTTTCGGCGATATCGAGACTTTCATAGTGGGTCTTGATCTTCAACTCTTCTTTTATTGATCCGGCATGGATATCAGGGGTGTCTTCAAGGACGGTCAGGTGATACATTTCGGCGACCCATTTGGTGAATTGATAAAGAACAGGCGAGTCGGTCTTCAGATGGATGCGTCCGCCGGGTGTCAGGATCTGCTGATAGAGCCGGATGAATTTGGGGTGAGTGAGACGCCGGGTGGCACGCGATTTTCTGAGCTGCGGATCAGGGAAGGTCAGCCAGATCTCTGCGACTTCGCTTTCGGCAAAGTAGGCGGGCAACTTGTCGATCTGGGTACGGAGGAAGGCGGCATTGGGAATATTTTGTTCCAGGCAGGTCTTAGCGCCAATATAGATCCGGTTGCCTTTGACGTCGATGCCGATGAAATTGCGATCGGGGTACATTTGGGCGAGCCCGACCGTATATTCGCCTTTGCCGCAGGCCAGTTCAAGCGTGATCGGGTGATCGTTCTTAAAAAAAGTTGCCCACTTTCCGGGCATACCTTCCGGATACTGGAGGACGTTGGGAAAGGATTTGATGGCTTCGAAGCGGATGAGTTTCTTTTGGCCCATAAAGGGCAAAATTAGTAAATCTTCAAGACGGTACCACGAAAGTCCTGTTGGTCGATAAACCCCGTGAACCGGGAATCCGCCGCGCCATGACGATTGTCACCCAGCACAAAGTAATGGCCCGAAGGAACGATGACGGGGCCGAAATTATCGCGGGTCCAGGAATGACCGAAAAGCCGCTTAAAGTCATCCAACGAATCGTTATCAATGACAAGGCGACCGCCAATCGAGTATTTTCTGAACGCTGCGGTGCCGATAAGCGCATAAACCGTCGACAAGTTTGAGCGTATCGCCGGGTAGACCGCAAAGCCGCATCAACCACGTCCCCGCCGGCCAATCCCGGCTCGCCGCCTGATGGTAACAGATGAAATTAGATCGTTTGGGCGCGACCAGGCGCGAGGCCGGGATCCAGTCGCCCGGATTGATCGTGGGCTCATTGGAACCGGTGGGGATGTGATATCCCGCGCTCACATCAACTGCGCGATCTTATCCCTATCCAGTGGTTTGTTCAAAAACCGTTTGACAAATTCATTCAATTCGGCCTGCTTGCGGTCACGCTCATCCAGCGACGTGGTCAGCATCATGATGATGCATTTTTTTCGGATGTTTTCCGGCAGGTGCTGGTATTCATCCAGAAAATCGAAACCGGTCATTTCCGGCATGTTAATATCGAGGAAGATCAGGCTGGGTAGTTCGTCGGGCCTGTCATTTAGCGGCTTAAGGTAGGCAAGCGCTTCCCTGGCAGAGGGGACGCAGATCACCTTTTCAGCAAATTTTGTGGTCGACATCACCATTTCCGCAATATAGAGGTCGATTGGGTTGTCGTCGATGACCATCACGTATTTATATTTGTAGTCCATTGGCAACATTAATTGCTGAGATTCGGCAACCGGATGCTGAATTCGGTACCCCCGCCGAGCTCAGATTTGAGTTTGATCACCCCACTTAATTTCTCCACCGTTTCTTTGACGATATACAATCCAAGCCCCGAACCAACGGATTTGGTAGACACGCGGTAGAACATATTGAATACTTTCTCCTGGTTTTCCTTCCCGATGCCGATGCCGTTGTCTCTGACCAGGATATTCGCGGCGGTTTCGCACACGTCTACGCAGATTTCCACGAACGGATCGGGTACTTCGGGGTTTTGATACCGGATGCTATTGGAGATAAGATTATTGAGGATGATGCTGAGACGGCTTTGGTCGGAATGAAAGGGAACGCCATTTCGTATCGTCATTCTGATTTCCACGTTTCGTTGATCGCTGGCGCCCATGAATTTGAGGTTATTGGAAATATCGGAGAGCAGGTCATTGAAATGTATCTCCTGCCGGTTGATTTCCAGTCTTGAGTTCCGGGAATAGTCGAGGATATCCATGATGAAACCGTCCAGCTTCTTTATGCTGCTTTTCAGCAGGGAGATATTCTTTTGCATGAAGGGGTCCGGGGCGCCCATTTCACACAGCCCGATGACACCCAGCATGGACGACAACGGCGCCCGGAGATCATGGGATACGCTGTAGACGAAGCCGTCGAGCTCTTTATTGGATTTCTTCAGTTCTTCGTTCGACCGAAGAAGGACCTTCTGTTGTACCTGCTCTTCCTGGAATCGGCCCATTTCATACGTCAGCTCGATCTGGCGCTCGTTCAACCTCCTCAGCTGCCAGGCCCACAAGCCACAGATGAAAAACACGACCGTTGCCAGGATACCATGAATGATAAAGGTCTGCAGGGTCATATAGTCCAACTGGGTAAAATAGACCTTGTCATAGCCAATATACTGTAGATAGCCAAAGGTCGCATGGTGAACGATGACCAGCGCTGCCAACGGGATCTGCAATTTCCAGTTCTGGTAGGTGATCAATATGGCGCTTCCGATGAAGGCGATGAAATGCATTTCGAATAGCCCGTGCATCTGGTAAATAAACTGGGCCATGAAAATGCCGAACACGATGCTTACGATGTACTGATACGTTTCCGTGCGCGGTAAAAGTAATTTAACGGAATAGTAGGCAACCAGGGACAGGCCGCCTACACCGACGGCAAATAGCCAGGTGTCATAGAAGTTAGCGAGGATCAGACCGACGACAAAAAAGCTGGCCAGGAAATAGTTCATCAGGGTGTCCGACTTTTGCTTTACCTGCTCTTTGTAGGCCTTCTTTATCGTTTGATATGTTTGCTGGGCAGTCACATGACTATTTTTGGGTACAGACCGGTAACTGGCAACCATACGCCTTCAGGGCATAAGCGGCAAAGACCGGCCGGGGAATATTGCCGAACAGGGAATCGATCGCCATTTGGGCGTAGTTGCTTCTGGAATCCGAACAGTACCGGCTTTTATTATAGTTGCCGCGATAATACAACCGGTGGTTTGCGTCCAGCAAGACGGCCTGCGGGGTGGAATATACACCACACGCTGCTGCAAGCGTTGAGTCAAACGATACCGGGACGTCAAGGTCGAATTTGGTTTGTATCTCTTTTGCCGTATACGCCTGATTGTTCAACACGACGATGGCGAAGGAGACCTTGTCATTGTATTTCTTCACCAGCGATTTGAAAAAGGGGATATTAAAGCGGGAACATGGACAGTCAGGGTTAAAAAAGTGCAGGAAGACCGGTTTATTTGCGGCTACCGGCAATTTTCCAGCCAGGTCGACCGGGGTTCCTGCCGTGACCGGATGATATTCTTTTGGGATGGGGGTGGGTAGACTATATTTCCAGTCCGTGAACCAGAAGATATAAACGATGCCGCTGAAAAGGGCAAGCACCCACGCTATGGTTATGGCTTTTTTCACCAGTGTATCGGACCAACTATCAACGGTAGCCGACAATATAATATTGTGAGGGGAACCAGGGTAGTGTCGCTCATAGTTTCACAAGCTCTTTTTTATTCATAACTATTTGTTTATCAATTATTTAATCATTATACTTTCGAAATCTTCGAATTTTTTTTATCTTCGTCTTAGTAGAAATCGTATTAGATATGTCAGCAGCGCATCCATTAAGTAATTTACAGCAAGAGCTGCTAAAGCTCTATTCCTCAGACATTCCGGAGGCGGATTTGTTGCATATCAAGCGTTACCTTGCTAAATACTTTGCCTTTAAGGCCATTGGTGAAGCTGATCAAATTTGGGATGAAAGAGGTTACACAAATGAGACAATGAATCAATGGGTGAACGAAGACAAGGGCACATATGGCAATAAGGACGATAATTGACACTAACGTCCTTGTTGCAGCTCTTTCGAGTAAATCCCAATATCATTGGCTGGTTGAGTTGTTGCTTGAAGAGCGACCCGAGCTGTTTGTTACTGGGGAAATTTTGCTGGAGTATGAAGAGATTTTAAAAATCAAGTATTCCGAAAACGTCGCCTCAAATTTCCTACTTGCCCTACGGGAGTTACCTAATGTATTTTATTCACGCGTTTTTTTTCGTTGGAATTTAATCACCGATCCTGACGATAACAAATTTGTGGATTGCTATATCGCTTCGGGAGCGCACTATCTTATCACCCATGATTCACATTTTTCTGGATTGAAATCTGTGGTATTTCCGAAAGTCAATGTTGTGAGCATCGAAGAATTCAAGGCTTCATTAGAGGAAAAATAGCGCGCATAAGCGGGCAGTTGGTCGGGTTTGCAGGAGCTCAGAAGACGTATTTAGAATCGATCCTGTCAATATAACCAGTTAGAAGGTAAAAAAATTCGCTAAGTCTTGTCCGGGAATTGTGCAGGTAATTTAGATTTTTCGGCTGCCTGTCAAGCTTTTCTTGCAAGTCTTATCGGATTTCGAATGGTTCAACCGTACTGTCAACCGTACCTTTCCATGAAAGTGTTTGTTCGCTTAAACGATGAAATGAAGAGATCCGGAGTTCCACAATAGTATCAATTTGTTGCAGGCGAACCATGGTGAGTGTCGATGCCAAAGCGCTGTCTAATCGTTGCTCGCGAATACAGGCGAAGCTAAAAATGAGGACAACAAAGCATGAAAGTTTATGCATCGTAAAGGACAAATCATAACCACCTCAATCAACGTGAAATTATGCAAAAAATTTAGCCATCGCCTATAAACGAAGTGTTAAACCAGATGATAGCGTCCGCATTTGAGGTCGGGACAAAAAAAGGCCCCGCCGGATGCGGGGCCTGTACATGATTCGCTGTAGAGGAAGGATTCGAACCTCCACGGGGCAGTTAGCAGTAGCGCAATGTGCGGTGGTCAACCCCAGTCGGACCCGATTTTGGTCGGATTCGGCATTACACTATGTTTATCCCGGATTCCCCACCCCCGAGACAAGGGGGCATGTCTGCCAAATTTCATCACTCCACATTCTTACAATTCCGTGATTGACACAAAACTAAAGAATTGCGGGAAATCTTTGTGATTTTTGAACAAATATTTTTTTATTTTAAATATTATTCAAATATTTACATATAAATGTAGATAAATATTAAAAACCCCTTTCAAGATGGCTGTTAAATTGAATCTCGACAAATTGGATCTGCAGATCATCCATGAGATGATGGACAATGCAGAGATTTCCTATGCCGAATTGGGAAAGAAGCTATTTGTATCGGGTGGCACGATTCACGTACGGATCAAAAAGTTACAGGAGCTATCAGTTGTTAAAGGTACTAAATTGCACGTAGATCTCAAACAACTTGGTTACGATGTCATTGCTTTTGTTGGGATCTACCTGGAGAAAAGCTCGTTGTACGACAGCGTCGCACGGGAACTGCACAAGATGCCGGAGATCGTCCGGCTCAGTTACACGACCGGCAACTACAGCATGTTTGCCGAGATCGTTTGCAAGGACATCAATCAGCTCCGTTACGTTCTGCACGATGAACTACAGAAGATAAAAGGGATTGAACGCACCGAAACCTTTATCAGCCTGGAAGAGAATTTCAACCGCAATGTACAGGTCTTTAAGGAGTGATTAAACTCTTACATTCAGGATGTCGCGCAGTGAATTCCCAAGTAAATTGAAGGCCAGCACGAGCAGCATGATCGCCAGGCCGGGCGCAAGCGCCAGCATGGGATTGTGTGTAATAATAAAGTTGTAGTTCTCCTTGATCATCAGACCCCAGCTGGGCTGCGGCGGCTGCACGCCCACCCCCAGGAAGCTCAATCCCGCCTCTATGACGATCGCGGACGCAAAATTGGCCGCCGCTACCACCCATACCGGCCCCATCACATTGGGCAGGATATGCCGGAAAAGGATCCGGGAGTGGGAATAGCCCAGGGCCCTTGCGGCTTCCACAAATTCGCGTTCCTTTATCGCCAGTACCTGTCCCCGGACGATCCGGGCGACGTTAACCCAGAGCGTGAGCCCGATCGCGATGAAGACCTGCCAGAACCCCTTGCCCAACAAAAGCATGATGGCAAAGACCAGCAGCAAGGTCGGGATGCTCCAGATCACATTGATCAGCCAGAGGATGATCTCATCTACCCTGCCGCGGAAATATCCCGCCAGCGCCCCCAGCAGGACACCGACGGTAAGGGACAGCAATACCGTCACCAGTCCAACCGCGAGACTGACGCGGACCCCGATCAACAGGCGACTGAGGATATCGCGACCGTATTTGTCGGTGCCCAGCCAGAAAGTCAGGATGGTCGTTCGGTGGCTGTCGTACACCCTGCGCTCCTCTACCCCTTCATCCACATATTTTTCCACGATCACACTGTCTCCATCGGTGAGCATGCGGTTGATGGGAATATAGTCGTACGGATCTTCGCGGCCAAAAAGCAGCCGATGTAAAAAGCCTACGGGTGGGGGTTGTCGTTCCTTTTGAGTGAGGAGGAATAGCTGCCTGAATCCCGGTGACCGGCCGCCGATCTCCACGATGATCCGGTTGGCATCCGGCGAACCATCGGGCGCCAGGAAATACGCGAACACCGCGATGAGGATGGAAACGGAAATGACCGTCAGGCCGAAAAGCGCACCGGTATTGCGCAGCAGACGTTTCCGGATATGGCGGCTTTGAACGGTCATTTGGTTATTTTTCGGTCCTTCCACTCATAGCTGCCAAATTTACCCATCCATCCTATAACGACCGTATAGAAAATGTGAACGGGTTGCAGAAGCGGGAACCACCGCATCAGCGCGGGTTGATCAAAGAAACGGGCCACCGGATAAACAAAAAGGAATTCCACCGCTGTTTTGGCCACGAGACCGATCACCAGCACCCAAAGCCACCCGACGTTCCACCAGGCGGCAACAGCCAGCACAACAAACATCAAATTCACGACATAGACGAGCAGCAATACGCGGAAGATGCGTTTGTCGTCGTAGCGGTCCGCCTTACTGGCCCAGCGGACGCGCTGGTGCATGAAACGTTTCAGCGTCGTCTCGGGCCGCGTGGAAACAATCGCCGCCTTACTTTTCAGAAAAAAGACCTGGTCGGGGTATCGGGTAAAGATCTTGTGCATGAGCAACATGTCGTCGCCGGAGGGGATCGCGTCGATACCCTGGAATCCGCCGACTTCATCGAATGCGGTTTTTTCATAGGCGAGGTTGGCGCCGTTGCACATGGAATGGAACTTTTTGGAGACAGACGCCCCGGTAATGCCCTGCAAAGTAATAAAATCGAGCATTTGAAAGGTGCCGAGGACGGTGAGGTTCGCGCCGCCATCCATCCGAACCGGCGCGGCGATGAATTTCGCGCCAGTTGCTTCGTAACAAACCGCCAGTGTATTCAGCCACCGGCGATCGAACAGACAATCTGCGTCGGTTGTGACGATGAGCTCACCGGAAGCGATCTCGATGCCGGTTTGGATCGCGCGTTTCTTATGCGCATTGTGTGCGGCAGACGGATCGTCGGGCCGCGTATAGATCAGATTCGTCACAGTCTCTTGTAAGCCGGCGACAATGGCGGGAGTTCCATCCGTCGAATGGTCGTCGATCACGATCAATTCATACAACGACTTGGGATACGACTGCTGAGAAAGGCTTGCGATGCATTGAGCAATATTGGCTTCCTCATTTCGCGTAGGGATAAGTACGGAGATGCGGGTCTGACCAATCCTGCCGGAAGCGTCGAATTCAGGAATCTTTGTCCACGCCCTGCGATAAAAGTCGATCAGCACCCCATAGCCGGCAAGGAGGCAGCAACCTACGAGCGTGAATAGAAAGGTCAGCACCATGGCGAGAGGAGGATGATCTGTAAATATAGGGGAAGAAATTGGGGCCGCAGCAACTGGTGACCGGTATCGAGAAGGTTCAGCCGGCAGCAGTCGGCTATCCCGCGCTTGCGAAATTGTTCGCCCCGTTCCCAGCGGATGATGCGGTCATGTTTTCCGTAGAACAGACTGACCGGGATACGCTCGCGCCGGATGATACCGGCGATAGCCGCCGGTTCGGGTTTGAATTTTCGCATGACCGTCCAGCGGGTATACAAATCACGCCTGACCTGTTTATCGTCGATATAATGGACCGCAAATTTGTAGATGCTTGGATTCACCAGGCGCAGCGCATGGCTGAGACGCAAAAGAAGAAAAAACCAGCCCGGCCAGCGCATCGTCCAGCGGAAGAGCAGGTTACCGAGGCGGGTGCGCGTAGCCACCCAATACCAGCTATTTACCTTCAGTCCGTCCGGAGCGAGGAGGATCAGTTTATCGATCGATTCGGGATGGTTCTCCGCAAGCTGCAAAACGATCCGGCCACCCATGCTATACCCCATCAGACCCCATGGCGGCGCCGCAATTTTCTCCATGATCTCAAAAAGCTGTTCGGGCGTGAATAACAACCCTTCCCTCCATTCGGTCTCCCCGTGAAAGGGCAGGTCAATGGCGATCAACGTATGGTCCGCGTCGAGGGCTTCGCCAATGAACGCGAAGCTGGCGGCTGTTTCACCGTAACCGTGAAACGCAAACAGGATCCGGGGTCCCGTTCCCCAGATGTAATAATGGAGCTGTGAGGCCCGATAGGAAATGAAATGAATTGGCTCTTTTATGAAGATTTTCTTGGAAAATACGGAAAAAATGTCGTAGATTTATTTAGTTGTTTAACTAACCATATGCCAAACAACCAATTCAAAAAAGGCGAGCTGTACAGCTTTATAACCGGTAAGGCGAGTACAGCTATTGCCCGTAACTTACAGAAGAAATTTAGTGCGGCAGGGTTAAAGGTCACCATCGAGCAGTGGAGCGTGCTGTATCATCTGTGGAAAGAAGATGGCAAAAGCCAGCAAGAGCTGTGCGTCGCCACGTTCCGGGATAAGCCGAGCATTACCCGGCTGGTGGACAACCTGGAGAAACAGCAGCTGGTCAAACGGGTCCCGGCGGAGAATGATCGCCGGATCAACCTGATCTTTTTAACAAAACAGGCACTGAAGCTACAGGAGGAAACAATGGCTCTGGCGGAAGCGACGCTGAATGAAGCGCTGGAGGGTGTGCCGCCGGACAGGATCGACATCTGTAAGGAAGTGCTGCAGGTCGTCTATGACAATTTAAAATAACATAAAACTATTTTCTATGAGCTCATCAACCGAAAAAGCGCAGGCCCTCAAGGGTGCCGAATGGATGGTAAAGGAAAGCTCCCCGTTCGAGACCTTTATTCCCGAAGATTACAACGAAGAGCAGCAAATGGTCAAAGATATGTGTGCTGCCTTCCTGGATACCGAGGTATTGCCGGTTATCGAACGGATCGACAAACTGGAACCGGGACTGATGCCATCGCTGATCCAAAAGGCCGGTGACCAGGGCTTGCTTGGCGCGGCAGTGCCGGAGGAATATGGCGGGCTCGGGAAGGATTTCATTACGGCAACGCTGGTCAACGAAGGCCTGGGAGGCGGGTTCTCCTTTTCCGTCGGGGTCTCCGCCCACACCGGTATCGGGACCTTGCCGATCCTGTATTTCGGGACGCCCGAACAAAAGCAAAAGTATATCCCCAAACTCGCGACGGGCGAATGGAAGGGCTCCTATGGCCTGACCGAACCCAATAGCGGCAGCGATGCCCTCGGCGCCCGGACATCCGCCAAGCTCTCCCCCGACGGCAAATACTATCTCCTCAATGGGCAGAAATGCTGGATCACAAACGGCGGATTTGCCGACATCTATACCGTGTTCGCCAAGATCGACGGGGATAAGTTCTCGGCATTTATCGTGGAAAGAGGATTTGAAGGTTTTACGCAGGGCCCGGAAGAACACAAGATGGGGATTAAAGGCTCATCCACCGTGCAGCTGTATTTCCAGGACTGTAAGGTGCCCGTGGAGAACCTACTGGGGGAGATCGGCAAGGGACACATCATTGCTTTCAATATTTTGAACATCGGCCGGCTCAAGCTGTGCGCAGCGGCACTCGGCGGCGCCAAACGCGCAACCACTACCTGCATCCAGTATGCGAAGACCCGGGAGCAGTTCAAGACACCGATCGCGAACTTCGGTGCGATCAAGCACAAACTGGCGGAGATGGCGATCCGGATGTGGTCGATCGAAAGCGCGTTATACCGGGCGGCGAAGTGGATCGACGACAAGGAGATCAGCCTGGCCGGGTCGGGCCAACCGTTCAATGAAGCAGTGCTCGGCGCGGCGGAGGAATATGCGATCGAATGTGCGATCCTGAAAGTCGCCGGCAGCGAAGTGCTGGACTTTGTAGTAGACGAGGGGGTACAGATCCATGGCGGGAATGGGTACAGCGACGAATATGTCATCTCCAAAGCTTACCGGGACAGCCGGATCAACCGGATTTACGAAGGCACCAATGAGATCAACCGGCTGTTGACCGTTGATATGGTGTTGAAACGCGCGATGAAAGGAAGACTGGATATCATGGCCCCTGCCCTTGCGGTTTCACGGGAGCTCATGAGCATCCCGGATTTCGGCAACGGGGACAGCGGTCCATTTGCAACGGAGCGAAGAACCATCGCTAACTTCAAGAAGGCGATCCTTTTGACCGCGGGCGCAGCGGTGCAGAAGCTGATGACCCGGCTCGAGCACGAACAGGAGCTGCTGATGCACATCGCGGATATGGCGATCGATACTTTTGTCGCTGAAAGTGCGCTGTTAAGGGCGTGGAAACTGGCGGACCAGCGCGGGGAGGCGGCCGTCGCATTCGAATTGGATATCATGCGGTCGAACCTTTATGATGCGGCAGACCGGATCAACAAATCCGGCAAGGACGCCATCAATGCATTCGCAGACGGCGATGAGCAGCGGATGATGTTATTGGGCCTAAAACGGTTTACAAAGGTCGATCCGCTCAATAGCAAGGAGGCCAGAAGGAGGATTGCGGACAAGCTGATCGCCGATAATAAATATCCGCTTTGATGAAAAGATGGGTCCTGATTATTTCAGTGTTCGGGATTGGTCATGCGACATATGCGCAGGATAGTGTTTTGTTGGGTCGGACAACGGGGCAGCTGCCCTTTATGGAATATGGCATCGGGGATGACCGGCTGGGCGGAGCGAAGATCGGTTACCTGGATTCAAATATCGTAGTCAGAATAGTAGATAGTTTTGGCACGGACTATAAGGTGCGGCTTTCGACATATCACTCCGCCTATATCGCCAAGAGCAGCCTCCTGCTAACCGGCAAGGAAGTCAACCGGCCGGTACCGCACAATCCACATCTCAGCGGAAATATCAAGGTATACGGCGATACCGCTTCGGACTATGTCGCGATCAGCCTCGATGACCGTTATCCCTATCGCAGCTTTCAGCTGCTGGACCCTTCCCGGGTAGTGGTCGACCTTTTTGGGATCACCAGCAATACGAACTGGATCATTCAGCTGAAGTCGGCAAAGGAGGTAAGGAACACCTGGTACGAGCAGGTGGACGATGACGTGCTTCGGGTCTATGTCCAACTAAAGCACCCACAGCATTGGGGGTATAGCCTCACATACGACAGCGCGGGAAGGAAGCTGGTCATGCGGGTCCGGCGGCAGCCGCCCGTGCTGGATATCCGGAAGCTCCGGATCGCAATCGATGCTGGACATGGCGGTGACAATAGCGGCGCCAAAGGGGTCAACAGCAATCTCCTGGAAAAAGACCTGACCATCCTGATCGCCGAACAGCTCCGCAAGACGCTAAAGGCGGCGGGAGTAAAGAATGTCTTTATGACCCGCACGACGGATACTTCACTGAGCATGCCGGAAAGGATAGCGATGCTCAGGACGTTCGACCCGAATCTGCTGGTCAGCATTCACCTGAATTCCGCCAACTCCGATACGGTACAAGGGACAAGTACGTATTACCGCTATATCGGGTTCCGGCCACTGAGCGTGGCGATCCTCAACCGCATGCTGACGCTGGGGTTGAAGGAGTTCGGGAATGTCGGCAATTTCAATTTCTCGCTCAACGGACCGACCGACTACCCGAATGCGCTGGTAGAAGTGGCATTCCTGAGTAATCCGGAGGACGAGAAGAAGATCCTGAAACCGGCATTCCGGAAGGCGGTGGCGCAGAAGATCTATCTGGGCATAATGGATTGGTTGAACCAGGTTAAAGGAAATCAATGAAAGGATATTTGATGTTGGAAAAAGAATGGGTTCCAGGGGACGATCTTTTTTTAGAAAGCCTGTCGCCGGAGAATGAATTTGGAGTGGTATTGGAGTATGATGGAGAGACGCTGTATTTCTACGCAGTGGAAAGGGACAAGGAAGGTCCGGGTATCAGGATACTGGATGCAGTGCTTATCTGGCAGCGACAAGAGGAGGTCGCCGAAGCGCCGGTAAAGTTACAGTTCTTGTGGTCACAAGACTGGCAAAAATGTGCGCTGATTGTGGGAGGGACGTGTCAGGCCGTCTTTGATTTTGAAACGCACCGGGGATACAGTGTCCATGAATTCCCCCCGCCCAATGGAATCTGGACACAAGGGGACCGAAAACTCACCGACGAAATTGTAAAGCGGTTATTTTAGTTGCGACGCCGCGGCTTCATCCACAAACCAATGCAATTCCCCCTTGACAGGTTTGATCTCCTGGGAAGGATAGAGATCGGGATTATATGCACCCTCCTGGACCTCTTTCAACGCATGCGCCTTGCCCGGCCCGGTCGTAAGAAAAGCGATCCGCGCGGCGCGGTTGACGATTGTCTTCGTCAAGGTGATCCGGTACATGTCCTGCGCTTTTAGAAAGTAGGCGATGGCCCAGGCCTTCTCTTCATGCACCGCTGCAGTGCCGGGGAAAAGGGAAAGGGTATGGCCGTCGTCACCCATGCCCAGCAGCACGAGGTCGAAGCTGAGTGGAGTGCTGTCGAAATACATATGCAGGATCTTTTCGTATTCGGCGGCCGACTCTGTGGGGGGAATGTCCGTCCGCATGACGTGGATATGGTAGGGAGGTACAGGGACGAAATTGAGCAGGGTATCGAAGGCCATTTTGGCGTTATTGCGGTCGTCCGTGAACGGGACCGCACGTTCGTCGCCCCAGAAGATATGCATCTTTGACCAGTCGATCTGTTCTTTATAAGGGGAGGCGGCAAGGATCTTGTGTAGCGCTTTGGGCGTGCTGCCGCCGGAGAGCGCGATCGTAAAGCGGTCCTGATGCCTGAGCGTGGCGGCGATGATGCCGGTGATCCATTTGGCGACCTCGTGGCTAAGCTCGTCAGGGTTTTTATAGATGTGTAGTTCCATACAGATCGTTAAGGCGCAGGCTGAATAGTGATCCAGTTGAGGCCATCCTTGGCAATGAGGGCGTCAGCATCTTCCGGTCCCCAGGAATCGGGGGAATAATTCGGGAAGTTGCCGGGCGCCCTGCTTTCCCAGGCCTCCAGGATCGGCATAACGATCTTCCAGGCGGCTTCAACCTGGTCGGCGCGCATGAAGAGGGTTTGATTGCCTTCCATGACGTCCAGCAGAAGCGTTTCGTAGGCTTCCGGCTCGTTCTCGTTGTCCTTTGGATTATAGATCATCTCGACGGGGGCGAGGCTCATCGACTGACCGGCCCGCTTGGCCTGGAAACGAAGGCGGACTTCCATTTGCGGCTGGATGCTGACGGTCAGCCGGTTGGCTTTCCAGGTCTCTGCCGCTTCCGGTGGAAAGGCGTAGCTGGGGGCTTTCTTGAACTGGACGGTGATATTGGACGCCTTCTGGTTCAGGCGTTTCCCGGTGCGGACATAGAAGGGAACGTCCTGCCACCGCCAGTTATCGATATAGAATTTGACTGCGGCAAAAGTTTCCACAGCAGAGGAGGGATTGACGCTCTTTTCCTGTTTGTAGCCCGGAACTTTTTCGCCCTTCATCCAGCCTTCGCCATACTGACCGCGAACCGCGAATGCGTTGACGTCCTCCTTGTTGATCTTGCGGATCGCGTTGAGCACATCCACCTTCTTGTTCCGGATCTCGTTTGCGTTGAAGGAGACGGGCGCCTCCATAGCAATCATGCACATCAGCTGGAGAATGTGGTTCTGGACCATGTCCCGGAGCGCTCCCGATTGCTCATAATAGCCGCCACGCCCTTCCACGCCAACCGTCTCGGCAGCGGTGATCTGGACATGCTCGATATAGTTTCGGTTCCAGATCGGCTCGAACAAGGCGTTGGCAAAGCGGAGTGAAAGGATATTCTGCACCGACTCTTTACCCAGGTAGTGGTCGATCCGATAGATCTGTTCTTCCTTGAACATGCCCATCAGCAGCTGATTCAGCTCATGGGCGCTCTGCAGGTCATGCCCAAAAGGTTTTTCGAACACAAGCCTTGTGGTGGCCGTTTCGGAGGAGATGTTGAGCGCGCCGAGTTTCTTCGCGATATCCGGCATCAGCTGGGGTGCAACAGACAGGTAAAAAATGACGTTCGGGTGTTCACCGATCTCGGCCTCTTTCGCTTTGACCAGTTCCGCGATCCTGCCATAATCGCCATCTTTCTCGGCGTCCATCTGGAGATAGCTCACATGTTTGGAGAATTCGTCCCAGTGGCCTTCGGCCTCACCCTTTCGCCGGCTGAATTGCTTGATGCCGTTGAGGAGACGGGTGCGATAGTCTGTGTCGTTATAAGGGCTTCGACCGATCCCGACGATGCCGAATTTCTCGGGCATCCAGTCGTCGATGAATAAATTATATAGGGCGGGGGAAAGTTTTCTGTAGTTCAGATCACCGCTCCCGCCGAAAATAAAGATGAGGGAGGCAGGTGGTTTTTTATGGTTTGCCATATTCTAATCGATTTATTCCATTCTATTTATTCCATTCTGTATGAAAAGTGCCGGGTTCGTCTATTCGCTGATAGGTATGGGCGCCAAAATAATCCCGCTGCGCCTGGATAAGGTTGGTGGGCATGCGTTCGCTGCGGTAGGCGTCGAAGTAGCTCAGGGCCGACATCAGACCGGCAACGGGATAGCCCAGATGGACGGCGTGAATGATGACGTTCCGCAGGTTTTGACGTTTGCCATGAAGCAATTGGGCAACCTCTGATTCCAGTAACAAATTGGGGAGCTGGTTGTTCTTTTGATAGGCTTTGAAGAATATCGGGAGCAGGGAGGATCGGATAATACAGCCGCCGCGCCATACCTTGACCACATCCTGCATCGGGATGTCCATGTGCAATTCCCTGGAGGCGATATGGAGCTGGGCGAGACCCTGGGCATAGCTGATGATGAACGCAAAATACAGGGCGTCCCCGACCTGTTGGATGAAGACCTCTTCTGGTACCGCAATATCGGCGGCGGGCATTTTGTACAGCGCGGCCGCCTGGGTCCTTTCTTCCTTATATGCGGACAATTCACGCATACAAACGGATATGTCAATGACCGGAACGGGAACGCCGAGATCCATCGCATCCTGCGAAGTCCATTTACCCGTACCCTTTGCCCCGGCTTTATCGAGGATCATATCGACGAGACGGTTGCCGGTCTTGTCATCCTTCTTTAAGAAGATGTCCCGGGTAATTTCTATAAGGAAGGACTGCAACTCACCTTCATTCCAGTTCTTGTAGATCCTGGACAGTTCGTCGTCATCCAATCCGAGACCGCGGTGCAGCAGGTCATACGACTCGCTGATCAATTGCATGATCGCGTATTCGATACCGTTGTGCACCATTTTAACGTAGTGGCCGGCCGCGTCTTTCCCGAGGTGGGCGACGCAAGGCTCTCCGTCGACCTTAGCGGCCACGGCCTCCAGCAGCGGCCGGACATGGGTATAGGCTTCGGGATCGCCGCCGGGCATAATGCTCGGGCCGGTGCGGGCGCCCTGTTCGCCGCCGGAGATGCCGACGCCCATGAAATGGAAACCTTTTCCTTCCATGAACTTTACACGGCGCAGGGTGTCGGTATAATGAGAGTTGCCGCCATCAATGACGATATCGCCTTTGTCGAGCAGCGGGAGGAGACTATTGATCACATCGTCTACGGGTTTGCCGGCGGGCACCAGCATCATCATCCGGCGGGGCTTCTCGAGCGCCCCAACCATTTCCGCCAGGGTATTGAAGCCTTTTACGGTTGTCCCCGGCGTGGCCGAAGATTCAAGCGCCGCAGTCTTTGTTGCGTCCAGATCAAATCCGGTCACAGCAAAGCCATGGTCCGCCATGTTCAGCAACAGATTGCGCCCCATTACACCGAGGCCGATCATTCCAAATTTATAGGTAGTGTTTGCCATGGGCCAAATTTAGGAAATTTATGATTGGCCCTTATTATATAATGGTGAAGTGGGGTTATTTGGGCTCGTTTGGATGGGGGCTGCCGTGGTGACAGGTCATACAGGTGACCGTCTGTACCAGGTTGCCGTTCGCATCTTTATTCATTCCGAAAAATTTCTTGTTGATCCTGCCGGCCATCTTGTACATATGGCGGGCAATATTCTTTTCCGGTTTCGCGTCGCTGGCGAAGTCCAGGTGATGGTTGGAAGTGTCGGCGTAAGGTGCATGGCAGAAGTTGCATTTGACACCAAGGGCAGCCTTAAATGCATCCATCGTCTTGTCCAGGTCTTCGTTGCTGATGTCTTTAGGAAGAACTTTGAGGTTTCGCTTGGGCGGCTTGTCATCGGCCGGGCGCATGGCGGAGATACCGATTGCCGTCAGGATAGAGAGAACGGCAACAACTGCAAATTTCTTGGAATGCAACATAAGCGAAAATTTGGTTCACTAAGTTAGGGAATTTTGACATTAACATCCTTTCTATCTTTGCCGGCATGGAAAAACAGGAAGCGGATGGGCTTAGCCGGGGGCTTATCATTATTATGGCCGTTTGCACGGGGATGATCGTTGCCAACATCTATTACTGTCAGCCGCTGCTTGTGCTGATCAGCAAAAGTTTTGCCATCCCGGCGAGCAAAGGGGGGCGGATCGCTTTTCTGACGCAGCTGGGATATGCCATTGGGCTGCTGTTCTTCGTCCCGTTGGGGGACAAGGTAGAGCGGCGAGGCCAGATCATCGGACTGGCCGCCGCCGCGGTCGGGGCGCTCGCCTTGGCGGCGAGCGCCCCGACCCTGATAGTGCTCGAGGTAGCGAGCGTGCTGATCGGCGCGACCTCGGTTATCCCTCAGCTGATCCTGCCGATGGCAGCGCATTTGGCGGCTCCGTCAAGAACGGGCAAGGTGATCGGCTCGATCATGAGCGGGCTGCTGATCGGCATCCTGTTGTCCAGAACGCTGAGCGGCTTTGTCGGCGCGCGGCTGGGCTGGCGCGGGATGTTCTGCGTTGCGGCAGGGATCACCGGATCGCTGCTGATCATTATCCGGTTCTTTTTTCCGGTGAGCAGGCCGGAGTTCAGGGGGTCATATGGGACGCTGATGCGATCGCTGCTGGCCCTGATCAGAGAGCAGCCTGTACTTCGGGAAGCGGCGGCGATCAATGCGCTCGGTTTTGCGACGTTCGGAATGTTCTGGACGACGATGGTGCTTCATCTTTCGGGCGCCCCTTTCCACTATAAGAGTGACGTGATCGGACTTTTTGGGCTGGCTGCCGCGGCGGGTGCGCTGGCAGCGCCGCTGGTGGGCGGTTCCGCGGACAAGCGGAATCCACGGATCACGATCGGGTACGGCCTGGGGCTGTTGCTGTTGTCCTTTTTGTTGCTGTATGTGTGGGCGGATACTGTCCCCGGGATGATTGCAGGGATCGTATTGCTGGACCTGGCGATGCAATGTATCCATGTATCCAATCAAAGCAGGGTCTATGCGCTGATCCCGGCGGCGAGGAACCGCATAAATACGGTATATATGACCGTTAGTTTTACCGGCACTTCGCTGGGATCGGCGATCGGGCTGTTCGCGTGGGAGAAGGGAGCGTGGACAGGCGTTTGCCTGACGGGCGCCCTGTTGACGCTGGCGGCGTTCGCCATCTATGGCGCGACGTACCGCAAGGCCCGCCCGGCCCCTCCGGCCCGCCCGGCCCCTCCGGAGTTAACAAATTACTAATCCGGGTAAAAGTATCCATCCAATCATTGCAGTTTCGGCGAAATGAAGTAGCTTTGCCGCGTCAAATTAATAACCAGTTATATTTAGCATGAACATTTACATCTCTAATTTAAGTTTTAACGTTACGGACGAAGACTTACGCGACTATTTTGCAGAATACGGCGAGGTCAGTTCCGCCAAGGTCATCATGGACAAGTTCACGGGCAAGTCCCGCGGGTTTGCATTTGTTGAAATGTCGGATGACGAGGCCGCGAAAAAGGCTATTGAGGAATTGGACGGAGCAACCGTTGATGGAAGGACCATTGGCGTATCCGTTGCCAAGCCAAGGGAAGACCGTGCCGGTGGCAACAGAGGGGGCAGCGGCAGTTTCCAGCGTCGGAATAATGACTACTCCAACAGCAGATATTAAAATAATTTTATATCATTCGCTGCTTAAAGGACCCATTTGGGTCCTTTTTATGTTGAGGGGCGGAGCGTCAGCGCCACCGTGGTACAACAAGTTTCTTCGGTGTAATCGACGCTGATCGTCCCGCCCAGCTTTTCAGCGGCGTGCTGGACCTGACGGTAATTATTGGAGAGGGTCCGGTAGAAATAAACGCCCGCATTTCGGAGGCGGATCACGGTGTTGCCGTCACTGCGAGCCGACTCGATGTGGATACATTCGTTCTGAGTGCTGTTCACCGCGCGGTCGAGGAGATTCCAGAGGACGAAGGCGAGGAGATTTTCGTCGGCGCCCAGCTCCAGATCCCGGTCAATTTGGTTGATGATGATCGTTTTTCGGCTCACGGCGCGCGGGAGAAGGCCAGCCATTAATTCGTCCACAAAACGATGCAATAGTATAGGGGTATACAAATCAGTAGACATCGATACAGGATTTTAGTATGGGTTGCTTTTAACTACTTAAAGGTAACGTAGTAGAAAATCAGATTATATGGCTGAATGCGAATTATTTTGAAAAATTGGTATTTTCAACCTATGAATTTTATAGGAAACCTTATATGGCTGGTCTGTGGCGGATTCTTTGCCGCGATGGGGTATGTGATCGGCGGTTTTGTGCTTTGTCTGACCGTGATCGGGATCCCATTCGGGATGCAGTGCTTTAAGATCGCAGGGCTGGTGCTTTGGCCCTTTGGCAAGCGGGTAGTGCCCGCTACCCATGGCATGGGATGTATCTATCTTTTTTGTAATATCATTTGGCTGCTCTGCGGCGGGCTGTACACTGCGCTAGTGCACCTGGTATTCGCCTTCCTCCTTGCTATTACGATCATTGGAATACCATTCGCCCGACAGCATCTCAAGCTGGTGGAGCTCTCACTGATGCCGTTCGGGCGACAGGTAATTTAGAGGGTCAATTCCAGTGCCCTTTGTTCCAGTGGTAGCCATGGGAAGTATGCGACCAGCTGCCTTTGGCATAGGTGTGGCCTTCCCGGCGATGATCCCAGTGTCCCTTTTGGTAGGAGTATCTTCCGCCGCTATAAACCCAGTCTCCGTCGATCCATACATAGTCGGGACCCGGCGCTGCGCCCTGTTCATAGGTCACGTCCGCGGGTTGTTCATCGACATATTCGCCTTCGCACCCCATAGCGCCGATCAAGGCCGCTATTGCAATGATAAATAATGACTTTTTCATAAATTTTAAGTTTAAAGTACCCCGGATTACCCATCGCAAGGATCATTCCGGCGCCGGAAGCGATTTCTTGTGGCTGTAATTCCCCAAATAACCAGTAAATTTGGAGAGTATGAGCGATACAACTACTAACCCGCCTGTCCTGACCCCGAAGGATTTTGCGACCGATCAGGAAGTGCGCTGGTGCCCGGGTTGCGGCGACTATTCGATCCTTGCCCAGGTCCAGAAGATCATGCCTACGCTGGGGATACCCAGGGAGAACATCGTTATAATTTCGGGTATCGGCTGTAGCAGCCGGTTTCCGTATTACATGAACACCTACGGGATGCATTCGATCCACGGCCGTGCCACGGCGATCGCGTCCGGGCTGAAAGCTACGCGACCAGAGCTGAGCGTATGGGTTGTCACGGGAGACGGGGACAGCCTGAGTATCGGCGGCAACCACACGATCCATCTGCTGCGCCGAAACTTCGATCTGAACGTGCTGTTGTTCAACAATCAGATCTACGGGCTGACCAAAGGTCAATATTCGCCTACTTCCGAAGAGAATAAGGTAACGAAATCAACCCCGTATGGAAGCGTGGATCATCCCTTCAATCCCCTGGCACTCGCAAGGGGAGCGGACGCGAGCTTCATCGCCCGGAGCATGGACCGCGATCCGAAGCATTTGCAGCAGATGCTGCTGCGCAGCCACGCCCATAAGGGGGCTTCTTTCCTGGAGATCTATCAGAACTGCAACATCTTCAATGACGGGGCCTTTGAGATTTTTACCGAGAAGGGTAGCAAGCCAATGGAGACCTTGTTCCTTGAGCAGGGCAAGCCGCTGGTTTTCGGCGCCCAGCGGGAGAAAGGGATCCGGCTGGAGGGATTTACACCGACGGTCGTGGAGCTAGGCGGCAAGTTTGGCGAAAACGATCTCTGGATCCATGACGAGCACGACTTTTACAAAGCCCAGATCCTCGTGCGGATGTTCGACGATCCGCGGATAGATGGCCATTTGCCCAGACCCTTCGGCGTCTTCTATGAGACCGAGCGACCCTGTTATGAGGATGTGCTGAACAACCAGATCGAAGAGGTCATTCGCACCAAGGGGGATGGTGACCTGGATAAGCTGCTTCGCGGAAGCGAGACCTGGACGATCGGGTAGTTTGACCTGCCGATTTTCTCACCAACGTCGACCATATCATGTAAAGCTGGGGGAATCCAAGGGACTCCCAAATTCCTCCGCGACCTCGCTTGAAGTAAAGATTATTTTGAACAGATTTTGAAGGAGGGGAAGACTTTCAATTTTATCCAAGAGGATAAAGCAACTGGCATCGGCGATGACGGCGCTATAATTTCGCGGCATCGTTGATCACTTCTTCTATGGAGTAATTGATGAAGGAAACGCCATAATCCGCCAATATTTCTGCAAACGTGGGTTTGGAGGGGCCAGCCAATTCAGCGGCTTGTCCCAAAGATAAGCGGCCTGATTCGTAGAGCTTGGCGGCAAGAAACCTTACGGTGTCTCCGGGACTCAATTCCAATGAGTCAGGCAGTTGGAGCGTAAGCGTACTCATAATGTAAATATACAAAATATTGTTTATTCCAGAATTGGGACCCGGTTGTAATAATCTGGGACTAAAATCGCTGAAGCGCCCGATTGAACGGGCGTTTTCGTTTTCTAACTTGCCCAAAATGAAAAAAGAGGCTAGCCCGACATGCTGCCTCTTTTTTTTGGTTTTTTCACAGTGAAGTCTCTTTCAACGATTCACCACGGGTAAGTGCAACGGGGTTTGAGCCCGAAAAAAGACGGGGCGAACCCCAGGTTTAAAAAGAGCCAGCGATAGAAATCGCCGGCCTGTGCTTACCTCTGAAACCACAAAAAGAAAAAGTTCGAATATTTTTCATGTTCGTTAAAGCAAATGTAGGAGGGCCATAAGTTATCGGGTTTACCTTCCCATAGGATGCAACAGCACAAGCATCCTGCGGTTGGACGGCTTTCGAAGGGTAACGATGGGATTATTATCAGGACAGGGGATAGATTATCAGACTATGAAGTGTTTACTTCATAAGATACCAACGGGAAACAGGAAATTTATTGGAAATTGGAGTCTTCGACTTGGAAATTGGACTGTCTGGATGCAGATGGAGATTGGACTTGGTGTTGTGGTAGTTATGTATCGGGTGATACAAGATTCAGAGAAGTAAGCGCGGTAAAAATAAAGACTGTTTTGCGAATAAGCAATTTTTTTTTAAATCTTTATTTTAAACGTCAGGCCAGGAACCCGTCCGGATTCGTAAAACTCTACTGGACAACGGTTTCAAGTTCCCTCACCGCGGCTTTGAAGGTCTTTTCTTTTTTTCTGTTAAACCACCATTCGGGAGCTGTTTTTTTCATCAGGGTATCGATGTTCCGCATCCCGACGAGATACCAGATGCCTTTCAGCTTGCCGCTTAAAGAGGATTGCAGCGCCCGGAGGCTCATCGCAAATCCGCTGTCGAGGTATTCCATATGGTGCCAGTATCCCGCGGGCATGAACAACGAGTCGCCGTGCTCAAGGATCACTTCGTAGCCTTTCGCCAGTTTGAGCGCAGGATATTTTTCCAGGTTCAGTTTGTTCTCCGCCTGGTCGAAATATTTTTCGAAATTGACCATGCTCAGCACCTCCCAGGGTTTGCGGTACAGCTTGTGCTGCTCTTCGAAGGGGAAGAGCAAAACCCGTTTCCGGCCAGCGAACTGGGTATGGATGATATGGGACAGGTCGATATCGAAATGCATGTGGGTTACCGAACCTTTCCCCCCGACAAAGAGCATGGGATATCGCTTAACGAAACCTTTCATTAACTGTTCCGGCCATTCGAAATCCGCAGCGATCTGGGGTGCGTGGTCGAAGATATTGAAGAGGAAGATTCGCCACTGTGCAGGCCCTTTCCGGACCATTTCAATGTAGTCGCCGAATTTCATGTAGTCATCAGCCAGGTTGATCGGCGTATAGGCATCGCTCTTCACGTTATTGTAAACCCCGACCTTTACGTCGCCCACAATCGTTTTGAAAAAATCCCAGTTCCATTTCTCGTATGCCGGCCAAGCCTTTGACAGGCCCCTGATGACCAATGGCTTCATCGGGGTGTAATACCGTTCGTTAAACTCTTCGGCACCGATACTTTCCACCCGGTCTACTGGCTGTAAGTCCATGGATACAAATTTATACTGTTTTTCATATCTTTCCTTCATGTTGTTGCATCTTCACCCCCTCAATCCTCAACCAAGAAATATCCGGATGATCGTTGAATGTCTGCTCGACGGAGGCGTTATCGTGTATCCTACCGATACGATTTACGGGTTAGGCTGTGATATTTTTCAAAGTAAGGCGATCGAACGGATCTGTCGCATCAAGGGGGTCGACCCCGCCAAAGCGCAGCTTTCTTTTATCTGTCATGATCTAAGCGATCTGAGCAACTATACCAAGAGCATTTCCACGCCGCTATACCGATTGTTGAAGACCTATCTGCCCGGTCCTTATACGTTCATTCTGCCGGCTAGTAAACAAGTGCCGAAGATATTAAAAAGCCGGAAGGATACCATCGGGCTACGGATCCCCGACAATGTGATCGCGCGGTCATTAATTAAAGAACTTGGTCATCCGATCCTAAGTTCGTCCCTTCCCGGGGGTGTCGGCGGAACACCGGCCGACCTTGGCCATCAATCGCCCGGGGTGCATGCCCGCCACGCCCGGCCGCCGGAAGCGCTTCGGGTCGAAGAATATACCGATCCGGAGATGATCGAGGAGAAGTTCAGCAATCTGGTGGATATCGTCGTGGACGGCGGGATCGGTGGAGTTCTCCCGTCAACGGTCGTCGATTGTACTGGTGATGAGCCCGTGGTTATCCGAAAAGGTCTAGGGCCGTGGGAAGAGATTCCTCAGGATTGATGTTAAAGCTTTTCCGGTGGTATTTACAAAGGCCGTACTTTCCGATGGCGTCCCGATGTTCCCTCGTCCCATAGCCCTTATTGCTTTCCCAGCCATAGTGGGGGAATTCAACGTGGAGCCCGCGCATGTATTCATCCCGCCAGGTCTTGGCCAGGATACTGGCCGCGGCAATCGAAGCGAAAATAGAATCCCCCTGTATGATGCAACGGTGAGGCGTACGCCGGTACCTGATGAAGCGGTTACCGTCGATCAGCAGCAGACGTGGTCTTGGTTTCAGTTGGTCAAGGGCCAGGTGCATGGCTTTGAAAGAGGCTCGGAGAATATTGATCCGGTCGATCTCGTCATGGTCTACACGGGCCACGGCCCAGGCGAGGGCGTTGGCTTCGATATAGGGCCGGAGCAGGTTGCGGTTCTCTTCGGTAACCTGTTTAGAGTCGTTCAACAACGGATGGAAGAAGTCTGGCGCGAGGATGACGGCAGCGGCGAATACAGGGCCTGCGTAACAACCCCTGCCGGCCTCATCACAGCCGGCTTCCCTGAGCCTTTCCTGATAATGGCTTCTCAGCGGATTCTCCATGCGCTTCTCCTCCGGTTATCCATTCGCCAAAAATAGATATTATGTGTTTAAATTTGCGGCCATGATTTCCACATCGTCTTCCCGCACGGGAGGCTCTTCGCCCCGCCCGGTCGCCAATCCCTCCCGCCCGGTCGCAATCTGGATCTATATCGGTGTTGTCATGCTGTTGGTCCAGGTGATCCTGGGGGGGATCACCCGGCTGACCGGCTCGGGGCTCTCGATCACCGAGTGGGACGTAGTGACGGGGGTCCTCCCACCGTTGAATGCGGCACAATGGCAGGACGCTTTCGAAAAATACCAGCATACTCCGCAGTTCCGGCAGATCAATTCCGGGTTCAGCCTCCCGGACTTCAAATTCATTTTCTTCTGGGAATGGTTCCATCGCTTGTGGGCACGGATGGTGGGGGTCGTTTTCCTGGTGGGGTTCGTTTGGCTCCTGTTGCTCAAAAAGATCAAGCCGGCCCTTGTAAAGCCGCTGATCATCCTGTTCCTGCTCGGCGCGCTGCAAGGCGTGATCGGCGGGGTCATGGTGGCAAGCGGATTGGTGGGGGATGCCATTTATGTCGCACCGACCAAACTGGCAATGCATTTCATTTTTGCGTTGGGGCTGGTCGTCTATACCTTCTGGGTGGGATTGCAGCTTTCGGTGCGGGAGGAAGCGAGGTTTGCGGCGCCGGGACTTCGACGTTGGACGATCGCGATCCTGGTTGTATTGGTCGTTCAATTGGTTTGTGGGGGCCTGATGGCGGGACACAAGGCGGCAAATGTGGCGCCGACCTGGCCGGATATCAACGGGGATTATATACCCGCCGGGATGTTCCGCGGATGGTGGCTGGATGCGCTGATGGGCAACCGGATCACGGTGCAGTTCATTCACCGGACCCTGGCCTATGTATTGTTCGTACTGGTCCTCATCTGGACGGTGAAGGCGATCCGGCTGCCGGCCGTCCCGGTCGGATTCCGGCCGCTCAGATGGCTGCCGCTGCTACTGGTTGGGGTGCAGATCGTCCTGGGTATCAGCAGCCTTCTGACCAGTCCCTGGATCCGGCCGCAGCATTGGGTAGCGTTCGACTGGCTCGCGCAGTTCCATCAGATCACCGGCCTCCTATTCTTACTGACAATGGTCGGAATGTTATACCTTGTAGTGTCCGATAGACGTTCTGTAATGGTATGATGCGAATCCTAAAAGCCATTTACTACTTTTTCCCGGTTCAATTGCTGTTGGGGCAACTCAGAAGGCATCAGGTGTTGCTGATCTTTTGGGCCATTCTGTTCAGTACCCTGGACGGCGGCTTTATGCAGAGTTATGGCGCGGCCGCCTTGTTCCTGTCCCCGGAATACCTGGGAAATGTGAGCCCGGTCAGCACGGCTTTTGTAGGGATGGCCGCGGGGATCTTCATGATGAGCTGGAATATCACCACCTTTATTTTGTTCAGCCGGCATTTCCGCTTCCTGGCGACCACGACCAATCCCTTTCTGAAGTATTGCATCAATAATATTTTGTTGCCGTCGATCTTCCTCCTCTTCTATCTCGTCAAGGCAATCCAGTTCAGCGTGAACAAGGAGCTGCTGCCGGCTTCTTCGATCATCCTGCTCAGTTTAGGGTTCCTGTCGGGGTTCTGTTTTATTTTCACGATCTCCTTCCTGTATTTTTTCAGAGCGGACAAGACCATTGTCCGGCGGATGGCGCCCGTGATCAGCAATCCCAAGTTATTCAAATCCCAGTTTGGAAAAGAGGAAGTGAAGCTGAACGAGACCCGGCTGATGCATGTAAAATGGTATCTCAATTCGCCGCGGACGATCCGGAAGACCCGGGATGTGGCGCACTACAGCAAGGCGTTTATCGAAAGCATCTTCAACCGGCATCACATTTCAGCGGTGCTGTCGATCTTCGGGGCATTTATCTTTCTGATCGTGATCGGATTCTTTATGGACAGCCCGTATTTTCAGCTGCCTGCGGCCGCCAGCATTCTGGTCTTCTTTGCCATTCTGATCTCGTTGTCCGGCGCATTCTCCTATTTCCTCGGTTCCTGGGCCATCCCTTTTTTCGTTGTGGTTTTCTTTGTACTGAACTTGCTTTATCGATACCGGGTTATCGACCCTACCAACAAGGCTTACGGGCTGAATTATACCGACTCATTTAGCCGGCCGCTCTATGACCGGCAAACGTTACTGCAGTTGTGCTCACACCCCAATGTCGAGCGGGATAAAGCGAACATGATTCGCATTCTGGAACGATGGAAAGCCCGCCAGTCGGCTCCCAGACCGATCCTCTACCTGATCAATATCAGCGGTGGCGGGAACCGGAGCGCCTGCTTTACGATGAGTGTTCTGCAGCACCTGGACAGCTTGTGCGGAGGGCAGCTGATGCGCAAGACCTTTCTGATGACCGGGGCATCCGGCGGGATGCTCGGGGCGGCTTATTTCCGGGAGCTGGCGCGACGCAGGGACGCGGGGGACAGCAGTATCCATCTTCCCGATCGCAAATATGTCAATGATATTTCGAAGGACCTCCTCAATACGTTGTTCTCCTCTTTCGTAGCGCGCGACCTGGCTTCGCCCGCGCAGAAGTTCAGGGTCGGCCTAAATGAATATGTCAAAGACCGCGGGTACGCGTTCGAGCAGCAATTGAACCGCAACACACGGGGGATGCTGAATATGCAACTGAAAGATATCGCAGCTGAGGAGGCCGCGGCCCGGACGCCGATAATGCTGCTCAATCCCGATATCACCCGGGACAGCCGGGCCCTCGTGATCAGTACACAGCCCGTGAGCTTCATGATGCGGCCGGAGTATGACAGCACGCGGATCGCGGCGATGGACCCGGATGCAGTGGATTTCGGAGCGCTCTTTGCCGGTGAGGGGCCAATGAACCTGCGCTTCCTGACGGCGCTGCGGATGAATGCGACCTTTCCTTATGTGCTGCCGAATGTTTGGCTGCCTACCGAGCCGGTGGTCGATGTCATGGATGCAGGATTCCGGGATAATTTCGGCGAGCTGACCACGATCCGCTTTATGAATGTATTTCGTGGATGGCTGCGGGAGAATACCAGCGGTGTCGTGCTGTTACAGATCCGGGACCGCAAGGCCGGCGGCTGGGAGAACCCGTTCGAATCGGATGATATCACGGATATTGTGACCAAGCCGCTGGTGCTGCTGGAGGACAACTGGTATAACTTGCAGGAATATAGCCAGAATGACCTGCTGAGCCTGACGCAGGATGCTATGGGCTTTCCATTCCGCAAGTTGGTGTTCCAATATGTTCCCAAGACGGAAGATGCGGGCGCGGCGCTGAACTTTCATCTCACCACGCAAGAAAAAATAAATATCATCGGGGCGCTGGATAACAGCGACAATCAGCGAACCTTTCAGGAGTTTGTCGGTTTGACGCAGCGTTAGGAGTTCGCGGTCCTGGTGCAGCATTGGGAGTTCGTCATCCTGATGCAGCGTTAGGGGGGTCGACATGCCGCTGGAAGTGGTTCGGTCTAACTGCGGCGATTTCGCCGCAGTTAAAAAAATCGACCGCCAGCACACACCGCCCCGCCCCGCCCCCGCCTCCTCGTCAAGGCTGGATCAGCCGGATCGCTTTCGGGACGATCTCAATAAGAAACCGGTCGGCAGATGGGGCCGGGTCACCGTCGATATGCAGCGGCGCGCCGTCGGGGTTAGCAATCGAGAGTCCGGGCGTTTGAAAATAGAGTACCTTCTCTTCACCGGCGTTGACGGGGGCGGACGTGATCTTGTATCCACCCAGGACCTGGCGGGTCGCCGACAACAACATCCGCAGCCGGCTGGCTTTTTTCACGATAACAATGTCCAGTAGCCCGTCGTGGAGATCGGCGCGGGGCGCAATCGTAACGTTATTGCCGAATTGATTGCCATTGGCGATATCAATGAAAAAGGCTTCGACCGGAAAGGAAGCCTTGGAGCCATTTTTCGGAAAAGCAATGGTAAAAGGGTAGGACCGGGCGCGGAGGAAGTGCGAAAGGGTAACCCTGATATAGGTGTGGAGGCCGCGACGATGTTCAAGCGCAAACTGATGAGCGACGCCGCCGTCGAACCCGATTCCGCAGAGCATGCAGGAAAAGCGGTCATTGATCAGAAAGCCGTCGATCCAGGAGGCGTTGCCGGCCAGGATGATGTTGAGGGCATGGGCCGGGTCGCGCGGGATACCGGCGGCGAAAGCGAGGCCGTTACCGGAGCCCATGGGGATGATCCCGATCCGGGTATCTCTTCCTTTCAATGTACCGGCGACGGCGCTCACCGTTCCGTCCCCGCCGCAGATGACGATATCCGTCACTCCATCGGCTTCGATCATGGGGAGCAAGAAGGAATAGTTACCTGCCGCATCGGTAGGGAGGATGCTGAACTCGATCCCCGCTTCGGTTGTCCGCCTGGCGATCAGATCGGGCAGTGAGCGCTTGCCGCGCGTGCCGGAAATGGGATTGATCAGGTAAATAATTTTCCTGGTATTCATGCGGATGCAAATATCCGGCAAAATTAATTATGGGCCGGCGTGTGTTGGCGGAGGCGAAAACGGGCGGGTGCCGGGAAGGGAATCGGTGGCAATTGGAACATGTACGATATCGGACAGAAAATGCGAGACCCCCTTCTCTACCCCGGGGACATCATGGGAGCGTACAGAGGAGCCGATCACGTGAGTGCCGGCTTCGGGAATCGCCTCCTTGTATTTGAGGTTCGCAGGCGTCCCCAGCTCATCGAACATAGAGAGCTCCGCGGAGACCTTGACCGTACTGTCCTGGTGAACCTTATCCTTATAGTAATAGAAAAGCCCCACGGGCTGCTTTACCGCTCCGAAGGTTCGGTCATTCATCGTTGTCTCCAGCAGCTCTTCCAGCGCGACGGCAGCTTCCAGCCGGTATTTAGTATACCAATACTGGCGGTACAGCGGGCCGAAATCCTCCTTGACCTCAATGTATTTGCCGCCGGTTACCAGACGGGCAATCTGGAGGCCCCAGTGATCGTTGAGCAGCCACGCGTTCGGGTCGTTGATGGCGATATTGGGCGAGAGCAGCACCAATGCAGCGATCTTGTCGGGATAGGCGGCTGCGAGCTGGAGGGCCAGAGTACCGCCGGTGCTGGTCCCCATGAGGATGACTTTTCCACCTAACTGCTCGCCGATAGCCAATGCTTCCTTGGCAGACTCCCAATATTCATTGGCTGTGAGGTTGATCATGGCGTCGGGGGTATCGATACCATGCTCAGCCAGCCGCGAGAGAAAAAGGTTATAGCCGAATTTCCGGGCGATGTCGATGTCCGTCGGATCCCCTTCCCCCTGCGACGCGGAAAAACCATGAAGGTATACGATGACGTAAGCGGTTTTTTTCCGGGCGGAATCAGCCCAGACGATGCGGGCCTGGTTGTCGGGTTTCAACCGGTGGGTAGCTTCTTCATCGTGGATATACCTTTCCAGATCGGTGAACGTCGTGGGAACGGATGGCATAGCAGCGGAATAGACAGGATCTTTTGGCCGGGGGCCGAGGAAGTAAATCAGGAGCAGCAGCAGCGGGATGAGAAGCCACCATTTCTTGCGCATTGCGTAAAATTTGTTGAATTTATTAAATTTCTGCAAACTGGCCGCAGGCGGACCTTAACAAGTAGGAAATCCGGGTGAATTAGTTTACTTTTGCCGCCGAATGGAAATCAGAAACATAGCAATTATTGCCCACGTTGACCATGGTAAGACGACCCTGGTGGATAAGATCCTGCACGCGACACATGTTTTTCGTGAAAACCAGGAAACCGGGGACCTGATCATGGATAATAATGACCTTGAAAAGGAACGGGGCATCACGATCTTTAGCAAGAACGCAGCGGTTGAATATAAAGGAGTTAAGATTAATGTGATCGATACTCCGGGTCACTCGGACTTTGGCGGAGAGGTCGAAAGGGTGCTGAAAATGGCGGATGGGGTCCTCCTGCTGGTGGATGCGTTCGAGGGACCGATGCCGCAGACCCGTTTTGTGCTCCAGAAAGCGCTGCAACTGAACCTCAAACCGATTGTCGTGATCAATAAGGTCGACAAACCCAATTGCCGGCCTGATGAAGTGCATGATGCGGTGTTCGAACTCTTCTTCAATCTCGATGCCACAGAGGAGCAGCTGGATTTCCCGACCTTCTATGGCAGCGGAAAAAATGGCTGGTTCAACAACAAGAATGAGCAAAGTAGCGATATTACGCCCCTGCTCGACGGTATTCTGCAATATGTGCCTGCGCCAAAGGTGGCCCAGGGTCCTTTGCAGATGCAGATCACGTCCCTGGACTATTCTTCGTTCCTGGGTCGGATCGCGGTAGGCAAGGTAGCGCGCGGAGTGATCAAAGAAGGCCAGTCGGTTGCCCTGATGCAGCCCGGCGGGGTGATCAGGCGGTCGAAGGTTAAGGAGCTCTATACGTTCATGGGAATGGGGAAGAAAAAGGCGAATGAAGTGGAAGCCGGTGATATCTGTGCGGTTGTGGGCCTGGAGGATTTCAATATCGGGGATACGATTGCCGATGCGGAAAACCCCGAAGCCCTGCCGGTGATCAGCGTGGATGAGCCGACGATGAGCATGCTGTTCGGGATCAATAACTCGCCATTTTACGGTAAGGATGGCAAATTTGTCACTTCCCGTCATCTTCGCGATCGCCTGATGAAAGAAACGGAAAAGAATTTGGCGTTGCGGGTGGAGGATTCGGAAAATGCGGACAGCTTCCTGGTATACGGGCGCGGGATTCTTCATCTGGGCATCCTGATCGAGACGATGCGCCGCGAAGGATTCGAGCTGACGGTTGGACAGCCGACGGTCCTGGTAAAGGAGATCAACGGGAAGAAGTGCGAACCCTATGAGGTCCTCGTGGTCGACGTACCGGCTGAGTTCAGCGGGAAGGTGATCGATATGGTCACCCAGCGGAAAGGCGAAATGCATGTCATGGAAACCAAAGGCGAAATGCAGCACCTGGAGTTCGAGATCCCTTCGCGGGGATTGATCGGGCTACGCAGTAACATGTTGACCAATACGGCCGGTGAAGCGGTCATGGCGCACCGGTTCCTCGAATACAAGCCCTGGAAAGGCCCGATCCCCGGGCGAAACAATGGGGTCTTGTTGTCCAAGAACCAGGAAAAAACGACAGCCTATTCCATCGATAAATTACAGGACCGCGGGACGTTCTTCGTCGATCCCGGTGAGGATGTCTATGTAGGACAGATCATTGCCGAGCACATCAAGCCGGGCGATCTGATCGTCAACGCGACGGAAGGGAAGAAGCTGACCAATATGCGGGCAAGCGGCAGCGATGACGCGGTCCGTATCGTTCCGAAGAAACAGATGACGCTGGAAGAATGTATGGAATATATTCAGCAGGATGAATGTATCGAGGTGACGCCCAAGAAGATCCGCCTGCGGAAAGTGATCCTGGATGAAGAGGAGCGGAAAAGGTCGGCACGGGCGATGAAGGCGGAAGAGACGCGATAGGCCGCCTCCGGCGTGGATGCACAAAAACTCGTAACTTTATAGCCGAATCGGGGTTATGAAAAAGTTCAGCCTGACCATAGTGCTCCTGTTGTTTCTGTCGGTTATGGGCATGACACCTGCCGCAGCACAGTGTTCCATCTGCACCCGGACGGCGCAGCAACTGGGTGAGCGGCCGGCGCGGGCGCTGAACAAAGGCATTATCTATCTCGCGGTGACCCCATTGCTCTTATTTGGCCTGATTGGTTATCGCTGGTGGAAGAGTGAGCAACACCATGAATGAGTTCCCCTTAGTATCGGTTGTCCTCGGCACCTATAACGGCGAAGCGTATTTGCATGAACAGCTTCGCTCCATATTGGCGCAGACCTGGCCCGCGCTGGAGATCATAGCGGTTGACGATTGCAGCAGCGACCGGACCGTCGACATACTCCGCGAGTATGCCGGCCGCGATCCGCGAATAAAAGTGGTCGTCAACGAACGCAACCTGGGATTTATCCGCAATTTCGAGAAAGGCTGTCGCCTGGCCGGCGGAACGTACATCGCGCTCTGCGATCAGGATGATTACTGGTTCCCGGAAAAAATAACAAAAATGGTAAACGCCATCGGCAACTATCCGATGGTCTATTGCGATTCCGACCTCTGCGATGAGGCGTTGCAGCCGCTGGGGCGGCGCATCTCGGATCTTGTCCATTACCAGTCTTTCGACGATTGCCGGCAGCTTTGCGTGTTTTCGAGAATGTATGGTCATGCGACGCTGATCACGCGTGAATTATTTGGAAGGGCCAGTCCGTTCCTGGAAGAGGTGCCGCACGACGGCTGGCTCGCGTATCATGCTACCTTGTATGGAGGGGTGCTCTACCTGCCGGAGGTGCTCGTCAAATACCGGCAGCATGGGGGGAACGTATTTGGAGTAGTAGGCGGGAAAAAGAAAAAAGACGCGACCGCCCAGCGCGCGCAGAAAAAGAAAAAAGAACTGGCGCGGATCCGCATCCGGATGAATGCCTATTGCGCGGCCTGCCCGGAATCGCTTGTACCGCAGAAACGCCTGCTGCGCGCGCTTGTGGCCAGCTACCGGAATTTCACTCCCTGGAACGATCTCCGCCGCGTCGGATTGTTCCTGGCGAACTACCGGTTGTTGCTTGCAGTCAAGAAATACCCAACCGTACGGAAATACCTTTTCTGTTTAAAGATGCTGGTGAAGATCAAGTAATCGGGCTATATTTGCCGGCATGAGAGCCGGAATGGAAAAGGAGCTATACAAAAAATGCTCCGCCAAAAAAATTACCCTCCGTCATATCTGCGAAGTCGGCGTATTCATGCCTGAGATGTCGAATATCCTGGATTTTATTGTCAAGGACCGCCTGCGTACCACGCTGGTTGAGCCCGACCCCAAAAGCATCGCCGCCATCCGGGACTACTTCCGGGATTTCAATAACGTGACCCTTCTTCCCGTCGCCGTCTTCGACCACCATGGGGTATTGGAACTCGTGCAGCGCAATGCGTCCACCTTCGTCGCTACCCTTCCATACAGTCCGGCCCAGATCAATGATGACTATCAGATCAGGAAAGAAGATACGTTTACCGTCGAGTGCAGAACGTTTGACGAGCTGGATGACGGGACGATCGACCTGTTGAGCGTCGACACGGAAGGCAGTGAATGGTATGTTGTGCAGAACCTGGTCAGCCGCCCGGTCGTCATATCGGTAGAGACGCACGGTAAGAGTTATCTCAATCCGTTCTATAACGACATCAGCCGCTGGATGGCTGTCAACGGCTATGAACGCTGGTGGCTCAACAAGACCGATACGGTGTATGCCAGGAAAGGCGCATTTTCGATCAGCTCCGCGGAGAAACTTCGGTTAGCCCTGATGGATGCATATGTAAAATTCCGTCGCGCCAGGAAAAAAGCGGAGCGGGCCTTTCGCGGACGAAAAGAGACGGACGCATGAGCCGGGCCGTTTTTATCATCAGCCGAACGGATGCGATCGGCGACGTGGTGCTGACTTTACCGGTAGCCGGTGTCCTGCGCTCTCTTTATCCATCATCACGGATCCTTTTCCTGGGACGATCTTATACAAAAGATATTATCGCCGCCTGCGAGAATATTGACGGCTTTCTCAATTGGGATGAATGGCGCGAATTGCCGGCTCGTGAAGCGGCCCGGGCGATGGCGGCGACGGGCGCTGACTGCATCATTCACGTCTTTCCGGACAAAGCGATCGCCAGGGTTGCGTGGATGGCGAAGATCGCCGAACGGATCGGGACGACCAACCGGATCTATCACTGGCGGTATTGCAACAAGCTGGTCCGGTTGTCGCGACGAAACTCAGCCCTTCATGAAGCGCAGCTGAATCTGCGGCTCCTCGAGCCGCTCGGCGCCCGACGGGAATATTCGCTGGAAGAAATTGGTGTAAACTACGGACTCACCCGGCTGGCCCCGCTGCCGCCGGAGGTGGAAGCGTTATTGGATCCCCGGCGGTTCAACCTCATTCTGCATCCGAAGTCCCGTGGAAGCGCGCGCGAATGGGGGCTGGGAAATTATGTCCGGCTGATCGGGCTCCTGCCTCGGGAACGGTTCAAGATTTTTGTCAGCGGGACGGCGACGGAGGGGGAGTTGGTGGCGCCGCTGTTGGCTAAACATCCGGAGGTGACTGACCTGACGGGACGTCTGACTCTTGGACAATTGATGACCTTTATCTCAAAAGCCGATGGGCTGGTCGCCGCGAGCACGGGACCGCTACATCTGGCGGCGGCGCTAGGCATCCATGCGCTGGGCATTTATCCGCCGATCCGGCCGATGCATCCGGGCCGCTGGGCGCCGGTGGGACGGAAAACCCGGGTGTTTGTGAAGGCGGAATATTGTGAAGATTGCAGGCGTTCGGGCGATTGTTCTTGCATCCGCGAGGTCCCGCCGGACGCGATTGAGGCATACCTGCTGACGCTGAAATAACTTATTTTTGCAGACATGACCAATTTCATTCCTGTATTTCCCCTGGGGATTGTTGTATACCCGGGTGAGATCGTGAATCTGCATATCTTCGAGCCGCGGTACAAACAGCTCGTCAGTGAATGCCATGCGGACGGGAAGCCATTTGGTATTCCCACCGTCATTGACAACCGGCTGAATGAAATGGGGACGCTGGTGCGGATCACAGAGCTGGTCAAGCAATATGAGAACGGGGAAATGGATATCCGGACGCAGGGGATGCGGGTCTTTCGAATGCTGGAGTTGATCAAGACGGTCCCGGATAAATTATTCAGCGGTGCGATCGTAAATTATCCTGATAATACAGAAGGACCCGGCAAACGGGCCCTGATGACCAAAGTAATCCAAGCCATGCGGCAACTGCATCACCTGCTCAATATCACCAAGGAATTTCACAAGCCCGACGGAGAGCTGGTCAGCTATGATATTGCGCATCATGCAGGGCTTTCCCTGGAGCAGGAATATGAATTGCTCGGTTTGTTGCGGGAGGAGCAGCGGCAGGAATACCTCAAACGTCATCTGGGAAAGGTACTGCCGGTGATTGCAGAGATGGAAACCTTGAAAGAGAAGGTAAAACTGAACGGACATTTCAAAAACCTTTCCTCATTCAAATTTGAGGACTAAGATGGCTACCACACTTTGCTTTGATTTTGGCAACACCCGGATGAAATGCGGCGTCTTCAAAGATGGCGAATTCGTAGAGGAACTGGTGCTCGCTGACGATAGCGACGCGACTATCCGGGCAATCCTCGCGCGTTTCCACCCAACCCGATCCATCCTTTCGTCCGTGATCCATCACAACCCGGGGCTGGAAGCCACACTGGGATCCCAAACCCAATTTCACAAACTTGATCACACCTCCAAAGTACCCATCACGACACCGGTTGGAAAGCCGGATACGATCGGTGCCGACCGGCTGGCCCTGACGGCGGCGGCGGTGACCCTGTTCCCCGGGAAGAACAATCTGGTGATCGGTCTGGGTTCGGCGATCACGTATAATTATGTCAACAAATACCGGGAATTTATGGGTGGGGGCATCTCACCGGGGATGGAGATGCGATTTAAGTCGCTGCATACGCTCACGGCGAAATTACCGCTGGTGAAGGCGGACTGGAATTTTCCGCTGGTTGGATATGACACGCGGACCAATATTCTGAGCGGAGTGATCCTCGGTATGGCAAAAGAGATCGACGGGATGATCGGCGCATATGAGGAAAAATATGACAATTTTAACGTGCTGATGACCGGTGGAGACGCGCGATATTTCACCCGTCACCTCCAAAAGAATATTTTTGTGGACCCGTATTTAATTTATAAAGGCCTGTATGCGATCAGTGAGCTCAATTCTTAGTTGGATATTTGTCGTCTTGTTAACGGCGGTGATCGCCTGCAACGACAAGACCAATCAACCGGTTACCCGGAAAGGGCCGCATGTGGAAATCCCGGAGGAAGGAACGAATATCCAGGCCTTTCTTAGTGAGGCGGGATTGGAAATGGGGCAGTTGGAAGCGCGGGTGAAGGGCAAGCTTAGGGCGCCGTTCATGCTCCATTATCAACGGACGGATTCGCCGTATTTTGAATTTCCAAAAACCCTGCACGTTGATTTCTTCAGGGATTCGATTTATGTGAGTCAGAAACCGATCATCGAAAGCCTGCTTGACGCGCGATACGGGAAATACCTGCCAAACCAGGACAAGGTATTCCTGCGCGATTCCGTCGTGGTGAAGAATATCCTGAAAGGCGATACACTTTACTGTAAGGACCTGTGGTGGGACCAGCATACCCAGCGGTTTACGACCGAAGATTCCGTTCAGATCAATCAGAAGGACAAAATCCTTTATGGGACAGGGATGGAGGCGGACCAGAATTTCCGATGGCACACGATCAAGCACATGACCGGAATTGTGATGACTTCCGGGAACAATCTTCCCAAATAAATTTTCTTATCGCCTATCGGCCACAACTCGAAGTTGCGGACGAGGCTTTTCCTGCGCATAAGCACCTGTTGATCATACGATTAATCGGCAGGTCGAGCTTGGCCTCAAAAAAAAGTCAATTAAACGTTTGTTTAATTCAAACGTTTGTTTAATTTTGGGGGGCACAAAGGAGCAGATAGCCCAAAAATGAGTGATAAAAGAGAGCATATTCTAAACGTGGCTGAGGAGCTTTTCGCGGAAAAAGGTTTCGACGGGACCTCCGTCCGGGATATCGCCCAGCGAGCCGGGGTGAATCTGGCGATGATCTCCTATTATTTTGGGTCCAAAGAGAAATTGCTGGAATCACTGATCGAGACCCGGTCGAACTATGCCTACGGCATCCTGGAGGAGTTGAACAAGGACCAAACCCTCAGTCAATGGGACAAGGTTGACCGGTTGGTAGAATTCTATGTAGATCGGATCCTGAACAACATGAATTTTCACACGATCATGTGGCAGGAAAGTACAGCACGGTCGGAAGAGATCAAAAACCGGACGATCGGGATCAAACTCCGCAACATGGAACAGATCACAAAGATCATAACCGACGGGCAGCAGAAAAAACTCTTCCGGAAAGTGGACATTCCAATGACGGTCGGGACGATCATGGGAACGATATCCTACTACACCCAGAACAAGACGTACTCCTGTGTCACGCTTTCCCTCGGGGAAGAACTCAATGACGAACAATACCGCCAGCGACTTGCCACGCGACTTAAAACCCACCTCAAGCATCTGCTGAGAGCGCACCTGGACATCAAAAACGATAGCGGGCCAATGAAAGATGACCAAAAAGGTCACTGAGATCTTTACAAAAATCGAGCTTTTAAATAATTGAATAACATGAAAAAAAGGTTATCAGGAGTTGTCGTCCTTCTACTTTCGATCGGCCTCATGGCCCAAGCCCAGCCGATGAAACTCAGTCTTCAGGAGGCGGTACAACTCGGGTTAAACAACAGTAAGGATCTGAAAAGACAGCAGTACAAGATTGACGAAGCGCTGTCCCGGCTCGCCCAGGCAAAAGACGCACAACTGCCTTCGTTAAAAGTCAGCTTTCAATACCTGCACGCCCTGATGCTTTCACAGGTGATCAGCATCCCGGGATTTACAAAGGCGCCGATCAAGCTCCCCTTTGACTTCCCGGCCTATCTCGGTACGCTGTCCGCAAGCGAGCCGATCTTCGCAGGAAATCAATTTAAATACGCGAAACAGTCGGCCGACCTCATGGTCCAACTAAGCCGCCTGGACGCAGACAAGGATAGGGACGATATCACGTACATCGTGATCAACGCCTGTCTGAACTATGATAAGATCCTGCAGAGCCAGTTGATCGTCGCCCAAAACATGCAGGACGTGCAAAGCAAGCTGGACGAGATCACCAAATATGAAAGCCAGGGTCTGGCGACGCAAAACGACGTTCTGCGCTACCAGCTTCAGAAATCCCAGATCCAGCTGACGCAGATCCAGTTGGAGGACAATCGAAAAGTCGCCAACTACGATATGGATATTATGCTGGGACTGCCGGACACCACGACGATCACGCTGGATGCGGTCGATTATAAGGTGGACCAGAACCTCGCCCTCCCCGATCTGATCCAGCAGGCGGAGATCAACCGGCGTGAGCTCGCGGAATTGTCTTATCAGCAGCGCCTGGCAGACATCAGCCTCCGGAAGATCCATGACCAGCGACTGCCGACGGTAGCAGCATCCGCTGGAATGTACTATATCAACCCGACCGGAGAGGTCATTCCGACGCACAATAACCTGTTGGCGCCGTTCACGATGGGCATCGGGGTCTCCTGGGACATCGGGACGCTGTATACCAACAAGAACAAGGAGCACGAGGCGAGCCTGAACCGTGCCGAGCTGAATACCGCCCGGGACCAGGACATCGACGAGATCCACAAGGATGTCCACCAGCAATTCATTGCCTATCAGCAGGCGCTGGAGCAGATCAAGGTACTCCAGGTAGCGGTAAACCAGGCACAGGAGAACGAGCGGATCACGGAATCCAAATTCAGGAATAATCTCGTCAATACGACGGACCGCATCGACGCCCAGACTTTGTTATACCAATCGCGGGTCAACCTCGAGCTGGCCATGTCGGATGCCACCATCGCTTATTACAACGTATTAAAGTCAACCGGGAAAGTCCATCTTTAAAACCACTAACAAAAAAGCTTTTCAAACTGAATTATATTATGGAACAGAATGCCACTCAACAAAAGCCGCGTAGGAAAATCGTATTTCCCATCATCCTTGGTCTTGTGCTCGTCGGGGCAGCGATCTTCGGGATAAAAGAGTATATCTTTTACAGCGCGCACGAGACGACCGATGATGCCCAGGTCGACGCCGATATCAGCCCGGTTGTAGCAAGGGTAGGCGGCTATGTCAAGGAGATCCGGTTCGTGGACAACCAATTCGTCCATGCCGGCGATACGCTGGTGGTGCTGGACGACAGGGACTACCAGGTTCGGCTGCAGCAAGCATTGGCAGCCCTTTCTTCGCAAAGACAGAGCGTAGACGTTTCACAGTTCGTCGTAAATGAATCAAAGGCCAGCATCGTGACCGCACAAGCCGGCGTTGATCAGGCAAAGGTTGCGGTCTGGAAGGCAAATGAAGACTTTACCCGGTACGAGAACCTGTATAACGACCACGCCATCACCAAGGCACAATACGATGACGCCAAGGCGGCCAAGGAATCGGCCGAAGCGGCACTTCGTGTCGCGGAGACCCAGGTTCCCAGTCAGACAAGAAGGGTCGATGTGAACCAGCGCCAGGTTGGCGCAACGGCATCGAATCTCGCCTCCCGTCAGGCGGACGTGGACTACGCGAAATTGCAGCTCACCTACACCGTGATCACCGCGCCGGCAACGGGTGTTGTTTCCAAACGCAATATCCAGCTGGGACAGCTGATCCAGGCCGGTCAGTCCCTGTTCGCTGTCGTCAATGCAAACGGCATTTATGTAACGGCGAATTTCAAGGAGACGCAGATGGAACCGCTGCGGGTTGGCCAAAAAGTCGATATTTCGGTAGACGCCTTTTCGGACAGCACATTTCACGGATCGATCGAATCGTTCTCCGGGGCCACGGGCGCGAAATTCTCCCTGCTTCCGCCGGATAATGCCACGGGCAACTTCGTCAAGGTTGTACAGCGCGTACCCGTTCGGATAAAAATTGATGCCGATTCGTCGCTGGTCAAGCTGCTTCGGGCGGGTATGAGTGTCGATGTAGTCGTGCATACGAAATAAGCGTTTGAATTTAAAATATTGAGTCATGGCTGAACATGGACTTAGAAAATGGATCATCACCATCACGGTAATCGTCGCCTCCCTGCTGGAGCTGATCGATACGACCATTGTCAATGTCGCCTTACCCGATATTATGGGTAACCTTGGCGCGACACTGGATGATGCGGGTTGGATCGTGACCGGCTACGCGGTAGCCAACGTGATCATCCTGCCAATGTCCGGTTGGTTAGGGGACAGGTTTGGACGGAAGAACTATTTCATCACCTCGATCATCGCTTTTACGGTCTTTTCGTTCCTTTGCGGGAACGCGCATTCGCTTACATCACTGATCGTTTTCAGGCTTTTGCAGGGCCTGGCAGGTGGCGGATTGCTGTCGACAGCGCAGGCGATCCTGATGGAGACCTGGCCGCGCGAAGAGATCGGTATGGCGACAGCCCTTTTCGGGATGGGCGCAGTCGTAGGGCCTACGGTGGGACCTACCATCGGCGGCTATATCGTCAAGCATTTTACCTGGCCCTGGATCTTTTATGTGAATATTCCGGTCGGCGTTATTGCCGCGTTCTGTGTGTCGGTCTTTGTAAAGGAGTCGCCGAGATATGGTCAGGGGAAACCCATCGACTGGTGGGGCATTCTCTTACTGGCTGTCGGCGTTGGTAGTTTGCAGGTGGTGCTTGAAAAAGGGGAATCGGAGGATTGGTTTTCGAAGACCTATATCACGGTGCTGGCTTTTGCAACCGTCGTGTCGGCGATCGCTTTTATCTGGCGGGAGCTGAGCACCGATCATCCCGTAGTGAATTTCCGCATTCTGAAGAACCGAAGTTTTGCCATCGGTATCGTTACGTCCTTTGTGCTGGGCTTCGCCTTGTACGGGTCGGTTTTTATATTCCCGGTTTTTTGTCAGAACCTCCTGCATTTTGATGCCCAGCAAACGGGGCTTATTCTTTTCCCCGGCGGTTTGGCTACCATAATGATGATGCCTTTCGTCGGACAGATGCTAAAGCGAAAGGTTCCGGCGCAGTTCATGGCGACGGGCGGGTTCTTTCTGTTCTTCATCTTCACCTGGATGCTTTCCAATTCCACCCTCGAATCGGGCACCGGTGACTTCTTTTGGCCGCTGATTATCCGCGGTCTGGGGATGTCCATCCTCTTCGTGCCGCTGACCACGTTGGCGCTACAAGGGCTCAAAGGGCCCGAGATCGGTCAGGGTACCGGTTTGAACAATATGATGCGTCAGTTGGGCGGCTCTTTTGGGATCGCCATTCTGACCACACTGATCCATCTCAAATCCGCAATCGTTCGGAACGGTCTTATCGGGTATATGAACCCCTATAATCCGGAGTATGTCCAACGGCGGGCGGCGCTGATCGCCGGTTTTTTGGGCAAAGGGTTTACCCTGGACCAGGCCACACAAATGACGAATGCGGCGCTGGAAGGGATTGTAGACCGGCAAACCATGCTGGTAACCTATGATAATCTTTATCTGACCATCGGGGTATTTGTATTATTCTGTATCCCGATCGTTTTCCTGCAGCCTTTCAAACGGAATGTAGCTATCGCATCCGGCGGCCACTAAGACCGACGGCGTCAAAAACATATAGAATGGAAAAGCAACAATAGACGGGCACAAGACGAACAGCTGAGAAGTGGTTCCATGCAAAAGAAAAGTCCTGATATTATCAGGACTTTTCAACTTTTTTGTACGATACTTAACCAACAAGTCTTGGCCATCAATAGGTACAAATTTTAAAGCGGTTTGTTCTTAGGATCTGGATGTTCTTGGATGTTGGATTTTAGAATCAGTTTGATCGATCGGATCCGGGGCTTTTCTTTTGGAATTGGTTTTAAAAACGTCGGTTCTTTTCAAGGATTGGATCGCGGTTTTACTTCAGACGTTGGATTTTGGTTTTTCTTTGGATACTTCGAATCGCACATCGATCATACTAACAGTACAAACATACAATTCGGCAGCAGGCAGAGCAAGAGCATAATCGCTCAATTTATCGGCTGCCATTTTTACGGTCGAAATCGTAGAAATACGTACCCCCGCAACGGACTTCTCCGCTATTTTTTTGGACCAATCATAAATTAGCCTATTTTGGAGTTAACACGATATATATGGGGAGTTTTGAGAACAAGACCGTGCTGGTAACAGGCGGCACCCGCGGGATCGGCAAGGCTATCGCGATCCGGCTTGCAGCAGCAGGCGCCAATATTGCCATCATCGGTAAGACGTCTGAACCCAATCCAAAGCTGGAAGGGACGATCTACACCGCTGCGGAGGAGATTGCCGCAGCCGGGAACGGCAAAGTCCTGCCCCTGCAGGGCGATATCCGGTTCGAGGACAAGATCAGGGAAATGGTAGCGGCGACGGTCGCCCACTTCGGCCAGCTCGATGTGCTGGTCAACAATGCCAGCGCGATCAATATTGCTACAACGGAACAAACGGAGGTGAAGCGTTTCGATCTGATCCAGAGTATAAATGTCCGGGGTACCTTCCTGATGAGCCAGGCTTGCATCCCGCATCTGAAGACTGCACACAACCCGCATATCCTCAATCTTTCACCGCCCCTCAACCTGGACCCGCGCTGGTTTGGCCCGCATCTGGCGTACACGCTCAGCAAATATGGGATGAGCATGATCATAATGGGCCTGGCGGAAGAGCTTCGGCAATACCGGATCGCCGCTAACGCACTCTGGCCAAAGACCACGATCGCTACTGCGGCCGTAAAGAACCTGCTGGGCGGCGACTTCCTGATGCAGCGTAGCCGTCGTCCGGAGATCGTGGCGGATGCGGCCTTCCACGTCCTTCAACGGCCTTCGTTCGAGACGACAGGCAATTTTTTCATCGATGAGGACGTTCTTAAATCGGAAGGAGTGACTGACTTTAAACAATATGCAGTCAATCCCGACCTCAAACTTATGAATGACCTATTCCTCTGACCGCACAAACTCTTTTCATTTTTAATCCTGGGTAAAAGGCAACATCCTCCTCCCGCAGTGAAGCGGGAGGTTTTGTTTTGTGATCCTCTTCCAATCGTCTTAACGTCCGAGGATATTCCGTTTACTGCCGGCCACAAGCAGCGCCGCCGCCGCCAGCCCCGTGTCTTTGATCAGGTTCGTCATAGGGAATCTTCTGGCGCCGGCATCGGGAGCATGCAGTACCGCCGGCAGATGAACCGTCAGTACGATCAGCAACAGGAAGAGACATAAGAGCAGACCCGCCAGTCGGACCTGCTTGCCGATCAGGAAGGCGATGGCTGCGGCAATCAAGCAGGCGCCGGTAAGGTAGACCCAGATGACGCCGCCGGGAAGAAAGGACGGGACCATCTTCTGCATGCCCGTTCCTTCGAGAAAATGGTTGATACCAAATAATCCAATGACAAGGGCGTAAAAGATCGTCCCTACCTTGGTGAGGGTTGCATTGTTCATATGGCAATCGTTTAAGGAAGGTAATTTAACAAAAAATTAGGACATTCCGCGCAGCGTCTCCGTTAATGCGACTGATCGCGGGTTCCGGAGAGGTTAATGTGCCTGATCGGATTCCGGCTGGGCGTCGGCGGAAGGGTCAAACGTCTTCTCCGGCCTCATTTGCGGGAAAAGAAGGACATCCTGGATGCTGGGCTGGCCGGTCAGCAGCATGCACAGGCGATCGATCCCGAATCCGATCCCGGCGGTGGGGGGCATTCCATATTCCAGGGCCCGCAGGAAGTCGTAATCGATGAACATCGCTTCATCATCCCCGCGTTCCATCAGCTGCAGTTGGGCCTCAAAACGTTCCCTTTGCTCCACCGGGTCATTCAGCTCGCTGTACGCGTTGGCGATCTCCTTTCCGTTCACGATCAGCTCGAAGCGTTCCACCAGCCCGGGACGGCTACGATGGCGTTTGGTCAGCGGGCTCATTTCCACCGGATAGTCGGTGATAAACGTGGGCTGGATAAAATGATGTTCGCATTTTTCGCTGAAGATCTCGTCGATCAGCTTTCCTTTCCCCATGCTGGGCTCCACATGGATGTGCAGGCGGTGGCAGAGCTCCCGGAGATCGCTTTCGTCCATTCCTTCGATATCGGTGCCCGTATATTCTTTGACAGCGTCATACATGGTGACGCGGCGGTAGGGTGCTTTGAAGTCGATCTCCTGACCGTCGACCAATGCCCAGCTTACGCCGTTGGTGGCTGTTGCGGCGGCCTCCAGCAACTGCTCGGTCGTTTCCATCATCCAGAGATAATCCTTGTAGGCGGTATAAAATTCCAGCACCGTGAACTCCGGGTTGTGGGTGCGGTCCATGCCTTCGTTGCGGAAGTTGCGACTGAACTCGTAGACCCAGTCGAAGCCGCCCACGATCAGCCGCTTCAGGTAGAGCTCATTGGCGATCCGAAGGTAGAGGTCCACGTCCAGCGCGTTGTGATGGGTAATGAATGGGCGGGCCGCTGCGCCACCGGGGATTGTCTGAAGCACCGGTGTGTCGACTTCCAGGGCGCCGCGCTCGTTGAGGAACTGGCGGATCGCATTGATCATTCGCGTCCGCCGCAGAAATACCTCCTTAACCTGCGGGTTCACGATCAGATCGGCATAACGTTGCCGGTAACGGAATTCGGGATCGGTAACGGCATCGAATGTCTCCCCTTCTTTTTCACGCACGACGGGGAGGGGCTTCAACGATTTGCTGAGGACGGTGAACTCCCGGGCGTGGACCGAGATCTCCCCGGTCTTTGTCGTGAATACATATCCTTTTACGCCCACAATATCACCCAGGTCGAGCAGACGCTTCCAGACGATATCGTAGAGGGTCTTGTCCTCACCGGGACAGATGTCATCCCGTTTGATATAGATCTGGATCTTACCGGAACTGTCCTGGAGGGAGGCAAAGGAGGCTTTTCCCATATCCCGGCGGCTCAAGAGACGGCCAGCCACACAGACGTCGGACATTTCGGCTGCGGGATAGTGTTCACGGATATAGGCGGCGGTGGTATTGACGGGGTATAAGGGCGCGGGAAAGGCATCGATGCCGAGCTGCTTCAGTTCCGCCAGTTTTTCGCGCCGGATGATCTCCTGTTCCGATAGATTGGGTGTGGCCATAAATTCCCGCGAAGATAATGGAATTGTCGTTAGTTCAGGGCCAGCAGCACCTGCCAGGCTTCATGGATTTTTCCCTGTGAGAGCAGTTGCCGGGCGTAGGAGTGTAGTTCTACTTCCATTTCGTCGGGGCTGACCGCATAATACTGGAAGATCTGTTTCAGGCGGTCGTCATGCCACGCGGGGTCCACGGTTGGGAGGACGTGAACATTGGCCAACAGGCCGAGGTCGTTGCCGGTCAGTATCCTGCTTTGACGGACGGAAGGCGGGAGGGCATCGATCCCGATCCCGAGGTGGATATTGGGTTTCTCGACGCGGAAAAGATTGGCAGGCTCGACGGCGCAATACCAGTCTTCTCCCAGCCGAGCTACCAGCGGGAACCGGAGTTGATCGATGCGGCCGGTGGCGGAATCGAGGATACTGTCGTCGATGTGCATGCGCAGTGCTTCGCAGATGACGAGATTGCCGGAGCCGGGCTGGTCACCGAGCGACCGCGTATCGAGGACCCGGCATTCGATCCTGACCTTGCTTTCTTTTACCATGGGCGGCCGGACGATCGTGGCGGGCTCTTCGGTAAATCCGGCTTTTGTAAATTCGGATACCTCCTTGGGATAGTCGCAGCTCGAGAGGCTGACCTGCTGCACCATTGAAATGTCGACGATATTGATGACGACTTCGGGGACTTCGAGGACGTTGTGCCAGGTATGTTTTGTCGTGTTGTCCCTGACGCGGCGGGAGGGGGAAAAGATGAGTACCGGCGGAGTGGTGGAGAATAGATTGAAGAAACTGAACGGACTTAGATTAACCTGACCGGCCCGGTCGATCGTACTGGCAAAACAGATGGGGCGGGGCGCCACCGATGCTTGCAAATAATTCTGGCGTTCCACCGGACTTACCGTGCCCAGATCGATGATCATTTCTTCTTGCCCTCCAACAGCGAAAAGTCGCTTTCTTCCCGGACGATCGTATTCGTCAGGATGCCAAGGCCGTCCACCTCCATCTCAATGCCGTCTCCTTCCTTCAGCCACTGTTCCGTATAGGCGGGGTCGTTCAGCTTGCCGGTCCCGTTCAGCTCGAGGAAGCAGCCGGTACCGACGGTGCCGCTGCCAATGACATCACCGGGATAGAGGTCCGCTCCATAGGAGGCTCGTTCGATCAGCTCGGCGAACGTCCAGTCCATATCGCCCAGGTTGCCGTCGCTGACCGTAACGCCATTGACGCGGCACTGCATGCGGAGGTTCCAGTTAAGACCGGTATGGCCTTCCTTGCACGGCATTTCGAATTCCTGCAGTTCGTCCAGGGTCACCAGCCAGGGGCCGGTAGCCGTGGCAAAGTCCTTGCCTTTTGCAGGGCCGAGGTTAAGAAGCATCTCTTCCATCTGGAGCGTCCGCGCGCTCAGATCGTTCATGATCATCAGTCCCGCGATATAGCTGTCGGCTTCGGCTGCGCGGATATTACGGCCCTGCCTGGCGATGACGATCGCCACCTCCAGCTCGAAATCCAACCTCGAAAAATGGTCCGGCATGCAGCGGATCTCTCCAGCGCCCCGGATGCTGTGATGATTGGTGAAATAGAAGACCGGATACTGATCGAATTCGGGGATCATCGGGACCTTGCGGTTACGCCGGGCAGCTTCTACGTGCTGCCGGAAGGCATAGCCGTCGCGACAGGAAGCGGGGAAGGGGACAGGGGCCAGCAGCTGCACCTGATCGATGGGGATAGTCTTGCCCCGACGGCCATGACCTTCCCGGATGGCGAGGTCCCCCGCCTGAAGGATCGGGAATAGATCATCCCAATAGTTGAGGAACATACTCATGGTGTTGGGGATATCGGGATGGATCAACTCCACATCGTAGAGTAGATCGTCCACAACAATGCCGAGATGTTCGTGTTCTTCTTTCAGGTAAGATACCAACTTCATAATATGGATGGGCGCCGCCGGTATGAACGGGCTTCCCCGGATGGCGAAAATAACGGAAAATCCTTTACCTTTGAGGTCCAATCGCCGGTAGATGAAATTCGAGAAGATACATAATAAGGGGCAGGCCCAGCTTTTCAAGAGCCAGTATCTTGAGATGCTGACCAAGACACATCCGCTGGTGATCTGGGGTATGTATCTGCCTGTCATTGGTTATTCCTTGTATTATAGCGGATACCGGTATGACTTCCCCCTGGTCCGGATCGCTTTGGTCTTTCTGTGCGGAATGCTTTTCTGGACCTTCTTCGAGTACCTGATGCACCGGTTCGTCTTCCACTGGGTAGCGGAAAATGCGCGGGCACAAAAGATCGTCTACGTCATGCACGGCAACCATCACCATTTCCCGCGGGACCGGGAGCGGTTGTTTATGCCTCCTGTCCCCAGCCTGATCCTCGCCTCCGTCCTTTTCCTGCTGATGCGAGTGGTCCTTGGCGCCGATGTATATATGTTTTTCCCGGGATTTATGCTGGGGTACCTGCTTTACGGGTCGATGCATTACGCCATCCATGCATGGAACCCGCCGTTCAGATGGATGAAACCCCTTTGGCGCAACCATCATCTCCATCATTATAAAGACGACCACAAAGGCTTCGGCGTAAGCAGCACGATCTGGGACCGCGTTTTCGGAACGATGTTCGACCTGAAAAAGGAGAAGGAGGACAAGGAGAAGGTGAGGGAGCTGATGTTCTAGCGATATTTCCGCCTGGTCTCGATCTTTTGCCATTGCCGCTCGAGGATTAGCCGGGCGATGAGCAGTCCGGCGTCAGTGCCCGCATTTTCCTTCAGGAGTTGTTTCAATTTAGTTTCACTCACATCAATCCGGTAGAGTAACGAAATTAGCCTGTTGAAATCAGCGGTGATCATCGTGTTGATCCGATCGGCGAGAATCGATTCCAGCGCTTCGATCGTAGTGGTTTCGGGCAGGTCGAGGCCGTAGGAGCTATTGAGGTCGTATCGTAACGCGGGGGTCTCCATGATCAGAATTTTTCCAGCGCCCCAAGCGAGAAGAGCGCGAAATCATATTTTGTCGGGTCCCGACGGTCGAACAGCGCAAGCCTTTCGGTCAGTTCAAGCGCCGCGACCCAGTCGCTGGAATTCCGGGTCAGCAGGCCAAACCTCCGCGCCACCCGCGCGACATGCAGGTCCAGCGGGCAGATGAGCTTACTCATGGGAATGCGCTCCCAGCAACCGAAGTCCACGCCTTTACCGTCCTTACGGACCATCCAGCGCAAGAACATGTTGAGTCGCTTGCAGCTGGAATTCCGATCCGGCGTGGCGATATGCTTGCGCGTTCGCGGCGGGACATCTTCCAGGGAGAAGAAATAATGATGGAAAGCGGTTAACGCTTCACGGGCGTCCCAATCGGCGCCCCCCCGACCCCCGGGCCCCGCCCAATCCCCGCCCCGCCCCAGCAGGAACGCATCCTCCAACGTGTCAAACCTGCCGTAATGATGTCGGAGGAACTCGATAAAATAAAGCAGATCGGTCGGATTGAAGGTGCGATGCTTGAAGGATAGCAAGTTCCGGAGGTCTCGTTCGGTATGATGAACGATAAACGCGTGCGGCGAGTCATCCATCAGCCGCATCAGCTCCCGGGATTTTCGGATGATCGTCGTTCGGTTTCCCCAGGAAAAGATCGCCGTAAAAAACCCGGCGATCTCGATGTCGGGTTTGATGCGGAAGCCATGCGGGATGCTGATCGGGTCATCCGTAATAAAGGAAGATCGGTTGTATTCCTTTACCTTTTTTTCAAGGAAGGAACGAAAGGCATCCGATTCGACACCGTATGTTACAGCCGCGGTCATGAAATAGCCTGCTGAAGGTCTTCGATGAGATCATCCACATCTTCAATACCCACGCTCAGGCGGATCAGCGAATCTCCAAGCCCGTTGCGAATCCGTTCCTCACGGGGAATGGAGGCGTGGGTCATACTCGACGGGTGGTTGATCAGGGATTCGACGCCTCCGAGGCTTTCGGCCAGCGCAAAGACTCTCGTGGAGGATAAGACCCGGGTTGCTGCCGCCATGCTGTCATCTTTCAAGGTAAAGCTCATCATTCCGCCAAACCCGCGCATCTGACGCTTCGCAACGGCATAGCCGGGATGGTCTTCGAAACCGCACCAATACACTTGCCCGACTTTGGGGTTGTCGCGCAACCATCGGGCGATCTTTTCGCCGTTGGAGCAGTGTCTGTCCATCCGAACATGCAGGGTCTTGAGACCGCGGAGCACCAGGAAGCAATCCTGCGGCCCCGGCACCGCCCCGCAGCTCTTCTGGATGAAATAGAGTTTTTCCCGCAGCTTGTCGTCGTTCAGCATGAGGCAGCCGTGGATGACGTCGCTATGGCCGCCAAGATATTTGGTGGCGGAATGCATCGAAATATCGGCGCCGAGATCGAGCGGGTTCTGGAGATAAGGAGAAGCGAAAGTATTGTCCACGGAAAGCAGTATCCCATGATGCCTGGTGATCGCCGCGAGCGCCGCGATATCGATGATATTCATCAGCGGATTGGTGGGTGTCTCCGCCCAGACAAGGCGCGTATTGGCATTGAGGTAAGGCCGGATCGCACTCGCGTCCTGCATGTTGACGAAATGAAAACGGATGCCCATCTTCTCATAGACTTTGGTAAAGAGCCGGTATGTTCCGCCATACATATCGTTGGCAGCGATCACTTCGTCACCGGGGACCAGCAGGCGAAGCACGGCATCGGTCGCGGCCACGCCGCTGCTGAAGCAAAGCCCGTGCTTTCCGTTCTCGCTATGTGCCAGTGCGGATTCCAGCGCGAAGCGGGTTGGGTTTTGTGAACGGGCATACTCGAAACCTTTATGTACGCCCGGAGCCGCCTGGACATAAGTAGACGTCTGATAGATCGGGGTCATGATCGCTCCGGTGGAAGGGTCGGGTTCTACGCCGGCGTGGATCAGTTTTGTAGAAAGTCTCATGGTGCAAAGATACTTCATCCAGTTTAACAAAAGCTTAACCCGTGATGAGCAACATGACGAATCCCGGTTCGCGCTGTTTTTCGCTGGCTTCACAATCGCTTTTGCCGCCTTTGGGATCAACGTCTACGCGGGAGTACGTTTCATCGTTGTCCTTCTTCTACCGACGCTGTAGAAACACTTGACGCCGGTTGAATTGACTCTAGCTTTGGGTGGTGAATGAACAATTATTCAATGGACTTTTTAAATAACACGTTATGACAACAAATCATTTTATCAAAAGAACGTTGCTGGTCACCTCCTGCCTCCTGACGATTTCCGCAGGTGTTTTTGCAGGAGTACCCGCAAGTGTAATCGAAGGCGTATCCGCGAGCGTAATTGCGCGAGTATCCGCAGGCCCCGAATTGACGGTCAGCGATAAATTGCTGCAGGTTTTCCAACAGACATTTCCGGATGCCAAACAGGTCAAATGGGTGGAAGAGCCGGGCGGATATGTGGTTAGCTTCCGGCAGAACGACATCCTGACGAAAGTAGTGTATGACAAAGACGCCCGGTTTATCAGCTCGCTGCGTTACTATTCGGAAAAGAATCTTCCGGTCACGATCCTTTGCCAGCTTCAGAAGAGATATGCCGGCAAGAAGATATGGGGTGTGACGGAGCAGTCTGCCGAATCCACCACGGAGTATTATGTCAAGCTGGTGGATGATCAGAATTGGTACACGGTCAAGAGCGACTCCGAAGGGAATATGCAGGTGATTGAAAAATACAAGAAGGATTAACAAAGGCAAGCCGCTGTAACCAAATAGCGCCAGTCATAGTTTTCAGCCGCATGGGCGCCCATCGGCTGAATTTTTTTTTGCAGGACCGCCCGGTTGAGAATGCCTTTATCGAAGAGGGTCCGCTTAGCCGCCGAGATCAGGTCCAGGAGGGCGGGGTCGGTCATCCATTGGCGCTGCGGCGGTTCATATCCGATCTTGTCTTTTCGCCAGACGATCGCCGGCGGAAGCGCATGTTCGGTGGTTGCGCGGAGCACCCATTTGGTCCATCCGTCGCGGATCTTGAAGCGGGCAGGTAGCGCAAAAAGGAATTCTGCCAGGTGATGGTCAAGAAAAGGTAGCCGGATCTCGACGCCATGGGCCATGGAATTGCGGTCGGCATAGCGAAGGAGCTCCTCCAGACCGTTGGTCATCGCATTATAATAGAGCACTTCATTCAGCCGGGTTACGTCGGGCAGGTCATAGTAAGAGATACCGGAGGCCTGGATGAAGTCGCCTGCAAGGTCCTTGTTGGTCCGCTGCTGTGAAATGCGGCTTCGTCGTTGTACCCTGCCTGCGAGCCCGGGTAATACAGCGGCGAGCCGGTGCTTCCAGGACCATTCTTCGCGGACATCGGGCTGACCCGACGCGACACCCTCCCGCGCGGCGGCAAGTTCCCGCGTCAATGTCGTCCGGTCATTACGGTAAAGCTCTCGCCAGTACCAGGTAAAATATTTGAGGTAGCCGGCCAGCAATTCGTCGGCGCCCTGGCCGTCGAGCAGGACTTTCATGCCTTTTTCGGCCGCCAGGGAATAGACCCGGTATTGGGCATAAATACTGGTGGAGGAGAAGGGCTCTTCCTGCTGTGCGGCGAGGCGACCGAGATCATGGACGAGATCTTCGGCCGTCGGGCGAGTCGCGTAATTGGTCAGGTTAAAATGGTCGGTGACCTGGCGGATGAAATAAGATTCGTCTTTTTCGAAGCCGGGATAGATGGCCGAGAATGTCGGTAATCTGTCAGGCGCGTTAGGCTGGCCCAGAATATGGGCGACGATTGCGGAGCTGTCAAGGCCGCCGCTGAGGCTGGCGCCGATGGCAACGTCGCTTCGCAGCCGGCGGTGAATGGACGCGGAAAGCAAGGCGTCGAATTCTTCCCGGATCGCCGAATCTTTTTTATCGGCCGGGGGTGCGCCGACCGGGGAACCATCGCGGGTGGCGCGGGGGTCCCAGTAGCAGCGAATTTCTTTTTTACCGGTTGGAGGATGAAATTGCAGCCAGGATCGCGCGGGGAGCCTCGTGATCCCTTTATAAAAGGTCTCGGAAGGGTCCCCGGGGTTTTGGGTATAGCCGATCGTGATGAAATTAAAGAGCATCGGTGGGTTGATGATCTTTGGTATTCCGGCTGCCCAAAGGGCTTTCATTTCGCTGGCGAACAATAGCTGGGTCTCGTCCTGGTAAAGGAAGAGGGGTTTCTCACCAAAACGATCGCGGGCAAGGAAGAGGGTCTGTTCCCGTCGATCCCAAAGGGCAAAAGCAAACATCCCGTCCAAATAGCGGACGCAATCGGGGCCATAGAAGTCGTAGGCGGCCGGGATAACTTCGGTATCGGTCCGGGAGTGAAAGGAATAACCTTTGGATTGCAGGAACTCGCGTAGCTCGATATAGTTATAGATCTCGCCGTTGTGAATGATGAAATAGCGGTCCAGACAGGACATCGGCTGGTCGCCGGCGGGGCTCAGGTCGATGATGGACAGGCGGCGGTGTCCCAGACCGATCCGCCCGGTTGGGTCGAGCCAGTGGCCTTCGCCGTCCGGCCCGCGGTGGGCAAGCGCGCTGGTCATGGAACGCAGCCGTTCCGGGGTTATCTTGGCCGGATCGGTGGAGAGGATTCCTGCAATGCCGCACATGGCCCGAAATTATCCAAATTTTCCGGTTCCTCCCGATCTCACCCGGTTCCCTCCTGCTCTTGAAGCCCCTCCAGGGTCCGGAGCGCAAAATCCTTCAACTCCGGGAAAAAGGCCTGATAGCAGTCGCCCAATTCGGCATAATGCGCCTCGAAAAGCCGGCAGGCCTGCCCCGGATCGGGCATGTAGGCGGCGCGTCGGGCCAGGCCGCCCAGGCTGGCGAAGATGCCCTGTTTAGCCCGGTAACCGGAGAACCAATCCTGGTCCCGCATATAGGGGAACATCCGCCCAAAAGGGTCCGGAAACCACCCCGCCCGCCCCTCCAGCTGCCGATACGTTCGTCCGGCGAAAGCGGCCAGGTCGTCGGCGGACGGAAACGCCCCGGGGTCAACGGCAAGGAAATGGTCATAGACCACGTCGGTGATGGGTCCGGAATAAAGCCCATAATCGGCTCTGAAATAAGACTTTGCGCGGCGAGTGGCCCCATGGGTATCCGTAAAGCCATCAATAGCCCGATGCAGCGCGATACCGACCCGGATAGCGGGAGGATAATCCAGCTTTCTTTTTCCTTTTACAAAATCGCTGATCAGATTTCCGGTTACGACATCCGGGATGTCGAACGAAAGATATGCGTGAGCCAGATAATTCACTCACCGTAATTTATCGAATCCCACGGGCATTCTTACCGAAAAATTATTTTAACACAACAGATGATCATTTTAAACTTTTCTTAAGAATTCGAATTCAAACTATCGTCAATACTGCGTTCTAATGCTTCCCGAAGAGCCATGGCTAACGGTGTCGCGTGTGTTTGTTCACGATTTGGTAATATGGATGCACCATTGGTCAATATTGGCTTGTACGGAGGTGTAACATAGATACTTTTGGTGCGTCTTACATCTTTGAAAACGATTTGCAGGCGGTGCGCATAGGAAATGAGGTGTACGGATTGTTCGGAAATGATACAGTGATGAGCGGTAAAAAAAATTTTCGAGCGAGATGCAACATGAAATGAAAAGCCCGCGTCTCTAATGTCAAAGAACTTAAAGCAACGATCGTTAAAAAAGAAAAAGAAATTTAAAAACTTATAAAGCAACGAACATGAAAAAGATGATCTTATCCCTCGCAGCAGTAATAATGATGGGATACAGCGTATTCGCTAACGGTAATGACAACGTCGTCTCTCAGCAGGCTCGCGACGCATTCAAGAAAGACTTTGCAACGGCCAGCAATATTCGCTGGGAGCAGAAGAACAACTTCCTGAAAGCAACCTTCTCCCTGAATGGTCAGGTCCTTACCGCCTACTATTTTTCCAACGGTGATCTGCAGGCCGTGGTCCGGAACATCACCTCCGACCAACTACCCATCAGTCTGCTCACCAGCCTCCGCAAAGACTATTCGGAGTATTGGATCACGGATCTGTTCGAGATCTCCAGCAACGGCGAGACCACATACTATGTGTCGCTCGAAAACAGCGATAAGAAGATCGTGCTGAATTCCGACGAGTTTTCATCCTGGAACGTATATAGTAAAGAAAGAAAAACAGACGAAGTAAAATAAGAACGACGATCGATAGCTACAGCAGTTTTGAATGGAAAGGCGGAATGCCTTTGGCGAAAGCCGGCTCGAATACATAAAGTAGGGCCGGCTTTCTGCTGTCCGCAAAATCCAGTACTTTTGCGGCTCAACAAAAAGATAGCCATGAATAAGGGGCCTGTCTCGCAGTTCATAAGCCACCACTATCGGCACTTTAACGCCGCAGCCCTGATCGACGCCGCTAAAGGATATGAGACGCATTTGCTGGAAGGGGGAAAAATGATGGTGACCCTCGCCGGCGCCATGAGCACTGCCGAACTGGGGATCTCGCTGGCTGAGATGATCCGTCAGGGGAAGGTGGATATTATCAGTTGTACCGGCGCGAACCTGGAGGAGGACGTGATGAACCTCGTGGCGCACAGTCATTACCGCCGGGTGCCCAACTACCGGGACCTGACACCGCAGGATGAGTGGAACCTGCTGGAGAATCACTTCAACCGGGTGACGGATACTTGTATTCCGGAGGAGGAAGCCTTCCGCCGGTTACAGCGGCATTTGGTAAAACAATGGAAAGAGGCGGAGTCGAAGAATGAGCGATATTTTCCCCATGAATTCCTGTATAAGGTGGTGCTTAACGGCGACCTTGAACAATATTATGAGATCGATCCGAAGGACAGCTGGATCGTGGCGGCTGCGAAAAAGAATATCCCGATCGTCGTTCCCGGCTGGGAAGACAGCACAACGGGCAATATTTTTGCAAGCTACGTGATCAAGGGTGAGCTGAAGGCCGGTACGGTAAAAAGCGGGATCGAGTATATGACCTGGCTGGCAGGCTGGTATCGGGAGAATAGCGGCGGAAAGGGCGTCGGGTTTTTCCAGATCGGCGGCGGGATCGCCGGAGATTTTCCGATTTGCGTGGTGCCGATGATGTATCAGGACCTGGAATGGCATGACGTCCCGTTCTGGAGCTATTTCTGCCAGATCTCGGATTCGACGACGTCGTTTGGCTCTTATTCCGGCGCAGTCCCGAATGAAAAGATCACCTGGGGGAAACTGGATATTCATACTCCGAAGTTCATCGTCGAAAGTGACGCTACCATTGTTGCACCCTTGATCTTTGCGTGGGTTTTAGGTTGGTAGATGAGGCATAAAAAAAACAAGCACTCCATTACAGAGTGCGTTGTTTACTCCTAACTGACCTATGAAAAAAGTTAATTGTCGCGTCTTGCAGTACGAAGGTGGGCAAAAAGATCAGGATAGGAAAAAAAGGTACCCCGATTAACCACGGGTTAACATTGGTTAACGGCCTCAGGAATTGCAACCGGGTGTCTATTTCAGCACCTTCACCCGGACCATTTCGATCCGCGTGTCGCTGACGTTGACGATCTCGAATTCGTAGTCGCCGATGATGATCCGGTCTTTAAGGTGTGGGATGGTCTCGTGCTGATTGATGATATAGCCGGAGAGTGTCTCCGATCCGTCGTTTGGCAATTCCAGCCCGTATTTCTTGTTGATATAATCCAGCTCCAGGCGGCCGGAGAAAATAAACTCGTCGTTGGATAGTTTCTTTTCTTCAAACTCCTGCGTATCGTATTCATCACGGATGTCGCCGAAAATCTCTTCCAGCAGGTCTTCCATCGTCACGATCCCCGCGGTGCCGCCGAACTCATCCACGACCCAGGCGATGCTTTTTCTTTCCCGGCTGAATTTGTTGATCAGGTCGGTGGCGCTCATGCTTTCCGGAACGGCCGGGATGGGATGGAGGATCGATTGGATGTCTCCCGGGTTTTTGAACAGATCGAGCTGATGGATATAGCCGGCGACATGGTCGAGGTTGCCGTGATATACAACGAGCTTACTGAGCCGGGTATCGACAAATCTCTTTCTGACCTCATCCATGGTAGCGTCGCCGTCGACGCCCTCTATTTCCTTACGGGGGACGAGACATTCGCGGACCCTGACCTTGGGGAGGGCAAGAGCTGCTTCGAAAAGATTCCGGTTCAGGTCGTTGGCATCCTCTTCCGTGTCTCTTGTCTGCTGCAGGAAGCGGTCCAGATCAGTGACGGAGAGCGTCCCCTTCCGTTCATCCATCCGCACATTGAAAATATATTTGAGGATCCATTGGGCGATTGCCGCGAAGAACTCGGAAATGGGATACAACAGCTTATTCAGAAATTCCATGGTCCTGGCAAAAAAGCTCAGCAACGTATTGCTTTTGGCGCGGAAAATGGCTTTTGGAACAAACTCGCCGAACAGGAGGATGAACAAAGATGCGGCCATCGTTTCGACGAAAAGCTTGATCGCGTTGGCCCAGCTGAGGACCATGTGTGTTTTGAGAAGGAACCAGTTCCAGAAAGGAAGAAAAGTCTCGCCCGCCGTGAGGCCGAAGACGACGAGGAAGACCGTAAAACCCGTTAAAGTAGTACCGATGAACTGAACGGGGTGCTCGACGAAATTTGCGAGCACGATACCGCTGTTCAGGCCCTGTTTCTTTCTCAGCTCTATCGCCAGCCTGTTCGCTCGCAGGAAAGCGACTTCGATGCCCGAAAAAAAGGCGATCATTATCCAGGCAGCCACAGACAAAATAAAGGCATAAGCGTTCATATTCGGACTGCTAAAATAGTTCGAAAAATCGAATATTAACAATTCATTTGGGGGGCCGCCGCACGCGGAGGGCGCGATCGAGGAACCAACCGCGCGATCGAGGAACCAACCGCGCGATCGAGGAACCAACCGTTGGTGCGTTACAAAGGTTATAGCGGACGCGGGGACGTGGGTGTCGATTTTCTCTTAAAGTTTAACTGCGGCGAATTCGCCATAGTTAGAAAATATCGCAAATCGGATATGTCGCGGGGGTCCTCAAAAGCCCACAAATTCGCGGATGGCCGTTTCCGCCTCACGGCACGCTTTCTGGAAATCATCGTTGACGATGATCCGGTCGAATTGATGTTTGAAGGAGATCTCGTAAGAAGCTTTATTGACACGGGCCATCAGACTTTCGACCGTTTCGGTCCCGCGCATTTCGAGCCGGCGGCGCAGCTCGTCGACGGACGGGGGTTCGATAAAAAGCGCAAGGGTGGAATGCGGATATTGCTGACGGATATGGATCGCGCCTTTGACCTCAATATCGAGAAGGGGTGTCTTTCCCGCGTTCCAGATCCGGTCAAGCTCGCTCTTGAGCGTACCATAGTATTTGCCTTCATACACCATTTCCCATTCGGCGAATTCGCCCACAAGGATCTTTTGCTTAAAGGCCTCCAGGGTCATGAAATAATAGTCCACACCGTTCTTCTCATAGCTCCGGGGCGAGCGGGTGGCGGCAGATACGGAGAAAGCAAGATTCGCCGGATATTTCTCCAGCAGGTAGCGGGTGATGGATGTTTTGCCGGCGCCTGACGGCGCAGTAATGATAATGATCTTTGGATCCGAACTCATATTCGGTTGATTTGCGCGCCCAACCGGCGCAGCCGGTCATCGATATATTGATATCCCCTGTCGATCTGTTCGATATTCTGGATAACGCTTTTGCCTTCGGCGCTGAGGGCGGCGATAAGCAAAGCGACACCGGCACGGATGTCGGGGCTGCTCATGCTGATACCGCGGAGGCGCTGCTCCCGCGCGAGACCGATCACGGCTGCCCGGTGTGGGTCGCAAAGGATGATCTGGGCGCCCATATCGATCAGCTTGTCTACAAAGAACAACCGGCTCTCGAACATCTTCTGATGGATCAGGACCGAGCCCCGCGCCTGGGTGGCGACCACCAGCACGATGCTCATGAGGTCCGGCGTAAATCCGGGCCAGGGATTGTCATAGATCGTCAGGACCGAGCCGTCGAGGAAGGTCTGGATCTCATAGACATCCTGGCTGGGGATATGGATATCGTCGCCGCTGAACTCGAGCCCGATACCCAGCTGGCGGAACTTGTCCGGGATAATGCCCAGGTCGTCGAGGCCGGCATTACGGATCGTGATCTCGCTCTGGGTCATGGCCGCGAGGCCGATGAAGGACCCCACTTCGATCATGTCGGGGAGCATGCGGTGCGTGGTCCCGCCCAAATACCCTACCCCCTCTATATGCAGCAGGTTGCTGCCGATGCCGTTGATCCTGGCGCCCATCCGGGTCAGCATTTTGGTAAGCTGTTGTATGTAGGGTTCACACGCGGCGTTATAGATCGTCGTTGTACCTTCGGCCATGACGGCGGCCATGATAATATTGGCGGTACCCGTGACGGACGGTTCGTCAAGCAGCAGGTTGGCTCCTTTTAGCCGGGGGGCTTCGAGATGGAAAAGACCGTCATCCGGTTGGTAATTGAATTGCACACCCAACTTTTCGAAGCCTATTATATGGGTATCCAGTCTTCGGCGGCCGATCTTGTCCCCCCCGGGTTTGGGGATATAGGCTTTGCGGAAACGCGCCAGCATCGGGCCGGCCAGCATCACCGAACCGCGCAGCCTGCCGCTCTTGGTCCGAAAATCATCGCTGCGGAAATAATCAATATCGATCTGGTCAGCCTGGAAAGTACAGGTATCGCGCGAAATGCGGTCCGTCTTGACGCCGATTTCTCCAAGAAGCTCGATCAGGAGGTTGACGTCGAGGATGTCGGGAATATTGGAGACCGTCACCTTCTCCGGGGTCAGCAACACGGCGCTGATGATTTGTAACGCTTCGTTCTTCGCGCCCTGGGGAGTGATCTCCCCTTTCAGCCGCTTGCCCCCGATGACTTCGAATGAATGCACGCTACTGGGGGGTTGGGGGTTAGTATCTTTTCTTTTTGAATTTATTACCGCCGCCGCCGCGGTCGTTACCCCGCTCATTGTTGCGGTTGTTGTTACGCTGTTGGAACTTCTGATTCCGGTTTTTCCGGTAGTCCTGGTAGTTACCGCGATTGTTGTTGCCCGGATTGGCGACATTGCCGTTGGGTTCCCGCGCCTCGTTTGGCCTGAAACTCTTGACATAGGGGGTATTGGTGAATTCCAGCTGCCCGCCGGTGATCTGTGACAGTTCGCTTTGGATGGCGTCGTCGTGTACGGTCTCCTTATGCCAGTTGTTATAGGCTAGTTTCATGTAATAGGCGACCGCGTTGGCAAACCCATTGCGTTTGTCCGGATTCTCCTCTGCGAGCGCTTTGTCGATGACGATCTCGAGATTTTTGCCCAAATGGGATAGCCTGGGATACCGTTTGGGGTATTTTAACGGGCTTGGTCTTGCCCGTAAAGTCTCCCGGGTCGGGATCGGGTAAGGGGAAGCCACTTCCAGCTTGAAGTCGGAGATCAGGAAAAGGTGATCCCAGAGTTTATGACGGAAATCTTCGACATTTTTCAAATGGGGGTTTAGGAAACCCATAAGTTCAATAACGGCATAGGCATTCCGCTGGCGTTTTTCCTTGTCCTCCAGCGATAGGAGATACTCGATCATCTTCTGGATATGACGGCCGTATTCTCGCATCACCAGGTGGTTCCTGGTGGTATTATATTCCATGTTCTCGATACTAGGCAAGTGTATGTGATTTAGAGGACAAATCTACAAAAATAAACCTGCCCGGCAAACCCTAAATAAACGATGTGTCGCCAATCCTAGTCTATAAATACCTTGCTGACAAAACTCCGGTTATGGGTCAGGTCGCTTGTCCGGAGGAAATAGAGACCTCTCACCGGCTGGGGGTTGAGGTTCATCTGGATCTGGTTGGTCCCGGTGAGGGTAACGGCCGTTTCCTGAACAATCTGCCCCGCGGTATTGATCAGCTGAAGGACGAAGCGCCCGGTCTGGTTGTTGTTAAACTGGAACAGCAGGCTGTTCGTAGCCGGGTTGGGATAGGTCGAATAGCTGATATCACTCGCGCTGCTGCCGGCGCCGGGATCGACGACGACAATCTCGGAGTAGCTCACTTTCCCCGTGCCATCCGTCTCCTGGACGCGGAAATAGAGTTTGCCCACATAAGATGGATTAAGGTTATACCGATAGTCGTATTTTGAAGAAGAACCGCTTGAAGCAGCGTCAGTTTCTGCTTCTCCAAGCGTGCTGAAGTTCTTTCCGTCGGTGCTGATCTGGATTTCATACGTGGTATTTGGTTCGGAATTGGTGGCCAGCCATTGCAACAGGATACTGTTCCCGTTGGGGACGGCTGTAAAGTCCGTTATAGATGTCGCCAGCGGCGCTGCGGGGCACCAGTAGTAGGTGAGATGGAATTCCCCCCAATACACCGTGGTAGGACCCGCGAGATAATTCAGACCACCTTCCAGCGAGTTAACACCACCGCTGATCGTATAGGTGAAATCCACGTTGCCCAGCCCAAGGTAGGGGGCGGTGCTGGTCGAGGTGCCGGAGCTGGCGGCGTTGTTGAAGATGGTATCCGGCCCATAGGTGATGGTATCGTTGGGAGTGCCAAAAGGCGCGAGGCTGTCCGGCCCGTAGATCTCGCTGAAGGGCTGGAGGATGTTGATACCCCCGCCGGCCGGTCCCTTAATATTATTTGAAACGGTCAGGAGGAACTCGAATTGAGTGCTATCCGGGCCGGTATTCGTGACGTGCGTGGAGGAAATACCGGAAATACTGTCCTTCAGTTTGAGACAGGCCAAAGTGCCGATCGCCGGGTTGAACTGCGGAAAGCTGACGGAGGTAGAGGAGGTGTTTGTAGGACCAAATGTTGCATAATAATCGACGGGGGTGGCCGGGATCCCGCCGGTGCAAGTGCATTGGGCCTCAGTAATTTGAGGCGCCATTACCGTTAATAGAATAACAGTAAAAAATAATGGGTACACACGTTTCATAAGCACGGATTTTAAATAGAATAACGGATTAATATCAAATAGTCTAAATATCAATAATAAGGCCAAAGCAAAATACCCCTGTTCCACTGACCGTAAAAACCACAATCTGCCCTCCCGTTTAGCCTACTTAAATTAATGACAGTCAAATCCTTGTGCACGATAAGGGGTGGATAAAAAAGGGCCCTGCAGCAGAAAGCATTGTCTGGCATACCTTTGCGTATGCTCATTTTGCTGGATTGCCGGCCTCTCCAGACTTCCGGTCCGGATTCCGATAGAAGCCGCCTTATTTTATCGGCCGCCGCCGCCCTTTCGGCTTCGGACGGGGTCGAGTGGGTGATGGTAGCAGATCACCGCTTCCGGAAAGGCCAGTTTCCGGTCTTACCCGGCCGGGTAGTCATTCGCCGCGCCTTACCCGGCAGGGCCGGATGGCGGTGGTGGTATGACCGGCAATTGCCGCGTTTAGCGACGCAAATGGGTGTGGATGGGGCATGGCTGACGGGAGCCATCACCGGGAGAATGCGCGTGCCTGTTTGTCTTTGGATGCCGGAGCGGGCAAATCCCCCGGAAGGGGGTAAACCCCGGGGTTACGCAGCGTTGTACAGGAGCCGGCTGGAAGCGAGCCTGGAACGCGCCGCAGCAGTTGTTTGTTATTCCGAGCGGGATCGAGTTTGGCTGGAAGGGAATAGGAAGATCCTGGTTCTGGCGCCGGTTGCCGATGAATCCATCGGAGTCTTAACAGCGTCCCAAAAAGAAGATATAAAGGCCATCCACACGCAGGGAAAGGAATATTTCCTGGCGGATCTGACCGGCTGCGGGGAGGAAGGGGTAGTGAATTTGCTAAAAGCCTTCTCCTTGTTCAAAAAAAGGCAGCGGTCGGAGATGCGGCTGGTGCTGGGGGGGGCGACGGAGGCTGGTGAAGGAATAGTGGAGCTGTTAAAAACGTATAGATACCGGCAGGACGTGGATTGGCAAGGGGGGGCGCCGGCGGGCGCAGCGTATGCGGTATTGTTGCCCGTGGAGGGGAAATGTTTGGGGACAACGTTGTTGAATATGTGGAAGGCCGGGGTGCCGGTGATCACGGCAGGCGGGGGCCTTTTGGAGGAAATGGCTCAGGGGGCGGTGTTAATCGCGGCTCCGGGCGACCCCGCGGCCTTCGCCGGGCAACTGATGCGGATTTATAAGGAGGAGGATCTTCGTCAGGAGCTTTCCCGCAAAGGATTTGAGCGCTTGAAAGCCTATTCCCGGGAAAATTTCCTGCAGGTATTGCGAGTTATAACCGAAATTGCGGCTTGCTAAAAATGCCGGCCACAACTCACAATCATTTTATATGGCAACCTCATCTATCAGTATTGACGTTACCCTGGACAAAGACCGCGTCCCCGAAGATATTCGGTGGAACGCAACGGATTCGAAGTCCGAGAATGCGCGAAGGGCCAAAGCCATGATGCTGGCCTTCTGGGACGGCTCAGACAAAACGGCCTTGCGGATAGACCTTTGGACCAAGGAAATGATGGTCGATGAAATGGCCGATTTTTTTTATCAGACATTGATGACGATGGCGGAGACCTATCAGCGGGCCACCCAGGATCCGACGTTGGTAAACGATATAAAACAATTTGCGCGCGACTTTTACAACAAGTTCAGGGAACAGCAAATGAAGACGAATAAAATGTAACCATATGGCTTTAGAACAAAAAGTGATGGCCGACCTGAAGACCGCCATGCTGGCCAAAGATGAGGCAGGGTTACGGGGCCTGCGTGCCATCAAGGCTGCGATCATCCTTGCCAAAACATCGGAAGGCGCCGGTGGGGAATTGAAGGAGGAGGAGGAGACCAGGCTCCTGCAAAAGCTGGTGAAGCAACGGAAGGATTCCCTGGCTATCTACCAGCAGCAGAACCGGCCCGATCTGGCCAAAAAAGAAGAAGAAGAGATCGCGATCATCGAGCGCTTCCTGCCGAAACAATTGGACGAGCAGGCCCTGAAGGCAGTGCTTGCGAAGATCATTGCCGATACGGGTGCGTCGTCCCCGGCCGATATCGGAAAGGTGATGGGGGTAGCGACCAAACAGTTAGCCGGGCAGGCCGACGGGAAGACGATCAGTGCGGTGGCAAAAGCGTTATTGACGAAATAATGAAAATCGATGTCCTGTTCCTTCTGCTCATGGTCCTGGCCGTATTCAGGGGAGTAAGGCATGGATTTATCATTTCTGTTTGTAGTGTGCTTGCGATATTTATCGGACTGGTGGCCGCGATGCAGCTGTCGGCGTCGGTTGCGGCCCACCTGTCGAATTCGGCTCATCAACCGAACCGTTGGTGGCCGGTGCTCGCTTTCTTGCTGATCTTTTTGGGGGTGGTGATCGTCGTGCGGCTGGGCGCCCGGCTGGCCGAAAAGGCGGTGGATCTGGCCATGATGGGCTGGCTGAACAAACTGGCGGGCGTCCTTTTGTACGCGGTCATCTATACGATCGTTCTGAGTGTTGTATTGTTTTATGTCGTACAGTTGCACCTGATCGGGCCCCGGACACTGAGCTCTTCCGTTACCTACCCGGTTGTCAGGCCCTGGGGCCGGGTGGTAATCGATGAATTCGGTAAATTTGTACCGTGGTTCAAGGGAATTTTCGTCCGGCTGGAGGACTTTTTCAGCCGGTTCAACTCTTGATAAGTCCATGAAAGAGGGTGGTTTTTATGTTAATTAGCGAGTGTATTTTTGCAGAATATCGTTTATTTTAGCGGTTAAATACGGGAATCTCATTAGCTGATGGAATACGAAATTAAACAAGACGATAAGTTCAGATTCATCGAGGAAGGGCAAGGTGAACCGCTGCTGCTATTGCACGGGCTTTTTGGCGCATTGAGTAACTTCAGCGGTCAGATCGATTATTTCCGGAATGAGTACAAAGTAGTGGTACCGATATTACCCCTGTTGGATCTTGATCTGATACATACTACGGTTGGTGGATTGGAGAAATTTGTTCACAAATTCGTGGAGGCCCGGGATTACAACACGATCAACCTGTTGGGTAATTCGCTGGGCGGGCATGTTGCGCTGATGCATGTGCTGAGGCATCCGGAAAGGATAAAATCACTAACCTTAACCGGGAGCTCCGGCCTTTTTGAGAACGGGATGGGAGATACGTATCCAAAGAGAAAGGATTATGAGTATATCCGGAAGAAGACGGAATTAACCTTCTATGATCCTCAAATGGCCACCAAAGAGTTGGTGGACGAGCTCTATGAGACGGTGAATGTCCGGCTGAAGGCCATCAAGATCATTGCGCTTGCTAAAAACGCCATCCGCAACAACCTGGGTGAAGAGGTCAACCAGATCAAGGTACCTACGCTGCTGATATGGGGTAATAACGATGCGATCACCCCGCCGTTTGTAGGTCAGGAATTCCACAAGCTTATCCCGAACAGTGAACTGCACTTTATCGACAAATGTGGTCATGCGCCGATGATGGAGCGGCCGGAAGAGTTCAATACCATCTTACTTAAATTTTTGCGAAAGTTGAACGAACCGGCAGCGGTGGCCTGAATTATTGCGTCTAACCAGGTATAAACTGTCACACTTGCTAAACAAAGAGATCATATCCTCCGCTGTGCCTTCCTTGCACCTGGATGACCCTGTGTCCCAGGCACTGGACTTGATGGCGGATTTTCATGTGACCCATCTGCCGGTAGTGGCGGGGGACAAGCTGGCCGGTCTGGTGAGTGAGGAAGACCTGCTCAATACAGAGAATGACAGCACGCTGCTATCAGAGCTGCAGCCGGGGTTCTCGGCGATCGTGGCGCATGCCGAAGCCTACTTTTTCGAAGCGGTCCAGCTGGTAAATGAAAATGGGCTTACTCTTGTTCCGGTTGTGACCCAGGAGGCGGAATATTCCGGATCGATCCTTGCCACCGACCTGTTAAAACAACTTGGGCGCGTCACCGGCGTCAGCGAGGCGGGCGGGATCATCGTGCTGGAAATGGAAAAGCTGAGCTTTTCTTTCACCGAGATCAGCAAACTGGTGGAGACCAACGACGCCCAGATCATCCAGCTGAACACGTATTCGGATGCTTCTTCCGGCAACTTCTTTCTCACCTTGCGGATCAATAAGGCAGAGATTTCCGATATCGTCGCGACTTTTCAGCGTTATGAATACCAGGTAAAATATTATTTTGGGGAAGAATTGTACGAGAATGAATTGCGGAACAATTACGACCATCTGATGAATTATCTCAATATTTAGATGAAGGTAGCTATTTACAGTCGCGCAATCGAATATGAGCAGCAGAGTGGTGTTCAGCGTCTGTTCGACGAGCTGATCCGCCAGCATTTGAAGCCGGTGATCCATCAACCTTTTCTGGAGAAGATCGGTTCTGCGTTTGTGCTGCCTTCGGATGTCGGCACTTTCCGGGAGTCGGCTGACCTCGACGATTCTATTGAATTCCTGATCAGCCTTGGCGGGGATGGAACGCTGCTGGATACGGTCTGGCTGGTGCGGGATAAGAACATTCCCGTCCTGGGTATCAACTTCGGCCGGCTGGGATTCCTGGCCAGCATCGGCAAGGAAGAGCTGGTCTCCGCGGTCACAGCGTTGGCCAACCGCACTTTTGTGGTGGATAAACGATCGCTGATCCACCTGGATGCCAATCGGCCACTGTTTGGGGATGTACCGTATGGATTGAATGAGTTTGCCATTCATAAGACCGACACTTCTCCAATGATCAAGATCCACACCTATCTCAATGGCGAGTTTCTCAACACCTATTGGGCCGACGGCCTGATCGTGGCGACGCCGACCGGATCGACGGGTTATTCGCTGAGCTGTGAGGGTCCGGTGGTTTTTCCCGAATCGACCAGTTTTGTGATCACGCCGGTCGCGCCCCACAACCTGAACGTGCGGCCGATCGTGGTGCCGGATGACAATATCATTTCATTCGAGGTGGAGGGAAGGGCCGAGAACTTCATTTGTGCGCTGGATTCGAGGAAAGAGATCGTCGACAAGCAGGTCCAGCTGGCGGTTCGCAAGGAGTCGTTTACCCTCAGCCTCATCCGGCTGAATGAGAACAATTTCCTCCAAACGTTAAGGAACAAGCTTTCCTGGGGTCTGGATACCCGGAATTAAGGGGGAGTTCTACCCCTGGCATAATTTTTAACATTAACATATCAATTAGAAACCCGGCAAACGAAAAATCGGTGTTTTTCGTTTCGGATAAGGACATTTTCTTATATCATGATGAAAAAAGTAATTTTCTGTGCCCTGCTCGGTTGGATCGGTATGCGGGTTTCGGCGCAGGAACAGGCGTTTGTGCAGGAAGGGGAATTCGGGTTTAATGTCGGGGCATCGCAGTACTTTGGCGACCTGAATCCAAATCCGCGGTTCAATACGCCGAATATTGCTTTCGGCGCCTTTTTTCGCAAACAGTTCGGCGGCTATGTAGCGCTCCGGGTTGCGGCCAACTATACTTACCTGGGTTATTCGGATCGGTTCAATTCCTACAACGAATTCATGTACCGGCGGAACCTCAGTTTCAACACCGATATTTACGAGCTGGCGTTGCAGGGGGACTTCAATTTCTTCAAGTTCGTCCCCGGGAGTGCATACAATCGGTTCACACCCTATATTACGTTTGGCATCGGCACTTTTTATTACAACCCCTATACCTATTTAAACGGCCAGAAAATAATGCTGCGGCCGCTGGGCACCGAAGGCCAGGGATCGCCCGGCTATCCGAAGGAATACAGCCCTCTGGCCGTTTGCTTCCCGATCGGTGTAGGATTCAAGTATAATATCAATCGCAAGGTGAACATCGGGTTGGAATTTGTATATCGCTTTACGACGACGGATTATATCGACGATGTCAGCGGCACCTATGCGCCAAATGCCCAGCCGCACTATTTACCCAACGGACAACCCACCATTTGGTATCAGCTGGAGGACCGGTCTTATGCGACGGGTGAGGAGCGCATTGGCATTCAGGGGCGGCAGCGCGGGTATTCCAATCAGAAAGACAGCTGGATTACCGGCGTACTCTTTGTCTCCTGGAACATTATGGGGTATCGTTGCCCGAGCGTCAGCCCGGAGTAGCCTCTAGCGCCAGGCGGGCCGAATCGTTCAAAATCTCCTATATTTGTGGCCCTTATGGATGAGTTGAGGGAAAAGATCGATATGGGAAAGCTTCCCAGCCACATCGCCATTATTATGGATGGCAATGGACGTTGGGCCCAGGAAAAAGGCCAGGACCGCCTGTTTGGCCATTTTCATGGGGTGGAAAGTGTGCGGGATATCGTGGAAGGTTGCGCCGAGCTGGGCATCGGGTACCTGACCTTGTACGCCTTCTCTACCGAGAACTGGGATCGGCCTGCCAAGGAGGTAACCGGGCTGATGGAATTGCTCGTGGAGACGATACGCAACGAGATCGAAACGCTGAACAAGAACAATATCCGGCTGCACGTCATCGGCGACATGAGCATGCTGCCGGATTACGCCCGGAGCGAGCTGAGTGAGGCGCTGGAGCTGACGGCCCGCAACCGGGGTCTCAACCTGGTCATGGCGCTTAGCTACAGCAGCCGCTGGGAGCTGACGGAGGCGGTCAAGAGCCTTGCAACCGACGTTCGGTCCGGGCTGCTGGATCCGTCGGCGATCACCCAGGATACCTTGCAGCACTATTTGTCAACCCGGGACTTTCCTGATCCGGAGCTCATGATCCGGACCAGCGGTGAATATCGGATCAGTAATTTCTTGCTATATCAACTTGCCTATGCCGAATTGTATTTTACCAGCGTGCGCTGGCCGGATTTTCGGAAAAACAATCTGTATGAAGCCATTCTCGATTTCCAGGGAAGGGAACGGAGATTTGGTAAGACCAGCGCTCAGATCCAGCAGGATTTGATCGCTCCCGGGAGTACTTTTTAACAAAGACTTTTCAATAATCCCCTTAATTTGCCGCCTCTAAGCCCCCGGATGGACAGGCGAAAGCCTGACTAAAAGGCCATGGCCAGGCCGAAGTTCGGGGAACTGGGGAAAAAGCGCTAATTATAAAACCGACTACTGGATGCTACGAAGATCGCTGTTTTGTGTTTTTTTATTGACCAACTACTGCTTACTGACGACAAATGCTGCTACGGCCCAGGTGATCGATTCATCCAAAATTCACTCTACCGATACCGCCAAACCGAATCCGGCCGATACTTCCAAACCCGGCGGCATTTCGGTCGACCCTGCGCTGGTCGCGCTGGCCGAAGGTAAGATCCCTCCGCGCGAATACACCATCGCCGGCATAAAGATCTCCGGTACCAAATATCTCGATGAATCGCTGCTTCAATCTATTTCCGGTTTGACGGTTGGCGACAAGGTGACTATTCCGGGCGGCGATAATTTCAGCAAAGCGATCAACAACCTGTGGCGGCAGAACCTTTTTGCGGATGTCACGATCTATTTCACCAAACTGGTCGGGACCGACGTCTATATCGAGATCAATGTCACGGAAAGACCAAGGCTTTCCAATTTTTATTTCAAGGGAGTGAAGAAAGGCGATGCGGATGACCTCACGACCAAGAGCGGGCTGATCAAGGGTCGTGTCGTAACAGAAAATATGAAGCGGGTAGCTGTCCAGGCCATCAAGAAATTCTATTCGGAGAAAGGCTATCAGGCCGCTACCGTGACGGTGACGGAAGCGCACGATCCCGCCGTTCAGAACTCCGAGATCCTGACCTTTATGATCGATAGAGGGCCAAAGGTCAAGATTGAAGATATCACGTTCTTCGGCAACCACGAGGTCCCGAGTTCGAAGCTGAAGAAGGAGATGAAGGATACGAAGGAGGTCAGCAGGCTGACCTTGTTCCCCGCGCCCAATATGACTCCATATGGGCCGCATGATACGGTCACGCTCCAGCAATATATCAACAACTGGGGTTTCCTGTCATTCAGCGCTTCGAAGGAATTCCTGGACCCGTATTTCCGGTTCAAGCTGTTCAGCTCGTCCAAATTCAACCAGACTAAGTACGATGACGACAAGCAACACGTGCTCGACTACTACAACTCTCAGGGTTACCGGGACGCGACGATTGTCCGGGATACAACGCCTACGACGAATGGGATGATGAAGATCGCCATCCAGGTCGATGAAGGGGCAAAGTATTATTTCGGGAATATCACCTGGAAAGGGAATACCAAATATTCCGATTCGATCCTCAACATCGTATTGGGCATTCATAAAGGCGATGTCTACAACCTGGATATCCTCAATAAAAAGCTGGGTAAACAGGTAACTCAGGAAGGCGGGGGCATCATGGATCTTTATATGGATGACGGTTATTTGTTCTTCCGTGTCGATCCGGTTGAATCGGCGGTGTATAATGATACGATCGACTTCGAGATCCGGATGACGGAAGGCCCGCAGGCGACGATCAAGAATGTTACGATCTCCGGGAACGATAAGACAAATGAATATGTGATCCGCCGGGAGCTGTTTACGATCCCGGGTGATAAGTTCAGCCGGACGGATGTCATCCGGACGACGCGACAGATCGCAAACCTGGGGTTCTTTAACCAGGAGAAGATCGCTCCGGGTATCAACCCCAACCAGGAGGACGGAACGGTGGATATCAACTGGACAGTCGAAGAGAAGTCGGGGAACCAGCTCGAGCTGTCCGCGGGATGGGGCGGAGGGATCGGCCTCACGGGTACGGTTGGTGTCACATTTGCCAACTTCTCCGTCCGCAATATCTTCCACAAGGAAGCGTGGCAGCCGCTGCCGGAAGGGGATGGCGAGAAGCTGAGCCTTCGGATCCAGTCGAACGGTAAGGCGTATCAATCCTACAATTTCTCCTTCACACAACCCTGGCTAGGTGGCAAGAAACGCAACTCGCTGACGGTCAGTTTATACCGAAGTGTGTTCCGGACTGGTGGGTATAACTTCCGCACCAGTACCTATTCGTTCAGCGATACCAATTCGTTGAAGAATTTCGGGATAACGGTCGCCCTCGGCAAACAGCTGAACTGGCCGGACAATTTCTTCACGCTGACGTATTCTGTCAACTATACGCAATATGATCTGACGAACTATCCGCTGTTTACGCAGGCCTTCCGCAATGGCCGGTCGACGAACTTCAGCTTCAAGATCGCGCTCAGCCGGTATAACCTGGATCAGCCCATTTATCCCCGCAGCGGTTCGAGCCAGCTGTTGAGTGTCCAGTTCACGCCACCCTATTCGGATATCGATCACGGGCTCACCCAGTCGGACAGTTACCGGCTGCCCGAATATCATAAATGGCGGTTCACAAGCGACTGGTATTTGCCGATCGGGGATGCAACGGGTACGGACAAGAGCAGGCAATTCGTGATGAAGATCTCGGCCAAATATGGATTTATGGGCCGGTACAACCCCGCGCTTGGATTCTCGCCGTTCGAGCGGTTCCAGCTGGGTGACGCGGGGCTGACGAATAATTTTGGGCTATTGGGATACGACATTATATCGCAACGCGGATATCCGGTCTATCAGAACTCGAATCCGAAAGTCAATCCTGATCAGCAGCAGGCGACGCAGTTCTTTGTCCTGTTCAACAAGTACACCATGGAGCTTCGCTATCCGTTCACCACGAATCCGAGCAGTACCATTTACGGACTGGCCTTCTTTGAGGCGGCGAACGGGTGGTATGACTATACCACGTACAATCCGTTCCAGCTTCGCCGGAGCGCCGGTCTGGGCATGCGCTTCTTCCTGCCGATGTTCGGCCTGATCGGGTTCGACTACGGTGTTGGTCTGGACCGGATCCAGAACGGGTCGATAAAAGACGCTACCCGGTTTACCTTTTTGTTGGGATATGAACCGGATTAAAAGGCCCGGAGGGCCTTTCGGGCCGAAGGCCCAATCATAAAATGGTTTGCGCCGGAGCGTAAATTTTTGATAAAGCGGAGGCGCAAACTTTAATTTGAGTAACTTACCTGCCTAAAATTTTTCATACCATGAAGAAGCTAATACTTTCCGCCGTCTGTCTTCTGATGATCGCGGCGGCCGGTTCAGCTCAGAGCTATGCCGTTGTAGACACCAAATATATCCTGGATAGGATGCCGGAATATAAGGACGCACAGAAGAAGCTGGACGAGACCTCCGCCATGTGGCAAAAGGAGATCGACGACAAGCAGGCCACGCTGAACAAAATGTATAAGGACTATGATGCTGAGAAGGTTATGTTGAGCGACACGCTACAGAAGAAGCGGGAGATCCAGCTGTTCAACATGGAAAAAGAGGTTCGGGATCTGCAGCGGAAACGGTTTGGTTATGAGGGAGATCTGTTCAAGCTTCGGCAGGAGCTCGTCAAACCCATCCAGGATAAGGTTTTCAATGCGATACAAAAACTAGCCGTTAACAGAATGTACGACTTTATTTTGGATAAAAGTGAAGGAATTACTGTTATATTTGCCGACCCCAAACTGGACAAGAGTGAAGACGTGCTGAAGGCTTTGGACATTAAATAAAATTGTTATACAAATAAATCAACAAAACTGCAAAAAAAGACAATGAAAAAGATTGTTACCGTCGTGGTGGTGGTTATGGGCCTGGCATTAGTGGGCAATACAACAAAGGCGCAAACGAAAATAGGCACGATCAGTATGGCCGAGCTGATCCCGAGTATGCCGGAATACAAGAAGGCGGATACCGCCATGAATGAATTTCAAAATGCGCTGAACCAGCAATATCAGGACCTGGTCAATGAATATCAGTCGCAACAGACGCTTCTGAGCTCCAAGGATACGGTCAAATACACGGCGGCGGTGCTCGAGATCAAGCGAAAGGATCTCGGCGATCTGCTGAGCAAATTACAGAACTTTCAGACGACGGCCGAGCAGATGCGGAACCAGAAGAACCAGGAACTGCTTACGCCCATCCAAAAGAAAGCCATGGAAGCCATCCAGTCGGTAGCAAAGGAAAATGGGTATACCTATGTTATTTCGAAGGACCAGCTGCTCGTTTCGCCGCCTGCGGATGATATTCTTCCCCTGGTGAAGAAGAAGCTTGGATTGAAATAGAAGTTTTTTAGCTCATGATATATGCGCCGGAGCCGAGCTCCGGCGTTTTATTTAGATATGCAGAGACACCCCATAGGCGTTTTCGATTCGGGTTACGGCGGGCTGACCGTACTGAAGGAGCTGGTGACCCGACTCCCCCAATACGACTATATCTATTTGGGGGACAATGCGCGTGCGCCGTATGGCAACCGCTCTTATGAAACCGTTTATCAATACACGCTACAATCGGTCAAATGGCTATTTCATCAGGGCTGCCCCCTGGTCATTTTGGCGTGTAATACGGCTTCGGCCAAGGCGCTCCGGACCATTCAGCAGGTGGATCTCCCGGTTTTGTGGCCGGACAACCGGGTTTTGGGGGTGATCCGACCGACTACGGAGGTGATAGGCAACTTTACCCAAACCGGCAACGTAGGTATCCTGGCGACCCGTGGAACCGTGCTGTCCGAGTCCTATCCGATCGAGATCGCCAAATTTTACCCCCGGGTACATGTTTACCAGCAGGCTTGTCCTTTGTGGGTGCCGCTGATCGAGAACAATGAACACGATAAGCCAGGGGCCGATTATTTTGTCAGGGAATATCTGGATGGGTTACAGGCGCAGAATGCGGATATTGACACGGTATTGCTGGCTTGCACGCATTATCCCCTCCTGAAAGAGAAGATTGGGCGATACCTGCCGGCTGGCACTCAGCTGATTACCCAGGGCGAGATCGTAGCCGGCAGTTTGGCGGACTATTTGCAACGTCACCCCGAGATCGAGACGCGGTGCAGCCGGAATGGAGAACGACTTTTCTATACGACCGACTCGACAGAAGATTTCGACAATCACGCGAGCATCTTCTATGGCGGGGAGTTACGGTCTTCGCACGTGCTGTTAAATGAGTGAAGCAATGAAGAAAGTCATTAACTATATTATGCCTGGATTGACAGCCGCGCTTTCGCTCGCCGCCTGTCACAAGTATACGAGCATCGGGAACAGCAATGGGCTGCCGGCGGATATGGTAGCGACAATAAATGGCGTTTCCTGGGCGGCGGCGGACAGCACCCAGTCGGCTGTTGTCTCGCAGGGGCTGGTCACCATCTCGGGGATCAGTACGGACGGCCAGGAGATCAGTATTACGCTCAACGATACGGTGCTTGGACTGTATGTGCTGAATCAGACTTCCGCTTCCCTGGCCGTTTATGCCAACCTGGATTCTGTCGGCAGTTATGCTTATTCCACCAACCAGGGCAGCGACACCGCTCAGGCAGGCGGTACCGTCAATGTGACCGGGATCAATACGGCGGCCAGGACGATTTCGGGGATATTCAGTTTCAAGGTCTACCGGAATTCGGATGGAAGCCAGAAGGATATCACGGCCGGCGTATTTTATAATATACCGTATGCGGATCAATAGGAGGTTTCGCGGGGGGCGGGCCGGTTTTTTTTGAATTTTTCCCGCTTTTTTCCTAATTTTGCATCCCTTAACGTTAAAAATCATTACATGAAGCGCACATTTCAACCGCATAGACGACGCCGCAAGAGTGTTCACGGGTTCCGCGAGCGCATGCAGACGGCCAACGGCCGCAAGGTCCTGGCCAGTCGTCGGAGGAAAGGTCGTAAGAAACTGACCGTTTCGGACGAATCGAGATTAAAGTAGACCTATTACGCGTCAATTTACCTGGACTAAAAAGGAAAAACTCAAGAGCCGGAAACGGATCGAGCGGGTTTTTAAGGAAGGAAAGGGTCTTACGCTCTTTCCTTTTAAAGTTCGGTGGCTGCTCCAACCTGCGGTGACCACTTCATCCGTGCCCTCCGGCTCTCCCTTGCAGGCCGGCTTTGGGGTGAGCAGCCGATACTTCAAGAAGGCGGTGGACCGCAACCGCATCAAGCGACTTAGCCGGGAAGCTTACCGCCTTCAAAAGCAGCCGCTGTTTCAGCGATTGGAGGAAAAGGGTTTGTGCCTGGCGGTTTTCTTCATCTACACCGGGAAAGACCTTCCCGACCATGCGACCGTAACTCACAAGATCGGCGTAGCTTTGGAAAAGCTTATCAAGGAAATTTCATGACGGGCGTACGAGATTTCATCCGGGCCATGCGAGACTTCGTCTGGGCCATTTTCCGCATCCTGGCGCTTCCGTTGATCGCCCTGATCCGGATCTATCAATGGGGGATCTCTCCCTTGCTGGGGCCGCGCTGCCGGTTCACGCCGAGCTGTTCCCACTATGCGGTTGAGGCATTACAAAAGCATGGGCTTATCAAGGGACTTTGGCTGGCGATCCGCCGGATCGCCCGATGTCATCCATGGGGCGGTCATGGCGCGGACCCGGTTCCCTGATGCGGACGCGGAGTGGACCACCCGGTTCCCGGCCGGGCGCCGGTTTCTACATATCTTTTTGAAGCTTTTCGATACTCTCCCGCTCCTCCGGGACCGTATAGAATTTAAAGATCTCCGGGACCGAGCTCACATCGAATGAAGCTGGGATGGAGGTATAGGGGCCAAATACCTTCGCCTTTGTTTCGGCGGTGATCCTCACCAACTTCCCGGGGGCTACAAAATAGTTCCTGTTCGCCTCACTGACGTTCTGCCCCGCCATGAGTTTCTGCACGCTGTCGATAATATGCTTCATTTGGTCCTGGGTGTAGTGAGGGACACCGTTGTCGGTCCCGACATGCCGGAGGCTGCCAATAACAGTGTCATTCTTGAGGTTGAGGATGTAGAGGCCATCGTCAGCGGCAGTGACGCTCGTATTACCCGATGGGGACCGGACATCCAGGGTCACCGGGCCGCTGGTACTGAAATCCAGCTCCTGCTCGTGGTGAGTGGTGCCGTCGGAAACAGTGACGTGCTGTTTGCTGTCGTCGACTACAATATCACTGCTGGCATAAACGAGGATCTTTTTTTCATGACTTTTGCAGGCAGTCAGGCTTGCAAGAATTGTCAGGAATAGAAAGGAGTGGAATTTTTGCATAGTCATGTGTGATTTGGTCGGAAAAAGGCCAGCCCCGGCATTGGAGACAGGGCTGGCCCCGCGAATATACGACTGAACCCGTGAATATAGGCGTGAACCAGTGAATATACGCTCTTATTTGGCTGCGGCGAGTTTGCCCGCGGCGGAATAATGTTCCGCGACTTTATTCCAGTTAACTACTTTCCAGAAGGCACCCAGGTAATCAGCGCGTTTGTTCTGGTATTTGAGATAGTAGGCATGTTCCCAAACGTCAACACCCAGGATCGGAGTTCCCTTTACTTCGGCGACGTCCATCAGGGGATTGTCCTGGTTAGGGGTGGAGCTGATCTCCAGTTTGCCGTCCTTGCGGATCAGCCAGGCCCAGCCGCTGCCGAATCGGCCCAGTCCGGCTGCATTGAACTTTTCCTTGAACGCATCGAAGCTGCCAAACGTCGTGTGAATGTCGTCAGCCAGTTGCCCGGATGGAGCGCCGGAAGCATTGGGCGCAAGGATCTGCCAGAAGAAGCTGTGGTTCCAGTGACCGCCGGCGTTATTGCGTACTGCCGGACTTATCGCACCGGCATGTGCCACCAGCTCTTCGAGGGATTTGTTTTCGTTGGGCGTTCCGGCGATAGCCTTGTTCAGATTATCGATATAAGCCTGGTGATGTTTGTCATGATGGATTTGCATGGTTGTCGTGTCGATGTGCGGCTCCAATGCATCAAATGCATATGGTAACGCGGGGAGTGAAAATGCCATAACGAATGTTTTAATGGTATAAAAAAATGTTTCGCGTCATTACCTGACCGGAAGGGATAACAAATCTACGCAGAAAATGTTAAAATTGCCTTTCAGCGTTTGTCCTTGAAAAACTTCCGCATCAGGTCCGCCGACTGGGTAGCCAGCACGCCTTTGACCAGCGTGGTTTTTGGATGGAAGGGCCAGTTGATGAGCGGAACGGACGGGTTTCCCCGGCGATAGCCATTCTTTTCGTCATCGGCGCCATAAACGACTTTCCCGATCTTACTCCAGTAGAGGGCGCCGGCGCACATGAGGCAGGGTTCGATCGTGACATACAGGGTGGCGTCCGGCAGGTATTTGCTGCCCAGGAGATTGAAGGCGGAGGTCAGCGCGATCATCTCCGCGTGCGCGGTGCAATCGTTGAGGCGTTCGGTTTGATTATGGCCGCGCGCAATGATGCGGTTGTCCTGAACAACGACCGCGCCGATCGGGATCTCGCCTTCGTCCAGCGCTTGCTGCGCCTCCTTAAGGGCTTGTTGCATGAAATGTTCGTCGTCCATATCGGGAATATTCGTTAGTACGCGCAATCGCCGACCTGTTCGGCGGAGAATTCGGCGACTTGACGTTGTGGAGCAAAGCCGGCATAACGTTCCTCAATTTGCCCCAAAACGATCTCGATCTCTTCCACAGTCTTTATCTGCACAAGCTGGTTTCGGAATTCCTTGACATGGGGGAAACCTTTCAGATAGTTCGTATAATGGCGGCGCATTTCGAGGATGCCGACAACCGGGCCTTTCCATTCGACAGAGCGGCTCAGGTGATCGCGAATGGCGTTGCAGCGCTGGGCGATCGTAGGCGGGGGCAGATGATCGCCGGTGTGGAGATAGTGCTTGATCTCATTGAAGATCCAGGGATAGCCGATGGCGGCCCGGCCGATCATGATCCCGTCGACGCCATAACGGTCGCGGTACTGTCGGGCTTTCTCGGGTGATTCGATGTCGCCGTTGCCAAAGATGGGGATCCGAATGCGCGGGTTTTCCTTTATCCGGGCAATGAGGGTCCAGTCGGCTTCACCTTTGTAGAGCTGGGCCCGGGTGCGGCCGTGAATGGTCAGCGCTGCGATACCGGCGTCCTGTAAACGCTCGGCTACTTCTTCGATATTTTTGGAGTGGTCATCCCAGCCCAGCCTGGTTTTCACCGTGACCGGCAGCGTGGTGCCCTTGACGACGGCTGTCGTCAGACGGGTCATGAGACCGACGTCTTTCAGCACGGCGGCGCCGGCGCCTTTGCAAACGACTTTCCTGACGGGGCAGCCGAAGTTGATATCCACGAGGTCCGGTTGTACGGTATCGACGATCCGGGCGCTCATGGCCATGGCTTCTTCGTCACCACCGAAGATCTGGATACCAAAGGGACGTTCATATTCAAAAAAGTCCAGCTTCCGGCGGCTCTTGATGGCATCGCGGATCAGCCCTTCGCTGGAGATAAACTCACTATACATCAGGTCGGCGCCATTCTGCTTGCAAACATACCGGAAGGGGGGATCGCTCACATCTTCCATGGGGGCCAGGAGGAGTGGAAAAGAAGGAAGTTGTATCTTGCCGATGTTTATCACGCCAAAGGGACAAAATTACACACTTATAGCGGATTTCCCTAGCGGGGGTGTGATCAATTCCCTTGCGCGGGCGCCGAACACAACGATATGTCAAATAAGCTCAGAGTACCTTCTCCGGGATCGCAACTTTCCCTTTTTCTAATAGTTGGAGGAGGGATGCTGATCACGTTTTTAATTTTAGGGGATTTTGTCTATAAGGTTACCGGGATCGGGAACCAGATAAGGTCCGGGCATCCTGTGGATGAGGTCAGGGCCTCGGATATCGGCAAACTGGTGCAACTCCTGTTTTCCGCCATCGTCTTCGGGCTTACCGGATATCTGTATGCCCGGTTTACCTTCCGGGACCGGCCGGGCTATCATCTCGGTCTCCGCCCGGCGACGCGCAGCAGTTTCTATCTCCTGGCCATTCTGATGCTGATCTTTGCGTTTCCGCTGGAAGAATGGTTGATGGCGATCAACAAACAGATTCCGCTCTGGCATTGGATGGTCAGCGCGGAACGGGACAACGACCGGCAGGTGGAAGCATTTCTGAAAGTTCATCATCCATACGACCCGGTCATCAATGTGCTGATCATGGCGGCCATTCCGGCTTTCTGTGAAGAGATCTGCTTTCGCGGCGCGCTGCAACGGATCATGATCCAGATCTGCAAGCGACCATTGGCTGGTATCCTGGTCTCCGCTTTTCTATTCTCCTTTTTTCATTTCCAGTTCGAAGGATTTCTTCCGCGAATGTTCCTGGGGGGGTTGCTGGGTTTCGCCTATTGGTATAGCGGCAGCCTCTGGGTGCCCATCGCGGCGCACTTTTTCTTCAATGCCAGCCAGATCATCGTGGCGATGTATGCTCCCGAATTCATGACAAAAAACCCTTCAATCCCCTTGCTGTTTGTGTTCCTGAGTTTGGTAATAGTCGTAGGTTTGTTGTCGGGGATGCGCGGCCGCTCGACCGCTTCGTATGCGGCCGTGTATGGATCATAGGCTTATATAAATCCTAATTACCGATAATGGCATTGAACCTTTCTGTCTTCAAGACCCGATCGCTGACCGCCGCCATTTTTGTGGTGGTCATGCTGACGGGATTATTGTGGAACCCCTGGAGTTTTTTGTTGTTGTTCACCGTCATCCAATTTGGTTGCTGGTTCGAATACCGGAAGATCATCGTGCTGATCGACAAGGAGTATGCGTCGATATCTCCGCTGCACCGGTACAGCGTGCCGATCGCGGGTTGGTGCGGGATGTTATATTGCATCCGGCCGGATCTCCAGATCGGGGGATTTCCATTCTACGAGATCGGGAAATGGGGTTGTCTGATCTTTCTGTGCGTGGTGGTCGTGGGAGAGACGATACAATTCCGGACCCTGAGCGTCAGGAATATCCTTCATTCGGCATTTGGGCTCGTCTATATTTCGTTGCCGCTGGCCATGCTGGTCTGGCTGCGGATGATCTATTATAACGGTCCGATCCCGTTTGCCGACCGGATCCTCGTACTCATGATCATCGGGTCGATCTGGATCAACGATACGATGGCCTATATTGTCGGGTCGCTGATCGGACGGACCCCGCTGTCACGAATCTCACCCCGGAAGACCTGGGAAGGCACCGTCGGCGGGATCATTCTCGCCATCGCGGTGATGGGGCTGCTGGCCTGGTGGCTGCGCGATGAGCCTGCAGTGGCGCTGTTCCCCCCGATCGATTGGATGGTTGTTGCGGCGATCGCCTCCATCGTGGGCACATTCGGGGATCTGCTGGAAAGCAAGCTCAAGCGGATGGCAGGTGTCAAGGACAGCGGCCATATCCTGCCCGGCCATGGCGGCTTTCTGGACCGGTTCGACTCCCTGCTGATCGCGACGCCCTTCGCTTGGGCCTACCTGGTATGGATCGTCGGCGTGGGGTCTTGAGAAAATAGTTACCTTTATGGTTTCAATTCATCACAGAAATGACAATCCATCGAGAAGGTTATAAGGCTATTTCTATCGGCGCCCTGGTTTTTGCAATGGTCAATCTGGTTTCCTTTTACTTTATCAGCGCGCATGCCTTCTGGTTGAGCGGCTTGATCTTCCTTGTTACGCTGGCAACCCTGCTTTTTCTGGTCTCCTTTTTCCGGGTGCCGGTACGTAAGTGGACGGTGGGGCCCGACCTGGTCGTCTGTCCCGCGGATGGAAAGGTCGTAGTGATCGAAGAAATAACGGATACTGAATATTTTAGGGACAAACGGCTGCAGGTCTCCATCTTCATGAGCCCGGCCAATGTCCACCAGAACCGGAACCCCGTTGCCGGCGAAGTTGTCTATAGCCAATATCATCCCGGCCTGTACCTGGTGGCCTGGAATCCCAAGTCTTCCACGGAGAACGAGCGGCATAGCGTGGTGATCCGTACCAGCCGCGGGGATATCCTGGTGAAACAAATTGCCGGGGCGCTGGCGCGGCGGATCGTGAATTATTTGTCTGTCGGGCAGAAAGTGGTGCAAAGCGCGGAAATGGGCTTTATCAAATTCGGATCGCGGGTGGATGTTCTGTTGCCGCCCGGCACCGCCGTGCAGGTGAAACTCAACCAAACGGTGCAGGGTGGCGTTACGGTCCTCGCGAAGTTGAGTTAGAATATCTCTTCCAATTCTTTTAGGGAGTAGACCATATAAGTTGGTTGAATTATGCGGGAATCGGCCTTCGAGATAAAATAGCCCGATTCCCGCATGTCTTTATTGTCTGCCCTATCGGGCGAGCCGTCTCCGACGGCTCCGTCCGGCGACGATCGCAGGTGGTTGATATATACCTGGTCGATCCCGGCGTCCATTGCACCCCGGATGTCCACTTCCATACTGTCGCCGAGCATAATGCTTTCTGCCGCCGCGGCGCCCGTGACACGCAACGCGTATTCGAAGATCTCTTTATGCGGTTTGAGACTGCCCGAGCCTTCCGACGTGATGACGGCATCGAAATAGCCACTGATCCCTGAATACTGCAATTTGACATGTTGTGTCGTCTCGAAGCCGTTGGTGATCAGATGAAGCCGGTAGCCTTTGCCCGTCAGGTATTGCAGGATCTCCAGGGTATAGGGGAAGAGGGTCTTCCGGGTTGGCAGCGCCTCCAGGAACATGACGGCCATCGTCCGTGCCAGCGGTTCGTCGGCGATCTTGAAGTCCAGCAAGGTCAGCCACATCCTTTTCCAGCGAAGCTCATCGACCTTGATGAAACCGTTGCGATAGCGCTCCCACAGCTTATCGTTGTGGACCAGGTAATGGCGGTGAAATTCGTCAAAATCTGAAACACCGCGATCGCCGAGCTGTAGGGACTGGTAAAGCTCCTCCAGGGTGAGTCGGCTGTTCGCTTCGAAATCCCAAAGGGTATGGTCCAGGTCGAAAAAAAGGTGTTTATATTGCATGCCGCAATTTAACACATATGAATAGTATCATTACCGGGGCGTCCAGGGGATTGGGAAAGGCTATAGCCGGACAGTTTGCGGCGGCGGGATATGATCTGGTCCTTTCTTCACGCGACCAGGCGGCACTTGATGCGGCGGTCCGCGAATTGGGGGATCGATTTCCGGCGATCACGATCCGGTCGAAGGCCGCTGACCTGGGGGATAAGCGGCAGGCGCAGGAACTCGGCCAGTGGATACTCGGATCCGGAGTATCGGTGGATGTGCTGGTCAATAACGCCGGCCAGTTCATCTATGGCAGTCTGTACCAGGAGGCCGAGGGCGTGCTCGAGCAGTTGATCGCGGTCAATTTGTATAGCGCCTATCACCTGACCCGGGCGCTGCTCCCGGCGATGATGGCGCGGAAAGCGGGGCATATCTTCAATATCTGTTCGATCGCTTCACTGAAAGCCTATCATCACGGCGGGGCTTATGGCATCAGCAAATATGCGCTGGCCGGCTTCTCCGCCAATCTCCGGGAGGAGATGAAGGAGTATGGGATCAAGGTAACGGCGGTATATCCGGGGGCCGCCTTTACCGATTCCTGGGCGGGCAGCGGTGTTGATCCCCACCGCATTATGGAGGCGGCTGATATTGCACGGATGGTCGTGGCCGCTGCGGGGTTGTCGCCCCAGGCAACGGTGGAAGAGATCGTGCTGCGGCCCCAATTGGGAGATCTTTAACACCGAAAAATCTATATTTGTAGACCGGTATATGAAGCTACATCTACGTTCCGCCCTTATTGTCTGGATAGCGCTGCTGCCGGCCTTCGTCGCTGAGGGCCAGGTGAAATTCACTACGGTGGTCAACAGCCAGCAAATGGGACAGCGGGACTATCTGCAAGTGCAGTTCATCGTAGAAAATGCGCAGCAGATCGACGAGTTCGACCCGCCGAGCGATTTCCCCGGATTTCATGTTGTCGAAGGTCCGATCCAGTCCCGCGGGATGAGCGTGATCAACGGGAATATGTCCCAGTACAAGGGGCTTTCGTTTGTCCTCCAGCCGACACATACCGGTAAGTTTACCATTGCCGGAGCAACTGCCGTCGTAGATGGTAAAAAGATGCGGGCGAATAACGTCGTGGTCACCGTACATCCCGGTGGATCGGGTGCGGCACTCGGCGGGCCCTCCAGCAGCGGGCCATTCGGCGGCTTACCCGGTGTGCAGCCCTTTGGGCCCGACCCTTTGGAGCCGCCCGGCCCGGAGGCGGTGAATCGGGAAGAAGTGTTGAGGCCCGGAGAGAACATAAAAGACAAGATCAACAGGAATCTGTTCGTGAAAGTGCAGGTCGACCGCAATACCTGCTATGTCGGCGAACCGATCGTCGCCACCTACAAATTATATTCCAGGGTCAACGCGGAGTCCCGGGTAACGCGGAGTCCTTCGCTCAACGGGTTTAGCGTATATGACATGGTCAATCCGGGCACGGATGCTGTGTCCGTGGAAAAGCTGAATGGAAAAGCATTTACGGTTCATACCATTCGGAAGGCGCAGCTGATCCCGCTGCAGTCCGGCAATATCGACCTGGATCCGGTGGAAGTCGAGAATATCGTTCATTTCGTTAAGGCGGGAGCCCGACAGGAGGCGCATCGGAGCGGTGACAGGTTCCGGGACCTCTTGGATCAACTATCGGGCGACGAGAACCTGGGGCCCGCGATCGACGAGAACGTGGCACTCGATACCAAGCCGCTGACCATTTCAGTCAAATCATTGCCGGAAGAAAACAAGCCTGTCGGGTTTAATGGCGCGGTCGGTAATTTTACGATCGAAGCCTCTCTCGGCAGCAAGACCGTGGCGGCGCAGGATGAAGCAACGCTGCATGTAGTCGTAAAGGGGAGAGGCAATTTGCCGGTAGTAACCGCTCCGGTGGTTGACTGGCCGGCTGGTATCGATGCCTTTGATCCGGCCGCAAAGGAGGATGTGAATAAGAGTGTGGTCCCGATGAGCGGGGCCAAGTCTTTCGATTATCTATTTACCGCGCGGGATTCGGGGAACTTTCTTATCCCTGCGATCAATCTGTCGTATTTCGACCCATTAGCCCAAAAATATAAAACCGTCAACACCGAACCGCTGCAGCTGCGGGTAACACCGGCGGCTAAGCGGCCGCGGCCGGGACCGCCGGCGTCGGCGGCTGCCTCATCGTCAACGGGCGACGGGCCCGAAGGATTTGTGAAGGGCCTGCTGGAAATGGTATTGGCGGTTTTAATCGGGTTGGGAGTGTTGTTGTTCTGGCTGCGGCGGGTGAACAGGAAACCCGCGCCACTACCTGCCCCGGAGATGTCGACGCCCCAGCCCGCGGCTGCATACGTTCCGGCGGCGCCTGCACCCGATCCGCTAGCCGAAGCCAGGGAATATTTCGACAATGGCGATTATAAGGCGTTCTACCGGGAGGTTAACCGTGCGCTCTGGAAGTCGATCGGCAGGAAGATCGACCTGCCATCCAGCGAGCTCAACAAGCACAATGTCATCGCGCAGCTGGAGCTGCGGGGATGGGATGGGCCGTCAATATTGTCGCTGGAGAATATCTTGAATGATTGCGAGATGAATCTCTATACGCCGGCGTATGACGCCTATAATATGCAGCAGTTGTTACGGCAGGCGGAATGGGTGCTCGACAGGCTCGCCTAACCGCCCGCGTGCTGGTAGGCCTGCCTCTACTCCGTATATTTATACCCTACCCCCCGAACGGAATGGAAATATTTCGGATGCCGGCTGTCGTCCTCAAAGTATTTACGGAAGTTCAGCACGAAATTGTCGATCGTTCGGGTCGTGGGGTAGACGTTGTATCCCCATACAGCCTGCAGGATCTTCTCCCGGGTAACCACCTCATTCCGGTTTTCGATGAGCAGCTTCAGGAGCATGGCTTCCTTCTTACTCAGCTGGATACGCTGACCGTCTTTGGTGATGGCTTCCTGGGCCTTGAAGTCGATGCTGTTTTTTCCGAAAGCGTATTGTTCGCCGAAAGAATCCTTGTCCTGTATTTTTTTACTCTTTTCGATGAGCTTCTGGATGCGAAGCAGGAGCTCTTCCAGATTGAAAGGCTTGGTCAGGTAGTCGTCAGCGCCTTTTCGAAGACCCAGTACCCGGTCGGCGCTGGCATTCTTCGCGCTGAGGATGAGGATGGGAACGTCGTTGTTCTGAACCCGGATGGTCTCCGTGACGCTGATCCCGTCCATCCCGGGCAACATGACATCGAGGATGATGAGATCGAAATACTCCGACTGGACGGCCCGCAGGGCGCCGGCACCGTCATAGGCGGAGGTGATCTCATAACCTTCCAGCTCGAGGTTGAGCTTGAGGGCTTCGTGGAGGTTCTCTTCATCTTCCACCAGCAGGATCGAAATTTTGGAGCTCATGGCACTAGAATACAACTGTAAAAATACTTCCTGTTGGCGAATTGTCGGACACTTTGATGGATGCCTTATGGTCGGCTGCTATCTTACGACATAAATAAAGCCCCAGCCCGGTCCCTTTCGTCTGACGGGTTGTCTCCTGGCCGCTGCGGTAGAACTTCCCGAAGATCTTTTTCTTTTCCCCGTCGGGGATGCCCGGGCCATTGTCTTTTACGGCAAGCAGGGTACGGGCGCCTTCTTTTGTCAGGGTCAGCGTGACCACGCCTTCTTTTGGCGAATATTTGAGGGCATTGTCCATCAGGTTACTGACCAGCAGGTGCAGGAGGAAGGGATCGCCCGTGATGGTGCAACCCGGTTGAATGCCGGATATCCATTCCCGCTCCGGAAAGCGCCGGCGGTATTCACGGATGGACTGTTCAGCCAAATCCGAAAAATCCATGACTTCTTTTGTCCGGGCGTACTCGCCGCCTTCCAGCTGTGAGGCGACGAGGATGTTGTTGGCCAGGGAATCGAGCCGGTTGGTTTCCTCAATGGTGGCCTGGATCACCCGCTGCTGTTTGTCTTCATCGAGGCGGTATTTCCGGAGTGTTTCGAGGTTCAGCCTGGTCACCGCGATCGGAGTTTTGAGTTCGTGCGTGACGGCCATCATGAAATTCTGTTGCTGTCTCTGTGTACGTACATGCCGGCGTACTTCCCGGTAGACGAAAAGGGCGCCGAGCAGGATAAGGAACAGAAAGGTGCCTCCTTCGCCGATATAGCCTACGGTCTGTCTTTTCTCTTCGGCAAGGATAGCGGACCGGCGAACGGCGTATTGTGGGTCGTCCGGTCGCAGCTGCCCGAGCTGATAGTTGATTATCTGGTGGTTTTTTGTTTCCAGCGCGATGAACCACCAGCCCAGATCGGTGATGCTGTATACCAGGAGAGTCCAATAGACGGCGGTCGCGATTGCGAGCCGTTTCTTTTTGAATAGCATGGGTCATCTTTGAATATGACGGGTCTTCTTTGGACCTCACCGGTCCTCCCTGGTGGGAGGCGTCTTCTCGATGCGGACGCCGATGTTCAGGACATGCTTCAGAGGGTCTTCCCGCATGATCTGCTCAAGGGTATACGTGTAGGTACCGGGATGAACGAATTTCCAGGCATGCTGGATCTCGATCCGATGCTCATAGATATCGTCCATGCCGCTGCCGGTCCAACCTTTCTGATTGTCCGCAAGGGAGAGGTCGTAGAGTTGGCTTTTGGTGGCGGTATCCCCGGGATGGCGCGATGAGCCCCGGAGCCAGAGGTTATTGAAATCATAGGCGTCGGTATGGCGCAGGATCAGATAGACGTTATATTGAATGGAGGTGTCTTCCGGACTGATATCAAATGTGAAAGTCGGGCGATAGCTGCTTTGCCATTCCTGGCGGGGAAGGGCAACGTCTCTCTCATAGACATCGGAAGGAAGCGAGCAGGAGGTCCATGGAAGACAGGCGGCAATGATAAGGAGACAAACGATCAGGCGACGAATGATCAGGAAACGAATGTTATTTTTCAAGGAATCGAAATTTATATAAAGGTAGCAACTTATAACACATTCAGAACCTGTTCTTTTGCTTTTTCCAGCTCATCCTTCATCAGCACGACGCATTGCTGGATCGTAGAATCATAGGCCTTCGAACCGGTGGTATTGATCTCGCGGCCGATCTCCTGGAGGATGAAGGAGAGTTTTTTCCCCTTACTTTCCTCTGGTTCCTGGAGGACGACCCGGAAATAGTCGCAGTGGTTTTTCAGCCGGACCTGTTCTTCACTGATGTCGATCTTTTCGATGTAGTAGATCAGCTCCTGTTCGAGGCGGTTGGGATCGTAGTTATCTTTTCCAACCTGGTCTTCCAGCAGTTTCTTCAGCCCTTCCCGGATCTTTGTCTGCCGCAGTGGTTCGAGCCGGATCACTTCTTCCTGGTGCCGTACGATGTTCGCGATCCGGAGCAACAGGTCTTCTTCAAGGGAAGCGCCTTCGTTAAGCCGGTGTGCATTGAGATCGTCGATTGCGGCAAGGATGACCTTTTCGAATTGCTGCCATTCCTCGTCGGTGAGCGTATCGCCGGTAGGAGTTATCACTTCCGGCAGCTTGACAAGCGTACTCAGGATATTAGAAGGGTCGAGCTTGAGCTCTTCGGAGAGCGACGCGAGCGCGGAGTAGTAAGCTTTGGCCAGATCGGTATTGATGGTGACGGGTTTGGCGTTCCCGGTTTGCTTGAGACTGATCGTACAGTCCAACGACCCCCGGCCCAACTTTTCGGATAAGATCTTCCGGATGGAGAATTCAAAGGGTTTCAGGAAGCCGGGTAGTTTCAACTGCAACTCGAATTGCTTGCCGTTCAGTGATTTGACGTCTACAAGGAATGTTTTGTCGCCTACCGGCTGTTCGGCACGACCGAAACCGGTCATCGATTTGAGCATAGTGTACTTTTTTTTGATTTTTTATTACTTTGGCAAGGTAACGTCTTCCAGCCGTATTTCCCGCATTTCGCCGGGTTGCAGCCCGGCGATGGTAACCTTTTCTATTCGGTAACGGATCAGTCTCAGTGTTGGAAATCCGGTCCGGGCGGTCATTTTGCGAACCTGATGGTTCTTGCCTTCTGTCAGGGTCAGACTTATCCAGCTCGTAGGAATTCGTGCGCGATAACGAATGGGCGGCTCCCTGTCCGGGACGGTGGGCGCGATCAGTTTGGCCTTGGCGGGCCGGGTTGTATACGGTTTACCATCGATATTGATGGTAACACCAATTTCCAATTGGTGGAGCGAATCGGGGCTGATCGCCCCTTCGACCTGGACCCAATATTCCCGCTCGTGTGCGAAGGCGGGGTCAAGCAGCCGGTGGTTCAGTCGCCGGTCATTGGTCAGGATAAGGAGACCTTCACTGTCGAAATCCAGCCGGCCGATGGGATAGACATCGGACGGAAGGGGGAAGAAATCCTTCAATGTTGCCTTACCTTCCTGCGGAGAAAATTGCGAGAGCACCTGGTAGGGTTTGTATACAATGTAGTATTGATGCACGTTCCGGCGATTTGTTTGCGGCTATGATGCCCGCGGTATAAACGTAAAGCCCGGTGAAAACACCGGGCTTCAATATATGGATGGGTTAGTAAGTACCGGGAAACAAAATTTCCCTACACAATATTAAAAATAATTTTCGCTATCTGGAAAATTTTTCTCATAAATTTTATTCACATTTTTTTTGGGACCTGTGGACAAGGACGACAATCGGAGGCGTCTTCGGGGCTAACTTCGCGCTTAAATCTTCGTTATGCAATTTCCTTCTCCCGTATCTGTTCAGTGGCTGGCTGGGTTTCTGGGGGCTGAGCTGATCGGTAATGTAAATGGTCAGGCGACAGGTATCAACGAGATCCATAAAGTTGAAAAAGGCGACCTGGTATTCGTCGATCATCCGAAATATTATGAGACCTGTATGCGGTCCGAAGCGAGTTTCATCATCATCAACAGGGTGGTAGAAGTCCCGCCCGGCAAGGCTTTGCTGGTGGTGGACCAACCTTTCGACGCTTATCTGAAGATCGTTCGTCATTTCCGGCCCTTTGAGCCGGCGACCGGGATGATCAGCCCCTCTGCGGTTATCGGAGCCGACACGTATATCTATCCCAATGCGTTCATCGGGCATCACGTGACGATTGGAAAGAGCTGTATGATCCATCCCAACGTGACAATCCTTGACCATTGCGTGATCGGCGATCATGTTATCATCCAGGCGGGTACGGTTATCGGGTCTGACGCCTTCTATTACAACGGGAAGAAGGACCGGGAGGTCTGGTACAGGAAAATGGAAAGCTGCGGACGGGTGGTCATCGGGGATTATGTTGAGATTGGCGCGGGCTGCACCATCGACAGGGGGGTGACGCACGATACCCGGATCGGGGCAGGCAGCAAGCTGGACAATCTCATCCATATCGGGCCTGATACCGTGACCGGTAAAAATTGTCTGTTTGCCGGCCAGGTCGGCATTGCCGGTGCAGTGGAGATTGGGAACGGCGTAATCCTTTGGGGTCAGGTCGGTGTCAGCAAGACCCTCAAGATCGGAGACAATGCCGTCGTCTATGCGCAAAGCGGGATACCGGCTTCACTGGAAGCGGGAAAGACCTATTTTGGCAGTCCCGCGGAAGAAGCGAAGATAAAAATGAAGGAACTGGTTTGGGTCAAACGGATACCCGAGCTCTGGAGGAAGGTCATGGGTTAGGCGGTCATGGGTTTGGCAGATAATCCAGGGGCAGCAGTTCCGCCACTTTCTTCCAGGCCCAGTAGCCTATATTGATAACGTCCGACTGGTCATAGAAATAGCCATTCTCCTCAATGACAAATCCGCCCACGATGTCCATCGCGGAGATCTGGACGGGTGTATTGCCGGCGAACTTACGTTCCTGAAGGTATTTCTTGTCCGGCAACTGGTTCTTATAGCTTACACGGAGCCTCCCCTGGATGCTGATCTCCACGTCGCCACTATCGACCGCATAGAATTTGGGATCATACGGGTTGGTGATCCGCTTCATGGTATTGTTATCGCTGCTGTCCACCGTCTCCAGCACAAAACCTTCGTCGTCAAGAGTGCTGTCGTACCAGCTGCGGATGAAGTGAAGCCTGGACCCTGCATAGGAATAAAGGCGGTTCTGTTTCCATAAGTCCTGCTGTTCCGGTGTGCCCTGCATTTCTTCAAAAAGGGGATAACCGGTGTACGTGCCGACATTGCTGTTGTATTCATAGACGAAGGAGTCCAGCTGGTATCTGATCTTATAGCCCAGCGCATTGTTGTCGATGAGCAGGTCTCCCGTCGCCTTGATCCGCAGCTTGTTCCTTTTCTTATAGAAATAGAATTTGAGGACCTCTTTGTTCTCGAGGGCACAGCGGGCCGCGTTGGGGGTGGTGCCGATGAAGTTATCCAGGAAGAACTGGCCATATTTTTCCCAGCCGTCTGCTACTTCGGCGCTGCCGGTGACGACGGCCTGCTCCAGGCTTTTGTCCTGCGGTTTCAGGATGATCTGCAGGGTGTCAGTTTCCTTGTGGTCTTTACCGATCCGCAAGGATTCGGTCTGATATCCGGTGAAAGAGATAATGAGGTCATAACCACCGTTCGCCAGCCGAAGGTGGAAGCTGCCGTCATTTTTGGAGAGGGTTCCGATCGTGGTATTCTGACAAAAGACGGATGCGCCGGCCAGGGGTTGGCCGACGGAATCGACGACCTTTCCGTCCACGGAGAAGGTTTTGGGCTGGCACAAGACGAATAGTGGAAGTAGTAGCGATAGGGTCGATAATAAAAAGGGCCGCATCATGGATATCGTTTTGTGCCGTTAAGTTAACCAACAACCGTGGAATTTGGAAATTTTAGGGTCGCGCCATGCGCATATAGTGCTGGCAGGCCGTGCGAATCGACTCTTCCAAAGGCGTAAATTGGAAGTCAGGCAGCAGGCGAAGGAACTTACTGTTGCTGAAGAATGTCTTACTGGCTGCGACCCGCGCACTTTCCCGGGTAAGCAGTGTTTTGCGGCCGGTGAAGACCGATTTGATCTTCTCCGCTCGCCACGCGATCCCCGCCAGAAGGGGGGTGGCTTCACGGGTAGGTGGTTTCTTCCCGAATTCCTTTGCCATGGTCTCGAAAAGGTGGCGCCAGGACCAGTTATCGCCATTGAGAATGTAGCGTTCGCCATGGATATCGCTTTGGAGAAGCCGGACGATCGCCCGGGCGGTGTCCAGCACGTCAACAAAACCGTTGATCCCCTCCGTATACCACGGGAATTCGTCATAGACGCTGCGGAAGATCGCGCAGCTGCTATTGTTCCAGTCGCCATATCCGAGGATGGTGCTTGGATTGACGATAACCGCGGGCAACCCCTCCCCCATTCCGCGCCAGACTTCCATTTCACCATGGAATTTACTGATCGCATAATTTGTATTGTACGGGCTTTTCTCCCAGCTCTTCTCTTCGGTCACTTCTTCGCTGCCCGCAGTTCTGCCGAGGGCTGCTACGGAGCTCACATAAAGGAACCGCCGGATGTTGCGTTCCAGCGCGGCATTCACGACATTGGCCGTCCCTTCGATATTGGTGCTCCACAGTTCGCGGCGCTCCTGTCGGGAGAAGGAGATTTTAGCGGCGGCGTGGATGACGGCGTCCATACCCGTCATTGCATCTTCCAGCCCCAGCGGGTCACGGACGTCACAATGTAACCATTCCACCTCTTCCCGGGTGTGTGGAGGCAGGAAAAAAGGGATAGCGCCCTGGCGGTGGATCGCGCGCACGGCATAACCGCTTCTCACCAGCTCGCCAATGATATATGCGCCAAGAAATCCCGTGCCGCCGGTAACCAGGACCTTCGCCGTTGGGTTGATGGTATCCGCTGTTGATTGGAGATTAGTCATACCAGTAATATCCTTTACCTGTCTTTCGGCCCAGGCTGCCTTCTTCTACCTTGAGGCGCTGGATGGGAGAGGGCTTCAGTCTGTCCGGCCTGCCCAGGGCCTCATACACCGATTCGCTCACGGCGTAGTTGATATCGTTCCCGATCAGATCCATCAGGCGGAAGGGACCCATCCTGAAGCCCGTGGCTTCCATCAGGGTATCGATCGTTTCGATATCGGTTAAGCCTTCTTCCAGGAGACGGAGCGCTTCGAGATAATAGGGTCTCGCGACATGGTTGACAATGAAGCCGGGTGAGTCGGTGCAGCCCACGGGGATTTTTCCCATGGTTTTCGCAAGCCGGGTGATCGTCCCGATGCAGTCGTCGGACGTATACTTCGTCCGGACGACTTCGACCAGTTTCATAAGCGGCGCCGGATTGAAGAAGTGCATGCCCGCGAAGCGCTCGGGTCCCGGGATCTTTTCCGCGAGCGCATTGAGGGAAAGCGATGAGGTATTGGAGGCAAGGATCGTATCGGGCCGGTTCATGGCGGCGAGCTTCGTGAAGAGGTCGAATTTGATCTCCGGTTTTTCGACGATCGCTTCGATGACGAGATCCGACCGGCAATCCCGGATATCGGTGGAATACGAAAGACGACCCAGAACTATATTCCGCTCTCCGGCGGGTATCTTGTTCCTTTCCACCAGGACCCGGAGGTTTTCTTCGATCGCGTTTCTGCCTTTCTTCACCATCTTTTCGTCGACATCGTACAGCAATGTGGGATAGCCGGCCATGGCGGCCACCTGCGCAATCCCACTGCCCATCGTACCCGCTCCGCAAACGACGATTGTTGTGATCATAGATTGATTTTACACAGCCCCCGTGAATTGTCGCAGGAAGCGAACATCATTCTGGGAATAGAGACGAAGGTCATTCACCCGGTACTTGAGCTGACAGATGCGTTCGATCCCCATGCCAAAAGCGAAGCCGGTATATTTGTCGCTGTCGATGCCGAAATTGTCGAGCATCCGCGGATGCACCATGCCGCTGCCCAGGATCTCGACCCAGCCGGTATGTTTGCATACACTACAGCCGACACCGCCGCAAATAAGGCAGCTGATATCCATTTCCGCGCTTGGTTCGGTAAAAGGGAAATAGGAAGGGCGGAAACGGACGCGGACATCTTTCCCGAACATCTCCTGGACAAAGAAATAAAGGGTTTGCTTGAGATCGGCAAAAGAGACGTTGTCATCCACATACAAACCTTCCGTCTGATGGAAGAAGCAATGTGCCCTGGCGCTGATCGTCTCATTGCGGTAGACACGGCCGGGGCAGATGATGCGGATGGGCGGCTTCTGTTTCTCCATTGTGCGGGCCTGAACGCTGCTGGTATGGGTCCGCAGCAACCAGTCGGGGTGCTGATGGATATAGAAGGTATCCTGCATGTCGCGCGCAGGATGGTCTTCCGGGAGGTTGAGGGCAGTGAAATTATGCCAGTCGTCTTCGATCTCCGGTCCTTCGGCGACGGAGAAGCCCAGCCTGCCAAATATATGGACGATCTGATCGCGTACGAGCGTGATCGGGTGATGTGTACCCAGCGGAACGGGATCGCCGGGCAGACTGAGGTCGATGGAAGCCGTTTTTTCGGCGACGCCTGTGAGGCTGCTCTTCCAATCTTCATATTTCGCTTCGGCGAGCTGCTTGAATTCGTTGAGTATCCGGCCAAATTCCTTTTTGTTGTCCGGCGATACATTCTTCATCTCGGCAAACAGGCTCTTCACGATACCCTTGGTACCAAGAAATTTGATTCGGTATGCTTCCAACGCTTCTGCGCAGTCGGGGACGATGGCGGCGATCTCCTGTTTGAATTGCTCGATCTGATCTACTACGGAACTCATGCGACAAAGATAAGATTTTGTGGTAAGTTTGCTTTCAAACGTCCACGCGATGTCGCCCAATCTGCATATCAGCGATTTCCTCGATCCGATCAACCTCGCCGAATTATCACAGGACCAGGGGTATAAAGCCGGGCAGATCGGCAAGCTGATCGATGCGTATGATGAGACCTTTCCCGATCTCTATGAAGCGGATCTGGTGCTGGTGGGCTGTGATGAAGAAAGAGGGATCGGGCGCGACCGCCGGGAAGGGGGAGCCCCGGATACGATCCGCGGGCAGTTTTATCAGCTATATGGCTGGCATTCGGACCTTAAGCTGGCTGATGCGGGAAACATCCGGTCCGGTGCAACGCTTGCGGATACCTATGCAGCCCTGAAGACCGTTCTGCGTGAACTGACTGGGATCGGTAAGACGGTGGTCATCCTCGGCGGCTCACATGACCTGACCTTATCCCAATACTATACCTACGGCGACAAAAAACATATCATTGAGGCGACCGGCGTCGATGCGTTGATCGACCTTGATATCCATTCGCTGCACCGGGCCGAAAATTTCCTGATGGAGATGCTGACGGGCGAGCCCAATTATATCCATCACTACAATCACATTGGCTTTCAAAGCTATTACGTTCATCCGCACATGCTGGAGACGATGGACAAGCTGCGATTCGATTGTTACCGGCTGGGCAGCGTGAAGGACAGGATCGAAGAGATGGAACCGGTGATCCGCAACTCCCATCTGTTCAGCTTTGATATTTCGGCGATCGCGCATGCCTTCGCCCCGGCCAATCAGCTTTCTCCCAACGGCTTCAACGGGGAAGAAGCGTGTATCCTGATGCGGTATGCCGGACTAAGCCCCACGATCAATACGGTAGGCATCTACGGGTATATCCCTTCGCGGGATACGGGGCAGCTGACGGCGCGGCAGATCAGCCACATGCTTTGGTACCTGATCGACGGGCGGAGCAAGGGGCGGCGGGAGGCGGCGTTGTCGCAGCGGGAATTTTTTGTTGAGTACCGGACCGCGTTTGCAGAGGTAGAGACCACTTTCCTGCAAAGTAAAAAGACCCAGCGGTGGTGGATGCAGCTACCCGATAGCAAATACATTGCCTGTTCTTACCAGGATTATCTGCTGGCCAGCAGCAACGAGATCCCCGAGCGCTGGCTGCGGGCACAGGAGCGCGGATGATCGCGGGCACGCCCCGATCGCGGGCGTTCGACAATTTCCTATATTGCAGTTATGATAAGACGACTTTTCGGAGCGGTCCTTGCCGGCTGTGCCGCCTTCTGCTGGCAGGCCTGTTCACCCGGAGCCCACGCGGGGAATTCGACCCATCGCGACGCGCTGGCGACATTCGTTGAAGATAGTCTGTTGACCCGGCCGGAATTGACCGGAGCACAGGTCGGCATTAGTATCTATGATCCCGCCAAAACGACCTTTATCTACAATCATCAGAGCGACAAATATTTCATCCCGGCGAGCAATACCAAGCTGTTCTCGCTTTATGCCGGATTGAAATATCTCGGCGATTCGCTGGTCGGGGCGCGTTATCTCGTCACCGATACCGCCCTGCTGGTTTTACCCTCCGGGGATCCGACCTTTCTGCATCCTGCTTATCCCTACCAGCCGGTGATCGACCTGATGCGGAAGACCGGGAAGAAGATCTGGCTGGCGGACGATAACTGGCAGGATCAGCCGATGGGCCGCGGCTGGGCATGGGATGACTACAACGATGACTATGCGGCGGAACGGAGCTCACTGCCGATCTATATGAATATGATCCGCTGGGTGCAGGACCGGCCAAAGGGAAGCGGCAACGATCCTTTCGGCAGTACTCCTTCGATCTATTCCATTCCGGATGTGGACTGGCCGGTTAAATTCGATCCGGATACGGCGCGCAGAACCTTCTTCGTACATCGGTCGCTGAATGAGAACGTATTCGAAGTCACGGAAGGGAAGGAAGACCATAAGGAACAGTATACGCCGTTCATCACGGATGGTCTTGCGGCGGCGGCAACACTGCTTAAGGATACGGCCGGGAACGCTGCCGGCGTTCGACATTTCGGCGCCCGCCTGCCGGCCGGCTGGTCGGTGCTGCGGTCGCGGCCGGTCGATTCACTGTTCCGGCCGATGATGTACAACAGTGACAACTTTTTTGCGGAACAGACCTTGCTGATGGTCGGCAATGAGACGCTCGGGAGCATGAACGACGCGCGCACGATCGATTATCTGCTAAAGGGCGTACTGGATTCGCTGCCCCAAAAGCCCAACTGGGTCGACGGCTGCGGACTGAGCCGGAATGACCTTTTTACGCCACAGG
>Ga0210383_10000071_pt1 | contig 111834 bp, 102 predicted proteins | sample IncBWC14OmetaG_FD_160072 | JGI IMG/M metagenome (GOLD analysis project Ga0210383, IMG submission 160072) | Forest soil microbial communities from Barre Woods Harvard Forest LTER site, Petersham, Massachusetts, United States - Inc-BW-C-14-O ...
TACAGGCCGTCGAAGTGCTTGCGCTGCTCTCGCGCAAGCACTTCGACGGCCTGTACGCCAACTCTCCGGACGTGATAATCGCGGGAGCCTTCGCGCCGCGCGGACAGGCCGAGGTGATCGACGGCGGCTATCGTGTCAGCGGCCGATGGGGTTTCGCCAGCGGATGCCAGCACGCTCAATTTCTATTCGGCAACTGTGTCGTGATCGAGAACGGAAAACCACGCCCGGGCCTGATCCCCGGCTCCAACGAAACGCGTGCGATGATGTTCGCGCCGTCGAAGGCGCAAATCATCGACACGTGGTCGGTGAACGGCTTGCGCGGCACCGGCAGCCACGACATCGCGGTCGAGAATATCGTGGTGCCGGCGGATGACACCTTCGATATTTTTCTTGGCCAGTCGTCGATCCCGGGTCCCTCGATGGCGGAGCCGCTGCTCTATGCGGCATTGCACATCGGTGCGGTCGCGATCGGGATTGCGCAGCGCGCCATCACCGAGATCGTCGCGCTCGCCAACACCAACAAGCGCCGCCTGTATGCGAGCGCGTCGCTCGCCGATTCGCCGCTGTTTCAGTATCGAGTGGGACACGCGGACGCGAGCCTGCGCGCCGCCCGCAACCTTCTGAGCAATCACGCCGACGCCGTCTGGAATTCCGCGATGGCCGGGAATCAAATTTCAATCGACGGTCGCGCGCCGGTGATGGCCGCAATCGGTTGGGCCGCGCACACTTGTTCCGCTGTGGTTGATACCTGCTACAAGGCGGGCGGCGGCATCTCGCCGTACGACAGTTCCCAGCTCCAGCGATGCATGCGCGACATCCAGACGCTGACCCAGCATGCGGCGGTCGCAGAGTCATGGATGACCACCGCGGGTGCGGCGCTGCTCGGTCGGACCACAGGATTCAGCGTCTAGCAACTCGATTCGCCCATATAGCACGCTGTAATCGCGGCGCTATAAAATGTGCGGCTGGAGAGTCGCATCGCACATGAGCGATAGAGAAAAAGAAGCGCTCAACATCGTTCGCCGTCTTGTCGAATCCGGCTTTCGCGCCGTTTTCGCCGGTGGATGTGTGCGCGATCGAGTCCTCGGCGTCGAGCCCAAAGATTACGACATCGCGACCGACGCGCGCCCCGAAGTCGTGCAGAAAATGTTCGAGCGGACGGTGGCAGTGGGCGCGAAGTTCGGCGTGATTGGCGTCGTGCTGGATCACGACGAGCCCATCGAGGTCGCGACGTTTCGTGCCGACGCAGAATATACGGACGGACGCCGGCCTTCGTCGGTGCGCTTTGGCGCGATCGAGGAAGATGCGATCCGTCGCGACTTCACCGTCAACGGCATGTTCTTCGATCCGATCGCCGAGCGCCTGATCGATCTCGTCGGCGGGATGAGCGATCTGCGCGCGGGAATTATCCGCGCGATCGGAAATCCCTACGACCGCTTCGAAGAGGATCACCTGCGCATCCTGAGGGCGGCCCGCTTCGCCGCGCGGCTGAACTTTACGATCGATCCGGCGACGTGGGCTGCGATGAAGCGCGCCGCGCCGACGATTGTCGATATCGCGGCCGAGCGAATCGGCGAAGAAATCGTCATGATGATGACCGAGGGCGCTGCCGCGCGTGCGATGGATCTGATGATGGACAGTGGGCTGATGCAAATCCTGCTGCCCGAGGTCGTCCGCATGCGCGGATGCGAGCAGCCCGAAAATTTCCATCCCGAAGGCGACGTCTACACGCACACGAAGATTGGCGTCGCGATGCTGCCCGCAGGATGCATCGAGACCGTCGCATTCGGAATTCTGCTGCACGATATCGCCAAGCCGAAGTGCCGCGCGGTCGTCGGCGACAAGGTCACGTTCTATGGGCATACCGACGACGGCGCTGTGATGGCGGCGGAAATGCTCGCGCGGCTAAAGCGCTCGCGCGCGGTGCAGGAGCGCGTCGCATACCTGGTGAAGAATCATCTGAAGCTGTGCATGGCGCCGCGCATGCGGCCGTCGACGCTCAAGCGGATGCTGGCGGAAGATGGCTTCGACGAATTGATGGACGTCGCGTTCATGGACGCGATGGCGTCGAGCTCGTACCTCGGCTACTGGCATTTTTGCCGCAACGCGATGTCGACGATGACGCCGGCCGAAATTCGTCCCCCGCGTTTGATCGGCGGCGAGGATCTGAAGCAGTTGGGATTCACGCCGGGGCCGCGCTTCAAGGAAATTTTGAAGGACGTCGAGGACCATCAGCTCGACGGCGCGCTCGAAACCCGCGAAGCCGCGCTCGAATACGTGCGCGCCCATTACGGCGTCAGCGCCGCGTAGTTGATCCGCGCCAACGCCATAACCAAGCGCTTCGGCCGCACGCTCGCACTCGACGGCGTAGATTTCGACGCGCGCCCCGGCGAGATTCACGCGCTGATCGGCGAGAACGGCGCCGGCAAGACCACCTTGATGAACGTGCTGTCGGGTTCGCTCGCGCCGGACACCGGGCAAGCCTTGCTCGATGACATTCCGCTACAAGCGGGATCGCCACGCGCGGCGCTCGCGGCGGGAATTGCCGCGGTGCATCAGAGCCCGATGCTGTTCGAGCGGATGACGTGGGAAGAGAACCTCGCGCTCGGCGGCTTCGACACGCGTGCCGGAACGCTCGATCTCGCGGACGTCGCGATGCGGGCGCGCGCACTCGCCGCGAAACTCGGATTCGAGTTGCCGCCTGCGGGCACCATCGTCGAAAATCGCTCGGTGGCTGAGCGGGTTCGGCTCGAAGTGCTCCGCGCACTCAGCTTCAATCCGCGCGCATTGATTCTCGACGAGCCAACCAGCGTACTGGCGCCGTCTGAGTTGAGCGCGTTCCTCAACTTGCTGCGCAACCTGCGCGGCGAAGGCCGAATCGTCGTGCTGATCACGCACAAGCTCGCAGAGGCGACGGCAGTTGCCGATCGGATCACGGTGCTGCGGCGCGGCCGCGTCGTAGCTCGCACAATACCGGCGGAAACCAGCGAGGAAAAACTGGCCGGTCTGATGATCGGCGAAATCGTCATTCAACCCGACGCCACAGCATCGCCGGCGCATCCGGGCGCGACAGTACTGCAGCTCGAAAGTCTGACACTGGACGACCACACGGGCCGCCGCGCGCTCAACGGAGTTTCGTTTGGCGTCCGCGCCGGCGAAGTCGTTGGAATCGCCGGAGTCGACGGCAACGGACAAACCGAACTTGTCGAATTGCTCGCCGGCGTCCGCAAGCCGAGCGGCGGGAGAGTGACGTCGGGCGGCGCGATGGCGGTGATACCGCAAAATCGCGACCTCGACGGACTGATCCTCGACATGCGGTTGTGGGAAAACCTGATTCTTTCGCGTGCGCTCCGCGAGCAGGTGACGTCGCACGGATGGTTGAACGTATCGCGAGCGATCGATCTCTGCAGCGACCTGATCGAGCGTTTTCGGATTCGCGCCCCAAGCCCTGACACAATCGCGGGCGCACTGTCGGGCGGAAATCGCCAGCGCCTGGAAGTGGCGCGCGCGATCGCGTCTCAGCCGCGAGTGATCGTAGCGCACAACATCTGTCGCGGCCTCGACCTCGCCGCGACTGCCGAAGTCCATCGCAGGATTCTCGACTTCGCCGCGAGCGGCGGCGCGGTGCTGTTGATTTCAAGCGACCTCGACGAGCTGCTGGCGATATGCGGGCGACTGCTGATCATTAGCGGCGGGAAGATTCGCGAGACCAATCCCGGCGAGCGCGATCCGCAGCGGCTGGGCCTCATGATGGCCGGTGCAAGAGACTGATGCTGTCTTCAATCGCGAAACCGTTCGCGGCGCTCGCGCTTGCCGCTGCCCTGATTTCGATCGTCATTGCAGTGCTCGGTGCCAACCCGTTCAGCGTGTTCGTGGCGCTTGGCGAAGGAGCGTTCGGCAACTGGAACGCATGCGTCGATACAATCGTGAAATCCTGCCCGCTGATTTTCACCGGGCTTGCCGTCTCGATCGCATTCTCGGGTGCGCTGTGGAATATCGGCGCCGACGGTCAGCTGACGATGGGCGCGATCGCGGCCGGCGCGATCGGCACGCACCTCGGCGATTTTCCGCATTCGATCGCAGTCGTGATCATTCTCTTGGCAGGAGCAATCGGCGGCGCGGCCTGGGGCGGAATCGCGGGCTGGCTGCGTGCGCGGCGTGACGTGAACGAAGTCATCAGCACGATCATGCTCAACTTCGTCGCCGTGCAGATGCTCAGTTGGATGGTGCACGGCCCGCTGATGGAACCGTCGCGCGCGTATCCGACCAGCTCGCCGATCGCGTCGGCAGCCCAGCTCGAATTCTACTTCGCGCCGAACCGCCTCAACCTCGGCATGCTGCTTGCCGTCGTCCTCGCGGGCGCGTGCTACATACTTTTGTTCAACACCAGCGCTGGATTCGAGCTGCGTGCGATGGGCCGCAATCGCCGCGCCGCGACGTTTTTCGGCATCAGGATTCCGGCACTCACGGTTTGGGTGATGGCGTTGTCGGGCGCGCTCGCCGGGCTCGGCGGCGCCGTGCAGGTATCCGCGATTTCTCATCGCTTGTACGAGAAGCTGTCACCCGGATGGGGTTTCGAGGCGATAGCCGTCGCACTGGTTGCGCGACTGAATCCGGCTGCCGTCGTTCCCGCGGCGCTTCTGTTCGGCGCGCTGGACAACGGTTCGCAGGCGATGCAGCGGACGCAGGGAATCTCGCCGGAGTTGGTGCAGGTCATTCAGGGCCTCGTGATTTTGATCATGTTGGCGTTCGATACGCCGGCGTGGAGCGGACTCCGCGAGAATATTTTCGGCGCGTCCGGCGATGACGCTGCAGCAGTGCCGCCGGTTGCGGAGATGCCCGATGCTTGAAGCATTCCTGGTCTCCGTGATCACGATGGCGACGCCAATCCTGCTGGCGGCGTTGGGCGAGTTGCTCGTCGAAGAAAGCGGCGTCGTCAATATCGGGATCGAAGGCGCGATGCTGGCGGGCGCATTCGCCGCGTTGACGATCGCGTACTTCAGCGGCAGTGACGGCCTGGGGCTTGCGGGAGCGATCGTGGCGGGCGTCGCGATCAACGCGATCTTCGCGGTGCTTGTCGTGAATCTCGCGGTGAACCAGGTCGTCACCGGCACCGCAGTCAGTATCCTCGCGCTCGGGTTGACGGGAGTCTTCTATCGCAAGCTGTTCGGCGTGACCGGCAGCGCGTTCATAGTGACGCCGATCGCAAAGGTTGCGCTGGGTCCGCTGGCGCGAATCCCGCTGCTCGGCCCGGCGCTCTTCAATCAGAACGCGCTGGTTTACTTCACGTTCATCCTCGTGCCCGCGCTTTGGTACGTGATCGCGCGCACGCGCTACGGGTTGCGGCTCCGCGCTTGCGGCGAGCGTCCGGAAGCGGCGGACGCGCTCGGCCTCGGCGTAATTGCGACGCGATGGCAGGCGCTCCTCATTTCGGGCGCGCTGACGGGGCTGGCCGGCGCGTTCCTGACGCTCGCGTACGACAACACCTTTGTCGAAAACATTTCGGCGGGCCGCGGATTCGTCGCGCTGTCGGTAGTGATCGTTGGACGCTGGAATTCGTGGGGCCTCGCCGCCGCGTCACTGCTGTTCGGTGCCGCGATGGCGTTGCAGTTTGGGTTGCAGGCGCTCGGCACAGTCGTGCCGTACCAGATTTTTCTCGCGCTGCCGTACGCGCTCACGCTGCTTGTGCTCGCGGGATTTGGTGGACAGGCAGCCGCGCCGAGCGCGTTGGGTGAGCCGTATAGACGGCAGTAGCTCCCGGTTATCTCGCCGGCGACTATCATTGTATAATTCCCCCGAACGACGATGGCATTTCCAATCAATCGCCCCAGGCGCCTGCGACGCACCGAGACGATTCGCCGCATGGTTCGCGAGACGCGGTTGTCGCCTGACGACCTGATCCTCCCGATGTTCGTATGCCCGGGACGCGGGGTGAAGAAGGCGGTCGCGTCGATGCCGGGCGTCGCGCAAATGTCGGTGGACAACGTCGTCGCAGAGGCGCGCGAGACGTGGGCGGCCGGCGTCCCCGCGGTCATCCTGTTTGGAATTCCTGAACGCAAGGACAATGTGGGCAGCGAGGCGTGGAACGACGACGGCGAAGTGCAGCGCGCCATCCGCGAAATCAAGGAACGCGTGCCCGGGATGGCGGTGATCACCGACGTTTGCATGTGCGAGTACACCGACCACGGACACTGCGGCGCGCTCGCGGGCAACGAGGTCGACAACGACGCGACGCTCGAACTGCTGACGCGCGCGGCGCTGTCGCATGCGCGCGCCGGCGCCGATATCGTCGCGCCGTCGGACATGATGGACGGCCGCGTTGGTGCAATTCGCACTGCGCTCGACGCCAACGGTTTCAGCCACGTCGCGATCATGGCGTACTCGGCCAAGTTCGCGTCCGCATTCTATGGCCCATTTCGCGAAGCTGCGGAATCGGCGCCAAAATTCGGAGACCGCCGCTCGTATCAAATGGATCCGCCAAACGGCGACGAGGCGATGCGTGAAGTTGCGCTCGACCTCGACGAAGGCGCGGATATCGTGATGGTCAAGCCGGCGCTCCCGTATCTCGACCTGATCTACCGGGTAAAGCAGGAATTCAACGTGCCAGTCGCGGCGTACAACGTCTCGGGCGAGTACTCGATGATCCGCGCCGCCGGCATCAACGGATGGATCGACGAAGAGCGCGCGACGATGGAAGTGCTCACGTCAATCAAGCGCGCCGGCGCGGATTTGATCCTGACGTATTTCGCGAAGGATGTCGCACGCAAGTTGAGAGGATAAGAATTGAATGTGAAACCCGCGGTGGGTTTCCCGCTTCCTTCGGCAGGGGTGACCCCTGCACCCAGTGTTAAGAAATCGCAAAATGTCGAGGACGACCTTTCGCTCTCGTCGAGGGATGGGGTTAGCGGTTAGCTTCTTCGCTGGGCGAAATACTCGCGGATCGCCTCTGTCAGAGCCTCGATCGTGTATTTGCGCGGTTTCAGGACGACTTCGAAGCCGTGATCCTCAGCAGTGGCCGCAGTGATCGGTCCGATCGCCGCGGCTCGGATTCCTTTCCCCGATGCGCCGATCAGCTCGCAGAAATTTGTGACTGTGCTCGAACTTGTGAAAGTCACCAGGTCGATTGCGCCTGACGTGAGCATCTCGCGTATCCGATCGATCTGCGCGCCCTTGGGCTTGATTGTTCGATAGGCGGGTGCGACGACGACTTCCTTTGCTCCCTTGTCGCGCAGAATTTCCGGCAATGCTTCGCGCGCGACTTCGGCGCGCGGGATCAGGAAGCGCTTGCCGCGGATTTGTTTTATACCGATCGCGGAAACGATTTCTTCCGCGCGATATTCGTCGGGGACGGCGGCAACCTGCAATGCATAGTCGGCCAGGCGCGCCGCGGTTGCCGGTCCGATCGCCGCGATCGATGAGTCGCCCAGCGAACGGATGTCGCGGCCTTGCGTCTTCAGCCGTCCGATGAAACTTTCGACGCCCGTCGCACTCGTGAAAATTATCCAGTCGAACGCGTCGAGTCGTTTGATTGCGCGATCCAGCGCTGCGTAGCTGCGTGGCGGTGCGGTTTCGATCGTCGGAAATTCCACGACTTCGGCGCCCAAGCGGCGAAGAGCCGTCGCGAACCCGGACGCGGATGTTCGCGCGCGCGTGACGACTATCGTTCGCCCGAACAGCGGCATCTGCTCGACCCAATTGAGATGCTCGCGCATCCCCGCGAGTTCTCCGACGACGATCACTGCTGGTGCGGCGATTTCCTCGCGCGCGGATTGATCCGCGAGCGTTGCGAGAGTTGCGCTGACAGTTCTCTGGGCGGCGGTCGTCGCCCATTGAATGGCGGCGGCAGGAGTCTCCGGGTTCATTCCAGCCGCGCGGATTCGATCGAGCGTGGCGCGCATCCGCGCTGACGCCATCAGGATTACGAGAGTGCCGCCGCGCCGAGCCGCCGCGACCAGGTCGTTCCACGGCACTGCGCTCGCACCCTTGCTCTCGTCCTCGTGGCCGGTGACGAAAGCGACGAACGAACCGTGCTCACGATGAGTCAAAGGGATGCCGGCAAAGGCCGGCCCCGCGATCGCAGACGTGACTCCCGGCACCACTTCGAATTCGACCTTCGCGCGCGCGAGCACTTCGGCTTCTTCGCCGCCGCGACCGAAGATGAATGGATCGCCGCCCTTGAGCCGCACGACGATGCGCCCTTTGCGCGCGTGAGCGATCAACATCGCGTTGAGTTCGGATTGATCGATACTTTTTTCTGAGCCGCCACGCTTGCCGGCGTAGATCAAGTCGGCCTTCGACGGCGCGAGGCGGAGCAGTTCGGGACTCACCAGGCTGTCGTAGATGACGACATCAGCGCGGCCCAAAATGTCGGCGCCGCGAAGCGTGATCAAGTCGGAGGCGCCGGGTCCCGCGCCAACGAGGAAGACACGGCCGCGTTTAACCTTCGGGGCGCGCGCGGTCATTCACTTTCCAAGCAAAGCTGCGGCGCCGCGCGCGATCATTTTTTCGGCAAGGTGTTTGCCAGAATTTTGCGCGGCTGCCGGCACGAAGAGGGCATCGATCGAATCTTCAATCGACTCCGATAGCTCGCGAGCGCCGTCGGGACTGAACAGCATCGCCGCGAGCGCCAGCCTATTGCCGTCGATCCGAGCCCGCACTCCCACCGGCGTCGTGCAGGACGCATCGATCGCCGCGAGGAACGCGCGCTCGGCTGCGGTTTCATAAAATGTGCGCGGATCGCTGATCGCACTTAGCGCACGATCTAGTTCATCCGCCTTGTGGTCGGCCAGCGTTTCGATTGCAAGCGCGCCTTGTCCGCCCGCGGGAATGAAATCACGCGCGTCGAGCTCGACGAACTTCACATCGTTGGCGCGCCCCAGGCGTTTCACTCCCGCTATCGCGACTATGATCGCATCGAAGGTGCCGTCCGTCACGCGCGCCAGGCGAGTGTCGACGTTTCCGCGCAACGGCAAAATCGTCAGACCGCGATTTATCCTGAGGGCCTGGAAGCGGCGCCGCGATGAGGACGTCCCGAGTCTCGCACCGGCCGGCAGCGCAGGCAGCGCCGAGCCGTCGCGCGTCACGAGGATGTCCGCGGTGTTTTCGCGTTCCAGCACCGCCGCCACGCGAAAATCCGGTGGCAGCACACTCGGAAGATCCTTCATCGAATGGACCGCCGCGTCGATCCTGCGATCGGCGAGAGCCTGTTCGAGCTCCTTGATGAAGAGGCCCTTACCGCCGACGTCGGCGAGCGAGGCCGAGGTCATCTTGTCGCCGCTGGTGCGAATCTCGATGATTTCGATTTCGATGACGGGATTTTGAGCGGCGAGCCGGTCGCGAACGATCGACGCTTGGGCGAGAGCCAACTTGCTTGGGCGCGATCCGATTCTGATCTTGAGAGGCACGGAGAACCTAACCCCTAACCCCTTCCCCTAGTGGAAGGGGAACAATCGCGGAGACGGGGGCAGGGCTCCCCGCACGCAGTGGGGAACAATCATCTAAAAGGGAGTCAGGGCTCAGCGCGGTCACTCGATTTCCGAGTCGTCTTCGTTGTCAGCATCATCGAGGTCGTCGTCCTGGGCGTCGAACTCTGCGCCCAGGAGGCGGCGCGCGACTTCGGCGGTGAACGCGGCGTCGAGAGTTTTGTCGTCGCGTTGCTTGAGGCCGGACAAGATCCGATGAAGAAGCTTGTTGGTGAGGCCGCGAGTGAGGAGTTCGACGCGCTCACGCTCGGCTGGATCGAGTTGCGCGAGCCATCCGCGGGCACGGCCCAATTCGTCGTCGCGCAGGCGCTCGACACTGTAGCGGATGTCTTTGATCGTAGGCGTGAGGTCGAGGCCCGCCAGCCATTTCAGGAACGATTCGAGTTCCAGCTCGACGATCTCCTCGGCTTTTTCGGCTTCGCGTTCACGGTCGCCAAGCGATCTTTGCACCAGCGCGCCGAGGTCGTCGATATCGTACACGTACACGTTCTGTAGTGCGTTCAGGCGCTCGTCGAAATTTCGCGGCACGCCCATGTCAATCAGAAACATCGGGCGGTAGCGGCGCTCGCGAATCACAGACTCGAATTCGTCCGGCCCAAGAATCGGCTTGGTCGACGAGACCGAACCAATCAGCACGTCCACCATCTTGAGGTATGGCTTGTAGTTCTCGTACGGCACTGCAGTGCCGCCGAGATCGCGCGCGAGTGCGACAGCGCGATCGAAAGTGCGCGAGGTGATTAGCAGCGATTCGATTCCAAGCCCGCTCAGTTGGCGCGCGGTCAGTTCCGCCATCTTGCCCGCGCCCATCAGCATCACGGTCTTGTCCTTGAGCGTGTCGAAAATCTGGCCCGCGAGCGCGACCGCCGCGCTGCTGACCGAGACCGAGCCGTGACCGATAAGCGTGCCCTTCCGCACACGCTTGGCGACGGTGAACGCTTTGTGAAACGCGCGATGCAGAATCAGGCCGACGCTGCGCGCTTCGGACGCCTGCGCGTAAGCGAGCTTGAGCTGACCCAGAATCTGCGGCTCGCCGACGACCATCGAGTCGAGACTCGCGCCGACGCGAAACAGATGACGCGCGGCGTCGCGCCCGGCGAAATTGTAAACGGCGTCCGCAAATTCGGTCTGCGCGACGCTTCGATCGGCGGCCAGAAATTTCAGCGTCTCGTCCGCTGCGCGCGCCGCGTCGGCTGCGACGCCGACCACTTCGACGCGATTGCAGGTCGAGATGAGAGCCGCCTCGGTGACTGCGTGGCATGACTCGCGCAGACGGTCCAGCGCCGGAACGATCTCGTCGTCGGCAAATGCGAGCCGTTCGCGCAGCGCGACGGCGGCGCTGCGATGGTTGATTCCAACGATGAATAAAGTCTGATCCATTTTTTCAGCAATTAGCCGAAGCTGCCGCCGTGCTTGCCCGGAAAGATCAGGTTAACTCCCACGAACGAGCCAACCAACACGCTCGCAAGAACAATCGTGAGCGCCGCCGCGCGCCGCCCGCGCCATCCGACGGTGAGCCTTGATTCGAGCAGGCCCGCGTACAGTATCCAGATCACGAGCGACCACGATTCCTTGGGCTCCCACGACCAGAAATGCCCCCACGTCGCGTCGGCCCAAATCGCGCCGCTCACGATCGCGAGGCTCAGCATCGCGAAACCCCATCCCAGCAGGTGATAATTGATTCGGTCGAGTTTTTCGAGGCTAGGCGCACCTTCGTTGGCGGGGCCGAGCGCGCGCTTGGATTTAAGCCGCGACTCGTACGCGAGATAGACGATGCTCACGCTGGCCGCGAGCACGAACATCGTGTAGCCGAGAATCGCGAGCGTCACGTGAATCGGCAGCCATACGCTGCGCAGCGTCGCGGGCAGCACCACGTGCCCGCTGCTGGTAGTGAGTGAAGCGGCGCCGAGCGCCAGCGTGACTGCGGGGGCGACGAATGCGCCGATCACCGCGAGCCGCAGGCGCACGATCAGCAGCAGTCCGGCGAGCGCCGTCAACCATGCGAGGAACGACAGCGCCTGCGGAAAATTGGCGACCGGGATATTGCCCGCCTGGAATCCACGCGCAGTCAGATCGAGCGCGTGGAAAATCGCGCCCGCGCCGAGCGTCGCGGCTGCGTAACCGGTCGCGTGCGCGCGACCCGACAAGCGATCGAACACGAACAACGCCGCCGACAGCGCGTAGCACGCAAGCGCGGGGAGTAGCCATAACGTGTCCATCGGCTTTTTTCAGTGAGTGTCTTCGGCGAGTGCGAGGCCAAGGTGAGCCGGATCGATGCCGAGCTGCGCCAGGCCAACGCCCTCGCCAAGATGAGCCGCGAGTATGCGCTCAACCGCGGCCACGTCGCCAACGGCAATCACATCCGGCAGCGCCGAGTTGGCGAGGTCGGTCAGTAGCTTCATCCGCACGGCAGGATTGATTTCGTTGGCATGCAAGCGCCGCCGCGCGGCGCGGAGAACCTCGAGCGTGCGTGCGTGCTCGGTACCGAACCGATCTTCGAGCTCGCGGCGGAGCCGCGCCGCGAATGCGGGCGACGCACCGCCGGTCGAGATTGCGATTTGGAGCGCTCCGCGCCTTACCACGGCGGGCGCGATGAAGGTGCAGAGGTCGGGCACGTCGACGACGTTGATCAGGATTCCGAGCGCGCGAGCCTCGGCCGCCAGTTCGGTATGCAATTTAGGATCGTCGGTCGCAGCATACACCAGCACGCATCCGGCGATGTCGCCAGGTCGATAGCCGCGTGCGACGTGCGTTACTCCGCCGCTAGCGACGACTGCTTTCATCGCCGGCGACAGTCGTGGGCTCACGACGGTTACGCGAGCGCCGGCCTCGAGCAGCGACTCGACTTTGCGCGCGGCGACCTGGCCGCCACCGACCACTATGCAATCGCGGCCGGCCACGTCGAGAAATATCGGAATGTATCCCATGAAACTTAAGCGATTTTATTACATGATGAGGCGATGAGACAGTCCCAAGCGTCCGCGCCTAAATCGATCCGAGCCCTCAATCAATCCCGTGGCAGCGTGCTTTGCGCGCGGCTGGAGGATGCCGGCGGCCTCGCCGGGCAGGGCCGCGGTCTGCTCGGTCGCGACGGGCTCGAGCCCGGCACCGGCATGCTTTTCGACAACGGCCGCTTCACGCCGTTCATGTGGATGCACATGTTCTTCATGCGCTTCGCGATCGACATAGTCTTCCTCGGGCGCGGCGACACGGTCATCAAGATCAATCGGCGGCTGAAGCCGTGGCGAGTCTCGTCCGTTGTATTTGGAGCGCGCCGCGCGCTTGAGCTTGCAGCGGGTGCGACGGACGAGAGCTCGACGCAGGTCGGTGACCGCATAACTTTCGAACCTGCTGACTAGGCCCGAGCGAAATATCGAGAAGAAGACGCTCTGAGCCTCGTTATCCACACCATATCCACAGCATTTGGTGGTCGGAATCGAGTCGACTACCATCCATTGAGGTCCGTCGCCTAACTAGTCCATATTGGGCTAAAACCTCTTTGACACTGTTAAAATTCCAGAGAAACGCACATTGAGCGGCATTCTGTTGCGGCTTCGCAACCACGAGTTGCAACCCTGCGGCTGTCATAGTCTGCCATAAAACCAAAAAGTCGAAGAAATTGCTGAATAGATCAAGATGGCACGAGAGATGCTCACGATGACTCTCGCATCTGGCAAAGCAGAAGATGCCGCCAGCGAAGCTAAGTTCTCTCAACGGAGAGGGGAAGAGACGGAATAGGGCGCCGCTGGACCGCGGTGCGGGTTTAGCAACGGGGACAATGGCCAATTTCGGCCAAAAAAACTGACTGAAGGAGGACACGGGACAATGGACAAGATCACGAAGATGTTTGTGAAGGTGAGCGAGTATCAGCGCGGCCAGACGATGGCGGAATACGCGTTGATCCTCTCGGCAGTAGCCGTTGTGGTTTTCGTCGGCTACCAGACGATGGGCACGACCATCACGACCTTGCTGACCAGCGTGGACGGCAAGCTCTAAGCCAGAAAAGGCGAAATCGCGGGGTGGCGGACTAACCCACCGCCACCCCACATCAAACTCAGTCAGTTTAGAAAGAGTCGAGGAAAAGAATGAACGCAATCACGAAGTTAGTAGTCCGGGCCCGCGAGTTTAATCGTGGACAGACCATGGCCGAGTACGCGCTGATCCTGGCGGCGGTAGCAGTAGTGGTATTCGTCGGTTACCAGACAATGGGCACCACGATCACCACGTTGCTGACCAGCGTGGATGGAAAGCTCTAACTCGCGAAAATGGAATTGTCGGAGTGACGGAGCTAACACCTCCGTCACTTCGTTCACAAAGTTAACGCGAGAGGAGGTGAGAAATCGAATGAATGCAATCACGAAGTTAGTAGTCAAGGCGCGCGAGTTTGGTCGCGGTCAGACCATGGCTGAGTACGCGCTGATCCTGGCGGCGGTGGCGGTTGTAGTGTTCGTCGGTTACCAGACGATGGGAACCACGATCACGACGTTGCTGACGTCAGTCGACGGGAACCTGTAAGCGGTTCGATGGCCTGACGTCGTTTGGGGCCACTCCTCTTAGCGGGGGCTGCACAGCAGCCCCCGCTAGGCGAGGTCACTCCAGAAAACGCGACCACCCTGGGAGGGGAAGTCAATGAACCGGCAGAACAAGGATTCTCGGCTACCAGCACGCTCGCAAGTCATTTCGCGCGGCCAGACAATGACCGAGTATGCACTCATATTGGCGACGATCGCCGCGATCACTGTCGCGCTGATCAACAATGCGGGTACGATCATATCGGAATTGGTCGGCACCGTGTCCAACCTCTTATAGGTTGCGACTCGCAGCTTTTGGGGAACTATCATGACGATAGATTCACTTCGTCGTCGCTGCAATCTACTGACTATCTGTCATAGGCAATTGATAATATTTAGTTCGGATTCGGTGAGTAATATTTCCGCCGATCTGACTAATGCTGTATGTAATAAGAAGAGTAAAGTGCTAGTAGTATGCACAACTGATTGAATATAGCCGGTCCGCGTTAAGGCGGCCGGAGGGGAGGGGTGATATGAGACGACCGATGGTATTCGTCTTACTGGCGGGGTTGGCCGCGATGCTCGCTTCGGTGATGGTGTACTCCGCGTTGAAGCGGCGGGAAGCCGAACTACAGAATGCGATGGCGCACAACGTTGAGGTGGTGGTAGCGGCGTACGACCTTCCGCTCGGTACCAAGATTGAGCCTGGTGAAGTGAAGACTGCTCGGTGGTCCGCCGACAGTCTGCCCGATGGCGCTTACACCGATCCGAAGCAGGTCCTTGGCAGCTACGTCAAGAACTCGCTGGTTGCCAACGAGCCGATCGTGCAAGCCAAGCTGTTCACCGGGGACAAGACCGCGGGCGTGATGCCGCTGCTGATCCCGTTTGGGATGCGCGCCGTGTCGGTTCCGGTCGATGAAGTCAGCGACGTCGCCGGCTTCGTTCTGCCGCATACGCGTGTCGATGTGCTGGTCGCGACGACGGGCGAAGGCCAGAACGAAAAGGCGTTCTCGAAGGTAATCCTGCAGAACGTCGAAGTTCTCGCGGTAGCACAGGAAGTAGAGCAGAAGAAGGACGAACCGGAAATCGTGAAGGTCGTCACACTGCTTGTGACGCCGCAGGAGTCCGAGCGCCTCGCGCTGGCGAGTCATTCTGGAACGTTGCGCCTGGCGATGCGTAACTACAACGACAACAAGATCGTTCTGACCAGCGGCAGCGACGTTCCTCAGATGCTGCGTGCTTACAGCCTGGCGCCGGATGTTCCGGTAATGGCGGTTCAGCCTGAGCCGCGCCGTCACATCGTGGTGGCGCATCGGCCCAAGCCGGTCGAGATCGAAATTCTTCGCAACGGCAAGTCGTCCGAATCAGTCTCGTTCGTGAACGAGGCGGCGGCCGACTTTGAAGGCTCCAAGCCGGCGCATAGCCACAAGGCTGCAGCGCCCGCCAGCGAAGATAACGACGACGCCGATGCCGACACGGACACTGGATCGTCAACGACGGTAGCGAGCGCTCCCGAGCCTGATCATCACGATCTCGCTTCGCCGCTCGTGAAGGGTGACGCCGCCCCCGCCAGTGTGGCCGGCGATCATGCCCCGACACCAAAGACAATCGACATACCGTAGCAAAGTGGGAAGAGGACGAGGTGAAGAAGATGAAAGCTAAACGAGGATGTGGTCTGCTCCCGTGGCTAGTTGCAGCTGTTAGCATGCTCATGCTTCAGCCCGGCCTGCTGTTTGCCGATGACGGCACAGCAATGGCTCTCTCTCTGAATGCGGGAGAGAGTTACGTAATCAACAACGTCGCCCCCGGCGAGACGCCGGCGGTGAACGTGATAACGAATCCGCACGCGCTGGTGATCAATAACGCACCGGGCAAAGTGGTCCTGATGGGTGCGGAAGCGGGCGAGTGGACTGTCGGCGTCAAGACTACAGATGGCAGTAGCATCAAATATGACGTGACGGTCAAAGCGGTCGCCAACATCAATGATATCAATCATCCGGGGACGAGTCCGGGACCGATCACGGGTACGGGCGCAACCACGGGTACGGCGGCTCCAGTAGTGGCGATGGACGCGGGCACAGGCCCGGTAGCTTCATCGTCATCGTCGACGTCAACGTCGTCGACTTCTTCGTCGAGCTCGTCGGCTGGCGCGATTACCGGCACTACTGAAACGGTAGCGGTTTCCTCTTCGCCGAGCGCCCCTACGCCCGATTCCTCAAATATCTCGGCTGCTTCAAGCACGACTCCGCCCGCTGCTGTCAGTCATTCGAACTTTGATTTCTATCCGTCCGTTCCGGCCGCTTCATACGCGCCAGGTGGTTCGAGCCAGACGGCGTCGGGAGCAGTTTCCGGCGAGCGCTACCGGGTTGATCCGTCGGTCAGCCTAAATGGCGGCGAGTTGCGCTCGGGCGCGGTTTCCGGCGGACGGCATTACCTGCCTGAAGACGGCGTGCAGCTGCAGACCGGATCGTCAAAGATCATCGATTTTTCGACCAAGCTCCGCCGCGTATCGATCGCAGATACGACCGTTGCGGATATCCAGGTAATCAATCCGTTCCAGGTTAACCTGATTGGCCACAAGCCCGGGTTCACGACGCTGGCGATTTGGGACCAGGCCGGCCAGTACCAGGAGCGCCCGGTGCGGATCGATCCCAACGGCAAACAGCAGGTTCTGCTCAACACGATGGTGGCAGAACTTGATCGCACGGCGATGGAAAACCAGGGTACCAACCTGGCCTTCGCGCTGAGCCATGCCGGCGTGGGTATAGTTAGTTTGCCGGGCTCGGTAGCGACGCCGTTTTCTCCGCAGTCGAGCGTAACGTCTCCTTCAGGAACCGTCGCGAGCGTCAATCAGACTCTGGAGCCGGGCGGATTGCTCACCGGTTTGCTGCTGTCGCAGGGACTCACTTACGGTCTGGCGTTGGGAAACAGCAATTACCAGTTGCAGGGATTCTTCCAGTACCTCGAGACGCACAACCTGGCAAAAATCCTCGCCCAGCCGCATCTGCTGGCCAATTCTGGTGAAGAGGCAAAGTTCCTGTCAGGCGGCGAAATTCCAATCGTCATCGCGCAGGCTTTGAACACCTCGATCGTCTTCAAGCAGTTCGGTACTTCGGTTGAATTCGTTCCGACCGTGGTCGGCCGCAATGACATCGAGTTGCTCGTCAAGCCGGAAGTATCAGAGCCCGACTTCGCTCACGGCGTGCAGCTGTTCGGTTTCACTGTGCCTGCCTTCGTGACGCGGCGCGCGGAGACTCTGGTGCAGCTGAAAGACAATCAGACGCTGATCATCGCGGGCCTGATCCTGCATGAAAAGAAGACCCAGATTCAGAAAGTTCCGTACATGGGCGATATCCCGTACCTGGGCGGACTTTTCCGCAATACCAGCTATTCAAACACCGAGACGGACCTCGTCATGAGTGTGACGCCGCAAATTGTGCAGCCGTTGCCTGATGGCGCGTCTGTTTACAACCCGACTTCGGTGCCTGATCTGACGTCCGAACAGATTGAAACGCGTCGTCTGGCTCAACCTGACGCAACGCGGCCTAGATTTTAGTGCACGGAGGACGAGACATAGCCGAGTATTTAGTGCATGATATGACACCGCATAGCTGAATCAGGGAGATTGTGAAGTGTCATCGCTCGGTAAAAAAAATGATGGAAGGCACGGTGGACTGAGAGTTCAATTGGTTGGCTCAGGCGACGAGCATCGGACGGAAGTCAGAGATGCACTCGCCGCCCTGGGCGACCCCGTGCTGAACATTGAGGAACTCGAACCGGATCCTGAAGCCGCCGTCGACGCCGCTTACGACGTCACGATGGTGGTATTCAACGGCAACGACGAACTCTCGCTGAGTTATCTCAACACGCGGGCGGGGGCTGAGCCTCGCCCGGCGCTTTTTGCGCTGCTCCACGACCGTTCTCCGGATTTGATGAAGCGGGTGCTCCGCGCAGGCGCCGACGAGCTTCTGTTTCTGCCGCTGGATCCCGGCGATGCGACACGTGCGCTGCTCAAGATAAGTGAGACGAGGCGCCGCGAAGAAGTTCACGTGGGCGGCGGCACGATCGTCTCGATGGTAAGCCTTATCGGCGGTACCGGCGTCACGAGCCTGGCAGCGAATCTTGCGCTCGCGCTGCGCTACGCATTCGACAAGCGCGTCGCGGTAGTGGATCTCGATTTGCAGACGGGCGGGCTGTCGGTTTTTCTGAATCTCGAGCCCGAGCGCACGATCATGACGCTGACCGAGGGCACGCGAAAGCTCGACTCGATTCAGCTCGAATCGGCGCTCAGCAAGCATGCCTCGGGCATCTACCTGCTCGCGGCGCCCAAGCGTATCGAGGACAGCGAGCTCGTCAGCGATGTGACAGTAGGTGCGACGCTCGAGCTGATGCGCCAGTTGTTCGACTTCGTGATCGTCGACTGCGGCACGCATATCGACTCGAACACAGTCGCGGCATGGGAGCGCTCGAACTATCTGTTTTACGTACTCGACCAGTCGATTGGGGCGGCGCGATGCGCGTGGCGATTCGTCGACCTGGTGGGACGGCTGGGGCTGACGGGAGTCGAACCCAACTTTATTCTGAGCCGTTTCGTGCCGACGCATCCGATCACCGAAGACCAATTGAGCCATACCCTCGCCAAGGCGATTCACACCCGGATTCCGCGCGATGAAAAGATTCTCGAGCGTGTGCAGTTGAGCGCGCAGGACTTGTGGCAGGTGGCGCCGAACTCGCCGCTGGCCAAGAGTATCGAGGATCTGGCGCGGCGGCTCGAGGTGGGCAACGAAGTAACCGACGGCGAATCGCAAAATTCGTTGGTATCGCGTCTGCTGAACGTTATCGGCGCGCGCAGTTGAGGTACGACCATGAAGCTGGTTGAGAGAATTTCGCAACAGAGCAGCGCGACGCCGGTTCCTTTCCAGCGCTCGTTGATGTCCAACGGCGCTGCCAAGCGCACCGTCAAGGACGCGCAGGCCGAGGGGTTTCAACAGCTCAAACTCGCCGTTCACAACCGTCTGTTCGAGATGCTCGACGTTACGCGGCTTGAGAGTCTCGAACCGGCGCTCGCGGCGCAAAAAGTCACCGAAGCGATTTCAGCCATCCTCGACGACGAGGGGCGGCTGCTGACCGACACCGACAAGGGTCACTTGATCGAAGAGATCAAGAACGAGTTGCTGGGACTCGGGCCGCTGGAGCCGCTTCTGTGGGACGATGAGATCACCGATATCCTGGTCAACGGACACAACCAGGTGTACGTCGAAAAACGCGGTAAACTGCACGCCACCGAGGTCAAATTCCAGGACGATCAGCACTTGATGCTGATCATCGATCGGATCGTGTCGCAGGTCGGACGCCGTGTCGACGAAGCATCGCCGATGGTCGATGCGCGCTTGCCTGACGGTTCGCGTATCAATGCGATCATTCCGCCGTTGGCGCTCGACGGCCCCTCGCTCTCGATTCGTCGATTCGGCCGTAAGCGCTACAACATCGACGACCTGGTCGACAAGAAAACGATCGTGCCCGAAATCGTCGAGTTCCTGCGGACCATCGTGCGTGCGCGCCTCAACATCCTGATCTGCGGCGGTACCGGTTCGGGAAAAACGACGATGCTCAACTGCTTGTCGTTGTTCGTCCCGGCCGACGAGCGAATCGTCACGATCGAAGACTCGGCCGAATTGAGTCTGCAGCAGCCGCACGTAGTGAGACTCGAAACGCGGCCGGCCAACGTCGAAGGCAAGGGCGAAGTCAGCCAGCGCGATCTGGTGAAGAACACGCTGCGTATGCGACCCGATCGCATCATCGTCGGCGAGGTCCGCGGCGGCGAAGTGTTCGACATGTTACAGGCGATGTCGACCGGTCATGACGGCTCAATCGCCACCATCCACGCCAATACTCCCCGCGACAGCATGGGACGCCTCGAGATGATGATGCTGTTGTCGGGCGTGCAGATTCCGCAGCGCGCGATGCGCCAGCAGATCGCGTCGGCACTCAACATCATCGTTCACGTCTCGCGCCTCTCCGACGGCTCGCGCAAAGTCATGCGCATCTCGGAGATCAGCGGAATGGAAGGCGAGATGGTGATGATGCAGGATTTGTTCGAATTCAAGCGCACAGGAATCGGACCGGGCGGCGAGGTGCAGGGCGCGTTTATTGCGACCGGAATTCGATCCACCTACTCGCAGCGGCTCGAAGCAGCGGGATACAAAATCGACGGCAAAATTTTCCGCAACACTATCGGATAAATACCTATGGATTTTTTGATGGCAAGCGGCATATTCGGGCTCGTCTTCGTGTTCGTGCTGATCTTGGCCAGCGGACGCGGGAACGAAGCCGAGCAATCGCGCGAGGTGGCCCGGCGCCTTACGCGTCCCGCTGACGAAATAGAAATCGACGTCATGCGCAAGAAGCGGCCCGAGGAGGGTGCGCTGCTGTCCGGCTTATACAGCATGAACTTCTTGCGCCGGCTCGAGGAATCGATGTGGCAGGCGGGCATGTACATGCGGGTCGGCGACATGCTGCTGATCATCGTGCTGCTGTTCGGCGGCGGCCTGTTCGTGGGCAACGCGCTCTTCCACGCGATGTGGATTGCGCTCATTGCCGGCTTTGGGATGGGCTTGCTGCCGCTGTTCTATATCCAGGTCCGCAAGACGCGGCGTTTGAAGGCGTTTGCGAATCAGCTGCCGTTTGCGCTCGACCTGATCAAGTCGTCACTCGAGGCTGGACATTCGCTGCAGCGCGCTCTGCAAGTTCTCGTGAGTGAGTTCGCCGATCCGCTCGGCAGCGAGTTCCGCACCGTGCTCGAACAGAACCGCATCGGACTGCCGCTGCCGCGCGCGCTCGAAGACATGCTCAAGCGAGTTCCCGAGGACGACCTGCGGCTGCTCGTCGTCGCGGTGCGAGTCCAAACGGAAGTCGGATCGAGCCTGGCGCAGATTGTCGGCCGTCTATCAGAAATCGTGCGCATCCGGCAGCGCTTGCGGATGCAGATTCGGGCGCTCACGGCGCAATCGCGCTTCGGCGGCCTCGTTGTCGGCTGTCTGCCGATCGTAGTGCTGTGCATTTTCAGCTTGATTCAACCGGGATACACCAATCAATTGTTTCATGATCCGACGGGGCAGAAGATTCTGAAATTTGCGGTCGGGTCGGACATTCTCGCCCTTATCACCATCAGGCGACTGCTGCGGGTGAACTACTAATGAGTCCATTCATGGTTGGCATAGGGGTCTTCTTCCTGGCCGGCGCGGCGGGCTTGGCTCTGTACCTCGCCCTTTCGCCGCAAAGCCGGGCGGTCGAGGATCGATTCGCAGACCTTGCAGTCAAGATGCGCGCGTCGCAGGGAGCACTCGACGGCGACAATCAGGACGACAGCGTCCTGCGCATGGTTTTCAGGTGGGCCGCCAAGCGCGTTCCGCCGCCGAACATGGATACTCCCACCGGCGAGAAGCTGCAGCAGACCTTGCAGCAGGCTGGATTCCTGAAATCCAGCGCGGCCCAGTCGTACCAGGTCGCGCGCGTTCTGATGGCAATCGGGGGCGGCGTATTGGGTCTGCTGGTTGGCGCAGTTTTCCATCCGTCGGCGGCTACACCGCTGCTGCTCGCAATCGGCGGTATCGGAATCGGCATCTTCGTTCCCAGCTACTACCTGGGACGTCGCGCGCGGAAACGTCAGAGCAACATCGCCAAGCAGCTTTCGGACGTGCTCGATTTGCTGGTGGTATGCGTGGAAGCCGGTATGGGACTGTTCGAAGCGATTCGAATCGTCGGCACGGAATGCGAGCGTCACGGGCAGGAAATCGGCACCGAGCTGAACCTGGTCGCTACCGACATCTCGGCCGGAGCGAGCCTTGGACAGGCGCTGCGCGGCCTTGCTGACCGGACTGCGGTCGAGGACATCAAACCACTCGCCGCGACCTTGATTCAGAGCGAGCAGCTTGGCGCACAGATTGGACCGGCCTTGCGCGCCAGTTCCGACGCGCTGCGTCAGCGCCGCCGGCTGCACGCCGAGGAAGACGCGCAGAAGGCATCGATCAAGATTCTATTCCCGCTGGTCATCTTTGTGCTGCCTTCGATGATCGCGGTAATTATCGGACCGGCAATGATCTCGGTCCTCCACACGCTCTCCGGCAACGGCGGCTGATTTCAGCGGTCACCCGGCGGGGCAAGTTAAAAAATAGCCTCTCCCAGGGGGCCTCGGACCTGACGTGGTGACGCGTCGGTCCGGGGCCTGTTTGTTTTTGTACGATCGGGTTGCCGCGGTCCGCGCCAAAAGAAAACGGCCGCGGGTTGCACCGCGGCCGCTATAGAGTCGAGTAAGTCCGCGTCCTAAAGGCTCAAGCGCTTCATCAACCGATATAGAGTTGTCCGATCGACTCCGAGTGCGGCCGCCGCGTCGACCCGGTTGCCGCTGGCTGCGCCGAGCGCGGCCTTGATTCGGACAGTCGCCGCTCGATCGAGCGCGGCTTGAAGCGTGCCATCGGTTTCGCTGTCGGCTGCCTCAGCGGTTGCCTGTGCGTGGTTCGAATTCGTTGCCGCATCGACGCTGCCGGTCGCGCTGGAAGTCCCGGCGACCTGTACGAGGTCTTCATCGGCGGCGTCTTCGTCGAAAGCAAACGCATCGGGCATCAGCGTCTCCTGCCCGCTCATCACGACCGCGCGCTCGATGACGTTCTCCAGCTCGCGGACGTTGCCCGGCCACGAGTAGGCGAGCAGCGCCTCCTCCGCCTCCGGCGAGAGCATCAGCGGCCGGCCGGCTTCGGTGGAATGAAATGCCAGGAAATGACGGGCCAGCGGCAGGATGTCCTCGCGGCGCTCGCGCAACGGGGCGATTCGGAGCGGTATCACGCTCAGGCGGAAGTAGAGGTCCGCGCGGAAGCGGCTGGCGGCGACTTCGCTCCGCAGCTTGCGGTTGGTCGCCGCGATTATCCGGACGTCTACCTTGCGCGGCTTCGACCCGCCGACTCGCAGCACTTCGCCATCTTCGAGCACGCGCAGCAGCTTGGCCTGGAAGTCGGGGCCGGCCTCGCCAATCTCGTCGAGAAAGAGGGTGCCGCCCGAGGCGCGTTCGAAGCATCCTGCGCGATCGCGGATCGCGCCGGTAAAAGATCCCTTCTCATGGCCGAAAAGCTCGCTCTCGACCACGCCGTCGGCCAACGCCTTGCAGTTGATGGCCAGGAACGGACCGTCGGCGCGATTACTCCAGTAATGAAGCATCCGCGCAACCAGCTCCTTGCCAGTGCCGGTCTCGCCTTCCACGAGGGCGGTTGTGCGCGACGGGGCGACCCGTCGAATCATCGAGACGAGCTGGCGACTCTTGGGAGCCTCGGCGATAAACCCGGCCGCGATACTGGCGACGTCGAGCTGCTCGCGGAGCTTGCGGTTCTCGCGTTGCAACGCGCTCATCTCGACCGCCCGCGTAACGACAGCGTTCAGCTCGTCGTTGTCGAACGGCTTGGTCACGCAGTCGAACGCGCCGCCGCGCAGCGCTTCCTTGGCCGACTCGGTGGCCGGCAGCGGCACACTCATAACGACCGCCATATCCGGATCCTTAATCTGCGCCTTCTTCAACAAGTCCATCCCATCCATCCCCGGCAACCTCATGTCTGCGACTATTACGTCTGCGCCGTTGTGCTCGAGCAGCTTGAGCGCTGCTTCAGCCGTTGGACACGTTTCGCATTCGTAACCCGCCTGTGAAAGGACCATCGCGGCACTGCGTGCAACGTGAAATTCGTCGTCAACGATCAGGACCCTCGCCTTGTTTTGTCCGTTGCGCTTCTGCACGCCCATCTCAAAGACCGCGTTTTTCCAGAGGGGCAAACGCGGCTTAGTGTAGCATTCTTGCCCTCGCATGGAGGGCTGTCAATATGGCCTGAAAGTACCCTAATTCCCTAGTCTTTTCGGCGAGATAGCGTGGCGAAACTGAAACGCCCGAGAGTAGTGGATTTCGAGTCGGCTGGCTGCGAGAAAAGCAGACTTCTATTCAAAGGGAGCGCACCGTGCAACACCGCCACAGGCTCTAAATTGAGGCTGGCACCGGACTGCGATGCTAATTCGGAGTGTTGCGGGCGCTCACCGGTATCGGTAGCAAACCCGGAGGCGAATTCAGGTACCCCAAGGCGGGCTCATCCCTGTAGTCGGCTTCGTCGCGCGCCTGACGGGCGAGGTCGTCGCGGTCAGCAGTGTTGCATTCGGGGGCACTGGCAGCAGCTGCAGTAATCTCGCAGGCGGAGGCAGTGTCGCCAGCCGGTACAACGTACGACGATGCGCAGCCATACAAGGCGGTGGCCTCCACCAGTATCGTGACGGCTAGGAGTCGCTTGATCGTGCTCTCGATCATGGTTCCTTGGACAACGTAGCAGATAATTTGATCGGGTAGATACGACGAGCGTCCATTCGCTGAAAAAGCGTCGGCGGATGGCTAACCTTTCGGCTCTGTTCGGAGCTTTCAGCTAGATGCGGCGAGCTGCCTGGCAGCGAGTCGAAGCGCTCAGTATCCGCCGTAGTATCCCTGACCGTAATACGGTCCGTAGTAGCCGTTATGCTCCATCTCGGTGCCGACTATATAGCCGACGGCGCCGCCGCCAAGTCCGCCGATGAGCGCGCCGGTGCCTGGCGACCCTTCAGCGCCGCCAATCAAAGCTCCGGCACCTGCACCTAGTGCAGCGCCTCCAAGGGTGTCGTTTGCGCGTGGGCTGGCAAAACAACCCGTGAAGGCCGTCAGCGCGAGTGCGCCGGCAAGCGCGATAATCGTCGTTCGCAGAATTTTTCCACCGCTCACGGTGGCCGCATGCTTTGAATTCATCTTCGAAACTCCACGATGCATTCATCATGAATACGAACGGCGAGATCGTACGGTTGCGAAACCTTGCGGTCTCGTAAGATTTGGCGCAGTGGGAAATTGAAAATTCTACAAGCGCGATAAAAGTGGCGCCCTTGCTGGATACGTGTCGAACCTTGTGTTTTCCGCCGCCGGCAATTCCATCCACACCGATATATGCGCTGCGGTGTCCCCCGTGTTATGAAACGCGCGGATTTACTATTCGCAGAGGACATCGCTCGACGTGATGGCCAAGTGGCTGCCCGGAGATCATCGCCGGATGACTGCTGAACGCGATCTTGGTTGCGCGCGTCATCCGTCTAGTCAGGAACGACGGATGCTGACACTGCGCAGCGAGCGTCGAATCCTGCGACTGCTTTGCACCCTGGTGGTCACGAGTCTGACCGCAGTGCCAGTTGCGACCGCATCAGACTCACCCCTGACGAAGCTCGCGGCGGCGAAGTTTCGCGACTTGACCCGATGCGAGCGGGCGGTACTCGAAAACGCCGACCTCAAGACTACCAGGCACGGCCCGCCGGTCGCGTGCGGCCCCAGTTCCAAGCTCGAAGACCCGTCGAATGATCCAAAGAACGCGGCGACCTGGGACCATCAGCGCGACCTCCGCGCCGAGCTAATCCGCTGGGTTTTCATCGATCCCGACGCGAACAAGCAGGTTGATCCCGAGGGCATCGAAGCCTTAGGCGCGCGAATTACCGGAAGCCTGGACCTTGGCAACGCGCAGGTTCCATTTGTTTTGGGCTGCTTGCACTGTGCGATTCCGGAACCCATGACGCTCCAAAGCGCCGAACTGAAGGCTCTTGTATTGAGCGGAAGCGATACCAATTCGATCGATGGAGGCGGCAGTCACATTCACAGCGGCGTTTATCTCGACGACGGCTTCAAGGCTTCCGGCCAGGTGTCGTTCGGCAACTCGCGTATCGATAGCGACTTTAACTGCGCCGGAGGCAGCTTCACGCACAGTGCCAAACAGGGCGCGGAGTTCTGGGCGTCGGAACGGCCGGCGCTGTTTCTCGGAGTCGCGCGAATTCAAGGACCGGTCTGGCTCACTGCGGGATTCAAGGCCGACGGCGCCGTCGATATCAATGGCATAACGTGCGACGGGGTTTTCTGCTCTGGCGGCCGATTCATCAATCCCGGCAATCGCGCGATATTCGCGTGGGGCGCGAATGTCTCCGGCCCGGTAATACTTGCGGGTTCTGATCCTTTGGGCGCGATCGAAGCAACAGGGCTGGTTCAATTCGACAACGCCAGGATTGGCGGTGTCATCTACGCCAGCGGCGCGAAGTTCCTTGGCGCACCGTCGGAGGCTCATGGATTTTCCGCTAGCGCGATGACGTCCGGTGGCGCGTTCATCTGGCAGAACGTCACGCTGCAGGACGGCGCGACTCTCGACCTCCGCGGCTCGTCGGTAAATGGACTCATCGACGATGAGACGAGTTGGCCCGCGCCCGGAGGACTGGCGATCGACGGCTTTGTATATCGCGACTTTTACGGAGGCCCCGTCGATGCCGCCAGCCGTTTGAAATGGGTAAGTCTGGGCGCGGGGCAGCATCCACCATGGTTGGTAGTCGCGTCCGGGTTTCACTCGCAGCCCTATCGAGAACTGGCCAAGGTACTGCGTGATCGCGGCGACGACGCTGGCGCCGCGCGAGTCTTGATCGCGCAGGAAGATGCCCGCTACTCGCAGTATGGTATTCCTGGCCGGGCAGCAGGTGGCTTCATCAAGTGGACGATCGGGTACGGCCATCGGCCGCTACTCGCAATCGGATGGTCACTTGCCGTGATTCTGCTCGGATGGGGTGCCGTGTCGATGGGCGCGCGCGCGGGCGTGATGGCTCCGACCTGGCCCGAGAACAAGCCGCCAGAGGCGAGAAAATCGTACGAGGAGTTACACCCGCTGCTTTACTCGCTCGACGTATTCCTGCCTTTCGTGAATTTACATCAGGAACATTACTGGTGGCCCGACGCGACGGTGACAGGAGAATGTGCCGTGCTCGGCCGCGACATCACGATTCGCGGACGAGCGTTGCGCTACTACCTATGGCTGCAGATCGTCGCCGGATGGCTGCTGAGCGCGATCTTCATCGCCGGCGTTACGGGTCTGCTGAGGAGCGACTGAACACGGTGCACTTTTCCAAAATCTCATCCACGACGCGTTCAATCGGCGCAGTGGCATCGATTACGACACCACCCTTCGGGACGTCTTCTTTCGTTGCATACAATCGCGCAATGAGTTCGCGTTCTTCTGGTTTTCCGCCGAAGTCAGTTGGGTCCAATGCCACTCGCTCATCAATCCGCCGGTTCATGGTGTCCAGATCGACCTCCAGGACAAACACGACGTCAAATAAGTCGATGAATTTGGCAAAATTCCTCGAGCTACCACAGAAAAAGGTGGCCGCCTCCTCCCGGTTGGCGACCAAGGCTTGTACTTTTTCTACATCCCAAATCTGGTGCTCGGACATCCAGGTAGCCGTCGGTGTACCAGTTTCCGGAGCCGTCGGTAGACCCGTTTCCGGATAGCCTCGATACACCAATTCCCGGTCACCATGAATGGCCTGGTAGCCGCGCCGCTGCAATTCTGTGCAGACCGCCGTTTTGCCGGCGCCGGAAACGCCTTCAATCAGATAGTTTCTGATGCCCATCAAAGCCGGCCCATCGCGGCCCCTGGCCGGACGCCTTCTTGTAGCTCCCGCGCTTCTTCGGCGCTTTCGCCGCGTCCATGATGGCACACAGATGAGTCATGTGCGGGAGTCTTAATGGCTCCCCGGGCCGGATTCGAACCAGCGACATGACGGTTAACAGCCGTCCGCTCTACCGACTGAGCTACCGGGGAGTGCTTTGATAGGCTCGGACTTGCGCCGAGTCGGAACTACTTTCGATATACGCGCAGCGACGCGAAATCAAGTGAACCGCCATTATAGCCGGACATTGGGCGTACGAATCAATCCGAATCGTGCAGGACCCAATTACTTTGGCGCCTTGGAACCCTGGAGCGCCTTGTCCTGAATCGCGCCCATCGCCTTAACCGTCTCGGCCACGTACCTGGCCGGCAGCACCCCTGCCAGACCGGAAAAGACCGGATCGGTGTTGAGCGAGGTGTTGGCCTCAAGTATTCCCCACAGCGCGAAGCGCAGCCCGGCACTCACGAAAACCGGCGCGCCGCTGGAAAATCCCGGAGCGCTGCCGCCGTCGAGATAACTGAGCTGCTGCAAGCCCGCGCCGATCACCTCAGTATCCGCCGGCGCGGGCACCGAGACGTGCCCGAATCGCGCGAGAGCCTCGAAGCGATGGTTGGTGACGCCGACGGTTGCCGCGGTCAGGTAGTACACTTGCGCGCCGGTCTCGGGACGCGCGAGCGGGTCGTCATTGCCAAGCAGCGACGCGAGCGCGATTGGCGCGATATTCGCGCCCTGGGGCGTCAGCGGAATCCCGGCAACGTCGGCCTTCTGCTCATTCGGATCGAGCACCCATCGCGGCTCGGGCGGCAGCGGATCCTCGCGCATCGCGCCGGTTTTGGAGTCCTCGAGCGTGAGCAGCAGGTCGCTACGCGGCTGCCGATCTTCGCCGATCAGATTATGATGCGCGGTTACCAGGTAAACGAACGATCGTCCCGGGAACACCGCACTGGGCACGGCGACGAAAAATGCGGTGCCGACCTGCACGGAACGTCCGCCGGTATGAGTCACAATCCCGGCGACGTTGCGTAAGGTTCCTGACGGTACGGTGCCCTCCTCGGCGCGCGACGTGGTCGGCGGGATAGCGAGAATAGACGCGATCGCGACGGCGGTCGCCGCAATCGAGAGTGTGGCTTTTCTCATGCTCCAGGATTCATCCAAAGGGTTTGTTGGGGCTGGCCGGTTCCGTTTCGGCGCATAACGATAGCAGAAGAGCGTCCGTGTGGAAGGGGATCGCCTCTGCGATTGGACGATGTGGGAAACACAGCGGCGCGGCAGAAGCTGTCCGCTCCGGCCGCGCCGCCAATCTGGTCTTAGTCGAATTGCGACTTGCTACCAGCGGTTGCGATTTCCGCCGCCGCCACCCTCCCGGCCGCCGCCACCACCGCCGCCTCCGCCACGACGACGATCTCCGCCGCCTCCACCACCGCCGCCGCGAGGACCGCCGGTGCTGGCGCGCGCTTCGTCAATCTTGATTCGCCGCCCCTTCAGGTCGGTGTCGTTGAGGGTCGAAATCGCGGTGGCCGCATCGGCCGCCTCTGCCATCTCGACGAAACCGAACCCGCGCGACTGTCCCGAAAACTTGTCGGAGACGACCACCGCGCTCTCGACCTTCCCGGCCTGCGCAAACAGTTCTGCCAGGTCTTCCTGCGTAACCGCGTAGGCGAGGTTGCCTACATACAACTTAGTGGGCATAAAAGCCCTCCTTACTTTTTGCCAGGAAGCTCCTATACAGACGACCCTGCGGCAATTGACCGGGATCAGAGAGAAAGGCCGCGTCCGAGGCGTTTTAGATCCTGAAATTAAGATAAGCGCGAGGCAATTCTGAGTAAAGTCTGAGCCTGAATGCGTCGCGAACTACGCGGGCGGATGGCGATTGAGGAACTCGCGGACGTACTGATTCACCAAGTCCGGCTTCTCCTGCTGCACCCAATGGCCTGAGTCGGGGATGTATTTTATCTCGAAGGGGCCGGTGAAAAGCGGCTCCATGCCGTAGGTCAGTTCCTTGCCGAGCGCGAAATCCTGCTCGCCCCAGATGAGCAGCGTCGGCGCGGAAATCTTGCGATCGATCCACGTGCCTGAGCCGGGCCTTGCCATGAAGCCGGTGCGAACGTTGGCGCGATAGTAGTTGATCGCGGCGGTGATCGAGTATGGGTTGCGGAACGCGGCGCGGAAGTATTCGAGATCGGCGTCGGTGAAGACATTCTTCTGATACGTGCTGTCGCGCAGCGCATCGACCAGCGCCTTGTAATCGCGGCGGCGAAACACCCACTCGGGGATGCGCGGGATCTGAAAGAAGAGCATGTACCAACTGCGGAGCATCTGGCGCGGATTGCGGCGCAGCGCGTTGCTGAAGCGCTCGAGATGCGGACAGTTCATCACGATCAGGCGATCGACGACGTCGGGACGCATCAACGCAGTCGCCCACGCGATACCGCCACCCCAGTCGTGACCGACGACAGTCGCGCGGCGATGGCCGAGCGCTTCGATCAAGTTGGCAACGTCGCCGACCAACTTGTCGAGCGTGTAGCTCGCCTTGCCGACGGGCGCGTCGGACTCACCGTAGCCGCGCATCTCTGGCGCGACGCATTCGAAGCGGTCGGACAACGCGCGCATCTGAAACCGCCACGAGTACCAGCATTCGGGGAAGCCATGCAGCATGACGATCGGCGATCCTGAGCCTGCGCGCGCGACGCGGAGAGTGAGTCCGCTTTTGAGTTTGATTTTTTCGAAGCGCCAGGGTTCGGGCATTTGAACCTCAACGAAAAAGGCTGCGGCACTTTTTGCACCGCAGCCCTTTGACGATCACAGCAGAAGAAATCTACGCCGCTACTTTGGTCGTTCCCTGCATCGCTGGGAGTTCCGGGTTACAGATGTACCGCAGCTTCGGCAGCGTCACGTCGGCGGTCGTGAAGGTCGCGGAGATCGGATTGCCGAGCCGCAGATAGTTGCCGGCGCCGAAAGCGTCGTTGTCCATCAGGACAATCCGCGGCTTGCCGCGTTCGGCCTTCGAGAACGTGAACTCGGGATCGACCTGCACCAGAACCAGTTTGTCGTCGTCCTTGTTCCGGGCGAGATGCATGCTCGCGATGTACTGGATATCGCCGCCGGAGATCATGTCGCGATCGAGCAGCTCGCATTCGAGCACCGGCTTGCCGCCGGTGCTGACGCGCCCAACGACGCGGTCGTGGCGAAGGTCGAGCTTCACGTCGCCGGCCACTGTGGGATAACCCCATCGCGCGGCCATCTCGCGGCGCGCGTCGTCATTGTCGCAGTAGCTGCGCAGCACAAAGCCGCGCGGACGAACGCCGGTGCGGCCGGAAACGCGGACCTCGGCAATCGAGAACGCGCCGACCGGGCTCTCGGGATAACTCGTCACGCAGAAAATCGCGTACTCGGGAATCGACGGATGCATCGTCGCGGGGATCAGGTTATCCGCGGGATCGTCGTCGATCTCGATATTGATCGAGAGAATCTTCGCGCCCTTCAGGATCCACGGCTCGGTTTTGTAGCCGTTGATCGTCGGCGCGGACTTGCCCCACGTGCTGAGATCGAGCTTTCCAAAACGCGGCGGCATCAGCGGCCTCCTGCGGCGGCGGAAGCGGAATCGCTCGCGCCCTGAAAATGCGGCATCACTTCTTTCGCGAACAGGCGGATCGAGTCGAGCACCTTCTGCTGCGGCACCGTCTCGAGCGCGTTCAGCAGGAAGTTCACGCGATCGACGCCGACCGCCTCCCACTTCTTCATCTCGCGCGTGATGCGCGCGGGATTTCCGATCGCGATACCCTCGGGCGCGCCCGACGCATCGCCCGGCCCCGCCGCGTCCTGGCGCAGCGACGGCAGCAGTCCGAGCGACGGATACGATTTGCTCGGATACGCCTCGCGCGCGGCGAGGAGTTGCGCGGCAAGATAGTTGAACGTGCCGGTGAGACGCTTGCCGACCTTGACGCCCTCGGCATCGTCTTCGTGGCAATAGAGAAAGTTCACGGTCGAGACCGCTTCGTTGACAACCTCGCCAACCGGCGTGCAGTTCTTGATGATTTTGCGATAGCGCTTGACCTTCTCGTCCTGCTCGGCGAATCCGCCGAAGGTCAGCCCGAGACTGCCCATCCCGCGCTCAGCCGCGTCGATCTCCGTGCCGGGACTGGTGACCGCGACCCACAGCGGCGGATGCGGCTTCTGATACGGCTTCGGCACGATCGTCCGCTGCGGCATCGACCACGACCGCCCCTGATAGGAGAACCGCTCCTGCGTCCACATTTTCGGCAGACAATGGACGAACTCGTCCCAGGTTTTCTTGGTCTCGTCGGGACTCGCGCGAAAACCGGCCAGCTCGGTCCAGGTGGCGGATCGGCCGGTGCCTACATCGAGACGGCCTCCGCTCAGGATGTCGAGCACGGCGGTGCGCTCGGCGATTTTGATCGGATGATTGAACTCGGGCACGCACACGACGATGCCGTGGCCGACGCGCATTTTCTTGGTTTTCATCGCGCACGCGGTCAGGAACAACTCGGGCGCGGGGCAATGCGAATATTCTTCGAGGAAGTGATGCTCGACGGCCCACACGGAATCGAAGCCCAGCGAATCGGCGAGGGCGACCTGCTCGAGGCAGTTGTCGTAGACGGTTTTTTCGGTTTCGCGCCCCCATGGTCGCGGTACCGAGATTTCATAGAAGAGGCCGAATTTCATAGCATTACCTCCATACCGTTCGTTTAGCGCAATCGCGGATAGATCGAAAGTCCCGCGACAGTAGGACGGAATTTATTCCGTCGCTCTTTGAAGGGATCGATTTTGTTCAATTTCAGGTCAAAGAAAGAACGACGGAATAAATTCCGTCCTACATGCATCATAAATGTTCCTGTATATCACTTGACATATGTTGATTGATGCGGTTTAGATTGAAGTCGAGGACCTCAGATATGAAACACGAACTTATCGACGTCGCCGAGCCCAACCTTATCCGCGAGCAATTCCCCTACGACGCCGTGCCCCGCATCATCTTCGACGGCGAGTTCGAGAAACCCGACCCGGCACCTGACTTTTTCATCACCGACACCACCTTTCGCGACGGGCAACAGGCGCGTCCGCCGTACACGGCCGGCCAAATCGTTGCGATGTTCGACATGCTGCATCGCCTCGGCGGTCCCAACGGCGTCATCCGGCAGACTGAGTTTTTCCTGTACTCAAAGACCGATCGCGACGCGGTGAACCGATGCCTTGCGCGCGGCTACGAGTTCCCCGAAGTCACAGGATGGATTCGCGCGGTCAAGGCGGACTTCAAGATCGTCAAGGAGATGGGTCTGCGCGAGACCGGGATTCTCACGTCGGCGTCCGACTACCACATTTTCAACAAGCTCAAGAAAACGCGGCGCGCGGCGATGGAGGACTACCTCGAGATCGTGAACGCGGCGCTCGATGCGGGCCTCAAGATCCGGTGCCATCTCGAAGACGCGACGCGCGCGGATTTCTACGGCTTCGTCGTGCCGTTCGTGTCGAAGCTGATGGAACTCGGCGACGCGGCCGGGATTCCCGTCAAGATTCGCGTCTGCGACACGCTCGGCTTCGGCGTGCCGTATCCGGGCGTCGCGCTGCCACGCAGCGTGCCGAAGCTGATTCTCGGGCTGCGGCGCGAATGCGGCGTCAAGCCGGAACAACTGGAGTGGCACGGGCACAACGACTTTCACAAGGTGCTGGCCAACGCGACCGCCGCGTGGCTCTACGGATGCATGTACGCGAACGGCACGATCCTCGGCTACGGCGAGCGCACCGGTAATCCTCCGCTGGAAGGCCTCGTGATGGACTACGTGTCGCTCAAGGGCGATACGAACGGGATGGACCTGTCGGTGATCACCGAAATCGCCGAGTACTTCGAGCGCGAGGCCGGGTACAAGATTCCCGCCAACTATCCGTTCGTCGGCCGCGACTTCAACGTGACACGCGCGGGAATTCATGCCGACGGCCTGCTTAAGGACGAAGAAATCTACAACGTCTTCGACACGGCGAAGATTCTGGGCCGTCCGCCGCGCGTCGCGGTCGACAAGACTTCAGGCGTCGCGGGAATTGCGTGGTGGATCAATTCCTACTTCGGTCTCGCCCGCAATGCGCAAGTCGAAAAGCGCTCGCCCGAGGTGTCGGAGATCGCAAAGTGGGTCGACGCCCAATATGACGCCGGTCGCACCACCTCTATTTCCGATCAGGAAATGGAGACCCAAGTGCGCCGGCACCTGCCGCGACTGTTCGATGCGCGAGATCGGCTGGCGGGCTAGGTCACTCGCTCGAGTGCAAGTCGCGGCCCATGCGCTCGCGGCCTAGCAGGATGACGACGGCGGCGGAGAGCATCACAATTGCGGCGACGCTGGCGAGCGTCGCGGCGTAGCCGAAGCGCTCTGCCAGCAGAGCCTGGCTGACGGCTGCTCCGGAAGCCATCAACACGCCTATCTGGTACGCAAGTCCCGAGAACAGGCCGCGGACTTCCGGCGGCGACAGTTCGGTCAGGTGCGCCGGGATCACGCCCCATGCGCCCTGCACCATGAACTGCATCAGGAAGGCGCCCAGGGTCAGCACTGCGAGCGTCGAGGGATAAATCCATAGCGGGATGACGAAGCCAGCGCAGATCACCGCGGTCGCCATCGTGCGGCGGCGGCCCCAGCTATCGGAAAAATAGCCGAAGGTCAGGCCGCCGAGCAGCGCGCCTACATTATAGATGAGCGCGATCGTCGCCACGGTGCGGGTGTCGAAGCCGCGCGTCTTTTCGAGAAAGGTTGGGTACATGTCCTGTGTGCCGTGAGAGACGAAGTTCATCGCCGTCATCAGCACGCACAGGTAGACGAACAGTTTCCAGTTGGCGCGAATCGCGGCGCTGATGTGAGCGCGGTCGGGGCGCGTGCGTTGCCATGCCTCCGACTCCGGGACCTTGGTGCGGATGTAGATCGTCAGCAACGCTGGCGCGCCGCCGAGAAAAAACATCGCGCGCCATCCGTAATGCGGGAACACGAAGAAGAACGCGGCCGCCGCGAGCAGGTAGCCGACGGCGTAGCCCTCCTGCAGAAGTCCTGAAAAAAATCCGCGCCATCGCGGCGACACTGCTTCCATCGCGAGCGACGCGCCCACGCCCCATTCGCCGCCCATCGCGATTCCGTACAGCGCGCGCATCGCGAGGAACCATCCGTAACTCGGCGCCAGTCCGCTCAGCACTTCGACGACGGAATAGAAGATGACGTCGACCATCAGCGGGATGCGGCGGCCGTAGCGGTCGGCGATCCAACCAAAGACCAGCGCGCCGACGGGCCGCATCGCGAGCGTTGCCGTGATCGTAAATGCGATGTGCGAGATCGGGCGATGGAATTCCTTCGCGACGGCGGGCATCACGAAAATCAAGATGAAGAAATCGAACGCGTCGAGCGCCCAGCCGAGAAAGCTCGCGAGCAGCGTGTGCGCGGCCTCGGCGGAAGTGATCGCACGGACGGGCTCGAGGACGGGATCGCGGGAATCCATGGCGTGTGATGATTAGTCGAAGTGGCGAGGTTTGTCATTCTGAGCGCGGCGCGCTCGCTTGAGTTTGACGTCGGCGATGCGCGATAAGAGGGTCATATGTTCAACGGCATCAAGGTGATCGACGCCGACGGCCATGTGATGGAGCCTAATGAGCTCTATGACGAATATCTCGACTCCAAGTTCAAGCCTGAACTCGACGAATTGAAGAAGATCGCGGCGACGCGGGCGTCTAAATATTTTTTTGGCTACTTCCATCAACTGAATACCGGGCGGCCGCTCGGTGTCGCGGCGCCCGACAAGCCGCTGACGCGGACCGGGCGCAAGCCGCATGGCGAGCGTCCCGACATTCGCGGCGGATTCGATCCGCACGTGCGCATCAAGGACATGGATCGCGAGGGAATCGACGTTGCCGTGCTGTTCGCGACCGTGGTCTCGAGTTTCTGCGCGCTGCCGAGCGTCGATTTCGAAACCGCGATGATTCGCGCGTACCATCGATGGCTCGCCAACTATTGCGCGGCATATCCCACGCGGCTCAAGGGCGTCGCGATTGTGCCGATGCGCGCGCCCGACGGTGCGGCTGACGAAATTCGGCGCGTCGCGAACGAGCCGTGGTGCGTCGGCATCTACCTGTCGGCGCACATGGAGGACAAGCTGCTCGACCATCCCGCGTTCCATCCGATCTGGAAGGCCTGCGTCGAGACGGATTTGCCCGCGTGCTTTCACGGCGGCACCGCGCGACCGCCGTATGGGATGGGCACGTTCGAGATGGGCAACAACCTGTTCATCCAGCATTCGGCGACGAATCCATTCGAGGTGATGCGCGGGATCGCGTCGCTCGTCGGCGGCGGCGTGCTGGACATTTTTCCGAAATTGCGCGTTGCGTTTCTCGAGGCGGGCGTAGGATGGCTGCCGTTCTGGATGGAGCGGCTCGACGAGCATTACGAGTTGATGCCGGAGTACGTGCCGTTTCTGAAGCGCAAGCCATCGGAGGTGATTCGCAGCGAGAATTTTTTCATCTCGTGCGATCCCGACGAGGAGACGCTGCCGTATGTCGTGGAAACCGTTGGCGCAGAGCATATTCTGTATGCGTCGGACTATCCGCACTTCGACGGGAGGTTTCCGCATACGGTGAGTTTGACGGCGGGCAGGAAGGAGTTCGCGACAGGGGTGGCGAGGAAGATTTTGGATGAGAATCCTGCGCGGCTGTACACACGGCTGAAATGAAAGTCGGGAAACTTGCGGCGGGCTTGATCGCGATGGCGCTCGTGACTTGTGTCGTGCGGAACGCGAGGGCGGAAACGCCGGAGCAGGAGCAGGCCGCGCAGGATCTGAAAGACGCCAATGCCGTAAGCCAGCGGCATCGCGCGGAGCTGATGAAGATTCCGCATGTGCGAGTCGTTACAGGTGAAGTCGATGGGCGGAACGAGGCGGCGATCCTCGTCGAAGTGGACGATCAAAAGAACATCGATGCGGTGTTGCGGCAGGTGCCGTCGAAGATCGAAGGCTTTCCAGTGGAAGTCGATGAGGGTCAAGGCGACGACGATTCCCGTCCGGCCGGTTCCGAAGCCGGTCATTGGGGCAACGCAGCTCCGACCCCGATTCCGCCGTTGATCGACAAGAATGGCTACTACCATCACAGCTGGCTGAAGCCGTCCGCGCCCGCGACGAATCCTGATGCGCAGCCGTGAACCGTCCAACTTGACTACAATTCCCCGGCCTCCTTATAGTCTTGTTTCGAAGTCCGGCGAGTCTGCGGCGAGCGCAGAAAACCCCGTTCAGACAATGGATTTGGTGCTGGTTTAGAGATGCAGAGAAGCGAACAAATGACCTTCTGGGAGCGGATTTATATTCCCGAAATCCTGCGAGGTCTTGCGATCACCAACTACCATTTCGTGCGCAACTTCATGCTGCATACGGCGCATCTGTTCGGGATGAAGAAGGGCGTCAACGCGACTTCGACGACGCAATATCCCGAGGAGCGCAAGCACTATCCAGACAATTTTCGCGGCAGTCATCGCCTGACGCTGCGCGAGGATTCCAGTGTGCGATGCACCGCGTGTTTTTTGTGCGCGACCGCGTGCCCAGCGCAGTGCATATATATTGAGGCGGGCGAGTCGCCCGATCCGCACGTCGAGAAGTTTCCCGTTCGCTACGAGATCGACACGCTGCGATGCATCTACTGCGGGCTGTGCGTCGAGGCCTGCCCGTGCGACGCGATTCGGATGGACACCTACGTTCATCCGCGCATCTGGGGATTCGACCGCCGGGATTTCGTCGAGCAGAAGGAACTGCTGATGCATCGCTCGAGCGTGCTGGCCGAGAAGGGCCGCGACGGCAACATGAACGAGATGCTCGAGTGGTACAAGGAGCAGGACGCCGCGGTTTACGACATGCAGCGGCCCGAGATGAAAACCTACACCAATCGCGAAGTGCCTAAGCATTACGCCGAGGCGCCGGACCATATCGACGACCTGACCGTGATCGACCGGCATCCCGCGCGCAGCGGCAAGTAGCCAGATGACGCGAGTGACTATTGGCCTCACGCTGGCGGGCCTGATCGTTTTGTTCGTCGCCTACGCGAAGGGCGTCGGCGTGATTCACGGCGGCGACGTGCTCAGCCACATGTACTGGGCGACGGGCGCGCTGACGCTGGTGGCGCTGGCGAACTTTATCGCAGTGGCGCACCTGGCGCGCGCCGAGCGAATGATCCAGCAACTGCGTGCGCTGTGCGAGAAGAACGGCATCGAGTACGGCGAAGATTGAGCTATACTTACAGATCCAAGGCCGTGCGCATGAAGGCCGCGGAGGTGATGCGATGACCCAGATTGAAGCCGCCCGCAAAAATATTATCACGCGGCAGATGACCGAAGTTGCCGAGGACGAGGGTTTCTCGTCCGAAGAAATTCGCGCGCTGGTCGCGACCGGCGAAGTCGTAATCCCGCACAACCTCCATCACGATTTCAGGGCGATCGGGATCGGCAAAGGCCTGCGCACCAAGGTCAACGCGAACATCGGCGCGTCGAACTTCCACCAGCTGATCGAAGAAGAAGTCGAGAAACTCTATACCGCGGTCCGCTATGGCGCCGATTCGGTGATGGATCTGTCGACCGGCACCGACCTCGACAAAATCCGCGCGGAGATCCTGTCGCGATGTTCGGTGATCCTCGGCACCGTGCCGATCTACCAGCTCGGCTCCGAGCGCTCGATCATGGAGATGGAGGCCGAGTACTTTCTCGACGTAATCGAGCGGCAGGCACGCCAGGGCGTCGACTACATGACGCTGCATTGCGGCGTCACGCGCGAGAGCGTGAAGCGGCTGCGCGGGCATCAGCGAATCGAGGGCATCGTGTCGCGCGGCGGCGCGATGCTGGCGTCGTGGATCGAGCGCACCGGCAATGAGAATCCGCTCTACGAACATTTCGACGAGGTCTGCGCGATTCTGCGCGAGCATGACGTGACTATCTCGATCGGCGACGGCCTACGCCCGGGCGCGACCGGCGACGCTACAGACCGCGGACAGATCGGCGAGCTGCTGCTGATGGGCGAGCTGGCAGATCGCGCACGCGCGATGGGCGTGCAGGTGATGATCGAAGGTCCCGGTCACGTTCCGCTTGATCAGATCGAAGCCAACGTGAAGCTCGAGAAGCGAGTCTGCGGCGGCGCGCCGTTCTATGTGCTCGGGCCGCTCACTTGCGACGTCGCGCCCGGTTACGATCACATCACCGGTGCGATAGGAGGCGCGATCGCGTCGGCCGCGGGCACCGATTTTCTGTGCTACGTGACGCCGGCCGAGCATTTGCGGCTCCCTGATATCGACGACGTGCGCGAGGGCGTGATCGCGACGCGAATCGCGGCGCACTCGGGCGACCTCGTGAAGGGCGTGCGCGCGGCGAAAGTCTGGAACGATCAGATGTCGCGGTACCGCAAGGCGCTCAACTGGGAAGGCATGTACGCGATGGCGATGGACCCGGACAAGGCGCGCCGTTACAAGGAAGAGAGCGAGGCGGCGGGCTCGAACGTCTGCACGATGTGCGGGTCGCTGTGCTCGGTGAACATCGACAACGCGGCGATCAAGTTTACCAAGCGGCGATCGATAGCCGAGGCGGAAGCGCATGCCGCCGGCTGACGCGAACAACACTCCCGATCTTTCGTCGGCGATCGAAATCGCAATTCCGGACGCCAGCGGGGAATTGCGCCGCCTCAAGGATTTTCGCGGGCACAACGTCGTCATCTACTTCTACCCGAAGGACGACACGCCCGGATGCACCGTCGAGGGCAAGGAATTCCGCGACAGCTACGAACAATTCAAGGCGCTCGATTGCATCGTCATCGGTGTGAGCACGGATTCTGCTGAGCGTCATCGCGCATTCGCCGAAAAGCACGCACTCCCGTTCATCCTGCTCGCGGACGAAGACGGCAAGCTTGCGAGCGCATTTGGCGTCCTCAACGGCAAGTATGCCGCGCGATCGACCTTCGTTCTCGACACCGAACTTCGCGTGCGCCGTGCCTTTCATGAAGTGACGCCGCGCGGGCATGCGGCACAGGTGCTCAATTTCATGCGGACGTTCATCGAATCGCATCGAATGATTGGCGGCTGACCCGCTGCCTCGCCGCGTAGCGTGACTCGCGCGCGTGGTTATAGTTGTATATTGAAACTGAATCCGCCGACGGACTGAACGGATAAACTTATGGCTAAAACTTCGAAGAATATTCTCGACGAAGCGCGCTCGACGATTAAGCAAATCGGAATCGACGAGGCGCGCACGATGATCGACAAGCCCGGCACGGTGCTGGTCGATGTGCGCGATAGCGACGAGTGGCGGCAGGGGCATATTCAGCAGGCGGTCGCCATTCCGCGCGGATTCCTGGAACTGCGCATCGAGGAGAAGATCCCCGACCACAAGACTCCTATCATTCTGCAATGCGCGTCGGGCACGAGATCGCTGCTCGCGGCCCGCACGCTGCGCGAACTTGGCTACGAGAATGTGTACAACATGACGGGCGGCTTCAACGCGTGGAAAGATCGCGGCTTGCCGTGGATTGCGGATCGCGCGTTTACGGCCGACGAGTTGACGCGCTACTCGCGCCATTTCGTGATTCCCGAAGTCGGCGAGAAGGGGCAGGCGAAACTGCTCGACGCCAAGGTGCTGCTGCTGGGCACAGGCGCGCTCGGATCGCCGTCGGCGCTGTATCTTGCAGCGGCGGGAGTCGGCACGATCGGTCTGGTCGATTTCGATGTTGTCGACATGTCGAATCTTCAGCGGCAGATAATCCACACGACCGATCGAGTCGGGATGCTCAAGACAGAGTCGGCGCAGAAAGCAATCAACGCGCTGAATCCTGGCGTCAAGGTGATTCGTCACGACGTGCGTCTCACCTCCGAGAACGTGATGGACATCGTCAAGGACTACGACGTCGTTGTGAACTGCGGCGACAATTTCCCGACTCGATATCTGATCAACGACGCGTGCGTATTCTCGAAGAAGCCGCTCGTCGACGGCGCGATTTTCCGTTTCGAGGGCAACACCACGGTTTTCTACCCGGCCAAGGGCGGGCCGTGCTACCGGTGCCTTTATCCCGAGCCGGCGCCGCCGGACATGGCGCCTTCGTGCGCGGAGGCCGGCGTGCTCGGCGCGATTCCGGGACTTATCGGATCGATCGAAGCGCTCGAGGCGATCAAGCTGATAGTCGGCGCGGGCACTCCGTTGATTGGCAAGATGGTTTACTTCGACACGCTGTCGGACAAGGACTACGTGCGCATCTTGAAAATCCGCAAAGATCCGAAGTGCCCAGTCTGCAGCGAGCATCCGACGCAAACCACGCTCATCGACTACGAAGCGTTCTGCGGTTTGGGTGCGCCCGCGAACGGAACGGTGCATGCGGAACCGCCTGCGCATACGAGCGCGGCGGCGTCGGCGCGGTAGCACTCGCGCGCTGGTCACGGCGGCCTGAAATCTGGTTTGATTGCGGCGGGATCTCATGAAGAGGTCCCGCCGCTAATTTTTCGGAATTAGTCGGCTCACATTCGAGGAACCTTCGATGGCGCTCGGACCGTTTTACGTTGCGGACAAGTTGAAAGGTGGCGACGGCATGAGAGGAATCGCGCTGTTGATGCGGCACGGCGAGACTGCCTGGAACCGCGAAGGCCGCGTGATGGGCCGCAACCCGATCGAGCTCGACGCCGATGGCCGCGCGCAGGTCGAGGCCTCCATTCCCTTCGCGCGCCTGATACAGCCCGAGCTGATCGTCACGAGTCCGCTCGCGCGCGCGCGGCAATCCGCGGAAATAATCGCGGCCGGTCTCGGCGGAGTCGCGGTTGCGGAAGACCCGCAACTCTCGGAAGTGAAGTATGGGCGGTGGGAGGGGATGGTCTACGACGACCTCGTCGAGGACCCCGACTACCTGAACTACCGCGAGCATCCACTGGACGCGCCGACCCCCGGCGGAGAGACGATCGCGCAGGTGCAATCGCGTGGCGTCGAGGCGGTGCGGCGCGCAATCACTGACAATAGCGGCCGACGCATCCTGTTCGTCTCTCACGGCGACATCATCCGCACCGTCCTCTGCCATTTCATGAGGCTCGAACTGGCGCACTTCCGCCGAATCCGCGTGGACAACGCGGCGTTCTCGGGCTTTCAACTGATCGGCGACTTCGCCGAAATTAAATTCCTGAACCTGTTGCCCGATCCGGATCGCGCGTTCATCGCGCCATTTGTATCGAAGAAGCGCGAGTCGCCCTGAGCGGCGGCCCGGAATAGACGGGAGCCACCTTATGTGGATCGTTCAACTCGCTCTGCGCCGGCCAGTGACGGTGGCCGTGATGGCGGCATTGATGCTGCTGATGGGAGTTGTATCGCTCTCGTCGATGAATTTCGACATTTTCCCTGCGATCGACATACCGGTGGTCGACCTGGTCTGGAACTACCCCGGCCTTTCGGCGCAGGAGATGGAACAGCGGGTCGTCAATATCAGCGAGCGCTCAGCGTCGACCACAGTCAACGGCGTCGATCACATCGAATCGACCTCGCTCAACGGCATCGGCCTGCTGAAGTTCTATTTTCAGCATGGCGCCGACACCGGACTGGCTATTTCGCAATTGGTGTCGGTTTCCGAAGCGATCAAGAACATTCTGCCGCCCGGGATCAATCCGCCGAGCGTAATTGACTATAACGCGACCGAAGTTCCGATTAGCTACTTGCTATTGTCGAGTGAGACTTTGCCGCAGAGCAAAGTATATGACTTCGGCTACAACTTCGCACGAATATTCCTATTCACCATTCCGGGACTGTCGACGCCGGCGCCTTTCGGCGGCGCCACGCGGCAGGTGATGGTGAACATCGATCCGTCGCTGATGTACGCTCGCGGCGTTTCGCCTTCCGATGTCGTCAACGCTCTGCAGAATCAAAACGTCATCATTCCTGGCGGCACGGCGAAAATCGGCAACACCGAATACGACGTAGTGATCAACGGCAGCCCGCAGCATTCCGACGAGCTGAATCGCATGCCGATCAAGTACCAGGGCACTTCGCCGGTCTACATGGGCGACGTGGCGAAGGTCAGCGATAGCTCCGCCGTCCAGACCGACCTGGTGCGCGTCAACGGCGCGCTCGCGACCTACATGCTCATCCTGAAGCATCCGGCGGCTTCGACGCTGACGGTGGTCGATGCGGTCAAAGGTGTGCTGCCGAGAATGCTCGCGGTCGCGCCGAAGGGCCTGAAGGCGACGCTCGCATTCGACCAGTCGATTTTCGTGCGCGAGTCGCTGGCCGACGTGGTGCAGGAAGGCATCATTGCCGCGTCGCTGGTCGGCCTGATGGTGCTGCTGTTTCTCGGCTCGCTGCGGAGCACGCTGATCGTCGTCACGTCGATTCCGCTCGCGATCCTCACGTCGATCGTCGGTCTCAAGCTCTCCGGCCAGACCATCAACATCATGACGCTGGGCGGACTCGCGCTCGCGGTCGGCATGCTGGTCGATGACGCGACGGTGGAAGTCGAGAACATCCACCGCAATCACGCGATGGGCAAGCAACTCGGCGTTGCGATCCTCGACGGCGCGCGGCAAATCGCGGTGCCGGCGTTCGTCGGCACGCTGTCAATCTGCATCGTCTTCTCGCCCGTCATCGCGCTGACCGGCGTCGCGAAGTACCTGTTCCTGCCTCTCGCGCTGGCCGTCGTGTACGCGATGCTGACGTCGTACCTGCTGTCGCGAACGCTCGTGCCGAGCATGGCGATTCATCTGCTCGCGGCGGAACCCGAGGGCCACAAGTCCGGCGGCTGGCTCGGGAAAACGACTGACGCGTTCGAGCGATGGTTCGATCGCCAGCGCACGCGCTACGAAGGACTGCTGAGCCGCGTCATGGCGCATCGCGGACTCGTGTTGATGTCGATCGGCGTGATGGTGCTTGGATCGATGCTCCTGGTGAACGTGGCCGGCGAGGATTTTTTCCCCAACGTCGACACCGGCATGATTCGATTGCACGTGCGCGTACCGGTCGGTACGCGGCTAGAGGAAAGCTCGCGCATCTTGGACGGCGTCGAACGCACGATTCGCGGATTGATACCGGCCGACGAGTTCGAGTTGATGACCGATCACATCGGGTTGCCGGTGTACTGGGCGTTGCTCTTCTACCAGACCGACAGCCTCGGTCCGCAGGATGCCGACTTGCAGATCCAGCTCAAGAAGAAACATCACCCGACCGAGGAATACATCAAGCAGATTCGCTCAGCGGTACATAGTCAGTTCCCTGGAGTGACTATCTACCCGCAGGCGGCGGATATAATCAGCCAGGTATTAAGTTTCGGGTTGTCGGCGCCGATCGATGTACAAATCGTCGGAAGAGATTTGGACGCCAATTTCAAAATCGCCCAAAAACTCAAAGACGAGATGGAAACGATTCCAGGCGCCGCTGACGTGCGCATTCCGCAAGTGCTCGATTATCCGACTCTGCGCGTGAAGGTCGATCGCGACAAGGCGCTGCAGCTCGGCATCACCGAGCGGGACGTGACCACGAGCATACTCACTTCGCTCAGCTCGAGTTTGATTTTCTCGCCGAGTCAGTGGCTCGACACCAAAAACGGCGTTAGCTACAGCGTCGCCGTGCAGACGCCACAGCATATAGTCAATTCGATACAGGCTATCGGGCGCACGCCGTTGACGGCGTCGCAATTCGACGGCACGGTGCCGCCACCGCAGTTCCTCGACAACGTCGCGAGCATTAGCCACGAGATCGAGGCGCAGGGCATCAACCATTACACGGTACAGCGCGTCGTTGATGTCGATTGCGGAGTCGAAGGCGCGGATCTCGGCAGCGTAACCAGCGCCGTGCAGAAGAAGATCGCCGCGCTCACAAACCTCCCGCCGGGTACGTCGATCAAAATCCAGGGCGAGAGCAATGCGATGCAGCAGTCGTTTTCCAGCATGGGTAGCGGCCTGATCCTCGCGATCATCCTCGTCTACCTGCTGATGGCGACGAACTTTCAGTCGTGGCTCGATCCGATGATCATCATGATGGCGGTGCCGGGGGCGCTCGCCGGCGTGCTCTGGATGCTGGTGATCACGCGGACGACGCTGAACGTCGAATCGATGATGGGGGCGATCATGGCGGTCGGCGTCGGCGTCGCCAACGGGAATCTGCTGATCACCTTTGCCAACGATCTGCGCGAGCAGGGCCACGATCCGATTTCGGCCGCCATCCAGGCGGGCGTCACGCGGCTGCGTCCGGTCATCATGACCGCGCTCGCGATGATCCTCGGCATGCTGCCGATGTCGCTGGCTCTGGGAGCGGGCGGCGAGCAGAACGCGCCGCTGGGACGCGCCGTCATCGGCGGCCTGCTCGCAGCGACCGTGATGACGCTGCTGGTGGTGCCGGTGGTCTATTCACTGTTCACGGGCAAGCGAATCGGTAAACGCGAACGCGACGCCGAGGTCGCCGAACTGGTCGAGCAGTCGGAGAAGGATTGAACTATGGCGAACGAAAATCCGATATCAACGGCAACCAAATCGGGGCCGTTGTTTATTGCGGGATGGATCGTAGCCGTCGTCGTAGTGTTGATAGCGCTGGGCGGACTTGTGCTCGCGCGCGACGTTTGGATCAGCCATCAGACGAGCGCGCTCGAACAACAGCAGCAGCAGGGTCCGGTCGTCATCGTGGTGCCGCTGGCGCATTCCGATAAACAGCGAACGCTGTCGCTGCCCGGCGACGTTCACGGTTATTTCGAAAGCCCGATCTACGCGAAGATTCCCGGCTACGTGAAGACGATGCTGGTGGACAAGGGCGCGCTCGTGAAAAAAGGGCAGCTGCTCGCGGTGATCGAATCGCCCGAACTCGACCATCAGGTGAACGATGCCAAGGCGACCTACGAGATCAACGCTATCACCGATCGCCGCAACCAGGATCTCGTTCGCAGCCAGGTAGTGCCGCAGCAGACCGCCGACGAAACGCACGCCGCGATGCTCGAGGCGCGCGCGTTGTGGGCGTCGCTCAAAGCGCAACAGGCATACGAGCGAATCGTGTCGCCGTACGACGGCGTGATCACCGTGCGCAACGTCGATCCGGGCGCGCTGATCGGCTCGACCACTGCGACTTCGACCTCGACAGCGCCAATCTTGGAGATGGCGACGCTTAAGCCCGTGCGCGTCTACCTCCAGATGGCGCAGGACGACGCCGCGTTCGTCAACGATGGCGAACCGGCGGTCGTGACGATCACGCAGTTTCCCCGCAAGCAGTTCAGCGGGACCGTGACGCGTCACCCGAGCGCACTCACTTCACAGACGCGCACGATGCTGGTCGAGGTCGACCTGCCCAACGACGATTTGCTTCTGCTGCCGGGGATGTACGCGCACGTGAAGATATTGCTGACCGGAGATTCATCGGCGCCGCTGGTGCCGGACGAGGCGTTGATTTTCAACGGTGACAAGACCTTCGTGCCGATAGTCAACGACAACCGCATTCATCTCGAACCGGTCACGCTAGGCTTCGACGACGGGCTGAGAAGCCAGATCGTCGAGGGCTTAAAGGGCAATGAGATGGTGGCGCTGAACCTGGGGCAAACTGCGCGCGAAGGCGAAGTCGTGCGGCCGATGCAGCAGCAGAAATAGGACTAGGGACCGCCGGCGAAAGCGGGCGGCGTCGCACCCGATGCGCCTACTTCGATACCCTTGCGCACCCGAACGTCTGCGCCAGACTTGCCGGGAACATCGACTTTGAGACTTCGGTATCCGCCTGCGGCAGGATCGGGCGCGAGAAATCCGATCGTGTACTGCTCGCGCAACTCGAGGCTGATGTTTTCGCACGCGCGCCGCAACTGCTCGCCGTCCCCGGCTTCGCGAATGATGTAGGTTTTGGCGCCGGTCTCGCCCGAGAGCGTGTGCAGCGTTTCGGAGTCGACGCGTTCGCTGTCATCGCCGCCTATCAGGAATGGTCCGATCGAGATCGAGGGTCCGCTGCCGCCGTTGGGATCGCCGATTCCGATCGAGTATACGAGCACGCCCATTCTCCGCGCCTGCGCGACGACGTCATTCACCGTCGAGGCGCTGGTGTTGTCCATTCCGTCGGTGACGACGAGCAGCGCTTTCTTGTCGTAGCGCCCGCGCTGCACCATCTGCAGCCCTTCCATGATCACGTCGAACAGCGCCGTCTGGCCGTAGGCGTGCAGCAACGCGAGCCGAGCCATCACGAGGTTGTGATTCACCGTGAATGGCTGCAGTAGGAACGGATGGCTGGAGAACGCGAACAGGAAGACGTCGTCCTTGTCGTTCAGGTCGCGCAGGAATTGCGCGATCGCGGCGCGCGCCTGCGGGATTTTCGGCGTCATGCTACCGGAAGTGTCGACCAGGATGCCGACCGACACCGGCGTGTTCAGGTCCTGCCGAAAAAACTCGATCGGGCGCTGCTGCCCGTCCATGTAAAGTTTGAAGTCGCCCTTCTGCAGCCCGGTGACGTAGGTGCCGCTCGGTTCGGTGACGGTCACAGTCACTTGCTCGTAGCCGGGCTGCTGGCGCAATTCGCGCGTCGGAACTTCGAGCGACTGGCCGGTCTGCGGAACCTGCGGCGGGATGTTGAGCGAGTCGCCGCCCTGTTTCGCCGGCATCGACGGCAACTCGAGCGTCGAGGCCGTTTTGCCCTGGCTATGAGGAACGACCATCGGCGGAGGAGGCGCCGAGCCCTGTTGCTGCGCCGCGGCGGACGCGACTCCGCCGAGAATCATCGCCAGAGCGATCAGCGCGACGGTGAGCGAGTTGCGTGCCATGCCGAGGATTGTAGTCATCGCGATACCCGCGCTCCGCCTGAGCGGCGCGCGTCTGAATATAATGATCCTATTTGCATCTTCATTGGGCAAGCCGCTCATTTTTTCAGTGCATCGCGAGCAACGATCCTCTCTCAGCTTTGACGAATTCGGCGGGTCAAAGTTTCAGCCGCGAAACCGTGCCAGAGGCGTTCAGGGCCTGCCACTGCGAATCATTCCTGAACGATCGTTTAGCCTGGCGCGGCTTTCTTGTTTCTCATTCTGATTTCGTCGTAACCTGACGAATCCGCTGTGGCCCGATGCGGTCGCATGAGACCCGCGCCCGACCAAGGAGAAACGATGAAGTTCGGAATTTTCATGGCCCCGTTCCATCGCGTCGGCGAAAACCCGACACTCTGCTTCGAACGCGATATCGAGTTGATCGAATGGCTCGACGCGCTCGGCTACGAAGAGGCGTTCATCGGCGAGCATCATTCGTCGGGATGGGAAATAATCTCGTCGCCCGAGATTTTCATGGCCGTCGCCGCCACGCGTACCAAGCGAATCATGCTGGGCTCGGGCGTCGTCAGCATCCCGTATCATCACCCGTTCCATGTCGCCAACCGCTTCGCGCTGCTCGACCATCTGACGCACGGCCGCGTGATGCTCGGATGCGGTCCCGGCGCGCTGGCTGCCGACGCGCACATGCAGGGCATCGATTCGACGACGCAGCGCAAGCGGATGGTCGAGGGCGTCACCGCGATTCTTCGGCTGTTCACCGAGCAGGGCAAGATTTCGATCGACGGGTCGTACTTCAAGCTGGTCGATGCGCATCTGCAGGTGAAGCCGTTTCAGCAGCCGCACATGCCGGTCTTCGTCGCGAGCACAATCTCGCCGTCAGGGATGGTCGCGGCGGGACAGCTCGGATGCGGCGTGCTGTCGGTCGCGTCGTACGCGCCGGGCGGTCTCGACGACTTGATGAAGCGCTGGGCGATGGCGGAAGAGTCGGCGGCCGAGCACGGCAAGACGGTTGAGCGCAAAAACTGGCGGATGGTTTTCCCGATTCATCTCGCCGAAACTAAAGAACAGGCGATGAACGATATTCGCGACGGCGCCAACTCCTGGATTCGCGACTACTTCATCGACACGCTCGGCACGCGCGTGCAGTTCGAGGAATACCCGAACCAGCCGATCGAGGAGATGAACATCGATCGGATGAACGGGCGCGGTGGGATTATTGTCGGCACGCCTGACGACGCGATCGCGAGAATCAAGGAACTGCAACAGGCGACCGGCGGCTTCGGCGGAATCCTCGGGCTCGCGCACGAATGGACCACGCGCGAAAAGACGATGCGCTCGTACGAGCTGTTCGCGCGCTACGTCGCGCCGCAGTTCCAGGGCCAGGTCGCAGAGGGAGTCAAATACTCGAACGACTGGGCGCGCGAGAATCGCGACTTGATGTTCGGCAAGGCGGTCGCCGGAATTTTGACTGCGGTCCAGGACTACGCGCAGCACAAAGCCGAAAAGGGCGAACCGCCCGACATGATGACACAGCCTGGCACCCGCATCCGTCCTTAGCATGAGCGCCGACGTTCCGTTTGCGGTTCGTCGCGGCGAGCTGATCGAACGCGCAGTCGCTATCTTCTCCGCTGACGCGCGCTTTCCGGCGGGATGGCTCGAAGGCAGTCTCGCCGACGGTTCGGGCGATTCGTTTTCCGATATCGATTTGCATCTCTGCGTCGTCGAGAGCGCGTGGGACGAGGTGTGGAACGGCCGGCGCCGCGAGATCGAACGAGTCGCGCCGATCCTCGCGTCACTCGATATCATGGGCGTCTTCGGTGTCGGATGTTTGATAGAGGGTCCCGTCAAGCTCGACGTCTTCTTCGAGCGCGAAGGCGGCCTGGCGTCGCGGCCGCACATCGCAGTGAAGCGGCTGTGGGGCGCGACGGAAATCTACGATCGGTTCAAAATCGGCGACGACCTCGGTGAGCCCGCGATCAAGTTCGCGCTCGAAACCAATGTGCTTGGATTTCTGCAGGGCGCGACGTGGCCGGTCAGAATCCTTGCACGCGGGCAAATCAACACGTGGCTGTTCTGCGAAGTTCTGCTGGTCGAGACTGGGCTCGTTCCGCTGATGCTGCTGGAAACCGATCGCCGCGCGTTCCATCGCAACATGTTCACGCGCGCGAAGCTGCTGCCACCCTCGCAGCGCGACGAATGCGCGCGCCTCGTCGAGAGAATCGAAGCGTCGGTGCGCGACGGCGACCGCGCCGCGATGCGCGACGTGCATATCGAAATCCACCGAAAGATCTGTGGGCTCGCGAGCGCGGCGTTCGCGCGTTATGGCATGGAGTTCCCGCCGCGCGTCGAAAATGAAATGCTCGCGTTCTACAAACGCGAATGGCCGATGTGAAAGGAGGATGTCATGGCTGACGAGAGTAGCCTGAGAAACCTGCGCGTCGCGCTGATACTGGTCGGCGTGATTTTCATCTTCGCCATCTACCCGTTCATGATCATCTGGCCGTCCGGCTGGACATGGCACACTGGCCATTCCGATTACCCGCTGATGATCGTCGGGATCTACGCGACGCTCGGCGTATTCCTGCTGCTGGCGTCGCGCGATCCGCTGGCGAATCTGAGCCTCATCCAGTTCACGATCTGGTCGAGCGTCGTCCATGCGGGGATCATGTTGATGCAGTCGTTCGAGATGCCGGAAAATCACGGCCACCTGCTCGGCGATGTTCCTGCACTGCTGTTCGTCGCCATCCTGCTGGGAGTTCTAACTCCTCGCAGCGCTGTGGTGGAGCGCGGGGTTGGATAGTCCGAGTCTTCGGTGCTACTCAGGATGCTACCCGCATCGAGAGGAGCACGCCGATGGACGCCCACGCAGAAATTGCCCGCGCGATCGATAACTACCGCGACAAGGTTGTCGCGCTCAGTCACGAAATCCACGAGCATCCGGAGCTCAAGTTCCAGGAGGTGTTCGCCGCCCGGCTACTGACCAAGGCGGCGACGGAGTTGGGGCTCGAAGTCGAGCGCGAAGTCGCCGGAATGAAGACCGCGTTTCGCGCCGAGTTTGGCGGCAAAGGTCCGACAGTCGCGATTCTTGCGGAGTACGACGCGCTGCCCAACGGCCATTCGTGCGGGCATAACCTGATCGCGGGTGCGGCGTTGAGCGCGGTCGCGGGTTTGAAGACTATCGCGAAGCTTCCCGGGCGAATCGTGTTTCTCGGCACGCCGGCGGAAGAGGGTGGTGGCGGGAAGATCATCCTGATCGAAAATGGTGCGATGCGCGGCGTCGATGCGGCCATGATGGCGCATCCGACCGACGCGGAATTCTGCACGATGCCCGCGCTCGCGACACAGCATCTCAAGCTCACGTTTCACGGTCACGGCGCGCATGCGGCACTGGCGCCGTGGGACGGATCGAGTGCGCTGGCGGCGGTGATCCAGACATTCCAGAGCGTCGATGCGATGCGGCTGCATCTCCGCGACGGCTCGCGCCTGCACGGCATCATCACCGACGGCGGGCAGGCGGTGAATATTATTCCTGAGCGCGCAGAATGTTTGTTTCTTGCGCGCGCTAAGACCAGCAAGTACGCGCGGGAGATCGGCGCGCGAGTGGTTCGATGCGCCGAGGCGGCCGCGATGGCGACCGGGACGCGCCTCGATCATGTGGTCGAAGGCGGCTACAAAAATCTGATCAACAACCTCAGCATGGCGCATCGATACGCGGCGCATAGCGAGACGCTCGGTGTGCAATCGCGCGAAGCGCCGGAGAACACGCCCACCGGCAGCACCGACATGGGCGACGTCAGTCACGTGATGCCGGCGATACATCCGTCGTTCGCGATCTCAAAACGCGGCGAAGGCAATTGCCATGAGGACGCGTTCGTCGCGCATGCCGACTCGAAGCGCGGCTACGACGCGATGATTCGAGTGGCGAAGGCGATGGCGATGACGGCGTACGATCTGCTGGCAGAGCCGGAGTTGCTGGCGTCAGCGAAAAAGGAGTTCGAGGCGCGCAAGGAGAGCTGAGGCTCGCAGCTCGTCAGTGGCAGCCGCATCCGCCGCCGCAGCATCCGCCGCTCGAGAATCCTCCACCATTCGATGTGCCGGAGTTAGCGATTGCCGATGCGGCTGCTGCGCTGCTATCGCCGTTGCTGCGCGCCGCGAACGTCGACATTTCGCGCCTCAGCTTCGATCCGTTGCAATGCGGGCATTGCGCGCCATCGTCGCCCGCACGCACGAACGCCTCGAATGAGCGGTCGCAGTTGGAGCATCGGTATTCGTAAATCGGCATGCTTTCCTCTACTCGGCCGGGGGCTGCGCGTATTCGACCAGCACGCCGCGCGTCGCCTTGGGATGCAGGAAGCAGATCATCCCGGCCAGGCCGTTGCGCGGTTTCTGATCGATTAGCTGGATCCCCTTGCTGCGCGCTGCGTCGAGCTCGCGCGCGACGTCGTCAGTCTCGAAGCATACGTGATGCAGGCCGCCGCCGCGCCGCGCGAGGAATTTGCCCACCGCATTCTCGGGATCGATCGGCTCGAGCAGTTCGATCTCGCTCTCGCCCGCCTTGAGCAGCGCGGCGCGCACGCCTTGCTCCTCGATCGTCGCGCTCTTCGTAAAATGCAAGCCGAGCGTGTCGCGCCAGAATTTCAGCCCCGCCTCGAGATTCGGCACGACGACGCCGACATGATGAATCTTCTTCAGCATGGCGGTCCGCTAGTTACCCTTGTGATCGAGGCATAGCGAGCGCTGCAGCTTGTCCCACCTGACCTTCATTTCGTCGGAGCCAAGGGTCGGATGCTCGGCGCGCGTCTGCGCCAGCTTGCTGCATGCGCTTTGCACATTGCCCTGCTTCTCGTAGATCACCGCGAGTTGATACTTCGCTTCGTACCAGAGAGGGTCAGACTCGGCAGCGGTATTCTCGACCGCGGTCCATCGCTCGTTGGCGTTCTTCCAATCGCTCTTGGCCTGCGCCTGACGAGCCAGACCTGCGTTCGCGTCGGGCGACGCCGGGTCGGCCTTCACGACTTCTTCGAAGACCTTGTTCGCCTCGTCTTCGTTGCCCGTGGCATGAAGGGCCTGGGCGTAAATCGAAAGCGTACCAGTCAGATTCTTTACCGGAATTTTGCCCGATGCGGCCATCTCCGCGAAGCCCTTGTACGACGTCACGGTCAACTTGGCGTTGGCGAGGTATGCCTTCTGGTCGTTATTGTCCTTGGCAGTCTGCGCGGCCTTCCAGAACTCGATGCCAAGTCCCTTGACGAAGTCCTGCTTGGCGGTGTCGTTCCTGGCGCGTTCGACGAGTGCGGCAACGTCGGTGTTGACTTCGTCATACCTGCCGAGATGATCGAGCGCCGTGATGCGCCAATCGACGACATCCTGGAACTTCGCGCTCATCATCGGGTAGTTCGTCTCGTAGCCGACCAGCAGCGGCGCGACCTGCGCGTAATCGACGTGATCCTGATCTTCTTCGAGGATCGAAGCGAGCATGTAGGTCGCCTCGCCGCGAATCTCGCGCACGGCGTTCTTGGCGGCGGCAGTGTTGGCTCTTGCCTCGGCCTCGTGTCCCATCTTGATTGAATCATTCAGGTCCGCGACGGCCAGCTTTCTGAGCTCATCGGTATCGATCTTGGGCGCCGATTTGTTGTCCTTGGAGGCAGCCGCGCCCACGAGGATCTTGTAGTAGCATTCCGCGGCCTTGAACTTGGCGGTGAAGGTAAACTCGGGGTCGCCCTTGACCGCGGAATACATCTTGGCAGCTCCGATTAGATCGCCTTGCCGCTGTAGGCGCTCGGCCAGCGCCACCTGCAGCTCGGCGGCATGATCACCGCCGGGAGCTTTCTGCAGGTAATCGTTCGCGTCCTTCACCCACTTATCTTCGAGCGACGCATCCTTCCGGCCGCTCTTCTCCCACCTGTCGTGATCGAGGCTGTACTCCAAAAAGGTGGCTTGGGACGCGTCACCGCCGCCTTGCTTGGCAATCTTGGTGAGCATCTCCTGGACCAGGTCGAAGCGCTTCTCGCGCTGATAGATATCAGCGGCGAACCTGCAGGCCTTCGGATATTTCCCGCTGTCGCACGCCTCCGAATAGTACTTAGCCGCACCGGCTTCATCTTTGCGCGAGAGCAGCACAGCCGCGAGCAGCCATTTCTCGAACGGGTCGTTCGAGTTGCCGAATTCCTCGACGGCGTTGCTCGGGAAATGGGTCGCCGCCGAGACGTCGAGTGCCCATCCTTCCTTGTCGTTCTCCTTGGTCTTCATCAGGTCGATGATCTGCTTGTGATACTCGGCTTTCTTGGCGGGCTCGCTGGTAGCACGTTCGGCGCTGAACAGAGTCTGCAACTGGAGCATGAACTGGCCGGACGCGCCCTTGCCCGTCGGCGTACCTTGCATAAATTCGGCAGCCTTGGTCGCATCGCCCATCTTGCCGTAGGTCGTGGAGAGTCCTTGCTTGGCGGCGGCGTATTGCTGGGTGCCGGTGCCGTCATCCATGATTTTCTTGAAGTCGGCGATCGCGTGGTCGTACTCGGCGTGATCGAACTTGCCCAACTCGCGCTCGCAGTAGGCGCGGCCGAGCGTGTTCTCGCGAATCAGGTTGGGATCGGGCATCGCGAGCATGCTGTTGGTGAAGCCGTCGATCGCCTGGTTCAGCAGTTTCTTGGATTGCTCGGCGTTATCGTCGAATAGCGTGGTCGCCGCGGTGAACCGCAGCCACGCGAGCGGATACGCGGCGCGCAAGGCCAACTGCTCGGGCTGGTCGTAGTCGCATTGCCCGCCGTTGTCGATTTGTGCGATGCAATCGTCCTTCTTCTTGGACCAGGCGGTCTGCATCCGATCGAGCATCGAGTCGAGTTGGCGGTAGACCGGTACCAGCGCGCCCTTGTCGACCTTGCCGCTCGAGGTGAGCTTGGCGAAGTCAGCCTCGGCGGCGTCGAGGTGGCTGATCACCTGGTCGGCGGTCGACGCATTCGACTCGGCCGACGACATCTGACCGGACAGGCTCCCGAGCTGCGATTCGAGCTGCGAAGCGCTCTGTGCGGCCGCGATGCTGGCGGTGAAAGCGATCGCGAAAAATGCGGTTAGCATCACCGTCAGGTGACGTGAAAAATGCGGACGATTCATTTGTATAGTCCCCAAATACTGTTCCCCGGGAAATTTGTGCCTTAACTAAGGATAACGCGGCGATAACGTCAAGCGAGTTCCAATACTCGCGCAACTTCAGGGACACTGGCAAGCGAGCAAATTCGGGCGGTGCGGCCCACAATCGACGGCGCGGCCTGACGGTCCTCGCGATCGATCAGTAGCGCGGCCATCCCGAGGGCGGCAGCTGGCGCGAAGTCGAGATGCTCCGAATCGCCGACGTGCATCGCGCCGCGCGCATCGACGCCGGCGCGCAACAGGGCAGCGTCGAACACCTCGCGCCGCGGCTTGGCATAGCCGGCTTCCGAGGAAATCGTGATCGAATCGAAATAACGGGTCAGGTCAAGGCCGTCGAGAATTCGATACAGGCGATAGTCGAAATTGGAGATCACGCCGACTTTAAGTCCATCACTTTTTAGACGCTGCAGCATCGGCGCAGCTTCAACATCGGCGATCCAGTGCGCGGGATTGGCGAAGTGGGCAAACAGGGCGTCGAAGTAAGCGTCGAAGTTGGGGAATTTGCCCAGCGGGGCGAAGGTTTCGCTAACGCGGCGCCGCCACCATTCACGCTCGAGGCGGCGAACCTCGTCATGCCGCAGCCCGAGCCCGAACGCCAGTCCGGGCGCCGCACCGAAAGCGCGGCGAAAACTCGCCGCGACCGCTTCCTCAGGAGCGTCGAGCCCAAACTCGCGCGCGAGACGGGTGTAACTGCGGCCGACAGGCTCGCGTGGCTCGAACAGAGTACCGGCAGCGTCGAAGAATGCAGCCCGAGTCAAGAAATCAGAACCGTCACGGAGTTTTGGACTTCGCGGTCGGGAGTGACTCCGCTTCGCTCGCGGGCTCACGCCGCGCCCACCAGAAAATATCGCAAAGCACCCCGCACGCGGGAATAAAGATTTTCGGAGGCTCGACCTGCGTCGGAGCCTCGTTCTTGTCGTCAACCGCCATCGCGAGGAAATGCTAGCCGATTCAGTGAATGCGGGTAAATCGCGACCTGATTCGCCTTTAGACGGCGCGGAGTTCGGTCGAGATGTCGCCGCGGGTGGCCAGCGTCGCGGGGATGAAACCGCTGACGGCGCCGATCAGCGAAGCGATCAGGAAGCTGTAGGCGACGACTCGCGGCGACATCGTCAGCGCGAGCGCCAGCGGGCCCAGCGCTTTGGCCACGTGCGGCAACAGGTCGAAGCTTACACATGCCAGCACACATCCGAGGATTCCGCTGGACACGCCAACGATCAGGCCCTCGATGAGGATTCGTCCGACGATCGAGTTGCGTGTGAATCCGATCGCGCGCATCACGGCCATCTCGTGGCGACGCTCGCGCACCGCCATCGCGGCCGTGTTAACGGCGACCAGGCCGATCGTGAAGATCACGATGGTGGCGAGAAATTTCGCGCCGTTAAGTATCAGGCCGAGGTTGCCGATTTGATTCTTGATCAGCGCCACTTCGGTTTCGGTGGCCGTCTCGCTCGGCGAGTTGGCAAACATCTCGTCAATCGCAGCAATAACTTCGGACGACGACTTCGAACTATCCACCTTCACCCAGAACAGATTGGCGGTGCCCGGCCTGCCGAGCAGCTCTTCCATGTAGTCGCGCCGGAAAATTATTCGCGGGCCGGCGGCAGCCTCGCTCAGCGTGCCGACGATCGTGAGTTGCACATCGACCGGATACATCGTGCCGCGCAGCATGATCGTCTGGCCGACTTTCCAGCCGTAGGCTTTCATCAGGTTGTTTGCGACGAGCGCCGCGGTGCGCACGCTCTGGAACTGATGTTCGGCTTCGGCGCTCACGTCCCAATCGGGGAAAATATCGTGGATATGATCGTCGTCGACGGCAAGCACGCCAAGCTGCTGCGTCGGATCCTGGTACGTCGCAAGAAAGACGCTGTAGGCCGCGACGGCTTCGACATGCGGCACAGTTTCGATTCGGCGGCGATAAGACTCGGGCAGCATGTAGAGCAGGCTGGCCTTGCTGTGCGTGATGAGGCGCAGCGAGTTGGCGCGGTCGCGCAGCACCTGGCTGATGAGCCCGGGCAGACTGATCAGCGACGCGAAGATAAACACCGATACCGTGATCGACAGCATCGTCAGAATCGTGCGGCGCTTGTTGCGCGTGAGATTTCGCAGCACGAGCGAGAAATAGTTCATGGCCGGACCTTAATCTTAACATTAAGGTGCAGGGGTTACCCCTGCCCAGGGAAGCATGAAACCCACGGCGGGTTTCATTAAAAATAAAGTTCCTATGTCTGTCTTTACACGAGGATCGAGCCGCGGAACGGTTCGTCTCGCGGCGGCGGGAACTGCAAAAGATTGATCGCCCACTTGCGGGCCTGACGCAGCGCGTCTTCGGCGCGGCGGAAAATTCTCTCGCGATACATCACCGACCACACGTACGCGTCAACCGACGGCTCATCTCCGAGCGTGACGTCGAGCATCCAATCTTCGATCTGCGGCCCGCAGATCAGCAGCCGCACGACGCGCCCGTGATCGATCACGATACCGCGTGCTTCGCGCGGGATTCTAAACTCGTCCTTGACCCGCTTGATCACGTTGGCGGGCGCGTGCTGATCCGTCATCGCGACGTATGCCCAATCGCCCTGCGGAGGATCGGCGGCGCGCGCGATACGCAAGTTGTTGTCGGTCAGGTCTTCCTTGGCGCGATCCTGATCGTAGTCGCGCGCGACCTGGTAAAACGCCATCGCCACCGGCAACTCCGGCATCTCGGTTTCGGACTTGGCCTTCTTCGGCTTCTTGAAGGTGGTCTCGACCCACCAGCGATTCTCGACGTTGGGTTTCTGCGCCATCAGGCCGCCCGCCGCGATTTGCGCGAGGCCGTCCGGGTGGTACGCCGCGACTTGCGTGCGACTGAAATTCGCGGGCGGCGCTTGCGGATGCGATTTGCGGCGCGCCGCCTGCTCGAGATTCCGGCGCGGGTGCGCGATCGCGCAGCACCGCGACGGCTGGAGAGCCTCAGCCCCCGCCGCATCCGGCGCGAGAACAAATCGGCCTTGCGCTCGGGATCGCTCCACAAAATGAAGTGCCCCATCTCGTGGTACACCATCTGGATCCACTTGCGCTCGCTGAAGTAAACGCGCCCGCGCTTCCAGTTTTCAGGATGCACGAGGTGTATGCGGCCGTCTTCGTAGGTGCGCCCGGCGGTCTTGCCCCAGTCGATATACTCGAACCATTCGACGCGCGGGCGGCGGACGTTGAAGTACCGGCACATCGAGGACACGGCGCGCTTAAAATTCGCGGCGCGATGGCCGCGGAAAAATTCGGCAAGGTTGCGATCGATTTCACGTCGATGAGCGACGGGAGGAACAATCATTCGCACGAGCAGGCGACCTCCGGGGTACAAATCATGATCAGGTATCAAGAGCATACGGAGGCGAGTTCCTCAGAGTCAAACCAAGTCGGTAAAATGCCAGTTTATACCCATGTTTGATTGCACCAGTAACCAAACATCGCCCTCTGCCAGAGGACTCTTACGCGTTTCAATCGCCAAGCCTAACCCAGCGTCCCCGACGCCTTCAGCCGAGCGATTTCTTCCCACGTCATGCCCATTTCGAGCGCGACTTCCTCAGTATGCTGCCCCAATTCCGGCGCCGCGCGGTGCGGTCGTTTGTCGATGTCGCTGAATTCCACCGGACTGTTCACGACGCGGCATCCAGGAATGTTCGGATGATCGACCGAAGCGAAAGCGCCGATCGCATCGGCTTGCGGATCGTCGAGTACTTCCTCATCGGTGCGCACGGGCGCCCACACAAGATTGTGCCGATCAAAAATCGGCGCCCAGTCATCGGCGCTTCGACTCGCGACGGCGCGATCGATCTCGTCGGTGAGTGCCGCGCAGTTTTGCGCGCGCACGGTCGAGTCCTTGAAGCGAGGATCGTTTTGCCAATCCAGTTTGTCGAGCGCGCGGCAGAAATCCGGCCAGTGACGATCACTCTGAATCATCACAAAGTAAATCCAGCGCCCGTCGGCGCATCGGTACGAACTCCACAGCGGATTCACGCGCTCGGTGCGCGCCTCCGAATGAGGCGATCGACCGGTCATCAGCCCGACCGTGAGGTCCGAGGCGTTCATCCAAAGGCCCATCGAGAACAGCGAGATGTTGACCTCGCGGCCCCGTCCGGTGCGCACGCGCGCAAGCAATGCGGCCGAGATCGCGCCGGCTAGGCCAAGCCCGACCGCATGATCGATCATCGCGGGCCGCTGCGCCGGCGGCGATTGCCCCGGCTCGGCAATTGTCGCCATCAGGCCCGACCGCGCCCACGCTGCTGCATAGTCGTACGCTGGCCGATTGCGATCCGGCCCGCGATGCCCATAGCCGTTGATTGACGCGTACACGAGCCGTGGATTTTTCGCCGACAGCGTACCGTAGTCCAGCTTCATCCGCTCGATCGCATCGAGCCGCAAGCTGGTGACGAAGACGTCGGCCTGCTCGATCAACTTGAGCGCGAAGGCGTGACCCTCGTCGGTACGCAGGTCGACAGCGACCGATCGCTTGTTGCGATTGTCCAGCTCGAACGGCGGCCGGATTCGCGCATTGGGATCGCCCATCGTCCGCGTGACGAAGCCGCGAATCGGATCGCCGGTCTTCGGATCCTCGAGCTTGATTACGTCGGCGCCCCAGTCCCCGAGCACGGCAGTAGTGGAAGGCCCCGCAACCCACATCGCAACCTCGACGACTCGAACACCCTGCAGCGGATAGTCCATAGGAACCTAATCTTAATGAAACCCCTCCTGGGTTTCATACTTCCTTGGGCAGGGGTAACCCCTGCGCCTTAATGTTAAGAAGGAAAGATGCGGGACTTCGTCCCTGTTAGGAGGAACTCCAATGTCAGCAGCTGGCGACTGAAAGTCGCCAGTCGCGTGAACGCACCCCCGTCAAGTTCCTAACAGGGACGAAGTCCCGCATCTGCTCTTTCTTAATACCAAGGTGCAGGGCTTAGCCCTGCCGAAGGAAGCGTGAAACCCACCGCGGGTTTCACATTCACATTCATCTATCGATGCGTGCGATTCGCGCGATGCATCCGGCGCGGATCGCGCCGCCGTACTCGATTCACCGTGAGTCGCTGCATCCGGCTCGCCTCTTTCAGCCGCAGGCGTAGCGGTGTGCCGCCGCGTCCCGCGACCAGTTCCGACAGCCGCCAGCGCAGGCCCTCGGCGTCGATCCCCAGTGCGTCGCATACGCTGACGTACGACAGCGGGCACGAGACGCCCTTCGCGAAGAACCAGTTCCACGCTTCGTTGAACGAGTTGCGCTTGCGCATGCTCGACGCGCCGCCGAATTCCTGCACGACGTTGATCGCGTCGGCCAGCACGGCCAGCATCAGCCGCTGCTCGCTCGAGAGCGCGCGCGTGCCGACCATCTCGAAGAACTGGCTGCGAAGTATTACGTCTGGAAACGGTCGTGGATCGGCGACGCCGATTGTTGCGACGGTACTCATTGTTCAGCTTCCTCCCTCCCCCGAGCGAAGAGCTTGAACCCGAAAATTTCAGTGCGGGCGAACACCGGCTTCACTTATGCAACGCCCCCAATTTCGCCTAATAAGACGACGACGAAGTAAAAAACTTAGTCAGAACGATGACTCATTGCAAGGGAAAAGTCAGAGATAAAATTAGTCGTCGCGAGCTTTGGATAAGCTAAGTTTGTCTGACCATAAGGCCAGGATTAGCGTAGGCGAATGACTGACGCTGCGAAACGCAATTGTTATCGATGCGAACGAGCGCTCTGCTATAGTCGAATCAGCGAGCGAACGCCCACCGAGGAGAATCAACGATGGCTGACTTTTACGGCAAGGAAACCTCGAAATATCTCCGCAACCTGCGTCAGAATGCGCCCGACGCCTTCAAGGGCTTCCTGGATTTCGACAAGGAAGTTTTCAAGGACGGCGCGATTCCGAGCAAAACCAAGGAGCTGATGGCGATCACGGCGGCGCACGTCACGCAATGCCCATGGTGTATCGAGGCGCACGTCACGCGCGCAAAAGATAAGGGATGTACCGATCAGGAAATCGCGGAGGCCGTGTGGGTTGCGGCCGCGATGCGCGCGGGCGCGGCCTTCAGTCATGGCGCAATCGCGATGGCGGTCGCGGAGGAGCACAAGCACTAGCAGGGTGTTGAGAGAAGATTTACGATGAGTCCTGCGGCGAATTTGGCGCTTCCAACATCCTGCGTCAAAGTTGGCTTCCTTCCACAATCTTCTCTCCCGCTCCTTTGCGGGGGAGATAAGAGAGGGGGAGCAGGCGGTGTTTATCGACACAGCCTGCTAGCAAGAGGCCAACGCATTCGGCAGCATAGTTAGTCAAGGTGGAAATGGATCAGGCATTAAAAGATCGGAAGACTCGGCAGATAACGATTGGCGGCACCAAGGTCGGCGGCAACGCACCGGTGGTGGTGCAATCGATGTGCGCGACGCGCACGATCGACGTCGATGAGACCGTCGCGCAGGCGCATCAGCTGGCCAACGCGGGTGCGGGCATCGTGCGCATCGCCATCGACAGCGAAAAGGAAATCCCCGCCGTCAAGGAAATCCGCGGGCAGACCAAAGGCGTCGTGCTGTCGGTCGACTTGCAGGAGAACTACAAGATCGCCGACCGCGTCGCGCCGTTCGTCGACAAGATTCGCTACAACCCCGGCCATCTGCACCACATCGAGAAATCGAAAACCATCGAGCAGAAAGTGAAATGGCTGGTCGACGTGGCGCGCGACAACGACGTGGCGATTCGAATCGGCGTCAACTGCGGCTCGGTCGCGCCGGCCTTCCTCGACCAGTACCCGGGGGATCAGCTCGCGGCCATTGTCGAGTCGGCGGCCTACCATTGCGACCTGATGGATAGTTTCGGCTTCACCCGCTTCGTCGTGTCGCTCAAGGATTCCGATCCGGTCAAGGTGATGGATGCGAACCGCCGCTTCTCGAAGCGCCGCCCCGACGTGCCGATACATCTCGGCGTCACCGAAGCAGGCCTCCCGCCCGACGGCATCATCAAGACACGCATCGCATTCGAAAAACTGCTGGCGCAGAGCATCGGCGATACGATCCGCGTCTCGCTCACCCTGCCCAACGAACGCAAGCACGAAGAAGTCCTGGTCGGCCACAAGATCATCGCAGACGTCGCCGCAGGCCGCTTCATCTCGGTCCCCGACTTCGGCGCCGGCCTGAACATAATCTCGTGCCCGTCATGCTCGCGCGTCGAGAACATGAAGTTCGTCGAGCTAGCGCAGCAGGTGAAGGAGCTGACGGTCTACGCCGAGAAGTACAAAATCACGATCGCAATCATGGGATGCCGCGTAAACGGCCCCGGCGAAACCGACGACGCCGACCTCGGCCTATGGTGCGGCCCCACAACGGTCAACCTGAAAAAGAAGGATCACAAGCTAGGCTACTACGGCTACGAAGAAGTCCTCCCAAAACTAAGAGCCGAACTAGACCGCCTAATAGCCGAACGCACCTCCGGAGCCGCCGCGAATCAGTAGCACCTGCCAGCCGGCGCACGGCGGTAGAAAGTGGGTCGGGCCGCCGTGCTCGCTTCGATTTTCGATCGCGTCCCGGAGGAACACTGACCTCGGCTCGGTGATGTGTCTGCCATTGTGGCACTCGGCAGCTCGCAGGATCAGCGATATAATTTGAGACCTCATGGACAAAGTGCGGGCAGAGGCCTACGAGAAGGAACTGACCGGAAAAGAGGTCGGCGGATGGATGATTTCTTCAAAGCTTGGGAACGGCGCATCGGCTGTCGTTTTTTCTGCAGAAAAGGACGGTCAACAGGCTGCCGTGAAGGTCTTCGACCGTGAGCTCGTCGAGCGCTTCGGTGAGGAACAAGAGATTGCGCGCATCAAGCTGGAACTTAAGCTCGTAGGAAAGAAGAACGACCACCTAGTCCAGATTTTCGACGGCGGTAAATGCGAGAAAACAGGTCTGCTGTTCGTTGTGATGGAGAAGCTTGACCTTAAGCCGTTGTCAACGCGCGTGGCAGACTTTCCTGTTGAGCGAATCAGGCCACTGATCGTGCAAATAGCAGATGCTGCGCGGTTTTTGGAAAGTGTTGAGCCCGGTCTCGTGCATCGCGACATTAAGCCTGAGAACATCGTCGTCACCGAGGATCTTGAGCGGGCTGTTCTGCTGGATTTTGGCGTACTTCATCCGCTCGAACCGAATGCAGCTGAAGACCGAGGTAGCGGTCAGGAATTCTTGGCTACGATAAGATACAGCTCGCCGGAATACCTAATGCGTCAGGAGGATGGCTCACCTGATGGATGGCGAGCGTTGACCTTCTATCAAATCGGCGGCGTGCTTCACAACTTGATCATGCGGAAGCCGTTATTCGCCGAGTTCGGCCCGCCGCGCACTCGTCTGACAGACGCTGTCCGCTGGCAAAGACCTGCGATAGACAACCCGGCTGTCCCCGCCGATCTTCAAGAACTCGCCCGGAACTGCCTAGAAAAGGACTGGCGCACCCGTCTTGAACTCGTCCGCTGGTCCGATTTTTCCGCTACGGGTCGGTCTTCTTTTGATTTGCCGTCGGTAAAGGACCGAATCCGGCGGAGGCGCGCTGCAGCCGCTCTTTCGGGCGCAGCACTGGAGGCGCCAGACTTGCGGGCCCAGTCTGAGGGTGCCCTCGCGAATGCCCGGGACTTAGTCGTGGCTACGGTACGTGAAATTCGAGAAAAAACACAGAACTTTCCACCGCTGAGGGTAATTAGGGACTCCAGCGGGTCGGAATTCGAAGCACGTATCTGTTTTGCCATGGGCCCTGATCAAACGTTTTCGTTGAATCACTGCCTGAAAATTTTCGTTTGCGTGCAGCTCTTAAGCCGGGAGAGCATCGCCTTTAGGATTCGAGTTCATTGCACCTGCGCGGGTCGCGGCGATTCGTGGCCGGATGGAGTCGAGTGGACAGACCTATTCGCGGGGAGCGCAGATGCTGCGCTGCTGGCCCAACGATTCGATGAGCTATTTCACTTCGCTTTGGATCAAGCACAATCTCAATCCGCAGGCTCTGCGATTGATTTGCCTGTTTGGCGGGAAGTCTAGTTATGGAAAAGACATGGTGGGTTGACGAGGGCCAACTCGATGTTCGGCAAAAGGAGATCCTTGGACTGCCTCCACACGGGAGTTATCTCATCAAGGGTCCGCCGGGCTCAGGAAAAACAAATCTGCTGGTGCTCCGCGCTAACTATTTGACGCTTTCGGGCGTTTCCGATCTCGCGGTCGTCGTGTTCAATCGAACACTTTGCGAGTTCATGCGCAGCGGCAGCGCGGACTACAAGTTCGATCCGAAGAAAGTTGTTACGGCGAACCGGTTCATTCAAACCTTGCTGGGCGAACTCGGAATCAAAATAAAGCGTGATTCGAAGCCGTTCACGCAAGTGCGGGCGGAAATGTCTTCAGAGCTGTCAAGGCAAATCGCTGCGGGTAAGGTGCCGCGAATTCATGAAGTGATTCTACTGGATGAATCCCAGGACTACTGGCCTCAAGAGATAGACGTTTTCAGCCGACTCGCCAAAGATTTGTTCGCAGTAGCTGACTCGCGACAAAAAGTTTACGAGGGCGACGATTGCATACCGTTGCTCCATAGCAAGGTTCAGAAGGTAATTGAATTGGAGCATCATTACCGAAATGGCATCCAGATTTGTAAACTCGCAGATCAAGTCGGTGCCCATATGACGGGCGGATACGAGCCCATCGAACCGACCGCTAACTACCCGGAAGGAAAAATTCCTTCAAAGTATGATGTCCATCAAGGGACTATTTCTGAGCAGGCGGCGGAGATCGCGGACGCCGTAAAGAGGCAGCGGCGTACATATCCTGACGAACTGATAGGAGTCGTATGCCCTCGGGGAGCGGAGGTTTCTGAGGTAGCAGAACACTTGCGAAAACAGGGTCTGGGCGATCAGCTAACAGTCCAATCCTATGAGGACGGTTATCTATCAATGGATTCGAGTCGACCCGTGTGGGTTTCCACGATACATAGCGCGAAGGGGCTTGAGTTCAGGGCCTTGCACGTCGCGGGTCTCGATCATGTTACGAGCTTCGGTAGTCAGCAGAAGCGATTGGCATTCACTGCAATAACCCGGGCAAAGACGAATCTCGATCTCTACCATGAGCGGGCGCTCCCAGCTTATTTGCAAGGTGCCTTAGACACTCTTCGGCCTGATAAGAAGATCGCGTCAATTAAAGACGCCTTTGGGCGGTGAATGAGATGATGTGGACGCTTTCCGGCAAGCGCGAAGTTTTTCTCGAAGTGGTTTCAGGGATATCGGGTGGAAGGACGCTAAACCTTCGGCCTGTTGAGACGCACGTGGACCTTTTGCCACGTCCCGGTGATCTGTCATTTGTTTGGGACCAGCCACCCCTGGGGCCAGCCGATCTACCCCAGATTATTATCGGCGATGAGGCATCTCTTGAAGATTTGGTTGCATGGGCTGGCAGCTATATAAGTGGTCTAGGAACAATCAGCAGTAACTGTCGGCTAATTCTCAGAAGCGAGATTTCTCTCCTTTCAACCAGAGAGTCTTCTGGCGCCCGTCTCCATGCCAATGTGCTGGCCGGGATGGTGATGGCAGAGGTGCTCGCAATGTCGGACTCCGCAAAAGGTGTAGCCGACCTAACAATAACTGCTTGTTTGAGCACGTGCGCCTTTGCTTGCGCTAGAGCTCAGTTTTTGAGCCATCCGCCGACAGCCCGAAAGAGTTTAGCGGAGCGCTGGGAGCGCGCGCACCGAGTGACGAATCCAAGCAGTGGGGTAAGTTCTGAGGTCCTGCATAGCGTAATGCAGACCTGCGATCACATTTTGGAGTTCGCTGCTAAAGGAATGCACGGAGCAAATGGACCAACATTCATTGACGGAGCGCTTGCTAGGTTGGCCCGCGACCGTGAGATCACGCCAGGGTTGCTCTACGACGTGCTTAGAGCTTTTGAGAGAGACGGCGTCGAAATCCGCGACTTCAGGTCAATCTTCGATTTGACACCAACCGACAGAGTTAAGGTTTTCGATGATCTCGCTCCTGTTTTAAGAAGCGACAGCGGCCGCCCAAGGATGGAGCGCTCGTTTGCTCTCGCAATGTTGGCCAGTGCGTGTAGGCCAGGTACTCTTCAGCATTTCGCTTTGCTGCGTAGTCCACACGAGGCGATGTCAGACGCTTTGTTGTGGTTCGGTGCAATTCAGGGGCTGCATAGACAGAATGACATACTTGAAACCGGCGAAGGTTTAGGGCGACGAATCTTGCGAGAACTGTTCCAGAAGGAGTCCATTGCTGATAGACCGCGATCCGATGTGGCATTGCTGGAACTAGATATTCTGGTGAGAGGGAATTCGCTAAGGTCACTTCGAACGAACAATTCCTCCCTCATATCGGTAGAAATTGCGCCGGGTGTTTACACACTTGCGAAATGGCGACCGCTAGCGTCCGAGCGCAAGGAGGAAGCATCCGGGGAGCTAGCCCTACAGCCCGACCGTGACCCGTTGCAAGAGTTAGCAGTCACTATCCAAAATGCATCTAATTTGCTTTCCGAGATTCGTCGACAAGAGGTGCGAAGTAGAGCGAAGGATGAGACGCGAAGAGGAAAACGGTGGCGGAGGTGACCTGCATCGCTTAAGCGCAGGATAATAGGAAAGTTCGTGCGTCGCGTCCCGGGACTTCTTCAGATTTCGAACTTGCCGAATATATTCCTCGAGCAGATGCGTTCCCCATATTCGTATCCGTCGGCCCCTCGAACGCGTCCGACAGCGAACTAGCCCCCTTCGGCCGAGTCCAGGAAGCCGGCAATCTCTCGACTATTCTTTAGTCTGACAACCGGCACATCCGGTCCATGCGCAAGCCTCTGCGCCTCGATCAGCGGACGGTTGATTCGATCGAAACCCCAGATGAACCGCATCACCTTCGGCAGCCCGCCAATTCGATGCGCCTCGCCGGGCCGAAACACTCGCACGATCGCGCGCCAAGCGCACGACAATCTCGGCCGATCCATCCAGACGATCAGCGTGGCGCGCGGCAACCGAATATCGAAAGTCGCAACGGCAAAGTTGCCATCGCTGATCCACGCGTCACCAGCATGCGCCTGCTTCACTAAGTTCCGGAAGCTAGCGACATCATCATCACCCCAAGTCGGCTGCCAGATCGCATCCAGACAAATCACCGGCGCGCGCATCCTCTCGCCAAGCCGTCGCGCAAATGTACTCTTGCCGCTCCCGGCGCATCCCAACACAACGATTCGCGACACGCTATCAGTCGTCTCCGTCTTGCCCCGGCGCGGGCGTGACGCGCGGCTCGTCTGCGTAAGATGGATCTTCTTGCTCCTTCCGCCGTTGGATATCGCGCGCCTTGCGGATCAACGCGTCGCACGCCTCGTCGCCAGTGAAAAGATCATCATGCGCCATGAGGGCGCGATCGACACTCTTCACACACGGCCCCCGTCGCATCAGAAAGAGGGATCCGTCGATGAAGAGTTCGACCCGATCTTCAGGCGCAATGACTTCGCCGGGATGCTCGGCAGTGATGCGAGGCTCATTCGCGTAGCATGGATCTTCGCGTTCCTTCTGTCGCTGAATCGTGCGCGCTTGCCGGATCAACGAGTCGCACTCGAGGTTCCCTGTGAACAGATCATCGTGAGCCTGGATCGCGGCCTCTACCCGATGGGCGCATGGTCCGGTATACATCATGAAAGGGAATCCGGCGATGACGATCCCGACCAGATGCTCGTGCTGCGGAAATTCCGTGCCGGGAGATGGTACCATCGCGCCCGGGGGTATTGGCGTACTTCGGACTATCGGCCCCCGAACGGGCAGTGAGGGCGCGGTAATCCAGTGAGGCGTCCCGGTCGGGCAATGGCGTATCCTCCGCGACGCCCGCAATCGGAAGCAACGCCGACAACACGATCGACAAAAGTCCGGTGAATCTGACAACTCGCGACGGCCACCTCGCGATGCGCCAACGGTCGCTGTCCGCTCGGACTTCCATCGCCATATCTCGTTTCTTGCGCCCCAACGCCTCAGTTCACCGCGAGTTACCCTCCACTGGTACACATCCGCCACGGATGGAGGAAGGCGTCAATCCCATCTCCTGAAGACAACCGTTGTCATCACGATATGCCACAATGTTTGCATGATCCCCTCATCAACCCTTCCCGCCACGCTCACCTCGCGACACTCCAGCCGATTCGCGAAGTCGCTCGCCGCGAACTTCGCTACGACCTGGCGTCACGCCAACCACCCACGCCCCCATTCGACCGAAGAAACCGAGGAAACGGAAATTTTCCCCAATCGCGGAATTTTGGTTTTAGAACAATGTTTGTTCAGCGCCTTCCTGGCGCTGCTGCTCAGATTTTCTGGTTGGTTTTGCGCCAGTCGGCGAGGAAACGCTCGAGGCCCAAGTCTGTCAGCGGGTGATGGAGGGTTTGCTTCAGCACGGCGAACGGGACGGTCGCGATATCGGCGCCGACTTCGGCTGCGCGCAGCAGATGCGTCGTGCTGCGGACTGAGGCGACTAGCACTTCGGCGGGGTAGTCGTAGTTCGACAGGATTTGCACCATCTCTTCGACGATCTGGAAGCCGTCCTGGCCGATGTCATCGAGGCGGCCGATGAACGGTGACAGGAATGACGCGCCGACTTTTGCGGCCGCGAGGGCCTGGAGCGGGGTGAAGATCAGGGTGACGTTGACGCGGATGCCGCGTTTGGCGAGCGCGTGGGTCGCCTTCAGACCTTCGATGATCATCGGGCATTTGACGACGATGTTTTTGTGGAGCTTGGCGAGCTTCTCGCCCTCCTCGATCATTGCGGACGCTTCGGTGGCGACGACTTCGGCGCTGATCGGGCCGTCGACGATTTCGCAAATCTCTTTGAGCACGTCGTGGTACGGGCGACCGGTTTTCGCCATCAGAGATGGATTGGTGGTGACGCCGTCGATCAGGCCCCAGCTGTTGGCCTCGCGAATCTCGGCCACGTCTGCGGTATCGATAAAATATTTCATCGTGATGCCTCTTTTTTGGTGGGCTGCGGCCTGAGCAGATCCGCTCGCGCGAGCGTAACACGAAAGGGCGACTTGAGTCCTGCCAGCATTTCGGAAATCGACGCGTTGAGTTTCGGATGAATCAGCGCGGGCGCCAGCTCGCTCATCGGAGCGAGAACGAAGCGGCGCTCGTGCAGACGCGGATGCGGTACTTTGAGGACGCGCGTGTCGATCGTTTCCTTGTTGAAGAAGAGCAAATCGAGATCGATGATTCGCGGGCGATACTTGCCGCGCGTCTGCTTGCGGCCTTTGACGCGCTTGCGGCCCATGATGCGTTCGAGCGCGAGCATCCGGCGCATCAGCACTTCGGCTGGGAGCTCGGTTTCGACTTCGATGACGCCGTTGAGGAACGCGCCCTTGAGATCGCCCATCGGCTCGGTTTCGTAGATCGAGGATTGGCGCACGACCCTCGTGTCCGGGATCAACGCGATCCGTTGAATCGCCTCGCGATAATTGGCGGCTCGATCGCCTAGATTACTGCCTATTCCGATGAAAGCCCGATTGGGCATCCTTGCCGTTACAACCGCAGCGCTTTTAGTCGGTCCACCGCCTCGACCAACCGCCCGCTCGTGAGCGAAAAGCGGACGTATCCCTCACCACCCTTGCCGAATCCGGAGCCGGGCGTAATTGCGACGCCGGCCTCCTTCAACACGCGCTCGGTAAACGAAACCGAGGTATAACCACGCGGAACTTTAGTCCAGATGTAGAACGTCGCGCGCGGATTCTCGCATTCGAGGCCGAGCGCGCGCAGCGCTTTGACGAGCACGTCGCGACGTTCCTTGTAGATTGCGCAATATTCGGCGAGCTTGTCGCCGTCGCCACCTTCTAGACCGGTGATCGCGGCTTCCTGCACCGCCTGGAAGACGCCGGAATCCATGTTGGTCTTGACCTTGCCGAGCGCGCCGATCAACTGCGCGTTGCCGATCGCGAAGCCGACGCGCCATCCGGTCATCGAGAAAGTTTTCGAGAGCGAATGGAATTCGATCGCGCAATCGCGCGAACCGTCGGTCTGGAAAACGCTCGGCGAGCGATAACCGTCGTAGGCAATTTCGGAGTAGGCGCTGTCGTGCGCGAGGATGACGTCGTGCCTGAGGCAGAATTTTACGGCGTCCTGGAAGAACGAAAGGTCAACCGTCGCGGCAGTCGGATTGTTGGGATAGTTCAGCCACAGCATCTTCGCGCGGCGCGCGACTTCGGCGGGAATCGACGCGAGGTCGGGAAGGAACGCGTTTTCTTTTCTGAGTGGCAGAAAGTACGGCTCGCCGCCGTTGAAGACGCATCCGGAGTAGTAGACGGGATAGCCGGGGTCGGGAATCAGCACGATGTCGCCGGGATCGACGACGGCGGTCGCGAAGTTCGCGATGCCTTCCTTGGAGCCGATGAGCGCGCAAACCTCGCGCTGGTAGTCGAAGCTGACGCCGAAGCGGCGCTGGTACCATTTTGCGGAGGCCTCACGAAACTGCGGCAGGCCTTCGTAGTCGGGATAGCGATGATTTGCGGGGTTGTCGGCGGCGCGCTTGAGGCTTTCGACGATGTGACCGGGAGTTGGCAGGTCGGGGTCGCCGATCGAGAGGCTGATGACGTCGACGCCTTTGCTGGCGACTTCCTTTTTCAGGCGGTCAAGTTCGGCAAAAAGGTAGGGCGGTAAAAGACTTAATCGGGAAGCAGTCTTGATTTCCACCTGTAGAAACAGCCTTAGGCCGCGATGATCGAGTCATAAGTAACATACTTTGGGGACGGTCGGAACTACCTGCCGCAACAAATCGGCGTTCTCGCACAATGGGAATCCACAGGCAGATGCGGAGTTCGAAAGATTGCATCGCGGAGGTAGCATTAATTTTACTTGAATGAGACTGGTCGTATTGTTAGAAATTTTAACGTTCGGATGGTGGCGCGTTGGCGCGCTTTGGGATTATTCACAACTTCAACAACCTGAACCGAGAGCATGAACCGGATACTCCTACCGCTTGCCCTCTTGATGCTCGTCCTCGGCGGCGCGGTGATCGCGTTGTCGCAGAGGCCGTGGGCGCCGCGCGCGGATGTCGTTCAACCGATCCCGTTCAGCCATCGCGTGCATGCCGGCGTCAACAAAATTCCGTGCCAGTACTGTCATGCGTACGCGAGCCGATCGTCGGAGCCGGGAATCCCGGCGGTCGCGCGATGCGTCGGATGTCACGGCAACGGAATCGCGGGCGGCGGAATCCAGCCGGTGACGCGGCCGTGGACCGACGACACGCCGGCGGCATTCGAGATCCAGTGGAATCGCGTTTACACGCTGCCCGACTTCGTGCGCTTTACGCATCGGCCGCACATTCATGCGGGAATCGAATGCCAGGCGTGTCACGGGCCGGTGCAGACGATGGATCGCGTCGTGCCGGTGCATGAAATCGACATGGGCTTTTGCGTGGACTGTCACACGGAGAAAAAGGCGACGCTCGACTGCGTGGGCTGTCATCACTGAGCGAGGGACGTGAAGATAGAGAAACACGAAGGGACGTCGATATCGAGGCGAGCGTTCATCAAGCTGGCGGCGACTGCGACGGCGGCGTCGGCGATCCCTGGCTGCGAGCCGGCTGCGCGCAAGCTGATCCCGTACGTCGTGCCCGACGAGAACGTCGTGCCCGGCGTGCCAAGTTTTTTTGCGACGACCTGCGCGGAATGCCCGGCGGGATGCGGTGTTGTCGCGCGAATCCGCGAAGGGCGCGTCGTCAAGCTCGAGGGAAATCCGGCCGACCCGATCGGGCAGGGCGCGTTGTGCGCGCGCGGGCAGGCTGCGTTGCAAGGACTCTACAATCCGGATCGGCTCAGGCATCCGCAGGTTCGCGGCAGCGACGGCGCGCTGCGAACAGTGTCGTGGGACGAGGCCGAGAAGATGATCGCCGACCGGCTCGGTGCGGCGTCGAAGGCGGGCAAGGATCGCGTCGCGTATCTCGGAGCGCCGGGTGGGCCGACGTTCAGAAAGATCGCGCAAGCGTTCGTTGGTGCGCATAATTCGTCGCGCGCGATATTTTACGAAGCGATAAATAATGAGCCGGCGCGCGTCGCGGCGAAGATGCTTTTTGGGCGGCGCGATCTGCCGGCGTATCGGATCGATCAAGCCGAAGTACTGATTTCGTTCGGCGCGGATTTTCTCGAGACGTGGCAATCGCCGGTCGAGCTTGCGCGCCAATACTCACAGTTCCGCACACCGCAGAATCGGCGCGGCGCGCTCACGATCGGACGATCGGCGTACGTCGGACCGCGGCTCAGCATGACGGCGTCGAAATGCGACGAATGGATCGCGACGGCTCCTGGAGCGCAAGCCGACGTTGCGTGGAGCGTGCTGAATGTCCTGCTCAAGCAGGGGATGGTCTCGAAGAATTCGGGCTTCGATCTCACGGCGCTGGGCAAGGCGGTCGAGAATTTCGATCCGGCGGCGACGAGTGCGCGCACCGGCGTGGCGGTCGAGGCAATCACGCGGCTGGCGGAGACCTTCGGCAAGGCTCAAGGCGCGCTGGCGATCGCGGGCACCGACGATTCGTCGGCGCATCTGGCGGCGATGATCCTCAATTCGGTCACCGGCAACTTCGGCAAGACGATAATGTTCTTTGAAGGCGCGCCGGCTGAAGATACCAGCACGCCGGATGAAGTGGACGCTGCGATCGACGCGATGCGCGGCGGCGAAATCGATGCGGTGTTTATCGCTGGTGCGAATCCAGTGTTCACGATGCCGCCGTCGGCGCGAATCGCAGAGGCACTGCAGAAAGTTCCGTTCATCGTGTGGGCGGGAGGCGTGCCGGACGAGACGGCGGCGATGGCGAGCCTGTTGCTGCCGGCGCATCATCCGCTCGAATCGTGGCGCGACACGGCTCCGCGCGCGGGAATCCGCGGACTGGGACAGCCGGTGATGCAGCCGGTGTTCGAGAGCAAACCGCTCGGCGACATCCTGATTGCGGCCGCCGCGAAATCGTCGAGCACGAAACTTCCATGGCAAGGCACGGCGGACGCCGTCAAAGCTGAATGGCTCGCGCTGGCTCCCAAAGCGGACGATGGCGCGTCGGAAGATTTCTGGACAACCGTCAGACGCGAAGGTGGATTGTTCGAAGAACAGCATCTGGCGCCGCTCGCGCTCGATACGTCGCCGTTCAAAGCCCCCGTGCCGACAGCGCAGCAGTTAGAACTTTCCGTTTACGCCTATCCGCACATTTTTCTTTACGACGGGCGCGGCTCGGACAAGCCGTGGCTGCAGGAATTGCCCGAGCCGGTCACGCAGCTGGTGTGGGACAGTTGGGCCGAGATGCATCCGGAGACGGCGCGCAAACTCGGCGTCGCCAGGGACGACATCATCGAGATCAAAACGGAGCATGGCGCGATCGAGGCGCCGGTGTTGGTAGAGAGCAGTGTGCGTCCCGGCGTGATCGCGGTGCCGATTGGGCAGGGGCATCGCGCGTACGGCCGCTATGCGAAAGACGTCGGCGCAAATGCGTGGGCGATACTGGCGGCGGGCGCGACGTATGCGTCGGTGACGGCGCGCGCGACCGGTGAGACTCGCGCGCTGGTTACGCCGCTGGGCAAGAGCGACATGATGGGCCGATCGATCGTCGAGGCGATGAGTATCGAACAGCTCGCGCGCGGCGAAGTTCCGGAGAGCCACGCGGAAGAAGTCACCGGGCCGTTCGAAATGTATCCGAAGTGGAAATACGCGGGGCACAAGTGGGGCATGACGATCGACGTCAACGCGTGCACCGGATGCAGCGCGTGCGTGACGGCGTGCTACGCGGAAAATAATATTCCGACAGTCGGTAGAGACGGCGTCGATCGCGGGCGAATCATGTCGTGGATACGCATCGAGCGATATTTTCCGAACGAGGAGGAAGCGCCGGCGGCGCCGCAACTCTACCTCGCGCCGATGCTGTGTCAGCAGTGCGATCACGCGCCCTGCGAGCCGGTGTGTCCGGTGTTCGCGTCGTATCACACGCAGGAGGGGCTGAACGGACAGATCTACAATCGATGCGTCGGCACGCGCTATTGCGAAAATAACTGTCCGTACAAAGTCCGTCGATTCAACTGGTTCGTGCCGGAATGGCCGGCGCCACTGAACCTGCAACTCAATCCCGACGTGACGGTGCGCGGCGCGGGCGTGATGGAGAAATGCACGTTCTGCGTGCAGCGAATCCAGTTCGGGGAGCTCAACGCGAAAACCGAGGATCGTCAACTGCGCGACGGCGAGATCGTGACGGCATGCCAGCAGGCGTGTCCGACGCGGGCAATCACGTTCGGCGACAGCAACGATCCCGCGAGCGCGATGATGCGCCGTCGCGATGACAACAAGTTACGCAGCTATCGCGCGCTGGAAGAACTCAACACGCAGCCGGCAATCACGTATCTGCGCGATCTGTATCGCGAAAAGGGAAAAGCGTAAGTGGCAGCGGCGCCGAAAATAAATACGGAACCCAGTTTCCGCGACATCGATCGCAGTGTACTGCGCGTGATGGAACCGGCGGGCGCGGCATACTGGGCATGGATCGGATTCTGCTTCACGCTCGTAGGGATCGCAGCGGGATTCTGGGCGCATCAGATCTACTCCGGCCTGGGCGTGACCGGGCTTCGCCAGCCGGTGATGTGGGCGATCTACATTACTAACTTCGTCTTCTGGGTCGGTATCGCGCACTCGGGCACTTTGATCTCCGCGGTCCTGTTTCTGTTCCGCACCAAGTGGCGTACCGCCGTTTATCGCGCCGCGGAGACAATGACTATATTCGCAGTAGCTACTGCCGGACTGTACCCACTAATACATCTTGGCCGCGTGTGGTTTTTCTACTGGCTATTGCCATACCCTAATCAGCGATACTTACAACCCGACTTTCGCTCGCCGCTGGTCTGGGACGCTTTCGCAGTTAGTACCTATCTGACTATCAGCGCGCTGTTCTGGACGATGGGCCTGCTGCCCGATATCGCCAACGCGCGCGAAGCCGCAACCGGCTGGCGCAAGAAATTTTACACAGTGCTGGCGATGGGTTGGCAGGGGACGGATCGCCAGTGGCGGCACTACTCGATGGCGTATCTGCTGATGGCGGGCCTCGCGACTCCGCTGGTGCTGTCGGTGCATTCGGTGGTGTCGTGGGACTTCGCGATGGCGATAAACCCCGGCTGGCACAGCACGATCTTCGCACCGTACTTCGTCGCGGGCGCGATTTTCTCCGGCGTCGCGATGGTTATCACACTGCTGATCCCGATGCGCCGGCTGCTCGGCATCGAGGATCTGCTGACGGAGTGGCACTTCGACAATCTCGCCAAGGTCGTGCTGCTCACGTCGCTCGTCGTCTCATACGCGTACCTCACGGAAGCCTTCATGACCTGGTACGCGGGCGATCCGATCGAGCAAATGACCTTTCACATGCGCTACTTCGGGCCGTGGGGATGGATGTACTGGGTAATGGTGTTGTGCAACTGCGTAATCCCGTTGTTGCTATTCTCGCCCCGCATCAGGGTTAACATGCGAGCGCTGTGGGTAATCACAATTTTCGTGAATATAGGTATGTGGTTCGAGCGCTTCGTGATCATAGCAGGATCGCTGACGGCGAACTTCGAGCCGTCGCAGTGGGCCAGCTACCGTCCGTCGATCACGGAAATCATGATCACGATCGGCAGCTTCGCTTGGTTCCTGGGATTGTTTTCGTTGTTCTCCCGATTCCTGCCGATCATCTCGATGACGGAACTCAAGGAAGGAATCGTCTGGCTGCGGAAAGCGCTCAAGATGGATCGAGTCAAAGCCGCATGAGCACGATTGCGATCATAAGTTCGTTTGCCGACGACGCTCAATGCGCGCGGGCGATCGAGGAGCTGCGCGCGGCGAAGATCGACGAGCTGAGTACTTTCTCGCCGATCCCGAGCCACAAAATTGAACATGCAATCGGCCGGAGAAAAAGCCCGGTGCGATGGATCGTTCTCGGCGGCGGAATCTCGGGCATCCTGACCGGCCTCGCGATCACGATTGGAACGACATACGAATGGCGCCTCAACGCCGGCGGCAAGCCGCTACTGTCGTGGCCGCCGTTTATCATTATCTGCTTCGAGTTGATGGTGCTGCTCGGCGGAATCTTCGGCTTCCTCGGCGTGCTGGGGCTTTCGGGAATGCCCGCGACCGAGATCGCACCGGGTTACGACGGGCGCTTCGGCGAGGATCGATTTGGAATCGTGGTTAGGTGCGAGGAGGCGGAAGCGGCGCGGGTCGAGTCGGTGATGAAGGAATCGGGCGCGGAACAAGTGATCCGCGAGGGTGCGTGACGGACGTCGATGAGCACCAACCTACACCTGGCGCATCGCGAGCACGCTGCGAAGCCGATAGCAGTCGAGTCGGTGGCCGGCGCGACCATGCAGGCGGTCGCGGGCGCGATGATCGCGATCGGCGCGATCGCATTCGTACTTGCGTTGATACGAGGCAGCGCCGCAATCGCATGGCAAGCCTATCTCGTCAATCTGCTGTTCTTCCTCGGCGTCGCGCAGGGCGCGGTCGTCGCATCCGCCGCGTTCTACTTGACGCAGGCGAAGTGGGGTGGCTCGACGCCGTATCGGCTCGGTGAAGCTTTCGCGCCATTTCTGTGGGTTGGGTTTTTTCTTTTCTTTGGTTTGTTCTTCGGCCGCAGTTTGATTTTCCCGTGGGTGACGCATCCGATACCGCAGAAGGCCGCCTGGCTGAACGTTCCGTTTCTCTTTGCACGCGATGGAATCGGACTTGGCGTGATGGCTCTGGCGAGTTTTGCCTTCATCCGCGTGTCGCGCAGCGATGAAGCGCGAGCATGGACGATCGCGACCGACGACATCGAACTGCCGCCGCATTCGATTCGCGTGTTCGCGCCTCTGGTCGCGGTCTTGTTCGCAGTCATCTACACGATGATCTCATTCGACCTGGTCATGTCGCTCGCGCCGGTGTGGCGCAGCACACTTTTCGGCTGGTATTTTTTCGCCGGTGCTTTCTGGAGCGCATTGGTTGCGATGGCTCTCACAGCGGTCGTGCTGCGCGGCCGCCTGGGCGAGCACAATCTCTTCACCAATCCCGTCGTGATGCACGACTTCGGCAAGATGGTCTTCGCGTTCTCGGTGTTCTGGGTTTATCTCGTCTTCGCGCAGTACATTGTAATCTGGTATGGCGACCTGCCCGTCGAAACTTTCTTTATCGTTCAGCGGGTCCATCACATGCCGTGGTCGCCGCTGTCGGACGCCTGCGTCATTTTGATCTGGCTGATCCCGTTCACGATGCTGATGAGCGTGCGCTCCAAGAAAACGCCGGCGATTCTCGGCACCGTGGCGGGACTCGGGCTCGTCGGGATGTGGCTCGAGCGCTATGTGCTGGTGGTTCCGTCGCTGTCGCTCGACGCGATTCCGTTTGGGCCGACGCAATTTTTGATCTCGATTGGTTTCCTGGGTGCATTTCTGATTTGCGCGGTGCCGGGACTGAACCGCGTCGCGCAGGCAGCGACCTCGGGCGAGCCCTTTGGAGACGACGCGGAATGATTCGGCGCGCTTCAAATAGGTATTCGACAACTGCGCTAGTAGCTATTGCACTGGCTATTGCCGGATGCTCAGACAAAGAGCGTCCGATGACGACGCTCGCGCCGAAGTCGGACTTGGCGCAGTGGATCCAGAGTCTCTACATCACTGTGACGGTGTGGGATGCGATCATTTTCGCAATCGTCATCACTGCGTTTGTCCTTGCGGTGTTCGTGTTCTCCTCGCGGGTCGGCGAAGCGGCGCCGGCCTCGACTGCATCGTCCGACCTTGGCCTCGAAATCGCCTGGACGCTCGGTCCCACGCTCGTGCTGCTGATGATTTCAGTGCCGACCATCCGCACGATCTTTCGATCGCAGCCGGCGGTTGCGCCAGCGGGTGCGCTCGAGATCAAGGTCGTCGCGCATCAGTGGTGGTGGGAGTTCGACTATCCGGACGGCGCGAAGGCCAGCAACGAAATGCATATTCCGACAAACCGCCCGATTCGGCTGTCGCTTGAATCGCCTGACGTCATTCACAGCTTCTGGGTGCCGCAACTCGGCGGCAAGCGCGACGTGGTGCCTGGCCAGATCAACGAGCTGACGTTCGTCGCGACGGTGCCGGGAATGTATCCGGGGCAGTGCGCCGAGTTTTGCGGCTTGTCGCACGCGAACATGCGCTTTCGAACATTCGTCGAGTCGCCGGAAGATTTCGCGAAGTGGGATAAGGATCAGCTCGCTGGTCCGGCCGCGACTCCGGCGAATGATCAGCTCGCGTCGGACGGCGCGAAAGTTTTCGCCGACAGTCCATGCACGACCTGTCACATGATCCAGGGCATCTCGAAGGGATACATCGGGCCTGACCTGACGCATTTCGGCAGCCGCACGACGCTGGCCGCCGGGGTGTTGCAGAACACACCCGAGAACGTTGCGAAGTGGATCGAGGATCCGCAGGAGATCAAACCGGGCGCGAACATGCCGCCGTTGCTGCTGCCGGGGCCGAAGCTGAACGCATTGGTCGCGTACCTCGAGAGTCTGAAATAGGGAGCGTCGAATGGCAGCGCAACCGAAACCATTGCCAGTGCATCAGCCGAGCTACCTCGAAGGCGGCGGCTTGGTCGGATGGTTGACGACGATCGATCACAAGCGCGTCGCCGTGATGTATCTCGCGAGCGCGCTGTTCTTCATGGCGTTCGGCGGACTCGAGGCGATGGCGATCCGCGTACAGCTATGGCATCCCGACAATCACGCGCTGTCGGCGGCGACCTACAACGCGTTCTTCACGATGCATGGGACGACGATGATCTTTCTCGTCGTCATGCCGCTGCTGCTCGGGTTCCTCGGCAACTTCCTGATTCCCCTGCAGATCGGCGCACGCGACGTCGCGTTCCCTCGGCTCAATGCGCTGAGCTTCTGGTTGGCGCTGGTCGCCGGAATCCTGCTCCATCTCGGCTGGATTCGCGGTGGACTTCCCGATGCGGGATGGTTCGGCTACGCGAATCTGACCGAGCGCTACTTTACTCCCGGCCTCGCGATCGATTGGTGGGTCGTCGGGCTGCTCGTGTCGGGCACGTCGACGGTGCTCACCGGCCTGAACTTCCTGACGACGATCATCGCGATGCGCGCGCCGGGCATGACGTACATGCGCATGCCGATGTTCATGTGGTCGCTGCTGGTGACGTCGATCCTCATTCTGATCGCATTTCCGGCGCTGACGATCGGGCTGATCTTTCTGCTCTTCGATCGTTTCTTCGACACGCACTTTTACATCGCGTCCGCCGGCGCCACGCCGATCCTGTGGCAGCACCTGTTCTGGCTGTTCGGCCATCCCGAGGTCTACATCATGGCGCTGCCGGCATTCGGCATAATCTCGGAAGTCGTGCCGACGTTCTCGCGCAAGCCGCTGTTCGGCTATCCGATGATGGCGTATTCGATCTGCCTGATCGCGTTCCTGTCGTACGGCGTGTGGGGACATCACATGTTCGCGACGGGAATGGGCCCGGTCGCCGACTCGGCGTTCGCGATCACTTCGATGCTGATCGCGATTCCCACCGGCGTCAAAGTTTTCAGCTGGATCGCGACGGTCTGGGGCGGCTCGCTCCGCATGACGACCGCATTCTATTTCGCGCTCGGGATGATACTCGAATTCACGATCGGCGGACTCAGCGGAATCATGCACGCGTCGGCGCCGATCGATCTTCAACAGACCGACTCGTACTTCGTCGTCGCGCACTTTCACTACGTGCTGTTCGGCGGTGCAATGTTCGCGATCCTGTCGGCCTTCTACTACTGGTGGCCGAAGATCAGCGGCCGCATGATGGGCGAGCGGATCGGCAAATGGCACTTCTGGCTGACGGTTGTCGGCTTCAACCTCACTTTTTTTCCGATGCACATTGTCGGGATGTGGGGGATGCCGCGGCGCACCTACACCTACGGCGCCGACATGGGCTGGACGCATCTGAATCAGCTCGAGACTGTCGGTGCATTTATTCTCGGCATCGCTTTCCTGCTTTTCTACATCAACATTTTCAAAAGCCTCATCAGCGGGGAGCACGCGCCTGCCGACCCGTGGGACGGTCGCAGCCTCGAATGGTCGACGCCGTCGCCGCCGCCTGCGTACAACTTCGCGACGATTCCGCAAATCCGCGGCCGCGACGCGTGGTGGATTCTCAAATACGGGCGCGCCGGATCGCGCGGCGTCGCAGCCTACATGTCGGGGCAGGCACCGTCGCAACCGCAGGCGAGTGCGCCGGTCTCCGTCGAGGACATACACATGCCGGCGCCTTCGATTTTCCCGCTGGTGTTGAGCCTCGGTGTCGGCATGATGGGCCTTGGTCTCATCATCGACTGGTATCGCATCGTGATCATCGGCGCGGTCGTCGTCATCATGTCGATCATCGGGATGGGCTTCGAGTATCCGAACTTCGGCGAGGAGTCGCACGATCCAGAACACGCGCCATCGTCGGGCGGAATCGACGTGCGCAAAATCGGGATCTGGTCGTTCATCGGATCCGAGTGCGTATTCTTCGCGAGCTTGATCTCGACGTTCATCGTTTACAAATCGCGCAGCATCAGCGGGCCCGGGCCGGAGATTCTCAACATCCCGCTGACTTCGTTCAGCACCTTCGTCTTGTTGATGAGTTCTTTGCTGATGGTACTCGCGCTCGCGGCCACGCAGCGCGGAGACAAGCGATGGGAGCGAATCTGGCTCGGCGGCACGGTCCTTTTCGGGCTGATTTTTCTATGCGGCCAGGTGTACGAGTTCACCAGCTTCCTGCACGAGGGCATGGGGCTGACGACCAACCTCTTCTCGCAATCGTTCTTCGTGCTCGTTGGATTTCACGGCGCGCACGTCGCGATCGGAGTGCTATGGCTCTCGGTGCTGCTGGTCGCCGCGATGACCGACAACCTCGGCAAGTCGCGCGCGACGTCGGTCGAGCTCGCGGGACTCTACTGGCACTTCGTCGACGTCGTGTGGATCATCATTTTCACTCTCGTCTATCTGATGCAGGCGGTGCCAGGAGCATGAGCGATATTGCAGACACCCACAATGGGCAGGTTCATCATCCGGGCCCTGCTCTCTATCTAATCGTCGCTGTGTTTCTGGTCGTGCTGACTGCGATGGAAATCACGGTCTTCTACGTGCATGCACTCCGACCCGTGCTGGTACCGGTGTTGATCGTGCTTGGCGCCGCCAAGTTCGCGCTGGTCGCGATGTTCTACATGCACCTGAAGTACGACGGCTGGCTGCTGACGGGAGTGTTTGTCTTTCCGCTGATGATTGCGACGGTGCTGATGGTCTCGCTGATCCTGCTGTTCGCGTACTTGTCGAATCACTTGGCGCCGATCGGCTAGCGGCACGTTTTTGATGATGGACGTCTTTGGAGAACATCCGAGCATTCCGATAGGCGTCGCGATCCTGATCGCGATTTACCTCGGCGCATGCCGCGCGGCCGCGCGCAGGCCGACGCGGCGCCAGGCGATGTGGTTCGCGATTGCGATGGGCGCGATCCTGTACGCGCAGAGCGAGCTCGACGAACTCGCCGACGCGCGAATCTTCTCGATGCACATGCTGCAGCACCTCATGCAGACGTTCGTGATCCCGCCACTGCTGCTGCTCGGAACGCCGGAATGGATGCTGCGGCCGTGGGTTCTCAGCAAGCCGATCAAGCCCGTCGCGAGCCTGCTCACGAAACCGGTAATCGCGTTTCTGATTTTTTCGGCGGTGTTCGTCACCGCGCACTTTCCGCCGATCTTCGATCGCATGTGCCGCGACGAGAACTTTCACATCTTTCTGCACCTGCTCTTCATGGCGGCCGGCATCCTGCTGTGGTGGCCGATCCTGAGCCCACTCCCCGAGCTGCCGCGGCTGCCGTACCCGGCGCAAATCCTCTACCTGTTCCTGCTGATGATCCCGATGACCGCGGTCGCCGCGCCGATCACACTCGCGACCCGTGTGATTTATCCGTGGTACACCGAGGGCGCGCACGGATGGGGCCTCAAGCCGATCGAAGACCAGGTGCTCGGCGGGCTCATCATGTGGATAGGGCAGGGCATCTACCTGATGATCGTTTTCACCTTCATCTTCTATAAGTGGCAACAGAGCGAAGAGCGCGACACGCCGGTCGTGCCCGCGTCGGCGGCGCCGGAGTTGCGCGTCGTGCGCGCGCGTTCGTGATGCTTGCCGGGTGCGGACCTGTGCGCTAGTTGAGTAGACACGAGGTTGCTTGCGGCCCGCCCGGGCCGTCGCGTGACGAGCAAGATGGAACACTCGAGGACGCGGATTGTTATCGATGGAGCGGTCGCGGGGCTGATCGGCGCGACCGTCGTCGCGTTCTGGTTCCTGGTCTTCGACATCATTCGCGGCCACGCGCTCGAAACGCCCGCGCTGCTCGCCGCGACGATTCTGCACGGATCGCACAGTCACGAAGTTCAGCACGGGCTGAAACTGCTCGCGCTGGAGTACTCGCTGATCCACTTCGGCGCGTTCATCGCATTCGGCATCGCCGGCGGATTGCTGCTCGAAGCATGCGAGACTGAATCGTCACTGCTGTTCTCTCTCGCGATTTTCTTTGTCGCATTCGAGGTGTTCTTCATCGCAGTCGTGCTGTTCCTCGGGCCGAACGTGATGGTCGAGTTGACGTGGTGGGGCATCATCGTCGGCAATCTGCTCGCGACGGGCGCGATGCTTTCGTATTTTTTCTGGCGGCATCCGCGGCTCGCGTTCGATCTGCTCGGCGGCTGGATTTCGGTCGCGCGCGAAGGCATCACCGCGGGGTTGGTGGGCGGGATCGTCGTCGCCATCTGGTTCATGCTCTATGACTTCGCGTCGGGCAATTCGTTTCACACGCCAGCGATTCTCGGCGCGATGGTCTTTCGCAGCGAAGGCGTGAGCGAAGGAATCAAGGCGACGCTACCGCTCGTGCTCGGCTATTCGATTCTTCACTTCTTCGCGTTCGTGATGTTCGGTCTCGCGCTCGCGATTCTGCTGGCCGCGTCCGAGTGGGAGCCGTTCATGGTCCTCGGCGCGCTGTTACTACTGGCAGTGTTCGAGGTTTTCTTCGTCGGTTTCGTTTCGCTGATCGATCAGTCAGCGCTCGAAGTCCTGGGATGGTGGAAAATCGTCGCGGGAAATATCCTCGCGCTGATCGCGATAGCGACGTACTTCATCCGCGGCCATCGCGGACTCGGCGTCAAGCTGGTCGAGCGCTGGGCGATGCTCGACCACGAGGGCGCCGAGATGGGCGACCTGCCGCCCTCTCCGCACGCGCCGCCCGAGCAGGGGCCCAGCCACACATCACATCTGTAGAGCGTCAGCTAAATTCCGAGGACGTCGCGCATTGTGTAGAGGCCCGGTTTGCGGGTCACGACCCAGGCGGCGGCGCGGAGTGCGCCGCGCGCGAGCGAGTCGCGGCTCTGCGCGCGGTGGATCAGTTCGAGGCGCTCGCCCTGCCCACCGAAAATTACGGTGTGATCGCCGACAGCGTCGCCCGCGCGCATCGCGAGCACCGCGATCTTGCCCTCAGGCCTGACGCCAGTGATTCCTTCGCGGCCATAGACCGCGTTAGGTGCGAGCTCGACGCCGCGCGCCGAGGCGATCGCCTTGGCGAGCGACAGCGCCGTGCCGCTCGGCGCGTCGATCTTGGTGCGATGGTGAATCTCGAGAACTTCGGCGTCAAAGTCGGGAAGGATCGCGGCGACCTCGGCGACGATCTTCGCGAGCACGTTGACGCCGATACTCATGTTCGGCGCGATCACGGTGCGTGTCTTGCTCGCCAGTTCGCGCGCGCGCGTTTCCATCTCGGGCGTAAAGCCGGTCGAGCCAATCACGATCGCCGCTCCGGCTTTCGACGCAACTTCGAGATGTTCCATCGAGGCGGTCGCAGTCGTGAAGTCCAGCGTGACGGTGTCGGGCTTGGCGAGCGAAGCGTAGTCGTCGGTGATTTTCACGCCGAGCGAACCGACGCCGGCGAGCTCGCCCGCGTCGGTGCCGAGCGCCTTGTTGCCACCAGCTTCGATCGCGCCGACGATTTTGTGCGCCGGATCGCGCGACGCCAAGGCGATTAGCAGGCGGCCCATCCGGCCCGCCGCTCCAGCCACGATGATCAGGTTAGCCATCGGAATCACTTTTCGCGCAGCCCGCGTTACGCGGGCGCGATGCGGACGCTATTGCGATATCAGGAAGCCGGAGCAGCGGCGGGCGCCGCTTCGGCAGCGGGCGCGGCGGCCGCTGCTTCGGCGGGCTTGCCGTGCTTAGCCTTGAAATGCTCGTCGCACAGGCTCGAGGTGCCGTGCCTATGCTTGCGGCATTTCTCGAACGTGCAGGTTTTGTAGCGCGGCTTCGGCATCTCACCGGCTTTCCAGAGCCGAAAGTGCTGCCGGCAGTATCCTTTGCCGACCGCCTCGCGCGCGCAATCTTTCGCTTTGCAGTTTTCTTTGTTCGCCATGAATCCCTTCTTGGAGGCCGCTTTCCGACAGGTGCGTCGAAAATCGCGGCAGAGCAATTCATCTACAATAGTGTTTGGCGGAGATGCTTCATAGAGGGCGAATCACCTGCGCGGTGGGCGGCAAGGGGTGACCCCTTGCAACCCAGCGTCCATACCGAAAACCCCCTGAGTACAGGTCTCTCCGAATAGATACTGGGTGCAAAGGCTCAGACCTGCCGCCCGCCGCCCAGGTGATCGAACGCGCGAAGTGAAAGCGCCAGCACCGCGATCGCGATCGTGAATGCGAGCGCGATCTCCATGCTTGCGCGCGCGCTCACGTCGGCGATCGCGTGGCCCATTATCCATGGAGCGAGGATTGCGCCGAGCGCGCCGGCTGCGACCACGATCGACGTCATCCTGCCGACTTCGGCGGGGAAGCGCGCGGCGCCGGTTGCGATCATGTTGGGGAAGATCGGGCCGAAGCCGAAGCCGATCAGGAAGATTGCAGTTGCAGCGAGGATGCCTGCCGTGGGAATTGCGATCAATAGCAACAGGGCGATGGCGGAGAGCGTCGAGGACAGCATCGTGAATTGCGGAATTGCGATGCGATGACCGATTCGTCCGCCGACCGCGCGGCCGCATACCAAGCCGAGCCAATAAAGCGAGACGCCCGACGACGCGAGCATCGGGCCGAGCGCGCCTGCGGTGCGCAGGTAGAGAAATAGCCACGTGCCGATTCCGATTTCGGCGCCGACGTACAGGAACATCACGGCGCTGATCACCCAAATGAGCGGACGCGCGAGCATCGTGATGAAGCCCGCGTCGTCGCCAGGCTCCGGCGCAGCGCGAACTTCGTGCGCCGGGGTCATACCCAGGCGAATCGCGATCGCCGCGCATACGATCGCGCCGCCGCCGAACGTCCACCAATACGGCACGCGGGTCGCGAAACTGGCGCTGACGATCAGCGGGCCGAGCAATGCGCCGACGCCGAACAACACGTGCAGGTAGTTGAGCGCGGATGCGAGCCGCTCGCGATTGAGCTCGACGATGAGAGCGTTGGCGCCGATGTCCACGCCGCCGTTGGCGAGGCCGATCAGAAATCCGGCGCCCAGCATTCCTGCAAGTCCGGGAGCTACACCGAGCCACGCGAGGCCGACCGTGAATAGCACCATCGCGCCAACGAGGATCTTTTGCGCGCTCAGCGATTGGTTGATCTCGCCGGCGATCAGCACCGAGATGAAGTAGCCGGCGGCCGACGCGCTGACGATCAAGCCGGCGCGTTCAATCGGTAAATGCGCGGTGCGAGAAATCTCAGGCAGAAACGGGCCGAGCCAGCCGCTGTTGATGCCCACCACCAGCAGGCACGAATACGCGAGCCGCGTGATCGTCGCCTCGCGGCTAGTGGACTGCGCGTCGTTCAGTGTTGCCGCGGGCGAAGTCATGGAGTTATCGAGCGGAGCACGCGGTAGAGCGGGGCGAGCTCGCGGAAAGCGTCGAGCAACTCGGCGCGATCGACGGTCAAAGCGTCGCGCACCGGCCATCCGAAGCCGACGTCGAGGCCGCCAGATTTTTTTGCGAGCGCGTCGCCGAGACTGTCGAAGAAGCCGGCGCCGGCCGTGTTCGAGCGAGGCAATTCATGGCTATCCCAGTTTTGGTACTGCTGAATCTTCGTACCGCGAAAGGATTTCTCCAGTTCAGCTGACATCGACTTGATTGCTCGCGCGACCTCAACGCGATTGTCGGCGTCGGCTTTCACCACGGCGCGGGCGTGGATGCCGCTCGCCGAGATGGAGAGCGCGAGATACGGGTACCGCTTGTATCCCGCGCGCGACGGCCCGAATGCCGCCCAGGTTTCGGCGGGAGGATTCTGTTTGCGCCGCATGTGTTTGGCGAGGTGCGGGAAGAACTCCATGCTCAATGTTCGCGAAAGTTCGGGCGCCATCTCGCTTCCGAGCTTCGTCAGCCGCGGATTGATCAGCTCGTCGAGCTTTGCCAGCCGCGCGCTGAATCCTTCGATCGCGAACACCTCGAAATCGCGGCGCAGAAACCCCAGCGTCGCCATCTGACTCTGACCTCACTTCGCGGCTCGCTCGCGATCCTGAAGAGCCTTCTCCCAGTTGCGACCGTCGAAATGATCGTATTCGAGCTTGCCCAGGTTCACACCTTCGAGGCATCGCACGTTGACGTCCAGCCGCTCGGGATCGGATCGCGGAATGTAGAACGACGCGACGCCGCAGTTGGGGCAGAACAGATGCCTCGCGGTTTTCGTGTTGAATGCGTACGCGGCGATATTGTCCGACGGCGTGAGCAACCGGAAAGCCGTGCGCTCGACGATCCAGTGGAGGTAGCCCTTCTTCGAGCAAATCGAGCAGTTGCATTCCGACACGCGCTCTAGATTGCCGCGCACTTCGAAACGAACGCGGCCGCAGTGGCATCCGCCGCGCCAGGTTCGTTCGATGGGCTTTTTCTTTTCGGGCGCCTTCTTTTCAGGTTCCTTCTTCTTCATGAACGCCTGTTTAGCGTAGCGCGGGGCGCATTGAAACCGGATATTGTAGCTGTCGTACTAACTAGCGAGCGGAGGCTGAAGATGAGACGAGGGATCACGATTATCGCGGCAGCGGCACTGACGTTCGCCATGACTGGCGCCGCGATGGCGCAGCAGCCTACCAAACCAGCCGTCGAAAACGCGGACTATGCGTATTTCGATTCGCATCCTGAGATTGCGAACCAGCTGGCGAAGGATCCGACGCTGATCGACAACCAGCAATTCGTCGACAGCCATCCGAGCCTTCACACTTATCTACACGACCATCCGAACGTCCGCCACGAATTCAAGACGCATCCGTACAAGTTCATGCATCGCTCGGAAATGTACAACCAGAACCACTAGTACCGTCGCGACCGGTAATTCCCCCCCAGCGCAGGAGGCCTCCCCCGGGCCTCCTGCTTTTCTTTTTCAGGAAAGTGAGCCGCAGATCGTGCGCCTGACCATCGGGCGACGCTCGTGTTAGAGTCATGCGATGGCGGCGACCCCCGAGCCACTTTCCAGTCCGGACTTCGGCGAGACGCTCGCGCGCCACGGAATTCATGCGCTCAGCCGCAACTCGCCCACGACAATCCAGGTGAACGTCGGCAAGTTGTGCAACCAGGCGTGTCATCATTGCCACGTCGATGCCGGTCCGAAGCGCACCGAGCGCATGACGCGTGCGACGGCGGAGCGTGTGATCGAAATGCTCGCGGCGAGTCCGCGCGTAACGACGCTCGATATCACGGGCGGCGCGCCCGAGCTGAACGAGAACTTCGCGATGATCGTGGAGCGGGCGCGCACGCTCGGCCGCAAGGTGATCGTGCGATGCAACCTGACGGTGACGCTCGAACCCGGGATGGAATGGCTGGTCGACTTTTACCGGCGCGCGGGCGTCGATCTCGTCTGTTCGCTGCCTTGTTATACGGCCGATAACACGGATCGCCAGCGCGGCGCCGGCGTCTTCGACAAAAGCATCGTGGCGTTGAAAAATCTCAATGCCGCGGGATTCGGGCGTGGCGCATTGCGGCTGGACCTCGTGTACAACCCGATTGGCGCGACGCTGCCCCCGCCGCAGGCCGAGCTTGAGGCACAGTATCGCGACGAGCTCGCGCGCAATTTTGGAATCGTCTTCGATCGCCTGCTGACAATCACGAACATGCCGATCTCCCGCTTCGCCAACCAGTTGCGCGTCGCCGGCAATCACTCGGCATACATGAGCCTGCTGGTGAATCATTTCAATCCCACGACTGTGGACGCCTTGATGTGCCGCGACCTCGTGAGCGTCGGATGGGACGGTCGGTTCTACGATTGCGACTTCAACCAGATGCTTGAAATTCCGCTCGGCGGCAGTGCGTCGACAATCTGGGACATCGATGACGTCGACGCACTTGCGGGCGCGCGCATCGCGACCGGATCGCATTGCTTCGGATGCACCGCCGGCGCGGGTTCGAGTTGCGGCGGCGCTATCGCGTAGTCAGCCCGCCTTTTGTTTTTGGCCTGATTTCATTTCCGTGGTATGACGAGTGCTCGCTCGCGAGACCACAGAGGAGATTTATGATGGCCGTGAAAATCGAAGGCACCTGCGATCCTAAATTCAATCGCGTCAAGGACGCGTTCGCCGAGAATTTCGAAAAGCGCAATGAGGTCGGTGCGGCAGCGGCAGTGATGCTCGACGGCAAGAACGTCGTGGACCTCTGGGCGGGGCACGCCGACAAAGCGAAGACCAGGCCGTGGACGCGCGACACGCTCGTCAACGTCTACTCGACGACTAAGGGCGTCACCGCGATCTGCGCGCATCGGCTGGTCGACAAGGGCCTGCTCGATATCGACGCGCCGGTCGCGAAGTATTGGCCCGAATTCGCGCAGGCCGGCAAGGACAATATTCCAGTGCGGTTTCTGCTGAGCCATCGCGCGGGACTTCCCGCCGTGCGCAAGTTGCTCGACGACGACGCGCTGTTCAACTGGAGCAAGATGACGTCGGCGCTCGCTGAGCAGGAGCCGTGGTGGGAGCCCGGCACGCGGCACGGCTATCACGCGCTGACGTTCGGCCATCTGGTCGGCGAGGTGATTCGGCGTATCACCGGCAAGACGCCGGGCACGTACCTGCGCGATGAAGTCGCGGGACCGCTCGGTGCGGATTTTCATATCGGGCTCGATGCGAAGCATGACGCGCGGACTGCCGATATGATCCCGGCACCGCCACCCGCGCCCGGCCAGCCGAACATTTTTGCCGACATAATGAAGGATCCGGAATCGATGGTGGCCAAGGCGTTCATGAATCCGCCCGGTGGGATGCGGCCGGGGATGGTGAACACGCGCGAATGGCGCGCGGCCGAGATCCCCGCTGCTAACGGCCACGGCACCGCGCGCTCGCTGTCGCAAATCTACGGCGCACTCGCGCGCGGCGGCGAATTGAACGGCGTGCGCGTGATGTCAAAGGACGAAGTCGCGAAGTGCTCGATCGAGCAATCGAACGGCCCCGACGCGCTGCTGATACTCAACACCCGCTTCTCGCAGGGCTTCATGATGTCGCAGCCGGGCGCGTCGCTCGGCCCGAATGCGAAATCCTTCGGGCATCCCGGTGCGGGCGGTTCACTCGGATACGGCGACCCTGAAGCGAAGATCGGATTCGGCTACACGATGAACATGATGCAGTCGAGCCTGCTGATCGATCCGCGCGCGACCGCGCTGATCGACGCCGTGTACGCTTCGATCTAGTTCAACGCGCGGTCGGATCAGATCCTAACCTCTCCTTGTCCGAGGAGAGGTCGGCGCGAGCCGAAGGTGAGCGACGGGAGAGGTGCAACGCTGGCAGTCGCAGTTGCGCTTAGTTGTGCTGCTGTCGAGCGGCGGAACGAGTGTCTCACAATTGCCATTAGACGAGTTGATATCCGTGCGTAGTCGGGCGTTGCACCTCTCCCGGCGACACCGCTGCGCGGCTTTCGCCGACCTCTCCTCGGACAAGGAGAGGTTAGGAATGGTACAGACCGGCAGGATCGGTAACAAAATAGACCGGCAGGATGGGTAACAGATTGAATGACACGGCAGGAGGAGCGAGGCGATGCCGTGGCGGGAGATCTGTTCGATGGACGAGAAGATACGATTGATGGCGGCGCTGACGGCCGGCGAGGAAAGCGTAAGCGAACTGTGCGAGGACTTCGGTATCAGCCGCAAGACCGCGTACAAGTGGTGGGGACGCTACCTTGAGTTCGGCGTCACAGGACTGAAGGAGCGCTCGCACGCGCCTGAGGTGGTGCCATGGGCGATTAGCGCGGCCCAGGCCGAAGATCGTGGGACTGCGGCGGACGCATCCGAGTTGGGGACCAAGGAAGTTGCGCGCCAGGCTTGAGCATTGCGCGCCCTTGGAGAGCTGGCCGGCGCCGAGCACGATTGGCGAGCTGCTGCGCCGCGAGCGACTCACCGAGCCGCGCAAGCGCAGGCGCCACGCGCGCCCGTCGCCGTTGCCCTTGCGCACAGCATTGGGGCCCAACGAGCTGTGGTGTACCGACTTCAAGGGCCCGTTCCGCACCGGCGACGGCGTGCGCTGCGATCCATTCACCCTGAGCGACGCCTACAGCCGCTACCTGTTGAGCGTCAAGGCCGTCGACAAAGCCGGCCACGACGACTGCCGCCGCGAGCTGGAGCGGGTGTTTCGGGAGTACGGTCTGCCGCGCGCTATTCGCTCGGACAATGGTGCGCCGTTCGCGTCGGCCGGAGTCACGGGACTCAGCCGGCTGGCAGTGTGGTGGTTAAAGTTGGGTATCATGCCGGAGCGAATCGAGCCGGGCAGGCCTGAGCAAAACGGGCGGCATGAGCGGATGCACAAGACGCTCAAGGCCGAATGCGCCAGTCCGCCGCAAGCCAACCGGCAAGCGCAGCAGCAGTGCTTCGACCAGTTCCGCGATGAGTTCAATCAGCAGCGGCCGCATGAGGCGCTGGGCCAGACCACGCCGGCCACGCACTACACGCCGTCTGAGCGCAGCTATCCGGAAAGGCTCGAGGATCCCGACTATCCGGCCGACTACCAGCCGCGCCGCGTGCGCCACACCGGCGACATCAAGTGGCTGGGCGCGTCAGTATTCCTGAGCGAGACTTTAAGCAATGAGGTAGTAGGAGTAGTGGAAACCGATGACGGCGACGCGGAGGTTTACTTCGGACCGATGCTGGTCGGGCTCATCGATGGCGTCAGCATGAAACTGCGCCGTCCCAAGCCCGCGGGCAGTTCAACGGTCCGGCGAGAGGGGCAGCCCCCCTCGCGCTCCTCCCCGTCAAACTCAGCAAAAGTGTTACCCATCATGCCGGTCTAAACTGTTACCGATCATCCCGGTCGCTCAAATTAGAAAGTCAGCTGCAAGGATTTCAATCCGCGCAGGCTCATTGCGGGACGCCACTTCGGATGCGGGTCGGCGAGCGACAGATTGGGCATCCGGCGGAGGATCGTTTCGAAGGCGATGCGGCCTTCGACCTTGGCCAGCACCTCGCCGATGCATCGATGCGGGCCCGCGGCGAACGACAGGTGCACGTTGTCGCGGCGCGCGATGTCGAGCTTGTCGGGATTTGCGAAGCGCGCAGGATCCCGATTCGCCGCGCCGAGAAAGACGACGACGTGCTCGCCGCGCGGAATGGTGCGGCCAGCGAGTTCGATATCTTCGCTCGCCGTGCGGAAGGTCACTTGCACCGGGCTGTCGAAGCGCAGGAACTCGTCGAGGGCCGACTCTATTTGCGACGAGTCTGATCGCAATGACGCCATTGCGTCGGGATTTCTGAACAGCGCGAGCATCCCGTTGCCGATCATGTTCATCGTGGTTTCGTGGCCGGCGAGCAGCGTGAACATCGCGCTGAAGATCAGTTCCTCGTCGGTCTGCAAATCGCCGCGGCCTTCGGCGGCCACCATGATGCTGATCAAGTCTTCGCGCGGATGCTTGCGGCGATCCGCGGCCAGGTCCGAGAAGTAGCGGCGCACGTCGGCGATCGCCTGGCGCACTTCGACGCCGGGGTCGTTCGCGCTGATGACCGGGTCGAGCGGCACGCCAAGCGTGCGCATCCAGTCGCGAAACATCGGCTTGTCGGAGTCGTCGGCGCCCATCACTTCGGCCAGCACGTCGATAGGAAATGGAAACGCGACGTCCTTGATCAAATCCATCGAGTGGTGCGCCTCGACCGCGTCGAGCAGGTAGTCGACGATCTTCTGGATTCGGGGCTGCAACCCGTTGACGACGCCGGGCGAAAAAAAAGTCGTCATCAGTCGGCGCAGGCGCGTGTGATCGGGAGGATTGCGAAAAACGATCGCATGCTGCAGCGCCTCGCGCATCGACTTGAGCCCGTCGTCGGGTGGGAACGAGTCGAGCGCGTTCAGGTCGAACGCGAGAAATCGCTTGTCGCGCAGAACGCTATGACAATCGGCGTAGCGCGTCGAAATCCAAAACCCGATCGGCGTCCGCAGCAGCGGATAGCGCGTGCGCAAAAACTTGTAGAGCGGATAAGGGTTCGCCGAGAACAGCCGCCCGTACATGCGGCTGGCGAAGCGGCTAACCTTGGCGAAGGTTTCAGGTGACGGCATCTTGATGCGCGTTCGAAGCCTGCGCGACCGGAAGTATAAGCATTGCGTCAACGATTGGAAACACAGCTATGCGCGACAACCTCGCCGCAGAGCGGACTTGGTGGCTACTCGATTTGCGTGGTATGTGGAGGTTTCATCGACGAGGAGATGGCGTATGGCAGTGAAGATCGAAGGTACGTGCGAGCCGCGGTTCAAAAGAGTTCGCGAGATTTTTGCGGATAGCTTTGAGAATGGGATCGAGGTCGGGGCCTCGGTGACGGCGGTGGTTGATGGGAAGCCTATCTTTGATTTGTGGGGAGGCCATGCCGACAAGGCTCGGACAAGGCCGTGGACGCGCGATACGATCGTCAATGTATGGTCGACCACCAAGGGCATCACGGCGATCTGTGCGAATCGGCTGGTTGATCAAGGCAAGCTCGATCTTGACGCGCCGGTCGCGAAGTACTGGCCCGAGTTTGCGCAGGCGGGCAAAGAAAAGATTCCGGTAAATTTTCTGCTGACTCATCGCGCGGGACTGCCAGCCGTGCGAAAGCAGTTGCCGATGGACGCTTACTCGGACTGGCCCGTCATGTGCGCGGCGCTCGCGGCGCAGGAGCCGTGGTGGGAGCCGGGCACGAAGCACGGCTATCATGCGATCACGTTCGGCTACCTGGTCGGCGAGGTGATTCGGCGAATCACGGGGAAGACGCCGGGCACTTATCTGCGCGACGAAATCGCGGGGCCGCTCAAGCTCGATGTGCATATTGGTGTGGATGCGAGTTTCGATCCGCGAATCGCGGAGCTGATCGGCGCGCCGCCGCCACCGCCGGGCCAGCCCGATCAGCTCGCGAGGATGAGCGTCGATCCGGAATCGATGACGTTCAAGGCGATTGCGAATCCACGGCCGGTCGTCGATCCGGCGCTCGTCAACAGCCGCGCGTGGCGTGGTGCGGAAGTTCCCGCCGCCAACGGCCATACGAACGGGCGCGCGCTGGCGACGCTCTATGGCGGCCTCGCGACTGGCGGCGAGATAAACGGCTATCGCGTGCTGACGCCGGCGAGCATCAAGCGCGCGTATACCGAGCAGGCGAACGGCCCCGATCTTATTCTCGGTGTCGTGTCGCGATGGGGGATGGGATTTCAGCTCAATCAGCCGGTGGCGCCGATCGGGCCGAATGCGCGGACGTTCGGCCATACGGGCGCGGGCGGATCGATCGGATTTGCCGATCCCGATGCGCGCGTGGGATTTGGCTACACGATGAATCAGATGGGATCGGACCCGTTGATCGACGGGCGCGCGTCGGCGCTGTTCGACGCGATGTACGCGGCGCTGTAAGTAGGACGGAATTTATTCCGTCGACCTAAAGCCAGATAAAGGACGACAAAATAAATTTCGTCCTACTGAAGAAAACGATCTCCTGAAAAAAACGATGCCGCCCGTCTTTCGACGGTGCGGCCGTTTTGTCCCTCTTAGTTTTCCGGAAACTAGATGCCGGCTGATTTATAGAGCGCGCACCGAAGCTTGAAGAAGTGCGCCATCGAGGTGAGGTAGCGGACGCGCCATGCCGCGGGCGTTTTGCCTTTGCTCAGGTCGAGATCGTAACGCGTTCCGATTTTGTCGTAAGCGGACTTGATGCTGTTGAAGAGATCGTCGGTCGAGCCCGCCCTCAGATGCGTCACGCCGCCGATCTTTTTGAGCACATCGGGGCTGTAGGCTGCGAGCGCGACGAGGCTGTCGGCAAACAGTTCGTCCTCGTCCGCCAGGTGATTTGCGAACGCGCCTTCCATGAACGCGGTGTGCTCGGCTTTCTCACCGACCAGCGAGCCATAGATGAAGTGGCCGAGTTCATGTCCAAGCGTCGCGCCGACCGCGCCCGGGTGATGTGCGGTGTTAACGAAGATTACGAACTTGCTTTTTTCACCGACGTCGGCGCGGCAGTAAAATCCGCGCAGCGACAGACCGGCCCCCGTCGTATAACGCTCGGTGCGCAGTTCGAGTTCGCGCGGGCCGAACAACTTGTTCAGGTGACTCCGCAATTGCGGATTGGCGAGATCCGCCAGGCTGCCGTAACTCGGAATGTGCTGCTTGATGTCCTTCTCGATGATCTGCGCCAATTCCCGCGCCATCGGCTTGGATGGCAGCGCGGGGACGTCCGTGTAGTCGGTGGATAGAATCCGCTTCAGGTCCGCCAACTGATTGAGGACTCGAGTCCCCAGTGAGCCGAACGGGACCTTGATTTCGCTGAGCAATTTGGAGACGAGATGGTCAACTTCGCGGGTTGCGAGTGCGTCGGGCTCGCGCGGCGTAATTCGACGTCCTACGGCTGGCGATGAGATGAGGGCTGCACTCATAAGGCGTCCACGATGTCGAAATGCCAGTTTGGCTGGCGCGGCCGGCGGTTAATAATAGGCGACTCGCGATGCTTTTCAAAACCCATCTATGTTGGGCTACTTGAGCAAACCATATGCCATACTACCTGTAGATGGTACACTCGGGCGACCTACCAAAGATTGTATAGGGCAACGCGCTATGGGGCGTTTGTGCAACGTTTCACGGGCGTTTCTGAACCAAAGATGCGACGGCGAACCAGCCGGAAGTGTCCGAACGTCCCGGCTGGCCCCGCCGCTTTTGGTACGCGTGGGGGGTGATACCGACGCGCGCCTCAATGTCGCCGGGGTCCAATCCGGCGTCATCGAAGTCATTTGATTTCCTCTCCCATTCAGGGGCCCCAAGTCTAAAAGCGCGCCCAGGAAACGGCCTGGCGCGCGAACAATCAAATTCAGCCAGTCTCCTGTGATGTCTTGATGCGCGATGTAGCCATGCTCGGTGCTGCCATGGGTTGTATTGTCTAACGTCATCTACATTCTGTCAAGTACTCAACTACATACTGTAGGACGGTTTTCATACCGTTTTGACGCGCTGAGACGAGGCTGAGAAGGTAGGCGCTTGCCGGGGAAAGCAATTATTCGGGGCGCTTGAGCCATCGCTCGACGAAGTCGAGGCGGTCCTTGCCCCAGAACATCTCGTCGCCGACGAAAAAGGTGGGCGCGCCGAAGACGCCGCGTGCGACCGCGGTCTCGGTCAATGCGGTAAGCTCATCGCGCGCGGTTTTTCCATCGGCAATCGTCATCAGTTTCGCGCCGTCGAAGCCGGCGCCGGCGGCGATCGTCGCGAGCACGCCGCGGTCGCTGATATCTTCGTCGCGTTCCCAGTACGCGCGCATGATGGCTTGCGAGATCATGCGCAGAGCATGCTCGCGCGACGCGCCGTCGTCGTCATTTTGAGTCATGTGACCGGCGGCGAGAACTGCGCGCAGGGCGGACGAGGTCTTGATTGGAAAGCGGCTCGGCTTTTTGAACGGCAGACCGGTCAGCTCCGCATAGCGCGCATGATCGCGCCACAGGTAGAGCGCCTTGCGCGGCGTCATCGCCATCACGTCGAAGCTGGTGCCGCGAAACAGCGCGGCGAAATGCGTCGGCATCCAGTTCACGCGCGCGTCGTTGCGGGCGCAAATTTCCGGCAGGATGAACGCGGCGAAGTAGCTATTGGTGCTGGAGAAATCGAAATAGAAATCGACAAATCGCATTGGCCAGCTGAACCGATAGTAGCGCGAGTAGCCGGTCGCTTCGCAACGGTTGCCACTATTATTGCGGCTTGCCATTACTGTCATTTCCGAAATGCCGAAATCCAAATTTGAAACTCTGCCCGGCGCGCCGTATCCGCTTGGCGCCACCGTCGACGGCGCCGGCGTGAACTTCGCGATATTTTCCGAGCACGCCACTGCCGCGACGCTGTGCCTGTTTGGCGGCGTCGGCGGCAACACCGAGGTCGTGCGAATACCGCTGGCCGAACGCACCGAACATATATGGCATGCCTACGTTCCCGGAGTTCGCGCCGGCCAGCGTTACGGCTATCGCATCGCCGGTCCGTACGATCCTCCCGCGGGGCATCGCTTCAACTCCGCCAAGTTGCTGCTCGATCCATACGCGCGAGCGATCGATCGCGTGCCGCGATGGCACGATTCGATGTTCGGCTATAGTACGACTGCGGCGGCCGGCGCCGCTCCGCGCCCGGACTCGCGCAACAGTGCGCCCGAGATGCCTAGGTGCGTCGTCGTCGATTCGGCGTTTGACTGGGAGGGCGATCGCAAGCCCGCAATTCCGTGGAATGATCTCGTCATCTACGAGGCGCACGTGAAGGGGATGACGGCGATGCATCCCGACGTGCCCGGCAAGCTTCGCGGCAAATTCGCCGGGCTCGCGTCGCCTGCCGTGATCAAACATTTGACCTCGCTCGGCGTGAACGCGATCGAGTTGTTGCCGGTACATCAGACGGCGCCCGAACGCCGACTCGATAAACTCGGGCTGACTAACTATTGGGGATACAACACGATTGGCTATTTCGCGCCGGATATCCGCTTCGCCGCCGCGAGCGCGCCGGCCAGTTCAGTTACGGAATTCAAGTCGATGGTGAAGGCGTTTCACCGCGCGGGAATCGAGGTCATCCTCGACGTCGTCTACAATCATACGGGGGAAGGAAACGAGGACGGGCCGACGATTTGTTTTCGCGGAATCGACAACGCGATTTACTACCGGCTGCGCCCCGACGGCAGCGGCCGCTGCGAGGACTACACCGGCACCGGCAACTCACTCGATACGACACACTCGCGCGTGCTCCAGATGGTGATGGACAGCCTGCGTTACTGGGCTGTCGAGATGCACGTCGACGGCTTCCGCTTCGACCTGGCGACCACGATGGCGCGTGGTCCGCGCGGGGAATTCGCGGCCAGCCCGTTTTTCGCGGCGATTGCGCAGGACCCGGTGATCTCGGCGGTCAAGCTGATCGCGGAGCCGTGGGACATCGGCGAGGGTGGCTATCGCGTCGGGAATTTTCCGGTCAACTGGGATGAGTGGAACGGCAAGTACCGAGACGGCGTGCGCGATTACTGGCGCGCCGAGAACTATTCGATGGGCGAGTTTGCGTCGCGCGTCACCGGCAGTTCGGATTTGTATCGCGCCGGCGGCCGCGCGCCGCTCGCGAGCATCAACTTCGTCACGGCGCACGACGGCTTCACGCTCGCCGACCTCGTTTCTTACAACGATAAACACAACGAGGCGAACGGCGAGCAAAATCGCGACGGCGACAACAACAATCGGTCGTGGAATTGCGGCGTCGAAGGGCCGTCTGACGATCCAGCGATTCGCGCGATTCGCGATCAACAGAAGCGTAACTTCCTAGCCACGCTATTGCTCTCGCAGGGCGTGCCGATGATCGCGGCGGGCGACGAGCTCGGGCGCACGCAACGCGGCAACAACAATGCCTACTGCCAGGACAATCCGATCTCGTGGATCGATTGGGAGAACGCCGACGCTACGCTGATCGATTTCACGCGGCGCCTGATTCAGCTCCGCCGCGAGCATCCGATCTTCCGGCGCCGCGGATGGTTCACGGGCGATCCGGCAAAGCGCGCGCGGCTCAAGGATCTCGAATGGTTTCGTCCCGACGGCGCCGAGATGACCTCGGCCGACTGGGGCGTCGGGTACGCGAAAACGCTCGGCGCGTTCCTCAACGGGAACGCGATGACCGAGCGCGATCGCGCCGGCGACCGAATCACCGACGAAAGTTTCTTCCTGATGTTCAATTCGTATCGCGAGCCGATGGAATTCAAGCTGCCGCCGAAAAAATGGGGCCGGCAGTGGGTGACGATACTCGACACGGCGGATGCGACGGCGACGGATCGCGCACAGTCGCATCCATTCGAAGAGCGGGTTCACGTCGCGGGCCACGCGATGGTCGTATTGCGGCGCATGGCGTGATGCGATCCGATCGTTGAATCCACGGGTATAGTGCGGTCTATACTGAACCTGAACGATCGTTCCGGGCGGGAGTACTTCAGATGATCGACTTTCGAACCGAGCCGTCCGCGTATCGGCATTGGCGCTTGAGCTTTGCCGGACCCGTCGCGACGCTGTTGATGGACGTCGACGAAAGCGGCGGCCTCGCGCCGGGCTATGAACTGAAACTCAATTCCTACGACCTCGGCGTCGACATCGAACTCAACGACGCAGTGAATCGTCTCCGCTTCGAGCATCCCGAGGTGAAATGCGTGATCGTCGCGTCGGGCAAGGATCGCGTGTTCTGCGCCGGCGCGAACATCAGGATGCTTGGCCTCTCGAGCCATCCGTTCAAGGTAAATTTTTGTAAGTTCACCAACGAGACCCGGATGGCGATCGAGGACGCGACGCTCAACTCGGGCCAGTACTACATGACGGCGATCGGCGGCGCTTGCGCGGGCGGCGGCTACGAACTCGCACTCGCGACCGACTATATAATGATGGCCGACGACGGCTCGACCAGCGTGTCGCTGCCCGAGGTCGCGCTGCTCGGCGTGCTGCCGGGCACGGGCGGATTGACGCGGCTGGTCGATAAGCGCCACGTGCGGCGTGACCGCGCGGATTTTTTCTGCGCGACCGAGGAGGGGATGCGGGGCAAGCGCGCCGAGGAATGGCAGTTGGTCGATGAAGTGGTTCCTCGCTCGCGGCTGATGGAATCGGCATCGCAAAGAGCGATCGAGTTCGCCGCGCGTTCGGGCACGGCGACGAATGCGCGGGGGATATCGCTCGGCCGGCTCGCGCGCGACTTGGAAGATAAGCGGGTCAAGTATCCGCACCTGACGATCGAAATCGATCATGACAATTCAACCGCGACGTTCGTAGTCGAGGCTCCAGCAGAGCCCGCGCCGCGCAATGTCGAGGTTGCGCGATCGATTGGCGCGGACTTCTGGCCGTTGGCGATTGCGCGCGAGCTCGAAGACGCGATTCTTCATCTGCGCTTCAACGAGGAGACCGTCCGGACGTGGATCTTTCGGACGCGAGGCGACTCCGCGATGGTGAAATCGCACGACGCGTTTCTCAATTCCAATGCAGATGACTGGCTACTTCGCGAGATTCGCCTCTGTCTCAAGCGCACGCTCAAGCGGGTCGACGTGAGCTCGCGCTCGATCTTCGCGCTGATCGAGCCGGGCTCATGTTTCTGCGGAACTTTGCTCGAACTCGCGCTGGCGGCGGATCGCACCTACATGCTGCGCGGATTGCGCGACGGCGATGAATCTTTACCGGCCAGTGTCAGCCTGACTGAAATGAATTTCGGCGCCATGCCGATGTGCAACGGCTTGACGCGGCTGGAAAGCAGATTCCAGGGCGAACCGGAGCGCGTCGAGAATCTGCGCAGCCGGATTGGCGAGCAGCTCGATGCGTCGACGGCGGACGAACTTGGCCTCGTGACATTCACCCCCGATGATATCGACTGGGACGACGAGGTTCGCCTCGCTATCGAAGAACGCGCGGCGTTTTCGTCGGACGCGCTGACCGGGATGGAAGCGTCGTTGCGATTCGCGGGGCCGGAGACGCTCGAGTCGAAAATATTTGCGCGTCTCTCGGCGTGGCAGAACTGGATTTTCCAGCGGCCAAACGCGACCGGCGAAAAAGGTGCGCTCAAACTCTACGGCACCGGTGCGCGGCCGGAATTCGATCCGAGGAGAGTCTGATGCCGATCAACTATTCCGAGCGGATTCCCAACAACGTGGACCTTGCTGGCGACCGTCGCTTGCAGCGCGCGCTCGAGGCCTGGCAGCCCGGCTTTCTGCAATGGTGGACAGAGATGGGCCCCGAGAAGTTCCAGGGCTGCGACGTGTATCTGCGCACGGCGACGTCGACTGACGCGCAGGGCTGGGCGCAATTCGGATACGTCAAGATGCCGGACTATCGATGGGGGAGTTTTCTCGCCGACCTCGATCCGAATCGCAAGATTTCGTTCGGTGAGCACAAGGGCGAACCGGTCTGGCGCGAAGTGCCAGGCGAGCATCGCGGAGTTCTGCGCCGGCTGATCGTCACGCAGGGCGACACCGAGCCGGCATCGGTCGAGCAGCAGCGCCATCTCGGCAGGACCTGCCCGTCGCTCTATGACCTGCGCAACTTGTTCCAGGTCAACGTCGAGGAAGGGCGCCATCTGTGGGCGATGGTCTACCTGCTGCATGCATACTTTGGACGCGACGGCCGCGAGGAGGCCGATGCTCTGCTGCAGCGGCGGTCGGGCAACGTCGACAACCCGCGCATCCTCGGCGCGTTCAACGAGAAGACGCCCGACTGGCTGTCGTACTTCATGTTCGCGCATTTCACGGACCGCGACGGCAAATATCAGCTCGCGAGCCTGGCCGAATCGGGATTCGATCCACTGGCGCGCACCTGCCGCTTCATGCTGACCGAGGAGGCGCACCATCTTTTCGTCGGCGAATCAGGAGTGAGCCGAGTAGTCAGTCGCGCATGCCAACTGATGAAAGAACATAACACCGACAGAGTAGGGGAGTATGGTGGAATCGATCTCGCGATTATCCAGAAGTATATAAACTTCCATTACTCAGTTTCGCTCGACCTGTTTGGCTCCGAGCTGTCGACCAATGCGGCGAATTATTACAGCGCGGGTCTCAAAGGCCGGTTCAAGGAAACCGACCGCGACGACGACCATCAGCTGAGGGAAAGCGGCTACAGAGTATTCAAGCCGGACAACGGAGCCGTCATCGAAACCGAACAGCCGGCGCTGATTGCGCTGAATGAGACACTTCGCGACTCGTACATTGCAGATTGCGAGAGGGCGCTCGCGCGATGGAACAAGGTCATTCGCGAAAGTGGGATTAGTTTTGAACTGAAGCTGCCCCATCGGGGGTTTCGGCGATCGATTGGGGAATTCGCGGGTGTCAACGTTACGCCCGCGGGACAGATAATCGCAGACGCGGAATGGGAGCAGCGCAAAGCAGAATGGATCCCGTCGCAGGCCGAGCGCGAATTCGTCGCGTCGCTGATGAAACCCGTCACAGCGCCCGGTCAATTCGCAGGATGGATCGCGCCGCCTGTGCGCGGAATCAATCACCAGCCGCTGGACTTCGACTACGTTACAGCGCTGCCGGGAAATTAATCGACCCGCTTGACTCTGGACTATGGTCAAGGGTGTAGCGTGAGGCTCAGATGACGATTGGCCGAGTAGCTAGTGCGGCGGGAGTGAGTATTGACACTCTGCGGTTCTACGAGCGGCAGGGTTTGATCGCGGCTCCGCGACGGAATTTTTCAGGCTACAGGAACTACTCGGGCGACGTGCTCGACCGATTGCGGTTCATCGGCGATGCGAAGCAGCTTGGATTTACTCTCAAGGAAGTCAAGGAACTGCTTTCACTCGGTGTGAAGTCTACTGCGGAATGCGGGCCGGTCACGCTAAAGGCGGAAGCTAAGCTGGCCGAAATGAACGAGGAGATTTGGCGTCTGCAGCGGCTGCGGTTGACGCTGCGCAGGATGATTGAGGAGTGCGGCGGAGTGTGCGCGCCGCCTTCTGTATCGCGTGGCGCGACAGCGCATCGCGGAAAGCGGGCCGCCGGAAAAAGGAGTTAGCAATGGAAGTCGTGATTTACACCAACACCGGATGCTCAGCCTGTCATCAGGCGAAAGAGTTTCTCATCCAGCACAACGTCAGTTTCGTCGAAAAAAGCATCGCCAAGGATCCTTCACTCATCAACGAGCTGGCCGGCATGGGCTTTCGCGCCGTCCCGGTAATTCGCGTCGGCGACGAGACGATGCTTGGATTTAGCGCCGTGAAGCTGCGGCGGATGCTCGGGCTGTAAAGTTCTGAGGAAGCAGCGACGATGATGGACGATTCGTACAAGGTCAGTTTCGAAAATGACTATGTGCGAATCGTAGATGTTGCTATTCCCGCTCGACATGAGCCGGCTGAATATACTCCCGCCGCGCTGCCGCTAATCCGGATCGATATCGACTCGCGAACGACACGCTACGTCGACAGTTCGTCGCGGCACGAGCTCGCTCGACCGAGTGAAAAGGCGACGCGTGAGATTCGAGTCGAGCTCAAAGCTGCGCCGCCGGCGAGAGCTCTCACCCTCGACGCGGTTCGGATCGATCCGGCGCGTTACAAGGTCGATTTTGAGAACGAAATTGTGCGGGTGGTGCGACTGGGCTTCGGCCCGCGCGAGAAGGGCGTGATGGTTGAGCATCCGCCGAGGGTGTTGGCGACATTGAGCAACGTGTCGGTGAAGCTCGTCTTTCAGGACGGGAAGACGGATGAGCGCGGTGCTCCCGCGGGGGTCGCCGCGTGGCTCGAAGGCGAGACGCTGCTTACGGAGAACGCGTCGGATCAAGCGCTGGAAGTCGTTCTGGTAGAGCCGAAGAGCGCACGCGGGTTCTGATCTGTCTCAGTCCTTGCGATGACCTTTTGCGCGGCAGGTTGATCGGTCGCGAACCAGTAACACGCGATGTATCCCGTCAGTAAACTGACGAAGCTTGATTCCTCGAGCGCGCGCGCGATCCACGGGAAGCTCAGCTGGAATGCGGTTGGCGGCGGCACCAGGAAGCGGTTGAAGACGCGGCCAGAAATCGCGACGAGCATATATGACAGCGCCGCCATCCAGATCGCCCGCGAGCTCAAGCGCCGTTGCTCAGCCGCCGCGAACATCTGCACGAACGGAATTGCCAGCAGCACCAGGTAGTGATGCCATCCGACGGGGGTCAGCATGAGCGAGGCTGCGATCCACAGTGAATATATCCGCCAGTCGGGATCGGTGCGGTTCGCATCCGCCAGCGTCGCGCGAATAGTCACTCCAAATACTAGTAGGTCGGCGACTGTGATCGCGACGCGCCTGATCCAATCGGTCGACGAGCCTAACGCAGTGCCGGTCAACGCCCAGAACGTCCGCGAGACGAATGGCCCGAGCGAAAGATTGTCCACCCGGTTCACCAGATAATTGTCGGTGAGCCACGACGCCGCGTGAATGAAGCTGATAGTTTGCGGCAATCCCAGGGCCGCGATCGTTACTAGCGATCCCGCGGCGATTCCACCTATCGCGAATGCAAGCGCCCGCCATTTTTGGCGGAAGAGGAAGTAGCCGACCAGCAGAAGCGGGTACGCGCGCAACAGTCCTGCCATTGCGATAAGTAAGCCGGCAGCGCCGTCGCGTTCGCGTTCCATCGCGCGCATCGCGGCAACCAACAGCGCCAGGACAATGAGCTGCGATTGTCCCCAATAGAAATTCAAACTGACCGGGGCCGACATCAGGAGAAGTCCCGCCAGCAGCCACGCGGTGCGACCAGACAAATCGCGCCGATACGCGAGCAACAGGTACATCGCCAGCGCAAGCGCGAAAAAGTTGATCTCGATCCAAATCCAGAATGCGGTGCGCGGCTGCAACCGCGTGAGAGGTTCGAAGCACAGTAGAAACGGCGGAGTTTCGGAAGCGTGGAGCAAACCACCGGTTTCGAGGTCGAGCTGCGCGCCGATCGGCGTGAGGAGCGTCGCGTATGGATCGATTCCGTGGCGGAGCGCCCACGCCGATTCGTAGTAGTTCGAGAAGTCGCGACGATGCCACTGCGCCGTCATCTTCGACGCGGTGCCCGCCAGCATCAGGAGGGCGCAGATCCATACTGCGGCGAGGATCGCAGGCTGGCGCATCGTGGCTGCGATTCGTTCGCCGTTCATCCCCCAAGTATGGGCAAGGCGCAAGTTGCGAGCCTAGAAAGTTTCGTCACCGCACTGTTATCTGAAGAACTCAAAATCGTGCATAGTTGAACGGCCTGCAACCCGCGGCAAAACGCTCGATGAGAACTCAGTTGCTTTCGACCGATTCGCAAATCCTTCGCGCGCCACCGCGGGCAGGCTGGTCGGCAGGCACCTGGACCGTCGTACTTGCGTTCGTCGTTCTATTCGCCGGCGGTTGCGCCACACCGGTCGGCGTCACCCGACTCAGCGAGCAGGAAGCCCATCGCGAGCTCAACGCGAACGTCCTCTCGACCGGCAAGCCGAGCGACTACTCGACGCAGCTGCTCGAGCGAACCGCACTGAGCGACCGCTTCAAGAGCGATCCGCAAACTGTACTCGCCGAGTTGAATTCGGGACTTGGCAAACCTGACGAACGCGATCGCCTGTTCGCGCTGTCCGAGCTTTCGTTTGCGTATGCCGAACAATCGGGCAATCAATCCTACTACCTCGCATCCGCCGCCTATGCGTACGCTTTTCTGTTTCCGGTGAATCCGGCCGACGCGCCCGGGCTGTATGACCCGCGATTGACGTTGACGGTTGACCTTTACAATCGAGGCATCGCGCTCGGACTTGCGACCGAAGACGGAAAAGAAGTTGACCTTAGCGCGCGCCAACTGAGCTTGCCCTTCGGGTCGCTCAATTTGAGTGTCGAGCCTGATGGATTCCACTACGGCGGATATCAGTTGACGAAGTTCGTATCGCTCGCGGACCTCGGCGTTCGCGGGCTGCGCAATACCTACCGCCGAGCCGGTATCGGCGCCGCGCTGTCGGCGAAAGTCGAAGTGATGCCGGGTAGCCCCGCGAGTCCATGGATACCGCCTAGCGCGAAGGTCCCGATTACCGCGTTCGTGCGATTTGATAATCCGCGCCTTGCGATGAGCACTGGAAATCTGCACGGCACCGTCGAGCTTTACGACGAGGACCGCGCGAGCAGTGTGCAAGTGGGCATGCAGTCCGTGCCGCTCGAGTCTGATCCCAGCGCCGCGCTTGCCTATCGGCTGGAAGGTGCGCCGCTTTGGGATTTCGAGATTGCTGGCTTTCGTCAGGGAGACTTTTCTCTCTTGGGTGGTCGCAGCGCTGGCGGCGACGTCAACGGGCTCTTCATGTTGCATCCGTATCACCCCAACATGATTCCGGTGGTGTTCGTTCACGGCACTGCGTCGAGCCCGGCGCGATGGGCTGAGATGACGAACGAGTTGCTCGGCGATCCGAAGATCTCCTCGCGCTACCAGCTTTGGTACTTCATCTATAACAGCGGCAATCCGATCGTGTTGTCGGCGATGCGTTTACGCGAATCTCTTCAGGCTGTGCGCAAGGCCGTCGATCCCGAGGGCAAGGATCCCGCGCTCAACAATATGGTCATCATCGGCCACAGCCAGGGCGGGCTGTTGACGAAAATGATGGTGGTCGACAGCGGCAATCGCTTCTGGAGCAACGTCACGAGGGTCCCCTTTGATCAGGCGCAGCTCGATCCCGAGACCCGCGATCTCGCCACCCGCGCGATGTTCTTCAAGCCGCAGCCGTACGTGACCGAAGTGATCTTCATCGCGACACCGCATCGCGGCAGCTACATGGCGAGCAATCCTATCGTTAAGTTTGGCAACAAATTCATCAACCTGCCTGGCAGTCTTGCCAAGACTGCGGTCGCCCTCGGCAACCTCCAGGAAGCGAGCGTGGTGGGGACCCGGTTCACGATGCCGACGGCGCTCGACAACATGGACTCGTCGAACAAATTCATCAAGACGCTGTCCTCATCACCGATTGCGCCGGGCGTGCATGCGCATTCGATCATTCCGGTGATCGGCGGCGCGGCGAATGATAACGGCAATGACGGTGTCGTCGAGTACAAGAGCGCGCATATCGACGGCGTCGAATCCGAGCTGGTGGTGAATTCGGGGCACTCGACGCAGGCGACGCCGCAGACGATCGAGGAAGTACGCCGCATCCTCTACGAGCACGCGGGAATCCACTGATGCTCCGGCGCGCCGTCCGCATCCTCGCGACGCTCGCGATGCTTCCGATCGTCTTACTCGCAGTCAGCTGGGCCGTGATGGCGATTTGGTTCGACGGCCCGCACTCGCGCGTGATCGCAGGCGCGATTGCCGCAATTTTGGCCGTGGTCTGCGCAGGATTGGTCGTGCTCACGCGTCCATTGTTGCGAGGACTAGTAGTCGCGCTCTTCCCGGTGATCGTCGTCGGACTCTGGTGGACGGCGATTCCGGCGAGCAACATGCGCGACTGGACTCCCGATGTAGCCCGAACGGCGCGCGCGACCTTTAATGGCAACAAGGTCACGATCGAGAACGTGCGAAATTTCAACTACCGATCCGAAACCGAGTACGACCCTCGTTGGGAGACGCGGACCTACGATCTCGATCGGATTCGCGGCGTGGACTTGTTCCTGTCGTTTTGGGGGCCGACCGAAATCGCGCACACGATCGTCAGTTGGGATTTCAGCGACGGCCAACACCTCGCCATCTCGATCGAGACGCGCAAACAGAAAGGCGAATCATACTCCGCGATTCGCGGCTTTTTCCGCCAGTACGAGCTCTACTATGTAGTCGCCGATGAGCGCGATCTGGTCGGACTCAGAACCAACTATCGCGGCGAGCAGGTCTACCTGTATCGCATTCGCGTCCCACCCGCTGAGGCGCGCGCGCTGCTGGTTGACTATCTCGACGAAGTGAATCACCTCGATACGCATCCTGAATGGTACAACGCGTTGACGCAAAACTGCACGACGACTATCCGCGGCCACGCGCAAAACATCGGCGTCGGCGGCTCGATGGACTGGCGGCTACTAGCCAACGGCCACTTGGACGAACTGCTTTACGAACGCAACCAAATCGACACCAGCCTGCCGCTTCCTGATCTCCGTTCCCGCAGCAACATCACAGAAAAAGCAAAAGCCGCCGCCGATTCCCCGGACTTTTCAGCCCGCATCCGCAAAGGACTGCCAGGAATCAGCGGTCCGTAAACATCGCAGCGCAGTAATGGGAAATTGTGGTGCCGAGGGCGGGACTTGAACCCGCACGTGGTTGCCCACGGAGGATTTTGAGTCCTCTGCGTCTGCCATTCCGCCACCTCGGCACTTCGAAGAAGCCGCAGACTCAGACCGGCCATCTTAGGCAAAGGATGCGCGGGCAGCAATGGCGACACACTGCGCTCTCGGCGCACCTTTCCGCGGATGCGCGACTCGACGAATTGAATAGCCAGTTGTCGACGAGCGTCGGCGTGCTACGACTGAGAAAAGTTAGTATAGAACTGAATAGTAAGTCGGATTCTCACTAATATCTCGCCTTCGTTTGCTTAGTATAATGTGACCACTGCACTATGTATTCATGGATGCAGTTGTCGCTCGCATTCCCGTCCGCACCGCGGCGCCGCAATCCGTTGTCACGCTCGCCGGCCTGAGGCGCGCCCTCGGCGATTGCCTGCTCGCAGTGTCCTTCATGCTCGCGATGCTGCCGGCTGGGCGCGAACTCAGCTTTACCCTGGCCGGCGCCGCCAACGTCATATGGATCGCTGGTGCCGCGATCATGGCCGTGACGTCCTTCGCGCGATTTGCTCCGCGCAGCGCGACCGTGACTCTGCGCACGATCGTCGCGTCCGGCGCGATGCTGATCCTTCCGTGTTTCATGCGTCCGATTGATTTGTCCACCGGCGCGCTGGCGACCGCCGGCCTCGCCCTCGAGTTGTTCGGCGTCGTACTGACCCAGGTCGCCCGCGTCTACATGGGCCGCAGCTTCGGCATCCTGCCCGCGAACCGCGGCATCGTGTCGACGGGGCCATTTCGATGGGTCCGGCATCCGATATATTTCGGATGGCTCGTGCTCTCGATCGGCTATGCGATGTCCTACGCGAGCCCGCGCAACATTATGTTGATTGCCGTGACCCTTCCCTTCATGGTCTGGCGAATCGATCAGGAAGAGTCGCACCTCAGCGCCGATCCCGAGTACCGCAGCTACATGACCCGCGTCCCGTACCGCCTGTGGCCCGGCGTAATCTGAGACTCGCCGAAGATTCAGTCTTTTTCGCGGACACTGCCGCGCGTGCCCATCAAATAAATTCCACCCGCCAGCGGCGTCGATAGAAGCATCGCGAACGCGAGACCGCCGATCACCGCAATCGCCAGCGGCTGCTGAACCTTCGCGCCCGCTCCGTAGCCGAGCGCAAGCGGGAACAGGCCCGCCGCCGTGGCGAGCGTGGTCATCAAGATCGGACGCAGCCGCACGGTCGCCGCGTCGAGCACTGCCGCCCGCGGCTGAGTACCGCCGCCCACTTCGCGCTCGGCATGGTCGAGCAACAGGATGCCGTTCTTCGCCGTGATTCCCGCGACCATGATGATCCCCATGAACGACGAAATGTTGAGCGTCATGCCGGTCACGTCGAGCGCGATAAAGCTGCCCGCCAGGCACGACATCGCCGCGACCAGGCATGCGACCGCGGGAGCAAGCCTCGCGAACTCCCAGACCAAAATCAGGAACATCATGATCGTGCCCGCCACCAGCACCAGCGCGAGCTCGTGAAACGCCTGCTGCTGCTGCGCGTACAGTCCGCCGTATTCGAGCGACACTCCCGCCGGCAGCGGCATCCGCACCAGACTCTTCTTGACCGCTTCGATTCCGGTGCCGAGGTCCATACCCTCGAGCCGCGCGGTGACATGCACGACGGGCCGCTGCCGCTCGCGATCGACTTCGTTGGTCGCGCCGACAAAGTTACTCTTCGTTATCGAAGACAGCGGCACGCGCGCACCTGTGCTCGACTTGAGAATGACCTCGGACAGCGTGCCGAGGTCTTCGTGGAACGCGTCAGGATACCGCACGCGCACGCTTACCAGCCGGTCGCCCGACAGCACGCTGGTCGCGACGGTCCCCTGGATCGCCGAATCGAGCGCCGCGTGAATATCGTCCGCGCTCAATCCGTAGTGCGCCGCCGCCGTGTTGTCTACGACGACCGCCTGCTCCGGGATGCTCTCGACGATTCCGTCGAACACGTCGACCAGCCCGTGGATCGAGCGCATCCGCTGCGCCACTTGCCGCGCAGTCGCCTCGATCGTTTTCTGATCGGGGCCGAAGACCTTGACCTCGATCGGCTCCGGCACGCCCGACAGGTCGCCGATCAAATCCTGCAACACCTGCGAGAACTCGATCGACACGCCCGGCACCGAGTTGAGGATGCGTTCGCGAATCGAATCGATGACGTCGTCGATTTCGCGCTTGCGATCCGCCTTCAGCCGCACTGACATGTCGCCGCGATTCGATTCGGTCAGAAAAAATCCAAGCTGCGTGCCGGTCCGGCGGCTGAAGGCGGCGACCTCCGGCGTCGATTTCAGAATCGCCTGGATCGAATCGAGCAAGGCAGTCGTGTCAGCCATCGTGCTCTGCGGCGGCGTGATGTAGTCGAGGATGAACGCGCCTTCGTCGAGCGGAGGCAGGTAGTCCGTGCCGATATTGTTGTAGACGAAATACGCGACGACCAAAGAAGCGATCGCGGCGGGAATCGCCAACACGGGAAAGCGCATGACGGGCCGGAACGCCGTCAAAAATACCGTCTGAACGCCATGATAGATGCGTCCCGCCTCGCGCGCGCGCCCGCGAAATCGCGCAATCGCCAGTTCCATTGCGGGCGTAAAGTAGATGGCGAGGATCAGTGAAATCGCGAGTCCACCGCCAAGCGTCGCAGCCAGCGATCGGAAGAAAACGCCGGTCACGCCCGAAGTAAACACCAGCGGTCCGAACACGACGATCACCGTTAGCGTCGAAGCGATGAGCGGACGCCGCAGACTCTTGAGTGCTCCGGCCACCGCATCGGCAGTGGATCGCCCGCCAGCCAACTCGCGATGAATCGCTTCGATCATCACGATCGCGTCGTCGATGAAGAGCCCGATTCCCGCGGCCAGACCGCCCAGCGTCATCATGTTGAACGTCAACCCAACTGCCTTCATCACGATGAACGTGATTGCGACGGTGCACGGCACCACGATCGCCGCGACCAGCGCGCTCAGCGGGCTCATCGTAAACGCCAGCACCACCAGCACTGCTAGCGCGAGGCCGAGCACGATCGCGTCGCGCACGCTCTTCAGCGATTCGCTGACGAGGGCCGACTGATCATACGAAATCGAAAATTGCACGTCGGGATAGCGATGGCGAAATTCGTCGAGTATCTGCCGCGCCTCGGCCGCGACGTCCTCCGTGCTGCCGCTCGGCCGCCGCGAAATTCCCACCAGCACCGCGGCGCCGTTCTCGGACGCCGCCCTGACGTAGTCTTCCTCGATTCCAAGCTCGACTGATCCGATGTCGCTCACGCGAATCGGTTGACCGCCCGCTGCAGTAAGCGGCACCGCGGCAAGCTGATCGACTTGATGCAGATCGGTCGTCACGACCGTCAGCAGCATCCGATGCGATTCGTTCATCCGGCCCGCCGACGCGATCACATTGTTCTTCGCCAGCCCCGTGATGACATCGCTCGGCGACAGGTCATGCTGAAGCATCCGCGCCGGATCGAGCCGCACCACGAACTCGCGATACTTGCCGCCTATCACGCCCACCCGGTACGTCCCGTCGATTCGATGCAGGCTCGGAACCAGGTCGTAATTCACGATGTCAGTGAGCTCGGGCAGGCTGCGAACCTTCGAGCTCAGGCTCATATCCACGATCGGAAACGTGCCGGTCGTGAGCAGCAACGAATCGACGGTAGTGTCGTTGGGCAACCGCGCGCGCGCGTGCGCGACCTCGGCGTTGAGCATCTGAAAACTGATTTGCGGGTCGGCGTCTTCGCCGAACGTCACGTCGATCTCGGCGCTGCCACGCGTCGTCGTCGATCGAACCAGCGTCACGCCCGGCACACTGTAAACGCTTTCCTCGAGCGGCCGCGTGACCGACGCGAGCATCTGGTCCGCCGGCAGGTCGCCGCTGTCGGCGAGAATCGTCGCGCGCCGAAAAATGATCTCGGGAAACACCGCGCTCGGAATCGTCCGCGCCAGGATCACTCCCAGCACGCTCGCAGCCAGCACCGACAGCACCGCGAGCGTCGAGCTGCTGCGCATCACTGCGAGCTCCCGCGGGTCATTGAATTGTCCTGAGCGACGCGCACGCTCAAGCCGTCCGACAACGCATAGCCGCCGCTCGTAACGATCAGGTCGCCGGCCTTGACGCCGTCAGTCACCTGGACGCGCTCGCGGTCGCGCAACCCGACTTTGATGTCCGTGCGATGCGCATGCCCGTCGGCGCCGATCACGAACACGTGGTACTTGTCGACGCCCTGATCCTGGAACAGCGCGGCGACTGGAATGACGATCGCGTCGGACGCACTCGACGTGACGATTCGCACCTCCACCGGTGCGCCAGCTTCTGTGATTCGGTCCGGCCCCGTGAAATCAGTTCGCACCGACGACGTCTCGCTGGTTGTGTCGAAGTTCGGCATCAGCGCCGCGACGCGCGCCGGAAACACGGTGCCGGGGCGAAAGGGCGACGTCACCGTTGCCGCCATCCCGGGCCGCACCATCGAGAGCTCGCTCAACGGCAGCGACGTATCTATGTAGAGACTTTTCGGATCGATCAAGTCGACCAGCGTGTCGAGATCCGCCACCATCTGTCCGTTGGTCACGGGCGGCTGCGAGACGATTCCCGAATCCGGCGCGACCACCGGAATCCCCGCACTATGATTGTGGCGCGCGACCGACGCACTCAGCCCCGCCGCGTCCTGCGGATCGATCTTGCGCGCCACCTCGAGGCCCGCTTCCGCCGCTTCGATCTCGCGATTGACGACGCGCGCGACGACCTGTCCCTTGCGCACCGAATCGCCGGTCTGCAGCTTGATTCCCGTCACCCGCCCGGCCGTCGGCGCGCGCACGATCACGTGATGCGTCGCGACGGTTTTCCCGAGCAGCCGCAGCTCACTTGTCATCGGATGGACTTCGGCCTTCGCCGCACTCACGAGCAGCACCGGATTGGCCGGCGTCGAATCTTCGTCGTCGCTTTTTTTCGCGCCGCCGCATCCCGCCAGCACGATCGCCGCCATTGCCGCCGCGAAAATCCCGATAGCGCGAAAATTCGAACGCGTGCGCTTCCTCATTGGATACGGCCGTAAAGCAAATTGGCCTCCGCCACCGCTTCGCGCGCGTTGAATTCCTGGTCGTGCCGCTGGAGTCGCAACTGCTCGGCCTGCTGATACGCGTCGAGCACTTCGAGCATCGTCGCCGATCCGCCGCCGAGGAACCGCGTCCATGTCAGCGCAAAATTGTCGTCGGCAGTCGGCTGCGCACGCGACAGGATGTCGAGCTGTCGATTCGCCTCGTCGTAACGCAGCGACGCGTCCGCCACCCGCCGGCGGAGTAGGTACTCGGCCTGTCGCGCCTGCGCGGTCGCCGAATGCTCTTTCGCCTTGGCCTGATCGATGTGC
>Ga0210383_10000072_pt1 | contig 110326 bp, 103 predicted proteins | sample IncBWC14OmetaG_FD_160072 | JGI IMG/M metagenome (GOLD analysis project Ga0210383, IMG submission 160072) | Forest soil microbial communities from Barre Woods Harvard Forest LTER site, Petersham, Massachusetts, United States - Inc-BW-C-14-O ...
ACGGAACTGGCACCGAGTTGTGGAGCGGCGAAGGCGCGCGAGTTCTCGGCGGCCCGGCAATCTCCGCTGATGGACGGTCTATCGCATTCTCGGTCCGGCAACACGGACAGGTGCTTCTATATGTGACTCAGGCCGACGGAACGAACGCGCGGATTGTGTCCGATTCACTTGACTTGCAAGGCGTTCCAGCATGGTCGCCGGACGGCCAATCGATAACTTCGGCGGCGGTCGATCACGGCGTGCCGCACCTCTTTCGTGTGCCGGTGAATGGAGGTTCGCCCACTCTCTTCGTTAATGAGTACTCGGTTGATCCTGCGTGGGCGCCCGACGGTCGCTTCTTCATCTACTCCGGACCTGACATCGGGGCTACGTTTTCCGTGAAAGCCGTCGCGACCGAGGCTGCGGCGCATCCCCTGCCGTCGTTGACCTTGACGCGGGGGGCTCGACATGTGGCTTTTCTGCCCGGAGGGCGAGCACTCGTGGTCTTGCGAGGAGATATTCAACATAAGAATCTCTGGCTCATCGACCTGCAGACGGGGGCCGACCGGCAGTTGACCAACCTCGGCCCTGACTTTGACATTCACGACTTCGATATTTTCCCCGACGGCCATGAAGTGGTTCTTGAGCGAGTGCAGGAGCGCTCCGATGTGGTGATGCTCGATCTTCCCAGGCCATAATTCGGCTCCATGCCGCCCGCGGTGGCCTCTCTGCAAACAAGGGCGTGTCTTCGCGTATTCGTGATTTTGGACTCCCGGCTCCAGTTCAACTTCCGAGTAGCCGACAATCCGGAGTTCGGTTGCCGGGCTCTACTTCATTGGCCGCGAACCGGTGATTAGGATATCGACCAGTCTCCTGGCGCTTTCCTGCCACTCGGGGCCGGTGGCCACATTGGAGACGCCAATCAGCGCGCGAAGCAGGTCGAATGGCTCGAGGTCTTTGCGTATGTCGCCGCTCTTCACGGCAGACCTCACGAGTGCACCGATCGCTTCCGTAACATGAACGCGGGAAGAATCGTACAGTCTCGAAGGACCGCCCACGATGCTGTTCAGCGCCGGGGCGATAATGTGTTTCGCAGCGATGTAATCAATGAAAAGCATCATCCAGGCTCGCAACGCCTCGATCGGAGGCAGGTCTGCGGATAGTTCCCGTTGTGCTGCCGCCAGCTTTCCCACCTCACTGTGATAAACGGCCTCGATCAGGGCATCGCGCGTCGGGAAATGACGGTACAAGGTTCCCGGCCCCACTCCCGCCTGTTTGGCGATATCGTCCAAGCTGGCATCTGCACCTGACCGGGTGAATGCCGCCTTGGCTACCTCCAAAATCCGCTCGCGGTTGATTTGGGCATCAGCGCGCGGCCTTCGTTCCGAACGTTTAGAAGGTTTCCTGGGCATAAAAAGATTGTAACCGGAGACAGCCTCCGTATATCTAAGCCATTGCGGAGACACCCTCCGTTTTATCGGAATCGTGGCGGCTCGTCAATACCGCTGGCATAAAGCACGGAACTCGAACGGGCCGATACAAGGAGGAACACAATGGTGGACGTATTTGGGGCAACCTCAACAACAGAAGATGTTTTGTCCGGCGTAAATCTGCGCGGTAAACGCATCCTAGTCACGGGCGTTTCGGCGGGGATCGGCGTGGAAACGGCGCGGTCTCTGGCCGCGCATGGCGCCCATGTTGTGGGTGCGGCACGGGATCTGGCTAAGGCCGAGCAGGCGACCGTCGAGGTGCGAAAAGACCCTGCAGCCAAGGATGGGAGCTTCGAGCTGGTTGCGCTTGATCTTGGCAGCCTTAAGAGCGTGCGCGCCTGCGCCGACAAACTACTCGCAAAAGGTGAACCCTTCGATGTGGTTATCGCCAATGCCGGCGTTATGGCCACTCCGTTTGGCAAGACGGTGGACGGCTTTGAAACGCAATTCGGCACCAATCATTTGGGCCACTTCGTTCTGGTTAACAGAATCGCACCTCTAATACGCGCAGGCGGCCGGCTGATCAACCTCTCGTCTGCGGGCCACCGTTACTCCAACGTTGATCTTCAAGATCCAAACTTTGAGCGGACGCCGTACGAGCCTTTCGTTGCCTACGGCCGCTCGAAGACAGCGAACATTCTTTTTGCGGTTGCGTTCGACAAACGACACCGTGGACGTGGCGTTCGGGCTGCAGCCGTGCATCCGGGCGGCATACAGACCGAGCTTGGGCGCTACGCTGACCCGGGACGCATTGAGAAGCTAGTCGCGCAGATCAATGAGCAGCTCGCGGCACAGGGGAAAGGGCCCTTCCAGTGGAAAACGATCCCGCAAGGCGCCGCGACTTCCGTGTGGGCCGGGGTCGTTGCTCCGGCGGACGAGATCGGCGGCCGTTACTGTGAGAACTGCCACGCTGGCAGCATAGTCCCAGACGACGCACAGATTACCGTGGTCAGCGAAGGCGTTCGAGCCTACGCGGTGGACCCAAGCAACGCCGAAGCCCTCTGGAAGAAGAGTGAAGAAATGGTTGGAGAGTCTTTTTAGACGTCGGATCTCAGCTCCGGCAGAAGAGGTTGGCCATCGTCATCAGGTGAAGGAAAGGAGAAATCATAATGCGAGTTTTCGTTACAGGTGCTACAGGGTTTGTCGGTTCAGCGGTTGTTGAGGAATTGATTCGAGCGGGACATCAGGTGCTGGCCTTGGCTCGCTCGGATGCGGCTGCGGCGTCCATTGCCGCCGCAGGAGCCGATGTACATCGCGGTTCGCTGGAAGATTTCGAGAGCTTGCGCAGCGGAGCGGCCGCCTCGGACGGAGTGATACACACGGCCTTCATCCACGACTTCTCGAACTACGCGCCTGCCGCCGAGAAGGATAGGCGCGCTATCGAGACACTGGGAGCCGCCCTCGAGGGCTCTAATCTGCCGTTGATCGTCACTTCCGGGACCCTGCTCCTTCAGCGCCAGGGCCCGCTCGCAACGGAAGACGATGCACCCAATCCCAGTTTTCCGCGCAAGTCGGAACAGGCGGCAACGGCGATGGCCTCGAGTCGCGTGCGCGTCTCCGTGCTACGCCTTCCTCCATCGGTCCATGGGGACGGCGATCATGGGTTCGTTCCGGCTCTCATCAAGATCGCGCGTGAGAAGGGTCAATCAGCGTACGTGGGCAACGGTCTTAACCGCTGGCCCGCCGTCCACCGGCTCGATGCCGCTCACCTCTACCGACTCGTCCTGGAAAAGGGTTCCGCAGGGGCAAGCTACCACGCCATTGGCGACCAGGGCGTGCCCTTCCATGACATCGCTGGCGTGATCGGCCGCCGCCTAAACGTGCCGGTTGTCAGCAAATCGCCCGAGCAGGCCGCCCAACACTTTGGTTGGCTCGCTCACTTCGTTGGTATCGACTGTCCGGCGTCGAGCAAACTAACTGAAGAAAGGCTGGAATGGCGGCCGAAGCAACTGGGGATTATTGCCGACCTTGAGCAAGGGACCTATTTCGAACAAGAACAGACCACGCACGCGGCCACTTCGCACCGTTGAGGGTGTGGACCGTATAAAACATATGTCGCAAGATCGTGCAGTACAAAACGCAACACCGAGCGGATTACCGATCTCGATCTCGCGAACGACTTCGAAGCCTGAAAACTTCACTGTCACTCTGAGGAGAGGAACAAAAATGCAAAACACACCAAAGAAAATCGTTCTCGTTACTGGAGCGAACAAAGGTATCGGCTTCGAAGTCGCCGGCCAACTCGCCGCATCAGGTTATACAGTTCTGCTGGGCGCGCGCAATCAAGTACTCGGCGAGAAGGCAGCAGACAAGCTCAAACCTGGTGATGTCCGCTACCTCGCGATCGATCTCGACAATTCCGCAACGATCGCCACTGCCGCACAAACTATTGACGCCGATTACGGTCATCTCGACGTCCTCGTCAATAATGCTGGCATCGTCGTGCAGGGGGACGGCTGGCCATCGAGTAGCAGTCTCGATGCAATAGAGCGGACTTTTCGCGTGAACTTCCTGGGCACCGTTGCAGTAACTCAAGCAATGCTTCCGCTATTGCGCAAGGCTCGGTCCGCTAGCATCATAAATGTGTCGAGCGGACTCGGGTCGCTTACGAAGAGTGGCGATCCAGCGTGGACCCATGTCGCCGCGAAGTTTCTCGGCTATGCCGCATCGAAGGCGGCTCTCAACATGATGACCGTGCAGCTCGCCTACGAACTGCGCGAAACATCAATCAAAGTGAATTCTGTGGACCCCGGCTACACTGCAACTGATCTCAACCAGCATCGGGGGACACAGACCATTCCGGAAGGATCGGCGGAGATCATTCGTCTGGCGCTGCTTCCCAACAATGGTCCCACTGGGACCTTCTCAAACGCGCAAGGCATCGTTCCCTGGTAAAGTGCGGGGAAGGAGAAAATTGTGATGAGCGAAAACTACAAAACAGCGATTATCACCGGTGGAAGCCGCGGACTCGGGCGCAACACGGCGATCCATCTCGCTCGACGAGGCGTGGATATTCTCTTCACCTATCGCGCGAATCAGAAAGAGGCCGACTCACTCATCCGCGAAGTCGAAGCGATGAAAAAGAAAGCAGCGGGATTTCAGCTCAATACCGGTGACATTCACGCATTTCACGGATTCGCGACGGATGTCCGCAAAACGCTCCAGGATTGGGGACGGGATCGGTTCGATTATCTCGTGAACAACGCGGGTGGTTCGCTCCACGCAAATTTTGGCCAAACCACCGAAGCGCAATTCGACGAGATCGTGAACGTTCATTTCAAAGGCGTCTATTTCCTGACGCAAAAGCTGCTTCCGCTAATGAAGGATGGCGGGCGTATCGTGAATGTTTCGTCGGGACTGGCGCGCTTTGCGCTACCGGGCAGCTCGGCTTATGGCGCGGCAAAAGGCGCGATAGAGGTGCTGACGCGCTACTTGGCCAAAGAGCTCGGACCGAGGGGTATCACGGCAAATGTCGTCGCTCCGGGTGCCATCGAGACGGATTTCAGCGGTGGCATGGTTCGTGACAATCCTGAGATAAACAAACGCGTTGCCGAAATGACCGCGCTTGGCAGGGTGGGCGTGCCGGACGATATCGGACCGATGATCGCCGCCCTCCTCTCGGACGAGAATCGCTGGATAAACGGTCAGAGAATCGAAGTGTCCGGCGGCATGGCGCTGTGAATCGTAAGCTCAATCGTGATGCGTAACTCAGAACGATCTTTGGCGGGAATCTGTGTGTTATTCCGAGTGACGGGCTATTCGGAAACAACCCGTTTCAACCGCCCTTGCTCTTTTCCCGAGCCGAGCCAGCCACAAAGTGGGACAGGCTTCAGCCTGTCTCTTTGCATACTTAAACTCATCTGAGCCGCGGCCATTCGCCACTTCACTTCTTGATCGCCGCGCCCTTCCGTGGAATAAAAATCGTGCCCGGCGGAGTAATATTCTTCACCTGCGAAAAATTTCGCTGGTTCAACGCCAGCGCCATTCTGCCTCGCGAATCGATGTATAGCAGCGGGTCGCCCACTGGAACATCCATAAATGTCTTCTCATAAGGCAGGCTGACGGGTTTCTTATCCAGCTGCACGATGATTTTGTCCCCGAGTTGATATCCCAGTTTCTTGAATTCGTCGCCCGGGATGTCGCTAATCAGCGATCCGTAGGGATCATCGAGTCCAATAATGTCGCCCTCGATCCCATTCGCCAAGGTGGTGGAGATCTTTGACGTAAGCTGTACCAGCTGCGGAACCACCGCTCCTGCCATGGTGAAGTCCCACCCCTCGGCCAAGTGCGCGGCCGCCGGAGAAAAAATATCCCGCCCATGAAAGGTGGAGGAAACTTGCGGCATCAGCATCCAGCCCGTGTTCGTAATTTCGCGCGCGGAGTCCAATCCATCGCGCTCAATCACCGGAGAAATCACTCCGTTGTCTGGCAGCACGAAATACTGCCCCTTCTTCGATTTCACGATCACAGCTTTACGCGAGGTGCCCACTCCCGGATCGACCACTACAAGAAAAATCGTTCCCGAAGGATAGTAAGGTGTTACGCCCGCTAGATATCGCGCCGCTTCCTCAATCTGGAACGGTGTCACCTGGTGCGTGATATCCATCACGCGGGCGTCCGGCGCGATGCCCAAAATCACGGCCTTGCACAACGCTACGGCATCATTGGCCGTCCCGAAGTCCGTCATGAACACAATCGTTGGCCGCGGCCCGGCTCCTGTTGACCCAGCCCCCGCCTTCTCTGCCAGCGACTTGCTGCATCCACCGCAAAAAAGAATGCCTGCCAACATCAAAAGTGCGAAAAGTCGAATGCGTGAAGCCATCGAGTCTCCCAACTTCCATGAGTTTTCATAAATTCAGCGAGAGCCGTGCGGGCCTCGCCCTATCGGGCATTAGAATGCGAGCATTGAACGTATCACCCTGCGGTTCGCATCAGGCAACTGCAATACGTCCGTCCCCTGGAACGAGAGAAAGTATAGACGAGAGAAAATATATAGGAAGCCGAAAAACGGTGTTCCCGGTTTCCGGTTCGAGCCGCCATTTCTCCTGCTTAACCTCAATAATGTGATTGGGTTTCCCACGTACCTCCATTACAATGTCGGGGCTTCGTAAGAAAAGAAGTTACGCAAGACCAAGCAGCCTGCCGCTCCCAGAGAAGGCCCAGCCGCATTGCGTACGTGATTTCAACCGGGATCTAAACAAAGAGGAGAATGACAGTGCTTCGAAGCTTAATTGCAGGTGTGTTTTTGTGCGTCTGCGCCACAGGTGCGCTAGCCGATCAAGTAACTCTAAAAAATGGCGACCACCTGACCGGAACCGTCGTCAAGTCTGACGCGAAAACTCTTTTGCTCAAGACCGAGTTTGCGGGTGACGTCACCCTTCAGTGGGAGGCCGTCACTTCCATCGTTTCTTCCCAAACCCTTCATCTTGAACTCAAGGATGGCCAGACCATCGTTGGAACGGTTACCACCAACGACAGCAAGTTTGAAGTGGCTACCAAGGATACGGGTCCTGTAGTCGCTGCCAAGGAGGTTGTTGTCGGCGTCCGCGACGATGCCGAGCAGAAGGCCTACGACGACCAGATCGAGCGCCTCCGCCATCCGCATCTCACCGACTTCTGGAGCGGCCTCCTCGATACCGGGCTCAGTCTTACTCGGGGCAATTCCGAATCTCTTACCTACAATTTATCTGGCAAAGCCGCCCGCGTCACCGAGCGCGACAAAATCTCCGTCTACACCACTGCCATCTACTCCGATAGCACCATCGATGGCGTGAGCTCGACGACCGCTCACGCCATTCGCGGCGGTGTCCGCGGCGACTTGAACGTCAGCGACAAGCTTTTCGTCTTCGGGTTTACCGACTTCGAGTACGACCAATTCCAAGACCTCGACTTGCGAAACGTGATCGGTGGCGGACTCGGCTATCACGCTATCAAAACCAAAAACACCATCTTTGACGTTTTTGCAGGCGGCAGCTATGACGCGGACTTCTTCGGCGCACTCGCCGCCACAGCAACCGAGCCTGCCATGCCAGCCGTAACTCGAAAGACTGGCGAGATCGTTTTGGGAGAAACCTTCAACACCAAGATCAACAATCGCACCACGCTCACCGAACAATTCAGCCTCTACCCCAACATCTCGGACATTGGCACGTACCGCTTTCAGTTTGACGCCACTGCCGCAACAAAGCTGAAGAACTGGCTCAGCTGGCAAGTGACCTACAGCGACCGTTACTTGAGCAATCCTCTTCCAGGTTTCAAAACGAATGACCTGCTGCTTTCCACCGGTGTGCGCTTGACATTCGGCAAGGGTGTGTTCTAAATGGGGCACACATTCCCCTATCACATCTGTATTTTAGACAGAGGAGGCAGCTCATGATTTATTGGCTCATTGTAGGTCTTATCGCCGGATGGCTCGCAGGGCTTGTGATGAAAGGTGGCGGCTACGGCATCATCGTCGACATCCTTCTAGGCATTGTCGGCGGCTGGCTTGGCGGCTGGCTTTTCGGCCGTTTGGGCATTTGGCCGGCTGGCGGGATGATTGGGTCGATCATTGTCGCGTTCATTGGTGCGGTCATCCTCGTATGGATAACGCGCCTCCTGAAAAAAGCTTAGCGACTCCGTTCCGATGTAAGGCGAGCTACATCGACTCAAAAAATCGCGCTGCCGGGGTCAAAGTTCCAGGCAGCGCGATTTTCCTTTTTTGCCCGTCCATCTGCAGGCCTTGAGACCGTTTTTGGCATCCCCTAGCCATGCCTGTACTACTCACTTTTGATACGAATTGGCACATTTCTACACAACCTGGAGAGCGAAAAACCCCTGTACGAAGGGTCAGGTTTGAAGTGCGTAGTACAGAGAAAAATAGGCGAAAACAGTGGCGAAAAGTTAGATAGATATAATGCACTGAAGGTAAAGGACTTAAAACGTCCCAAGATGGGTCATAGCAGTACCAGACGACTAGTTTACGCCTTAAAATGTGCCTTCCGTACCATCGCGTTTAGGACAGGTGTGGTGTCAAATGGGACAGGTGAGAGGGACTGGACCAAATGACAGGGCTCATGCATCTAAGTGAGCGGGCCAAACACCAAGAAAAGAAAAACCAAGTGGTCGGGTAAGTGGGAACGGATAACAGAGGAAAGATGAAGACCAAAGACAGCAAGCGGAAGTGGATGTGGTGGTTCCTGGGGGTCGTGCTCGCGCTGCAACTCTACTTCGTTCGCGAGCTTTTGGCAGCCTTTGCGCTGTTTGCGCTGGGCTTTGCCGCAATCGCTTTTGTGGTCATGAGCCTTTACATGCTCCAGAAGGTGTGGGAAGTCGGCGTTCAGCGCGTAGCCGACAGCCGGCACCCCGTCGTGGATATGGCGCGGCGCAGTGTTAATGCCGTCGAAGATCTGGCGCGCCGGCCGTTGCGTCGCCCGGGTTCAGCCGCAGCTCGTTGAGCCATCAAAGAGTTTTCGATTTTTGCCAGGCACACTCACAGAGCTGATCAGCCTGCCTCCTTCAGGTTGAGCACAGGCTCTGTGGACGGTAAAACAAGCAAAAGGCCAGCCGCCCTGAGAGAACGGCTGGCCTTTTTGTTTTCTCATACCTCTTCCCTCAATCTCTGTTTCCTCTCTTCCCTCACGCTCTAGCTGCATTAACCATATTGTTTTCATTTGCTTGCGTCCTTCACCTGCGAGCTCACTCCTTGCCCGATCAAGGTTCTCAAAATATGCTTGACAGAATCTCCGAGCTGTCGTATTTAACTAGTAGGTTAAATACAAAATGCCTGTTGACCATCTGACTTCCACCTTTTCCGCACTCGCCGATCCCACTCGGCGAGCCATCCTTGCTCATTTGAAGTCCGGCGACGCCACCGTCAGCGAGCTCGCCGAGCCCTTTGAGATGAGCATGGCTGCCATCTCCAAGCACCTAAAGGTGCTAGAAAACGCAGGGCTTATCACCCGGGCCCGCGCTGCACAATGGCGCCCTTGCCGCATTAAAGCCGCGCCTCTTAAGGACGTCGCAGACTGGGTAGAAGACTACCGCATGGCGTGGGAACAGAGACTCGACCGCCTGCAAAACTACCTTTCCGAGGTTCAAGCCAAGGAGAAAAAGCATGGCCGAGGCAACAAGTAGTTCCGCCACTGGACAGGCCAGACAGGAACTGACACTCACACGCATTTTGGGTGCGCCGCGCAGCTTGGTCTTCAAAATATGGACCGATGTCAAACACGTCTCTCGCTGGTGGGGACCACGTGGCTTCACCAACCCGGTATGCGAATGGGACGTGCGCCCAGGCGGCCTCATCCGCATCGACATGCGTGGACCCAATGGCACCATCTATCCCATGAAGGGAGTTTTCCACGAGATCCTCGATCCTGAGCGCCTGGTTTTCACCAGCACCGCCCTCGAAGACGAGCATGGTAAACCGCTTTTCGAAATCCTGAATACCATCACCTTTGAAGACTTCAACGGGCTGACGAAACTTACGTTGCACGCGCGCCTGGTCACGAAGGACTTCAAGCTGACTCCTCAAGTGGCTGCCGCACTCGCCGGCATGGAGCAAGGATGGAGTGAGAGTCTCTATAGGCTTGCGGATGAGGTTGAGAATTTTCTGGCAACCGCGCTGGCGGAACGCGAAATAGTCATCTCGCGGGTTTTCGATGCACCTCGCGAGATCGTTTGGGACGCTTGGACCGATCCGAAACAGGTTGTGAAATGGTGGGGCCCGCGAGGTTTCACGACGACCGTTCATGAGATGGATGTTCGGCCGGGTGGAGTATGGCGGCAGACAATGCACGGTCCCGACGGCGCCAACTATCCAGGTAAGATCGTTTTTTCGGAAGTCGTAAAACCCGAGCGCATTGTTTTGACGCACAGCGGAGGCAAAGAGGGTGGGCGCGAAGTGAATTTCAAATCTATATGGACCTTTGAAGCCGAAGGTGACCAGACAAGGGTCACGATCCGGATGGTCTTCGATTCGGTAGAAGCACGCGAGTTTGTCGCCAAGGAACACGGCGCCATCGAAGGTGGCAAGCAAACGCTCCAGCGACTTGGGGAGCATGTGCGGGATCACGCGGCTAGCATTTAGCAAATCGGCAGGCGAACTATGCTACTCGGAACGTCTTTTTTCTTCCCACCGTTGCCGCACATCAGCCAGGAGTTGCTCCTTGGCGGTGCGCATTTGGCGGACCAGCGGCTGGTTGGCGGTTTCTTCATGGCGCGCTGCCCAGAGCACCATCTCCGCCAGCACCGGCGCAATATCGATTCCTTTGGCCGTCAGCAAGTAAATCAGTTTCCGCCCATCGGCAGGATCCTGTTCGGAGCTGATAATTCCGTAGGATTCCAAGCGGCGAAGCCGGTCCGCCAAAATGTTGGTGGCGATTTTTTCGTCACAGTGAAGAAACTCGTTAAAGGTCTGATACCCGCGCAGCATCATGTCTCGCAGGATCAAAAGAGACCAGCGGTCGCCCAACATTTCCACGGAAGCGTTCAGAGGGCAATCGGAACGGCGCTTAGGCGCCGCGTTCCTTTTTTGCATGAATTTAGGTTAGCAACTATCACTTGCACTTTGCAAGTAAGATTGGCAGACTGCCTTTTCGGAGGAGAAATAAGGGCTTGACACATTCCCATGTCGGAATGTATTGTGGCGGTCATGGCACGAGCTGCTACGACTTCTGACGCTTTTAACGCTGTTGCCGAACCGCGGCGGAGAGAGATACTCAACTATCTGGCGCTGCAGGAGAGGCCGGTGGGAGAGATTGTGGATGCTTTGGAGATGGAGCAGCCTTCCGTTTCGAAGCATTTGCGCGTCTTAAGAGATGTAGGGTTGGTGCATGCGCGGCGCGAAGGGAGACAGATTTTCTACCGGACGAACGCGGAAGCCATCCGGCCGCTGCACGAGTGGACAGGGACGTTTGAGCGGTACTGGCGGCATCAATTGATGCGAGTGAAAGAACGGGCCGAGGAGAAGAGCGGGCGGTGACAGAGGATTGGGGTTGCAAGGAAAGTCTGTAAGCAATCAATTCGTACGAAATTCGAAGCGAGAGTGGAAACAGAAGTTGCAACGAAACGTCGTAGTCAGAATGAGGAGGACAAAATGCAAATAAATCCATATCTCATGTTCAACGGCAAGTGCGAGGAGGCATTCAAGTTTTACGAAAAGTGCCTCGGCGGCAAGATCGAATCGATCTTTACGTTTGGAGATTCCCCCATGGCACATACTGTACCGGCAGAATGGGGAAGCAAAGTGATGCACGCGCGCATGAACATCGACGGCATGATCTTGATGGGTTCCGACGCCCCTCCTGGCCGTTATCAAGGGGCGCCTCATGGTTTTTCCGTCTCGCTCTCTATGAAAGATCCCGCCGAAACGGAACGTATCTTTCATGAGTTGGAGCAGGGCGGTACTGTGGAGATGCCCATTCAAAAGACTTTCTGGTCGGCCCGGTTTGGCATGCTAGTGGATCAGTTCGGGATTCCCTGGATGCTCAACTGCGAGCAGGCTGCCGAGGCGACGGCGTAGCGTTTTGTGCGTCAGTCGCTGGTCATACTGGTTGTAGAAGTCTCGCTTCAAGTGGTCATTGTGCAATACCACTTTCTGCGGGACACTCGCCCAAATGCCAGCGCCTGCGCTTCTGTTCGCAGTGTTTCAAGGGTGCACGCATGATTGCGCGTCCTGAACGCAGAACGAACAAGAACCGACAATAGGGAAGAGAAGACCGGATATGAGTTTTTGAGCGTTTGCCGAGCAGGGGCACGATGTATCGTGCCCCTGCGAGGGGAACGCAAGCCGGCGTATCGCGGAGGAGATTCGTGGAAGCGGCTGGACCGAATTCAAAGAAGATGATCTGGGCTGGGCGCGTTATCAGCGCGATACCTGTATTGCTCATGGTCTTTAGCGCGGTCCTCAAGTTCCTTAGGCCTGCCCAAGTCGTCCAGGGCATGGTGCGCTTCGGTTATCCAGACAGCCTGCTTTTCCTGCTTGGAGTGCTCGAACTTCTTTCTTGTGTCGTGTATCTAATTCCGCGGACGGCTGTTCTTGGCGCGATTCTCATGACGGGATACCTCGGGGGCGCGACGGCCTCGAATGTTCGCATCGGCGATCCGTCTTACATCATGACGGTCGTTCTCGGCGTGATGGTCTGGGGCGGACTCTTCCTACGCGAGCCCCGCGTTCGCGCACTGATTCCGCTGCGAAGCTAAACGTGCAGGGAAGAAACGTATTTTGCGCGTGTTGTTCGCGCGCTGAATGAAGGAGATGGGAAGATGAATTTCACACCCGCGTTGTTCCTCAACGATCTGAAAATTGCGCTGCGTTCGCTTTATCGCGCCAAGGGCCTAGCGATCACAGTAATCCTGACGCTGGCGCTCGGCATTGGCGCCAACGCCGCCATCTTCACGTTGGTGCGTGGCGTCCTGCTTCGGCCGCTCGTCAACGCGGACGAAAACCGCCTCATCTACATCCGCCAAAGCGCGCTCGGCATTGGCAGTGCGAACGTCAACTTCTCCGTCCCGGAACTTAAGGACATAGAATCCGGAGCCCGCACCATTAGTGAGTTCGGCGATTTCTCGACTATCAGCTTTACCATGGTCGGCCTGGGCGATCCGCGCGAGGTTCAAGCGGGCGTTGTGGACGGCAAGTATTTTGAGGTGATGGGCCTGCACCCTGTCCTCGGTCGTCTCATTGGCCCGCAGGACGATGGTCCTAAAGCTGACGGCGTCGTCGTTCTGACCTATCGTTTCTGGTCCTCCGCCTTTCATAGCGATCCGAGCGTCCTCGGCAAAACCGTGCGCCTCGGCAGCGGCCCCATGGGGACGCGAAGCGGCACCATCATCGGCGTACTCGAGCCTTCCATTCCATATCCCTCCGATACCGAGATCATCGCCAATGTCGTGACCAGCCCACACCATCTCTCCGCGACCATGGTGGAAGGCCGCGTTCATCGCATGACCGAACTATTCGGACGGCTCGCCCCCGGCGCAACTCTGGAGCAAGCGCGCGCTGAACTCCGCACCTCCTACGCCTCGATGGTGGCGCAGCATCCGGAAGCCTACTCAAAGCAAGCCGATTTCCAGATCAGCTCAACGCGACTGCGTGACCAGATCACTTCCGGCGCGCGCACGGTTCTCCTCGTTTTGCTTGCCGCTTCGGGACTTGTCTTCATCATCGCCGTTTCCAACGTGGCGAATCTTATTCTGGCGCGTTCCGTGCGCCGCGAAGGCGAACTCGCCATCCGCGCCGCTCTGGGCGCGAGTCACGCAACCCTTCGCCGTACGCTTCTGGCGGAGAGTCTCCTACTCTGCGGTGCGGGTGCGCTTCTCGGAGTTCTGATCGCGCGTCCCATGGTCGCGATTCTCGCGCGCTACGCGTCGCGCTTCTCGATCCGTGCCTTGGATTTACCTATAGATTCCAGCATGCTGTGGGTTGGCGCCGGGCTGGCGATGGTCGCCGCCGTCCTTCTCGCTTTTATTCCGCGTCTGCCTTCGGCCAATTCTTCTCAGGGATTCGGCCTTGCGACCGGCAGCGTGCGCATCACCGGTGGCACCAATCGGCGTCTACGAATCTTCGCCATGACGCAAATTGCTGCTTCCTTCCTGCTTCTTGCGGGCGCCAGCATGCTGCTGAAAACTCTGCTCGACATGCAGAACGCTCGCACGATTCTCGACACGCCCCGAGTGCTGGCCGTTAACCTACCTGTAGACTCTTACGGAAAGACCGAAGACCAGATCTACCGCTTTTACGAAGAAGCGGTTCGCCGCGTAGGCCAGTTGCCCGGAGTGGACGGCGTCGCTGTCGGCGACTCCGTTCCCTGGCGGGACACGACTTTCGACTTCGCATTGCAGTTCTCGGCCGATGGCCACACTAAGGGCCCCGGTGAAGAAGATCCTCGTGCCCAGCTTCGCAGCGTATCGCCTGGATTTTTCTCGACGGTTGGCGTGCCTCTTCTCGCAGGACGCGATTTCAATGACCTGGATCGCAAGGACAAGGAGTCCGTAGTCGTCATCAGTCAGAGCCTCGCGCAGAAGATGTTCCCTGGACGCGATCCTCTCAACCGCCATATCTGGTGGACGGATCCCGTACTCGCGTTTATCGGCATGGATTCGAAACCGCGCCGCATCGTCGGAGTGGTCGCCGATTTGGACAGCACGCATGTAATTCCGCAGCCAACGCTCACGATCTACAGCGCCATGGAACAGCAAGGGCTTTTTGCTGGCCGTCTTTTCGTGCATACGCACTCCAATCCCTACGTGCTGGTCACGCCCATCACCAAGCTGATTCGCGATATGTCCGCCGATCAGCCTATCGAGAAGGCTGCGACGCTTGCAGACATCCGCGCCGAAGTGCTGACGCCTGACCGGCTAAACTCGGTCGTTTTCGGAGGATTCGCGCTCGTCGCACTGGCGATCGCGATCGTCGGAGTGGCGGGAGTTTTGGCGTTCTCCGTGAGCGCCCGGACGCGCGAATTCGGTATCCGTCTAGCCATTGGTTCACAGCCGAGCAGTCTGCTGGCAGGTGTCATTCGCGAAGGGGCGATCATGGCTGCCGCGGGAATCCTTGCTGGCGCGGCCGGCGGGTACATCCTTGCGCGCCTGGCGGGCAGCTATCTGCTCGATGTGAAAATGCCCAGCCCGCTGCCCGTGATCATTTCGGCCATCATTCTTCTCGTCGCTGCCATTTTAGCTTCCGCGCTTCCAGCTGCACGTGCGGCCCGCGTCGACGTTATACAGGCCTTGCGCTCCGAGTAGGGCTCGCGATTCGGGGATGCGGCGGGATTTTTCGTTCCGCTGCTGCCGGATTGCAGCCGTACATTTCCACTCTTGTATCTAATGGAAGAACTTCTCTACTTGAGGCCGTAATCCATGTGCAGAAACACTAAAACTCTTTTCAATTTTGAGCCGCCCGTGACTTCGGAAGAGGTTCGGGCGTCCTCGCTGCAATTCGTGCGAAAAATCAGTGGAATCCACAAGCCGTCGAAGGCCAATGAAGCACGTTTTTTGGCGGCCGTGGATGAGATCGCCGCGGTTTCGGCGCGTTTGCTGCACTCGCTGGAAACGACGGCGGCTCCCAGAGACAGGGCCGTGGAAGCAGCAAAAGCCAAGGCACGAGCCGCCGAGCGATTCGCATCCTGAGTTCTGTGCATTTCCTTGCCATGAGAGTTGTGCGCGCTCCTAACGTTTCCCGATCGACTTTCCACTTCTAGCTTTTTCCTGTTTCAGCGAAGGCGTACTTCTTCTGTGCTACTCTTTGCGCCCGAAAGCGCGGAGACGAGCGAACGGAGGAGATTGTCATGACCCGGCGAAGCAAACTGGCCACGCTGATAGGGACTGCTATAGTGCTGCTGCTCTCGATTAGTTCTGCATGCCCCGCACAAGAAAAAGACAAAGCGCCGGCCAAGAAGATCGCCATTCGCGCGGGTCGGCTTATCGACGGCAAAAGCGATACGCCTATCCTCAACGCGCTCATCGTCATCGAAGGCGACAAAATCATTTCCGTGACGCCCGGAGGAACGCCGCCCGCCGGGGTTGAGCTGATTGACCTATCGAAAGCGACCGTCTTGCCAGGATTCGCCGATGTACACACCCACGTTTTGCTGAACGGAGATATAACGGCGGCAGATTACGACGAACAGCTTCTGAAACAATCCACACCGTATCGCGCCATTCTCGCTGCGCGGAACGCACGCATCGCTCTCGAAAATGGTTTCACTTCGATTCGCGATGTCGAAACGGAAGGCGCGATGTACGCTGACGTAGATGTAAAGCAGGCGATCGCTCGAGGCGAAGTGCCCGGGCCGCGCATGCAGGTGGCGACGCGCGCGATGGCTCCGACGGGGATGTATCCGTTGCTTGGCTATTCGTGGGAACTGAGAGTGCCGACGGGCGTGCAGAGCGTCGATGGAGTCGAAGGCGCGCGGAAAGCGGTTCGCGAGCAAGTGATGTATGGCGCGGACTGGATCAAGTATTACTCGGACCGGCGCTACCACTTTGAGGATGATGGCGTGCTGCACAGCATGGTGAATTTTACGGACGAAGAAGCCAAAGCCATCGTGGATGAAACGCATCGCCTGGGCAAAAAAGTGGCGGCTCACTGCATCGGGTCCGATGGCATTGCTGCTGCGTTACGCGCAGGAGTGGATACCATCGAACACGGAGACGGATTCACCGACGCCGAGCTCGACGAAGTTGCAAGACGCGGCGTCTATTGGGTTCCAACAATCACAGTCGGCGCATACGTGGCGCCGGGCCGCGGCGGCAACTGGGTGAAAATGGTGGACCTCGAGAAAACTGCGTTCCAGAAAGCGCTGAAGAAAAACGTGAAGATTGCGCTTGGAACGGATGCCGGCGGGTTTGACTGGAAACAGCTGAATGAAGCGGAGGAGTTTGTCTACTATGTGAACTACGGCATGACGCCGATGCAGGCGATTCGCGCGGGCACGGTTGTGCCCGCGGAGCTTCTCGGCTGGAGCGACAAAGTGGGAACGATTGAAGCAGGGAAGTGGGCGGACATTGTGGCGGTCAGCGGCGATCCGCTGAAAGACATTACGGAATTGAAGCGCGTGAAATTCGTCATGAAAGACGGTACCGTCTACAAAAACGACGTGCGCTAGTTATCGCATCGGGCGAGTCCATAGACTACGAAAGCTCCGAGGAGTATGTTTTCATGATGGAGGTGAAACATGAAACTAAAATCCCTTCCTCTGATCGTTGTCCTGCTCGTTCTGGCATCAGCTTTGCCTCTATCGAGTCAAAACTCTCCGGCTCCAACTTCAGACGCTGACTATGCAAAACACTTTGTCGCTGTCAGTCTCTTGCGCAATATAAACACGGCGGAATTGTCGTACAAATATAAGCACGGCGGTTCCTATGTGAGTTGGGACGTGCTTCTCTCAAGCGAAGAGTTCCACGCCAGCAAAGTCATAACGATGCTCGCTAAGATTGACCCGCAGCTTGCTGACGCACAGTTTGCAAATGGCTCCGAAATATTGCCCGGATGGTCGCTGCGTTTGAACTTGACCGGAGATGGCCAAGCCTACGACCTCATGCTAGAGGATTTGACAGACAAGGCGTGCGGGTACGCGGCGGTTACAGATGAACGCGGGCTCATCCGCCAAAGTAAAGTGATCGACTGCAAGATCTGACGGGAAGGGTCATGAAGCGAGTGAGGGGAGAAACACTTTTGTCTTTGTATTCTGCCTCAGTGCGGCTCACGATCAGAGATCGCGGCTCGTCTAACTATGCTGGAATCCATCAGCGAAACATAGAAGGTATCAATGCAAACCTTGCGGCAGGACCTGAAATTTGCTTTGCGGATGCTGCGGAAGAATCCGGGATTCACGGCCGTCGCGATTCTTACCCTGGCGCTGGGGATTGGAGCGAACACGGCGATTTTCAGCGTCATCAATACAGTGTTGTTGCAGCCGCTCCCTTTCCGAGAGCCTGGGCGCATTATCAACCTCACGCAGTACGACCTCAAGACCAAGGCCGGCGGCGCTTTGATGTCATACACGAAATACACGCAAATCCAGGAACAAAGTAAAACGCTTGACAGCATGGCGGGTTTCTATCCGCTCACACTTAGTTTGGTTACCGAGCGGGAGCCAGAGGCTGTGAATGGAGCTCGGGCGTCCATCGATTTTTTTCGCGTATTGGGAATTTCTCCGGCACGCGGGCGAGCTTTCTTGCCCGAGGAAGAACAGGATGGAGGCGCCGATGTTGCGGTAATTTCTGACGGATTCTGGCACAGCCATTTCGCGGGCGATCCCGCGGCACTGGGCAAGTCTCTGGTGCTCGACGGAAAAACCGCGACAATCGTCGGAATACTTCCCGCGAATTTTCATTTCCCGTTGCAATATCCGGAGCCGGACGTGTGGCTGCCCCGGCCTTCAGAGACTGTTCTGCTGACTCCCGCGCAGGTTCGCGGCGGCGCGAGTTACTTCAATATGATCGCGCGGTTGCGGCCAGGCGAAACTCTGCAGCGCGCCAGTGCGGAACTCGACGCCATCAACGCGAGCTATAAGCAGCAATTTGGCAGTAATGCGGACGCCACGAAATTCGGTATTCTTGCGCAGACTCTCGAAGAGAGCCTGGTGGGCGGTTTGCGGCCTTCGCTGCTGGTACTGCTGGCCGCTGTCGGGTTCGTTCTTTTGATTGCCTGCGCGAATGTCGCCAATCTTCTTCTGGCGCGTGCTACCGCACGCGAACGGGAAATTGCCGTGCGAAAGGCGCTTGGCGCTTCGGGCGGGCGGCTGGTGCGCCAGTTGTTGAGCGAAAGCATTCTGCTTTCTGTGTGCGGCGGTGTCCTTGGACTTTTTCTCGCGGCGGCGCTGATGCCTGCACTGCGCTCGATCAGTCCGGGCGCCGTGCCACGGCTCGGCGAAGCGAAAATCGACGGCGTGGTGCTGATTTTTTCGCTGCTTCTCTGCGTAATTACAGGAATTATTTTCGGACTGGTTCCCGCTTTGCAATCGTCAAAGAAAGATCTTCATGAAATTCTTAAGGAGGGCGGCCGCGGTTCTTCAGAGGGCGGTAGCCGCGGGCGCTTCCGCGCTTTGCTTGTCGTTGGGGAAATTTGCATCGCCCTCGTGCTGATGACCGTGGCGGGGCTCTTGATGCAAAGCTTTTCGCACTTGATGCAAGTGAATCCTGGGTTCTCGCCGAAAAACCTGTTGGCGTTTCCGTTGACACTTCCACCCAGCCGCTACTCCAAGCCTGAACTTCAGGCGCAGTTCTACCGGCAACTTCTGGAGCACGTGAGATCCGTGCCCGAAGTGCAAGCGGCGGGGATCACGAGTTATCTGCCGCTTGGTGGTGGCGCGCGATATGTTTTTGTTTGTCCAGAAGGTCTCGTTTGCCAGGGAGTCGGAAAAGATCCGACGAGTGTGGTGCGGCAGGTCAGCGCCGGATATTTCGAGACTATTCGAACGCCGCTCCTAAGTGGAAGAGCCATCGACGAAAAGGATATCGCAGGCGGATCGCCTGTCGCAGTTATCAACGAGGCAGCTGCCAAACATTTTTTCCCCGGGCAAAACCCGATCGGGAAACATATCGCCAATTCTCGCGACATGGTGCAACGGGAAATTGTTGGCGTGGCGGCGGATGTGAAATTCAATACGCTGAACGCTGCCGACGTGGAAGAGATGTATCTGCCGATGGCGCAGGTGCCCTGGCCCAACACGACGCTGCTTGTGAGATCGGCGGCCAACTCGCAATCTCTTGTTGCGGCGGTGCGCGCGAAGATTGCGGAAGTTGACCCAAATCTTCCTGTCACGGGAATTTCCAGCATGGAGGAAGTTGTCGGAGCGTCGGTAGCCCAGCCGAAATTGACAATGCAATTCGTCGGAGTCTTCGCCGGCTTCGCTTTGTTGCTGGCAGCGATAGGAATTTATGGAGTGATGGCTTACACCGTCACCGCTCGCAAGCAAGAGATGGGCATTCGCATGGCGCTTGGCGCGCGGCCCGCCGATATTTTGGGGCTCGTGGTGGGGCAGGGGATGCGGATGACCGTGATCGGCGTGGCGCTCGGACTGGTGTTCTCACTGGCCGTCACGCGATTGCTGGCGAGCCTGCTCTTTGGACTGCGCGCAACGGATCCACTGGTGTTCGGCGCGGCCGCGATCGTTTTAGCTGGAGCGGCTTTCGTTGCTTGCTACATTCCGGCACGCCGCGCCACTCGTGTCGATCCTATCGTGGTATTGAGATACGAATAGCCGCCGTCGTGGCTGGCGAACAGCAGTATCCACGCAAGGATTATGCCGGCCTGTCCGCAGGCCGCATCCTCAGCGTCAAAACCAAAACAATCGCGATGAGCAAGCTGACTATGACGTAGAGAAACCCGGGAGTGAAAGAGTGCGTGCGGTCCAGGAAATAACCGATCACGGAAGGCGTCACAAAACTGCCGAGGTTTCCAATCGAATTGATAAGTCCGATGGCCGCGGCCGCGGCGGATTCGCCGAGAAAAGCCGAAGGGATGGGCCAGAAGGATGGTAGGAAAGCATTTGCAGTGGACGCAACGATCAGGCATACGAACGCAAACCAAAAATGGGCGCCGGAAATAATCGTCAGCGCAAATGCGGCGGTCCCGAGCATCAGCGGGATGGCCGTATGCCAGCGGCGCTCGTTGGTGCGGTCGGAATGCCAGCCGTTGAAGAGCATGGCGAGGAGCACGGCCACGTAAGGGATGATCGACAGCATGGTCACGGCGAGATTCGACATGCCCGAAGCACGCTTCAAGAATGTGGGAAGCCAAATCGACAGGGAGTAGATGCTGCTGACAGCGAAGAAATAAATCAGCGTCAATTGAATGACTGTTGGCTGGCGTAGAGCTTGCAATATCGTGTACGAACGCGCCGTTTTTTTCGCGAGCGCTTCCTGTTCGAGTTCCGCGGTGATCCACTCACGTTCTTCGGGCGCGAGCCAGCGTGCTTCGTGCGGCCAGTCCGTCAGATAAAAAACCGTGATGACGCCGAATACAATGGCGGGAATTCCTTCAACAATAAAAAGCCAGCGCCACCCCTGCAAACCGAACCAGTGAACACCGAGCAGCCATCCTCCGAGCGGTGATCCGATGATGTTGGCCACGGGAATCGCAATCATAAAAATGGCGCAGGCTTTGGCCCGATCTTCGGAGCGGAACCAGTGCGTGAGGTAAACGAGAATGCCGGGAAAGAATCCAGCTTCAGCGATGCCCAAGAGGATTCGAACGAGGTAAAAATGCATAGGCGTTCGAATGAACGCCATCAGGATGGTGATGAGTCCCCAGGTGACCATGATGCGGGCAAACCATTTGCGGGCGCTCCAGCGCTCGACAATGAGGCAGCCCGGGATTTCGAAGAGCAAGTAGCCGACAAAGAATATCCCCGAGCCGAAGCCGAAAACCCGGTTGCTGAAATTCAGATCGTGCGTCATTTCTAGAGCCGCATAGCTCACGTTGACGCGGTCCAGAAACGCAATTACGAAAAGGGCGAAGAGAAAGGGCAGGAGGCGCCGGGAAATGCGACGCCGCGCGGTCAGGCCAGCAACAGTTGTGGAAACGGACAAACCCATCCCGCTTGGGCTTCTAACATAACGAGACGCGGATTGCACGCGAACGAAGTAGCAGCCGGTGCGCCAGTCTCCAGTGTGCCACTCAAGGTTTTTGACGGGTGCGGCGACTTTAGGAATGATGGTTCGAATGGCCAGCTTGTTTCGCGGCCGCTAAGACCGTTCTATTCCTCGCGTAAGGTATTGGCCGGATCGATCTTCGCAATTTTCAGGATTGGCAGAATTGTCGCCAGCAGCGTAACCAATACGAGAGTGAAGACGACAGTGGCCATGGTCGGCACATCGTAGACGCTTATGCCGTAGAGCACGCCACGCATCACTCGCAGCGCGCCAGCAGAAAGGACCAGCCCTAGCACAACACCGAGCAGTGAAGCGCCAACACCCGAGCGGCCGATCTGCAGCATCGCCTGGCCGACAGTCGAACCCAGGGCCATGCGTATGCCGATCTCGCGCGTTTTCTGCACCACCATATTCGCCACCAGCGCGAAGACACCGACAGCGCTCAGCAGAAGCGCGAGCGATGCCATTGCAGCCAGCAGCGCTACCTCAATTCTTTGTGTCGCAAGCGTCGCAGCCATCAGATCTTTCATGTCGTAAAAACCGGAAAAAGGCACGTTAGGATCAGCTTTCGCCAGGGCACGCTGCATCTGTCCGGTCAACCCTTCCACCGGGCTCGAGGTGCGGACAATCCAGCTTGGCTGAAAGAAACTATGCACGAGAGCGAGAAATTGGGCGTCCATTTGCGCGGCAGGAACATAAATCGTCTCCTCGCTCGTTAAGGGAGCCGAACCTGCATGCAATTCGCCAGCAGAGGAGAGCACGGTGTCCGCAACGACTCCTACGATCAGCACATCTTTGTTGTCTATATTGAGATATCTCCCTACAGGATCCGCACCGTGGGAGAGCCTGCGCGCCATGGACTGGTTGACGACGACAACCTGCACCGTATCCGGACTGTCCGCGTCCGTAAAAGCGCGGCCCGCGAGCACAGCAATCTGCAAAGTATCGAAGTAGCCAGGCGTGACATACACCTCGTTAGTTTCGACGCCCTGCCCTGACTCCTTGCCATCTCTAAGATAGACTCCATTGATCAGGGCCCGCTCGTACGGCAGGGTCAATCCGAGAGCGGCATTCTGCACGCCGGGAATCTCTCGCATGCTGGCGAGGCTCTCATTGAGGAGCTTTCGAAAAGCTGCGGGGTCGTTGTAGCGCACCTCATCCAGAGATGCTTTGGCGGTGATTACTCCGTCTGGATTGAAACCTGGCGGCATGGTTTCGAGATGGATAAGCGTGCGGATAAGCAGCCCGGCGGCGGCCAGCAACACAACCGTCAGGGCAACTTCCCCGGCAATCAACGCTTGTCGCAGGCGAATGGTGCGCGCACCGATTACAGCACGGCTGCCGATCGAAGAGCGCAGATCGACTTTCCTCGTGGTGAACGCCGGTAACATGCCGAACAATATGCTGGTCATCAAAGTCAGCAAGAGGGTAAAGGTCAGCACGCCGCTGTCGAGAGGCACGGTTGCCACAGGCAGAAAGTGTTCCGGCAAGAGCAGCAGCCCGCGCAGGGCAAGGAAACCCACTTCTATTCCCACGGCTCCGCCCAAAAGCGCCAGCAATAGATTTTCAATCCAGAGCTGTCTTTGAATCTGCCAAGGTGATGCGCCAAGTGCCAGTCGAGTGGCTATTTCGCCTGTGCGTCGCAACATGCGTACCAGCGTCAGCCCCGCAAGGTTTGCACAAGCAATCAGCAGAATGAATCCCGCCGCGAGCATCAAGGCGAGCACCTGGGGCCGGAGCGTATTGGTCTCCGACTTTTGCAAAGGCACAAAGTAATAGGCGCGCTGTGCGCCAGGGCTGTTCTTCGCAAAGTTTTGGACTCGCACGGTCCGCGCAAACGCACGATTCATTTCGGCGTTTGCTTCTTGCCACGTCGAACCGTCCTGCAGCCGTACGATTAGTGCAAAGTTAGTTCCCTGACCTTCGCCATCGCGAGTCGCTTGTCGAGCCGTATACAAATCCGCATTTAGGGGAGTGGTTGCGTTTTCGGGCAGCACTCCAATGATCGTGTACGGCTCGCCTTTCAGCAGCATGGCCTGCCCGAAAACCTTCCGGTCGGCTCCAAAAGTCGTGCGCCACAAACTGTAGCTCAGGACGGCTGCCTTGGGGCCGTGTGGACGATCTTCGTCCTCTGAAAAATTGCGCCCCAGAACGGCCTGCAGACCCAACACGTCAAAATAATGTGCCGAAACCCGCCCGGCATGAAGATATTGCACATGGGAGCCCGCCCGAAGGTTCGCTCCATTAGTTCCCATACTGGAAACAGCGCAGAGCAAGGACGGCACGTCGTCGCGCAGCATTTCCCACTGTTCACCGTCCACATTTCTTCGTTCGTTGGAGGCTTGCGGTCCCGTTGTCCGCATATAGAGCGTCCCCATGCGTTCCGGATGAGCGTAGGGAAGATTCTTCAGCAGGAGCGCATCTACAACCGAAAAGATCGCTGTGTTTGCGCCGATCCCAAGCCCCAGCGTCACGACGGCCATCACCGTGAATCCGGGCGTCTTCCTGAGCATGCGCAGACCGTAGCGTACGTCTTGCCAGATGTGATCCCACGAGACCCAGCGCCCGGATTCGTAAAACGTTTCCCGTGCTTGGGTGACGTTGCCGAAGGTGCGGCGCGCGGCGGCGCGCGCCTCCTCCTCATTTAAGCCTTGTTCCCGCAGGCGCTCGATCTCAAGCTCCAGGTGAGCCTCAATCTCAGCGGTGAAGTCGTCGAGTTTGCGCTTGCGTCCGAACATGGGCTTAGCTCCCTTCGGCCTGAGATTCCAGAATCCGCCCGATAGCTGCTGTCAGCCGCTTCCATTTGGGGGTTTCTTTAACGAGTTGTTTGCGGCCTGCAGCGGTCAGCGAATAGAACCGCGCCTTACGATTGTTTGAGGAGACTCCCCACTTGGCGGAGATCCAGCCTCGCTGTTCCAATCGCTGAAGCGCGGGATAGAGCGCGCCATGCTCGACGAGCAATTCTTCTTCCGAGGTTTCCTGAATGGCGCGCGCGACCCCTTGTCCGTGCCGTGGCCCAAAGATGAGCGTGCGAAGAATCAACAGATCAAGCGTGCCCTGCAATAGCTCCAGCCGTTCCTGCGCCTCTTGGGTGGACATATAACCCAAGAATGCATATGCTCGGGTAAGATGTCAACCCAAAAGCAGGACGGTCGCACTAGCAGTTTACGGACAACCCGCGCCAACGCGGACAGAGCGTCTTATTCTTCACGCAGCGCCACAAGAGGATCCACGCGTGTGGCGCGCTTTGCCGGAATGTAGCAAGCGAAAAACGCGACGCCAGCAAGAATGGCGGAAACGGAAAGAAAGGTAACGGGATCGGTTGGCACAACGTTGAAAAGCATGGACTGGAAAAATCGCGTCAAGATCGCAGCTCCGATGAGGCCTGCAGCCAGCCCTATGACAGCGATCCGCATTCCTTCTCCTAACGCCATGCGCAGAATATCCAGACGCTGGGCGCCCAGAGCAATGCGAATTCCGACTTCGTGCGTGCGCTGGCTGAAGGAATACGACATCACGCCGTAGATTCCGACGGCGGCAAGCAGCAGCGCTACCAACGCAAAAACACCCAGAAGCTCGAGAGCAAAGCGCCGGTCAGCCACCGATCTGGCGATAATCTGATCCATGGAGCTGATGCTGTGCACCGGAACATTGGGATTGACGCTTTCCACCTCGCGCCGCACTTCTTCCCCGAGATGCTCCACATCGCCTCTGCTCCGCAGAAAAACGACTGCGTTGACCGGCGCGAACTGCCCCAGAGCAACATAAATATGCGGGACGCTGGGAGCCTCAAAACCGTCCGACTTGATATCGCCAACAACGCCGACGATCATGACTCCCTGCAGGCCTCGTCCAAATCCAAACTTAAGCTGCTGCCCGAGGGGATCCTTGTCCTGCCAATACTGCCGCGCGAGCGTCTGGTCGATCACGGCAACAGGTTGTGTGTGGTATGTGTCGGAGCTGGTGAAATTGCGTCCTGCAACCAATGGAACTTCCATCGTGCGAAAATATTGCGTATCGACTACCGCAATGTCCGCAATCGGTCCGCGCTCTGAATCCGCTGCGCGCCCTTGGATCGAAAATGGAGAGTAATTCCGCCCAGAATTCATGGGCAGAGTGTCGTTCCCTGAAATCGATGCTTGCTCCACACCCGGAAGCGCAGAGACGCGGCGAAAGATATCGAGAAGAAAGTCGGCGCGCTTCTCCTCAACGCTATACGGATCATTTGCCGGATTGTTGGATATGGGAATCCAGATTTGAACCGTGGTGAGATGGCTGGGATTGTATCCGGGATGCACTTCGAGCACTCGCCAGAAACTTCGAAGCAGAAGTCCCGCACCCGCCAGCAAAACAATGGACAGCGCAACTTCCGACACGACAAGAACGCGCGAAAGCCGGGTATGGCGTCTGCCGGCGCTGGACCCGCGCCCGCCTTCCCTCAGATTCTCCACCTGATTAGGATTCGCAGCTTGGAGAGCTGGAGCCAGTCCGAAGAGCACGCCAGTGAGAATCGAAACAAGGAAAGCGAACGAAAGCACTCCGGCGCTGACGTCCACTTCGTTGAGCCGCGGAATATCCGCGGGAGCGAGACTCACGATCGCATTTTTCAAAAGAAGAACTGTCAGGAGCGCGACTAGACCGGATATGGCTGACAAGAGCGTACTCTCGGTCAACAGTTGGCGCGCCAACCGCGCGCGGCTTGCACCCATCGTCAACCGAATCGCTATTTCGCGCCGCCGTCCCGAAGAGCGCGCCAGAAGAAGGTTGGCAATATTGACGCAAGCGATGAGTAGCACAAATCCCACCGCTCCGAAAAGGATGAACAATTCCGTCCGTTGCGGCCCAACCAAGTCTTCTTTAATTGCAACAAGCCGCACTGTCCAAGCAGCAGCGGCGGGATACTCGGTAGGATATGCGCGGCTGAGTTGCGAAATATAGCCATCGAGCTGCGCTTGCGCCTGTGCAACAGTCATGCCGAGCTTCAGGCGCGCAATCGCTCCCGGAAGCATTCTCTGCGATCTATCAGCTGGAACCGGAAACGGAAGCGCGTTGAAGCCCGCAGCCGTCCAGACTTCCACATCCGTATCCAGCGTGCGGCCCGGATGACGAAAGCCTGGCGGCATCACGCCAACAATCGTGTACGGGTCGTTGTCCAGGCGCATTTTGCGCCCGATGATATTCGGGTCCGAACCGTAATTACGGTGCCAAAAACCGTCGCTGATAACAACCGGCTCCATGAATCCCGGAACGGCATCCCGCTGGGTGTAGACGCGGCCAAGCTGCGGCTTCGCTCCCAATAAGGCGAAGTAATCGGGGCTTGTGATTAGACTTTCGGCGCGGACCGTTCTCTCTCCCCCGGCGACCGCCGAATTACTCGGCGCCACCGCCGAGATGTCCTGAAATACGCCCGAGCGATCCTGCAAATCCCAAAGCTCAGGAGCGGACATGCCTACATCCTGCTCGTTCGTGCCGCGAAGGTCGTCGAAGACACGGACAAGCTGTTCAGGTTGGGGGAAGGGCAATGGCCGCAGCAGAACGGCGTACACCACGCTGAACGTGGCCACATTGGCGCCAATCCCGATGGCCAGAGTCAGCACCGTAACGATCGAAAACCCGGGACTCTTGTACAACATGCGAAGCGCATAGCGCAGGTCCTGGACGAATGAGAACACAGATCCCTCCCCCTAGCGCGCGCCCCGTCGTGCGGCAGACGCGATTGTCCCTTTCGCTTTATGGACGGGGGATCCGCATCCTCGTTAGCAGAAGTGGCGAGTTAGCACAAAGATAGACTTGAACGGATTTGCAAAGGGATTGGCGGAGGAGCCACATCGCCACGGCCTCAGCGCAACTCCGCAAAATGTGTAGCGCGAACGGACACCCTACCCAAAAGCGGACAGATTATTCCTTCGACGTTGCGCCGGGCATCACATTTTTAAGCGGTTGGATGCGCTTGGGCTCGAGTTCGGGGTGAGGAAGAGGTTTGCGCGGGAGCATCTGGTCGCGCATGGCGGCGTTGTAGACGAACGTGGCTTCTACAAGCGCGGCTTGCGCCAGGTCTTCCGCTTGCAGGCGTTCATAGGTGTCCATGTTCGAGTGATGGGTGCGCGAGCCGTAGTCGAGCGGATCCTGGATGAATTGGAATCCGGGGAGTCCGATAGCGTCGAAGGCTTCATGATCGGTGCCGCCGGTGTCGCGCATGGTGATTGCTGTGACGCCTAGATCTTTCAGCGGCTCGATCCATTGCTCGAAAATCGAAGCGATGGCTGTATTTCCTTGCAAATAAATTCCGCGGACTTTTCCGCTGCCATTGTCCAAATTAAAATACGCCGAAAGTTTTTGAGAATCGGGCTTGAGTTGGATGGGGCCGGACGGGTCGCGATCGTACTCAGTGACCAGGAGTTGATCAGGCTCGTTCGAACGCGGGACAAAACCAAAGTGTTGCTTCACGTAACCGTAAGAGCCGAATTCGCCTTCTTCTTCGCCGGTCCAAAGGCCCACGCGAATAGTGCGGCGAGGCTTCACTTGCAGCGCGGTCAGAATGCGCATCACTTCCATGGCGACCACGCTGCCCGCACCGTTGTCGGTCGCGCCGGTGGCGGAAGCCCACGAATCGAGATGGCCGCCGAGCATCACGACTTCGTCTTTCAGCTTGGGGTCCGTGCCGGGAATTTCGGCGATCGTATCGTAACCGTGCTCGTGGTCGCCGGTAAACCTCGTGTCGATGTTGAGTTCGATGCTTACAGGAACTCCAGCTTTCAGCAGGCGGTAGACCCGGCCGTAATTTTCAATGGCCGTGACTGCGACCGGCAATGCGTTTGCGTGTTCGCGCTGATAGATTAGCCAGCCGAAGCCTGCACCGGTGTCGTCGAAAATCGTGCCGCCAGAACCGCCGTTGTTTCTTCCGTCGCGGCTCGGAGTGATCACGGCGACAGCTTGCTCGGCGGCCAGGAAATGGCCGATTTTTTCGCGGAACGCGAGACTCTTGAGAAATGCCCCAAAGGAGAAAGGAGTGCTCAAATCGGTTGGATAGCTTTCGATGCGCTTGAGATCGGCATCTTCATCGCGAGTGAAAAGCGGTTTTTCGACGGGCTTCACTTCGCGCATTTCGCCGAAGAAAACGATTTTTCCGGCGAGCTTACCTTTGTATCTTTCGAAGTCCGCCTCTGACTTTATATCGACCCAAACGGCGGCGCCCGTCACAGGGCCTTTTGTCGCCGGCGACCAGGGCGCGGCTTGCGCGATGAAAACTGCTGTGTCTGGTGAACTCATGCGCACCCATGTGTTTAATTGCTGCCAGCCCATTCCGAATTCGCCCCAATCTTCGAGATGCGCGTTCGCGCAACCCATGGCGGCAAATTGGTCGCGAGTCCACTCGTTCGCGCGTTTCAAGTTTGGCGAACCCGTCAGCCGGGGACCGATGCCATCCATCAGGCCCGAGGCGTACTCCATGATGTGGGAATGCGTGAGAGCCTCTTCGCGAATCCTCTGATACATCGCGAGATCGAGTGATTCCTTCTCGGGCTGCGGCATTTCGTAAGAAGGTCGCGGCGCGTCCTTGGGAGCGGATTCCTTTTTGTCTTTGTCGGCGGCGAACAGCGAAAACGCAAGCCCTGCAATCACAAGGACGGCTGGGGCAAAAATTCTTGATGGGCGCATGAAAGCTTCCTCTTTTTTCTTAACCGAGTTCGAGGAGCATAGCAAAGGCTCGGGGAATTACCAAGAAACGCAGTAGTTTGGCAACGCGAGCTGGCTGCTAGGATACCCGCTCATCGGCGGCCCGTGCTACGATCAGCGCCGCAAATTCCGAAGTCGAGGTCTTCATCATGCGCTACTTTTTATTCCTTCTCGTTGTGTTTGCAGGAGTGTCCACGAATTTGTCTGCCGAGTGGCCGCCGGCGGCCAGCCACACGACGTTGAGCATTTGGCCGCAGGGAGCGCCAGGCGCTCCGGCCAATTTACCTCCCGAGGGCGACACCACCACGGCTAAGGATCGCGCCGTTGCCGGGAAGCCAGTCATTCGAATCGGCAACGTTTCCGCGCCGACGCTCACGCTTTACACGCCCACGGGCAAGAGCACGGGCGCAGCGGTCGTCGTTTTTCCCGGGGGCAGCTATCGCATTCTCGCGATTGACCTCGAGGGCACCGAAGTTTGCGAATGGCTCAACTCCATCGGTATCACGTGCGTGCTGCTCAAATATCGCGTGCCCGATACTGGACCGTACCCCAAATCCGCTGCTGCTTTGCAAGATGCGCAGCGCGCTGTGGGTATCGTGCGTTCGCACGCTGCAGAGTGGCACATCGACCCCAACCGTATTGGCGTCCTCGGCTTCTCCGCGGGAGCACACCTCGCTGCCGCGCTCAGCACCCATTTCGAAAAGCGCTTTTACGATCCGATCGACGCTGCTGACCAGGTGAGTTGCCGCCCTGATTTTGCGGTCATTGTCTATCCGGGATATCTCGCGATCGCGGAGCAGAACTTCGCGGCTAACGCCGACATCCATCCAACCGAGCAGACTCCGCCCTCGTTTATCGTGCAAGCAGAGGATGATCCGGTGCATGTCGAAAATTCGACGGTTTATTTTCTTGCGTTGAAAAACGCCAAGGTTCCGGCGGAATTACACATCTTTGCGCAAGGCGGCCATGGGTACGGGCTTCGCCGCACCGAGCTTCCCATCACCGGCTGGCCCCAGATGGTCGAGACGTGGTTGCACACGATTCAGGTTTTGCCGCACGCCACTCATTGAGCCTGTGCGCTGTAGGGGCGGGGCTTGCCCCGCCCTCGCCTGCATTCGAGAAGAAATATTAGAAGAACGCGGCGCCGCCATCGACGTTGATGGATTGCCCCGTGATCGCGCTGGATTGCGCGGAGCAGAGAAAAAGTGCGGCGCGGGCGACTTCGTCCGCCGTTTGGCCGCGGCCCTGCAATATCGTGGTTAGGAATCCTGCAAGTTGTTCTTCGGGGCTGACACCCAACTTTTTGGCTAGCGTGTCTCCCAATTCCTTGGACATGCGTGTTTCGGTCACGGGCCCCGGGCAGATGGCGTTGACGCGCACGCCTTTGCGAGCCGCCTCAGCGGCCGTGATGCGCGTGATTCCGAGCATACCGGCCTTTGCGGCGGCGTAGGCCGAGCCCCAAGGGAATGCCGCTTTGGCCGAGAGGCTTGAGATATTCAGAATCACGCCGGAACCTCGCGCGTACATCTCCGGAAGGACAAGTTTGCTCAACAGAAATGCAGCCCGCAAATGCACGGCGATGACTTTGTCGAACTCGGCGATCGGATACTCTTCGACGGGAACCACCGGCCCGTAATGCCCGCCATTGTTGACGAGAACGTCGATCCTCCCGAATCTCGCGCGGGCTTCCTCGACAATGCGTGTGCAATCCGTATCGCGCGCGAGATCCCCGATCGAATATTGCGCCCGTCCGCCACTGCTGGAAATTTCTTTCGCGGTAGCTGTTAACTCCGCCTCCGTGCGCGCCGTCAGGAATACCGAAGCGCCTTCTGCGGCAAACAGGTAAGCGATGGCGCGGCCAATGCCGCGGCCCGAACCCGTGATCAGTGCAACTTGGTTTTCGAGAAGCATAGGTAGAAAAGGATAGGGGCAGTGCGCCGTGGTGGCAAGAGACTAAGACTCGCGCGAGAACGCTGCAACTTCGTCCGAAAGGCCAGCTTGTACCGCAAGTGCAGAAAGGAGGGAAGTAACGCTCTGGCCAAGAACTGTACCTCCGTTCAGGTGTAATCCCCCTCGCTGCTGAGTAATCTGAAAGCAAGAGAGTGTGTATGTATTCCTGCGGAGTTCGGCGCGGGCCGCTCCGCCTTTCCCCGTAACTGCGGCACTAACCCAGCTCGCCGCACATTTCAATTGGGGGTACGTCCGTGCGCCGATCATTTTTCTTGCTCCATGCAGGTGCGATTACTGCTGCGCTCGCGTTCGCGGGTTGCGCGGGCCTGGTTTCTTCCAATAGCTCGAATGGCGGAACGAAAGCGTTTGCGCCCGCGATTGTGTCGCAGCCAACGAATCAAATTGTAACGGCCGGGCAAGCAGCGACGTTTACCGTGATGGCGAATGGAACAGCGCCGCTGAGCTACCAGTGGTTAAAGAACAGCGCGAATATTGGTGGCGCGACGGCAGCGAGTTATACGACGCCAGCGACCATCGCCGGCGATAGCGGTGCGAAATTCGATGTAGTGGTGAGCAATGCAGCGGGCAGCATGACAAGCTCGATGGCCACGCTCACGGTGAATGCAGCTGTCGTGTCGCCAACCATCGCAACACAACCCTCGAATCAGACAGTAAACGTAGGACAGACGGCAACTTTCAGCGTGACAGCGACGGGCACGGCGCCGCTGAGTTACCAGTGGCAAAAAAACAGCGCGAATATTGTTGGCGCGACGGCTGCGAGCTACACCACGCCGGCAACGGCGACGACCGACAGCGGAGCAAAGTTTGACGTAATCGTCAGCAACACCGCGGGCAGCCAGACGAGCACAATGGCAACTTTGACGGTGAACGCGGCCGCCGTGGCGCCATCAATTACAACGCAACCAGCGAATCAAACGGTGAACGTAGGACAAACCGCAACGTTTAGCGTGACAGCGACCGGAACGGCCCCGCTCAGCTACCAGTGGCAAAAAAACAGCGCGAACATTACTGGCGCAACGGCTGCAAGCTACACCACACCTGCAACAGCTTCGGGCGACAACGGAGCAAAGTTTGACGTCATCGTCAGCAACATCGCAGGCAGCCAGACGAGCACGATGGCAACCTTGACGGTGAACGCGGCTGCCGTGGCGCCATCAATTACAACGCAACCAGCGAATCAAACGGTGAACGTAGGGCAAACAGCGACGTTCAGCGTGACAGCGACAGGAACAGCACCGCTGAGTTACCAGTGGCAAAAAAACAGCGCGAACATTACCGGCGCGACGGCCGCCAGCTACACCACGCCTGCAACAGCAACGACCGACAGCGGAGCAAACTTCGACGTCATCGTCAGTAACACCGCAGGCAGCCGGACGAGCACGATGGCAACCTTAACTGTGAACACGGCTCCCGTGCCCCCAACAATCACGACGCAACCGTCGAATCAAACGGTGAACGTAGGACAAACCGCAACGTTCAGCGTGACAGCGACAGGAACAGCACCGCTGAGCTTTCAGTGGCAAAAGAACAGCGCGAACATTACTGGCGCGACGGCCGCGAGCTACACCACGCCCGCAACAGCGATGACCGACAACGGTGCCAAGTTCGATGTAATTGTCAGTAACACCGCGGGCAGCCAGACAAGCACGATGGCAACGTTAACGGTCACTGCCGCCAGTGCGTCAACAATCAACGTCGTCACCTATCACTACGACAATCTACGCACCGGCCAGAACCTCAACGAAACGGTTCTCACGCCTGCGAATGTGAACTCCACCACCTTCGGCAAACTCGGCGCGTTCACGGTAGACGGGCTCGTCGACGCGCAACCTCTTTATCTCTCGGTGGTCGCCATCCCCACCGTCGGAACAAAAAATGTTCTCTACGTAGCAACGGAAAACGACAGCGTCTACGCGTTCGATGCCGACTCCATCAACGGCACCACAAGCACGTTTCTTTGGAAAGTTTCCGTGCTCGGCACAGGCGAAACGCCCAGCGACAACCGGGGATGCAGCCAGGTCACACCCCAAATCGGCGTAACGTCCACGCCGGTGATTGACCGCTCGCGCGGCACGCATGGTGCGATCTATGTCGTAGCCATGTCCAAAGACGCCAACGGTAATTATTTCCATCGCCTGCACGCTCTCGATCTCACCACCGGCGCGGAACTCTTCGGCGGCCCCACCCTGGTGCAAGCCACCTATCCCGGCACGGGCGACAACAGCTCGAACGGAAACGTGATCTTCGACGCGAAACGATATAAGGAACGCCCCGGCTTGCTCGAAATCGGCACCACCATCTACACGACATGGTCTTCGCATTGCGACGACCGCCCGTACACCTCCTGGGTGATGTCCTATGACGCCAACACGCTAGCGCAAACGAGCGTGCTCAATCTCGTTCCCAACGGCAGCGAAGGCGGAATCTGGATGGCCGGAACCGCTCCTGCCGCGGACGCCTCCGGCAACATTTATTTCATGGTTGGCAACGGCGATTTCGACACCACACTGAACGCCAGCGGCTTTCCATCGCAAGGCGACTGCGGCCAGTGCTACGTAAGGCTCTCATCTAGCGCACCAATCACGTTGCTCGATTACTTCACGCCATCGAATACCCTTTCCGAATCAAACGCCGACACGGACTTCGGCTCTGGCGGACCGCTTCTTTTGCCAGATCTCGTCGACGCCAACGGGAACACGCGCCACCTAGCCGTGGGTTCCGGCAAAGACGCGATCATCTATGTTGTGGACCGCGACAACATGGGAAAGTTCAACAGCACCGCCGACAACATCTATCAGCAGATCAGCGGGCAGATTGGCGGAGTATGGTCCAAGCCCAGCTACTTCAATAATACGGTCTACTACGGCGCGGTCGGCGATCACCTGAAAGCGTTCCCTATCACAGCCGCGAAACTGGCCACAACGCCGGCAACGCAGAGCTCGGCAAGCTTTGCGTATCCAGGCACAACGCCAAGCATCTCAGCCAACGGCACCTCGAACGCGATCGTATGGGCCGTCGAGAATGGCTCAACAGGCGTGTTGCACGCGTTCAACGCCACCAACTTGACGAGTGAGCTCTACAACTCGAATCAAGCCGCCAACAACCGCGATCAATTCAGCGACAACAAGTACGTCACGCCCATGGTGGCCAACGGCAAAGTGTATGTTGGCACTCCGAATAGCGTAGTTGTTTTCGGATTGTTACCTTAGTCTCGGCGAGATAGGCACCAAAGCCTGCCCCACGCCGCAACTGGAAGTAAGTTCTGAAATTCGCTACTTCTTGCTAGGCTTCAAATCACCGAGCAAATGATGAACCAGGCTGTTGATATCGTCTTGCGTGAGCGAGAAGGCATCATGCCTCACCGGCTTTTGGCCAACTGCGCGATAGACCAGGTGATGGTTCGCTTGCTGCACAAAGTCGAAGACGATCATCCCTTCGCGGAAGTGGATGTTTTCGTAGCCCACGTAGGCAGGGCCATAGCCCCAGGAATCCCAGCAGCGATACGGGCCGCAAACCAGCCCAGGATACGCGCCGGGGTAGCCCACCGGCACGGTCGCATTGTGGCGATTCACGGCGAATTTATAGTCAATCAAGAAATCCGCGGCGCCGGGGTCGCTCACTTGATTCAAGCCCTTTGATGTGAGCGTCAGCGCAATCGCGTCTCTCACGCGCTGGCGAACCACTTCATCGTTCGGATCGGGAACGCGCGCCGAAGGTTGATTTCGGGGAGTGCGTGTAAGGTCGTCACGCGAAGTCACCGGGCGATTGTCCGCGGTACGATTGTCGGCGCTCCGATTGTCACGCGCAAAGGTCGCTTCTTCCACAACCGGGCGCCACGCCCAGGTCGCGCCTTTCACAATGTGCGCGTCGTGGTCGCGAGTCACTTGAACATATTCATCGCAGCCGGCGATAAAAACCAAGGAAAGAAAGGCAGCAGCGGTCAAAAGCCGCTTGGGGGAGAGAACTGAACGCAAATTCCGCATCTGGCTAGCCTCCAAAGGCATATTTATCCTCTGCCATATTCAACCCAACACTCATTGGATAGTTGCGGTGCGCGAAAGGGTTGCGCCCAAGCGGACTTCCTTGGCCAAAACGTCAATGCCTCAGGCCTTCGGAATCTCCCAGTCCTTCGGAGGGAACGTAACCGGCCAGAATTTCGGCGCCGGCTCGTCAAACTCGAAAGCTACGGCGAAGTAGTCCGCGCTTGGTTGATCCACACGCACCACGCGGCAGCTCTGCTCGAGGCCGCTTTGCGGACTCACCAGAATGAATGGCTGGCCAACGAGGAGCTCCGCTTTCAATTTCATCAGGCCGCCATGCGCGTTGACCACCAGCGTATGCGTGGCTTCCTCGACATGTACGCTATCGGGCGTCTCGGCGAGAACCTTGACAGGTATTTGCAGCATCACCCGCTCGCTGCGACGCCGATTGATTCCATCGGAAGGGGGCACGAAATTCTCCGTAAAGTGGCGGCGTTCGCTGCAAGTGCTCGGGATAGAGAAGACCGCGCGTAGCTTCGGTCTCCCGAGATGCCTGTCTTGCGGCAGCGTGGCCGGGCCGCTCACTGAGCACGAACCGCCGAAACGGCTCGACGCCTGTTTATCAGTCTACCGAAGCACGCGCCGCTACTCTCCTCTGGAAAAAATCATGACGTTCATTGGTTAACCTCCGGACGGAGAACGTCCATCGCCCGGCACTTGTAGGGGCGCAATTCATTGCGCCCTCGCTTGCCCAGGCAGGTCCTTTTGCTCGCTAGTGCTGTTCTCTAGTGCCGGTAGGGGATCGCAAGAGTAAAACTAAGGCACCATCATGGATTGCAAGCGAGCCTTCACAGCCGGCCATTCCGAATCCAGGATGCTGAAGTAAACCGTATGCCGGATCCGTCCGCTGGCCGTAATCATGTGATTGCGAAAGGTACCCTCTTCGCGTGCGCCGATCCGCAGAATCGCGTTGCGCGACTTTTCGTTCAGCGAATCCGTTTTTAATTCCACGCGGATGCAGCCGAACGTTTCAAACGCATGCTGCAGCAGAAGATATTTTGCCTCCGTGTTCGCGCCAGTGCGCTGCCACCCAGGAGCGACCCACGTCCAGCCAATCTCTACACGATGATGCGTGCGGTCGATGTTGCCATAGCGCGTGCAGCCGATCACTCGCGCGCTGGATTTTTCGATCAGCGCAAACGGCAGCGAAACGCCTCGCGCTTGCTCCTCAAGCGCGGTGGCGATATAAGCGGACATTTCTTCTGGCGTCCGCACAGGAGTGGGAATCCAGCGCCACAACTCTTCTTCGAGGCCGACAGCGGAAAGTCCGGCCTGATGCGCTTGCGAAAGAGGTTCCAGGCGCACGTGGCGACCTTCGAGGGTCACGCGTACTACGTTCATTTCGGTGGTCATGTTTTTGTTGATGCAGGCTGCATGTTACAGCCACCCCGGTTGCCTCTGGGAGCACCAATTTGGCAAAAATCTCCGTGCGCGAGGCTGTGAAGAGTCCTTCCAGAAATGTAGAGGGTCAGAATCACGCGGCAACCCAAAGCCTACCGCCGGGCGTCCTACCTTTTGACACGCACGGGAACTTTCTACGCGGAATCGATGAACTAGTAGCAAGGGACGCCCTCCTCAAACGGCCGAACTTGGATAAACATGAAGAACTTTTCTTTCAGTCGCGTCAAATATAGCCCGACGCATCGTGCCACGCATTCCGCAAAGCGGAGCCCCCTCCTGATTCGCTGGGGCGTCGGGCTGGCCGCGCTTTTCTTCGTAATCGTTGGCGCGCGGGATTTTCGCGCCCAGCAACCACCGCCTCCGGCTCAGCCGCAAGCCCAGCAGCCGCCACCGGCGCCCCAGCAACCGGGCCAATCCCAGCCCGCCTTGAAACGCCCCGAAGACGCCCAGGCAAAAATCGCCGTCGAGGTCAAAACCGTCAGCGTCCTGGCCACCGTCCGCGACAAACACGGAAAAATCGTCTCGGATCTCACCAAGGACGATTTTCAGCTCGATGAAGACGGCCGTCCGCAAACCATCAATTATTTTGTGCACGAAAGCGACGTGCCGCTGCGGTTGGGCCTGTTGGTGGACACCAGCCTCAGCCAGAGGAAAGTGCTGGATCAGGAGCGCACCGCCAGCTACAGCTTCCTCGATAAGCTTTTGCGTCAGGACAAAGATTCGGCGTTCGTGATTCACTTCGACCACGAAGTGGAGCTTCTGCAGGATTTCACTCCGTCGCGCCCCCAGTTGCAGGCCGCCCTGCAAAAGCTTTCAACCCCCCAGTTCGATGGAGGCAGCAGCAGCGGGGGCGGCAGCAACGGCGGTGGAGGAGGCGGCAATGGTGGTGGAGGAGGGCGCAGCCGAGGTTCACACGGCGGCGGAACGCTTCTTTATGATGCGATTTTCCTGGCCTCCGACGAGTTGATGAGCAAACAGAAGGGCCGCAAAGCGCTCATTATCCTTTCCGACGGCGTCGACCACGGCAGCAAAGAAACCATGGCCGAGGCCATCGCCACCGCGCAGCGCGCCGACACCATCATCTACTCCATCTTGTTCGCCGATGAAGACGAAAACTACAGCCGTCCCGGAGGATTCGGCATGGGTGGTCACGGCGGAGGGATGGGCGGCGGCCGCGGCGGCGGACGGTACCCTCAGCAAGAGCGCCCCGACGGCAAAAAAATCCTCGAGCAAATTTCCAAGGAAACAGGTGGCCAGCTTTTCAAAGCCTCCAAGAAAGAAACGCTCGACAAAATCTACGCCGAAATCGATGAAGACCTCCGCAACCAATACAGCCTCGCCTACACCCCCGACAAAGGCAACACGGTTGGCTACCACAAAATCCATCTCGTAGTCGGCAAACAAAAAGACCTAGTCATACAAGCCCGCGACGGCTACTACTTCGGCCAGTAGGATCCGGCAGAGCCCTCGAATCACCAGCGAAACACAAATTTCCGACCAGCCGACTTACCAGGAGTTAGTGATCGTTCGCGGAGCCAGGGACACCGCAGGCTTCGAGGGCAGTTCTAATATTCCAGATCGAGACACCCGTACCACCGTTTACCATCGCTGCAGCCAGCCACCGGCCATCCGCACTGAGCGCGACGGTACCATTGCCAAGATGCTGTTTGTAACAATTTTGCTTGCCCGTTGTATCCCAAACACCGAAACCGCCGCCTGAATAGGTAAAAATAATTGTCCCGTCCTCGCTAAATGCGACGAAGTTTGTATATCCCTGCCCCACCTTCGCAACTTCCTCTCCCGAACTAAGATGTACCAACCGCGCATTCTTTGGCCCCCCTACAACTGCAAGGTCCTTCTCGGGAAAAGCCGCGATTTGCGTCACGTAGTCGGGGCCATTCGGTACATCGCTGATCTTGGTCCAATTCTTCGTACTCCATACAATCAGGTGCTTGGCGTTGCCACCAACTACGAACGAACCGTCGCGCGAAAACTGTCCCTGTTGTGTGCTTGTAAGAGTCGCGACCAACTGCCCGGAAGAGACATCAAACACCAGATCATTTTCTCCGTTCGACGAGACTTCTAACAGACTTCCGCCAGGGTTGAACACCAGTTTTTTTATCGTCCGTTGCACGCCCGGGGTCGACGTTGTGAGGGACCATGGAATTTTCTTGATCAGTTTGCTAGTCGTTGCGTCGCATATCTCAATACCGTTTCCGGCTTTCGCAAGAAGACGCCCATCCGGGCTCAACGCTAGAGTGGTGCCGGCCGCCAACGTGAGGAGCTTACTCCGTCTCTCGACGTCCCAGAGGTCCACGCGCCCTGGCGTACTTCCAACCGCCAATATTTTTCCGTCGCCGCTGAACGAGAGGCTTCCCACCTGAATCAGAGACGCGCCTCCATATACCGCAAAAGAACCCTTGGTACCTCCCTTGCCGTCGCTCTCCATCGGCCCCAAGGCGACGCCGCTTTTCTGCGGTTTTAGATCCTTATCGAGGAGCACGAAATCAGGTCCCGGAAATGACCTGGCTGCACCTTGCAATTCCGTCGGTTGATTTTGGGCGACCAACAGGCTTGGTAGAAAAAGCATTGCGGCAACGAATCTCATTCTGTTCATAAAAAGGTAAGTTACAGAAATCCCTCTGATTTTACCAGCTTGGGATTGTCGCGCGTCTGCGCGGGTCGGACGTAGTGCACGATTAAGCTTCGGGCTCAAGGGGGCGGCGCCACACTTGCTCGAAATTTACCCGCAGGAGTCTCGAATTGGAAACTGTCACATAATGCGAGAGAACCCGATGCGGGCGGGGCGCGCTTGCACGCCTTACAAAGGCAACACCGTCGGCCACCACACGATCCATCTCGTCGTGGCCAAACAAAAGGACCTAGTCATCCAAGCCCGCGACGGCTACTACTTCGGCCAGTAGCCCCCAGCAAAGTCTTCCATTTCGGCAAGGCGTCGCTGCTCTTCAGTTGCGCGACCAACCGCGAGCCATCTGCCGTCTTACTCGTCCAAAACGAATGTCAGCAATGATTTGTTTATCTTGATCCTACGGTTGTGGTATTCGATGAAGCCCAGTTTTCTAAATTTGTTCATGAAGAAATTCACGCGAGAGCGCGTAGTGCCCACTATTTCCGACAATGTCTCCTGGGAAACAGCTGGCAGTTCGTCGACTAACTGATGCTGAACTTTTCCATAACGTCCGAGCACGAGTAGCGCTCGGGCGAGCCGCTTCTCGGACGAATTGAAGAGCTGATCGATCAAAGCTTCTTCGACTCGATTCTTTTGATTGAGGAGATATCCAATAAAACTGTCTGAGAATTTGTCTTGTGTACGGAGCATATCCAGCAATTCGTTTTTGTCGATGGCAAGAACGGTGGTCGGCGTGATGGCCGTCGCCGTGCCCATGCGGACCGACTGCCCCGCCATGCAGCCCTCGCCAAAGAAATCGTTCGGACCAAGCATCGCGAGCACAGCCACCTTACCTGACGCGCTAACCACGGAGAATTTTACGTTGCCCTTTTGGATGTACATGACGCTTTTGGCTGCGTCACCCTGATTGTAGATCTGCTCATCTTTCTCAAATTCTGCAACCTTTCTCGCCATTCCCGAAGTATCGAGGAAGGTCTGCGGCTCGAGCGATTGCGTCTTGGATTTCAAGATTTTCATATGGGCGCCGGGAATGCCCCTGCTGGAAGGAAATTCAATTCTTGGTACCTCTTATTATTGGTGTCTCGATTGGCAGGAAGCAGAGGATCTGCTGTTTTAATTGCGCATCTACTTCGTCCGCGATAGTCACAACGTCTGGGAGCAACTTGCTGAATATCACCCGATGCTCATTCTTGTGCAGTGTCGAGAAAATGCTGACCTGCAGAATTCGGGATTCATCCACGACCATCGCGGCGGTGTATCCTTGCTTTTTTCGCAGCTCTCCGTGATGACTCGCAGCGACCGAAACCGGAGCTTTCGATCCTTTATCAAGGCGCAGCCTGTCGATCACGTCATGGAGGAGCTTCGGGAGATGGCCAGTGCGTTCCTGGAAGTTCAGCCGGATTCGGGCGAGCTCCGGCTCTTTCTCGACCAGCCCGATCCACTCATGAATCGTCGAGTCGAGTTGCTGTTCGAGAATGTCGGCCACGGACTCCGTGCCCGTAGACACAGGCAGGGACTCGTTGCCGCCCACCGTCGAAACTGAAGTTTTCGTCAAGGTAACCTCGTCTTAATCCGCACTTAGTATCCCAGCCTCGCAGCCGCGGGTCTGTCCCATAAGGGATACGTCCCAAATGGAACAGGCGAGCTTCCGGAAAAGCGATTACGCGAAAAGGGCGGTAGGCATTCGACAAGCGGTGGGAAATTCGCTGTTTATCAGATAAATCCCGCAGAAAAGCGCTGAACACCGGTATTGGTGTAGCCGGAAACGGGTCCTGTACTCGATAAGGAAACCCGGTGCGGGCGGGGCGCACTTGCGCGCCTTACAATGGCAATATCGTCTTCCCCAATAAGGTCCATCTCGTCGCCGACAAATAGAAAGACTTGGTTATCCAACCCCGCAACGGACACTATTTCGTACAATAGCACTCTAGCTTTGGTCTTTGGTTTACGTGTGGCTCTCAGGTCACCGAGGACGCGGTCCTCGGCGTGTGAATGGCTATTGTCTCGATGTGCTGGCGGCGTCAAACGCTCGCAAAACCTGTTCCGGCCGGGCGCGCACGCGCAAATCTTCCGTGAGATTCACCCAGGTCACTTTGCCGCTCGGGTCAATCAGAAATTCGGCCGGGCGCGCAATGTCCGCTCCGTCAGCGCCACCCTGCGGATGCACCAGGTCCCAGCGGCGAATCACATCATCTTTGGCGTCGGAAAGAATAGGGAAAGTATATCCGGCCGTCTGCCGGAGGTGCTCGGACTCTCGTTGCGAGTCCACGCTGATACCGATCACACGAATCTTGCGGGCGTTAAACTCTGGCAGTCGCTCTTCGAAGCTCCGTAACTCGGAGTTGCAGAAGGGTCACCAGTAGCCGCGATAAAAAATCAGAACTACCGCAGCGGTCCTGCCGGATGCAACTCCCGCCGCAGTTTGGTCGTCCCCCACAAAGGGAGAATGGACCAGGCTCGAAAGCGTCACGCTGTTGCCTTTCGAATCAGGAAGCGTGAAATCCGGAGCAATCTCGCCCACGCGAGGGGCGCCATGGGCCGCTGGAATATTTCTCCCCAAGTAAAAAGTCACTACAAGGAAGAACCCAACAATCCCGACCGCGAGAACTCCAAGAATGCTCCCGCTAATTTTTCCACGGTAGGCGTCCGGTCGCCGAAAGGCCCTCGAGATGCCGCTGGCCACGAGAAACAGGGCAGCGGCCATAAGCAGCAGAGTGACCCACGGGAAATCACGTGTGACGGGGTATCGGATGAAAACCGTGAAATAACTGACGAAAGCCGCAACGCATAGAACGAATCCAGCCCATATCCGTGGATTCCAGCTTCTTTTCATGTACGGCCCCGCCTCGCCAATCGTATCAGAGGTGGCTGCCGGAATTCCCAGTACTATCGCTCCCCAGCGCCCGTCGTACGGAAACGACCCTGCTTCCAAATTAGGAAACCCGGTGCGGGCGGGCCACGCCGTAAGGTATAATAGAGTCTTCGGAAAATACTCACTTAGGATAACGATGCAGACTGCGACAAATGGGAAGGTATTGCTGAGGGTACGGCCGCGGGGGTTCTGCGCGGGCGTGGTGCGGGCGGTGGATATCGTCGAGCTGGCGCTCGAAGCCTACGGCGCGCCGGTCTACGTCCATCACGAAATCGTCCATAACACCTACGTAGTGGAGCAGTTGCGCCGCCGTGGCGCGATCTTCGTCGAGTCCATCGAGGACGTGCCGCACGGAGCGGTGCTGGTCTTCAGCGCCCACGGCGTGCCGCCAACCGTCCGCCAGGAAGCCAAGGACCGCGCGCTAAAAGTGATCGACGCGACCTGCCCGCTGGTCACCAAGGTACACCTCGAAGCGCTGAAATTCGCCCGCGAAAAGCGCACCATCATTTTGATCGGCCACAAGGATCACCAGGAAATCGTCGGCACCTCGGGCGAAGCGCCAGACCGCACCATCGTGGTCGATTCGGTGGCCGCAGTCGACGCCCTCGAAGTGGCCGAACCGGACAAGCTGTCGTTCCTCACGCAAACTACGCTGAGCCTCTACGACACCCAAGAAATCGTGGCACGCCTGCGCCAAAAGTTTCCGCTCATCAAAGGCCCTGCGAGCGATGACATCTGCTATGCCACACAGAACCGCCAGGAAGCCGTCGAGCAAGTAGCCAAGGATGTTGATTTTCTCCTCGTCGTCGGTTCGCCGAACAGCTCCAATTCGAATCGCTTGGTAGAAGTCGCCAAGCGCAGTGGTGTAAAAGCCCAGCTCATCGATTCGGCCAAGGACATAGACATCAACTGGCTCGAAGGCGTAAAGCGCGTTGGCTTGACCGCTGGAGCGTCCGCTCCCGAGGTCCTCGTCGAGCAGGTCAGCGAGCGCCTCGCCGAATTTGGATTTACGGATCAGCGCGACCTCGATTTGATCCGCGAGGACGTGCGCTTCACGCTTCCTCCGGAGCTGGCGACGATTGCGCCGGCCCCGCGTCGCTAAGCTTTCGAAGCGCGTTGGCAGCGCCGGTGAAAATTTCTAGCGTCGTTCGTCGTGGCCTTGGCAGTGCCATTCGAACGAAGTAAGCAGGGTCGGGCGTTTTGCCCGCGCAGTTTGCAGTCGGTCAGCACGGTAGGCGGGGACACACAAAACAAGGAGCTTAACCTTGGCGGTCAAAATCGTCCGTCAGCCGAAGAAGATTGCCTTGATAGGCGCGCCGTCGAGTGCGGCCGCGTTTCTTGCTGGCGGCGAAAAAGCGCCTGCAGCGTTGCGAGCGGCTGGCTTGGTGGAACGCCTGCAAAGCGCCGGCTACGAAGTGATTGATCACGGCGACTGTGCGCCACGGCTTTTCGCCGACGATGACGAACACAAACGCGCGCGCAATTTACCCGCAATTGTCGCCGGACTGAACGACCTGAAAGTTCGCGCCGAACTCGCCGTGAAAAGTGGCGCGCTGGTGCTCGTGCTTGGTGGTGACTGCGCGCAAGTGATTGGACTTCTTACCGGCGCGCGCCGCTACTACAAGCACGTCAACTTATTGTGGTTCGATCGCGACGCCGATTTGAACACGCCCGCCTCCACGCCTTCCGGTCGCATCGACGGAATGGTTGTCGCTCACGTGATCGGCAAAGGCGCGCCGGAGCTAGTCCGCTTTTTTGGCGAGTCGGCTCTAGTGCGCGAACCGGACGTCACTCTTTTTGGCCTCGAACGGCTCGATCTTCCCGAACAGGAATTTCTCAGCAAATCGCCGATGCGCCACATCGATGCGGCCGACGTCCAAGCCAAAGGCGGAAGCGCCGCGGCCCGCAGCGGCCTCGCCTATGTTCACGCCGACGCGCACGAATTTGTGCTGCATCTGGACACCGACGTCATCGCGGTCGACGAATTTCCCGCCGTGAACGTGCCAGGCGAAGGCGGCTTGCCGTTGGCCGAAGTGCGCGCGGCTCTAAGCGAATTTGCGAAACACAAAAATCTTCTCGGGCTGACCGTGGCGCAGTACAACCCGGACAAAGATCCTGACGGCAGCGGCGCAAAAAAGCTCGTCGACCTATTGGTGGAAGTTCTTTCCGCGCGCCTCGAACCTGCGGCGGCTGCCACTGCTCCCGCAGCTGAACCCGCTGCGGAGACGCCTGAAATTTCTTCGTCTGAAACCTCCGCCTAATCAGCACGATTTGTCGTCAAGCTCGGGCACGGCCCTTCGAGACTCAGGGTAAACATGCTGAGCCTCTACAGAGTATTCGCTGCGTTCGCGGCGGCTTCGGCGCGTTTGCGGTGATAGCGCGCGAGGCCTAGCCAGGTCAGGCTGAGCCCGCAATTAAAAATGTAGTGTTCCGCTTCGGCCGCGGAGAGGCGTTGCTGGATTTCGACGCTCGCGGCTGCGACGAATTTCTCCAGTGCGGTTTGTGGATCGGGCGTGGAACGCAGGATTTCCGCCGCGAGCGCGGCCCAGCGCTGCAAATTTTTCCGGTATTCAGCGATGTGAGCCGACGGATCATTCGAGTAGCTGAAATGCGTAAGGAAAAGCCGCGATGGAGCGCGCGCCGCGATTGCGTCCAGCGAAGCACTCCAAATTTCCAAATCAATATCCGGCGGCGGCGCCAGCGGAACCACAAACGGTTCGCCTTGGATGTGAAATCCCGCCGTGTCGCCAACAAAGGCTGTCCCATCCGACGAATCAAAATACGAAACGTGATGCGAAGCGTGTCCCGGCGTGTAAACCACTTCCAAGTTGCGGCTTCCGAGCGAGAGCGTTTCTCCGCCCTTCAGCATTCGCAAATTTCCAAAGGGCACGGGCAGCGTCTCGCCAAATAAATGGTGCAACTCGCCCGGCCAAAGCCGCTCCGCGCTAGCCAGCAGCTTCGACGGATCAGCCATGTGCAGCATCCCCGCCTTGTGAACGTAAACCTCAAGGTTGGGATTTTCTTTAATGAGCGCGCCCGTCGCCCCCGCATGATCCAGATGAATATGCGTCAGCAAAATCGCGTTTAGATCGGCAACGCCAATCGCGCGCGAATCCAGGTCTTGCCGCAGCACGGGAAACGTCGAAGCCGGCCCCGGATCAATAATCGCGCGATGCCCATCGGATTCCAGCAACACAGCCGCAATCGAGCGCGGCCGCCCCATCCAGTTTGTATCAAGTACCGTGGTATTCAGCATCGCGCCAGTAGTGTAACGCGAGTCGGCGCGGACAATTCCGTCCTTAGCGAGCTGGCGCCTCGCCTCCGGCTTATACCTGGGCTGGTGGTGCCTCGCCAGAGCTCCCAGACCCACCCCCGGGGTATCCAGAGGATCGTGAAGTAAACCATAGATGTGGTTAGGGTTGCGGGCGTTGCTGTGCGTACGCAGAACCGGAAGAAGAAGCGATGTAACGACGTAACGATGTAATGAGGCAGAGATATAGAGCGGCGATTGCTTAGTGACGAGTTGCAAAACTTTGAGGCTGAAAATGGGGCCCTCCCCCCAGAGTTTTTCGTAAGTGTTGCTGATACGGGAGTTAAAGTGGAGGGGAATCAACAGTTGCAGAAGTGTTGATTCTGAACGGGTTGGGAGAAGTCCCGTTTTATGAAGTGGTAACCTGGGTGGGACTGAAGATCTTGCGGGGATTTTAGGGACCGCGCGGCGGAGAGCCATGACTTGCGGGATGACGGACATGGTCCGCGTCCCAATCGACATAAGGGTTATAACATGTTGGTACTTGTTGTCAAGTATAAACTATAAGTGATTTGTTTGGTGCGAGTTGTGGGTGGCGAGTTGAAGGGCGAGCGTTACAGGGAATCCGAAACTTAAGAAACTGCCACCCCCGCTCGGTTTCCCCCCGAGTTGCTACTTAGATCTCGGCCTGTCCTGCCTGAGCCCTATCGGGTGGTTGGGGTCTGACCATGGATTACAGTCCTGAACGTCCTTAATTTCGGCGATAAAGGCGCCGTTTTCGGCAGGAACGGCATGGAAGTATCCCGTGAGTACGACATACATCCGATCAATCTTTTCCTCGTCTCGGCGCATCCTTTCGTTGGGTCTTACAAGCACATTCGCATCAAGTAGGTTATCGGCGGATTCCTTTGTCAGGAAGAGGGAAGCCGTACCGTGATTGTCGTGGCCGCTCCACGCTGCCACAAGAAAGCCCTTCACGACCAATAGCTTACCGTCAAAATGATCCGGGTTTGCTATTAACTCCACCAAACTAACGGGCCTCGGCCGATCCTGGTTCGGCCCGGCCCCGGCTTCGAGAATTCCGAGTGCAAATATGGTCAAAACTATTAGCGGTCGTCTCATTATGTTAGAACCTCCAAATTCCACGGGCATCGAGGGATTGGAAATTGGCCGCTCCCTGGGACTACCGGGCGGGTGGCCCGGACTTGGGAAATTAGTATTTGCGGACATGAGGATCGTCGAAAGAATATCACTGCGGCACTTTCCGGGAAAGTATAGAAAAGCGGAGGGTGCCCCTCCGCGTTGTTTTGATTTGTGAGTGACCAAGGAATCCCCGTTTGGTAGTAGAGCTCCGGGTCGCCCGCGCCATCCGCCCGCCTTGGAATGACCCGAATGTTTCTTTAGCAGAGTGCTAGTTGATTGTTATGGTCAACGCGGGCGCTGCCGGCGTGGCGGGAGGGTTCGTGATGATGATCAGTGTGGTGATGCCCGTGACCGTCAGGTTGAGTGCCCCGCTCTGCGACGCTTGCGTGTTCGCATCGCCTAGGTATTGCGCGCTGATGGAGTGCGTCCCAACTGACAAGGCAGGAGCGGTCGGTGTAGCCTTCCCGCCGGACACTGTTGCGGCAGTTCCAATCAGCACGCCATTGTCCATGAGTTCCACCGAGCCCCCAGGATTGCCACCGGTGACGGCCACAGTGAACGTGAATGCGGTTCCCGAGCCGACCTTGTCAGCGTTCACGGTCATTTGTGTGACTGTGGGAGTGGGGCCGCCTCCGATAATGCTGCCTCCACCGCCGCCACCGCATCCCAGCGAAAAGCTTATGAGGCAAACCAAGCCAAGCCGCAGGGCTGTGCGATAGCGCTTCCGGCCCGGCAGGAATAGGAGGAAGACGGCTGCAAAGCCAGTGCTTGCACTTAGGGTCCACCATCCTTTGTCCCTCGCTTCGTCGTCCTTCCTCAAGGGCGCAGTGTTCGCCTCCAGGGTCTGATTTTGAGAAAGATTCGCAGCCGACAGGGACATGGACGGAGCAACTACCTGACAGTTGAAGGTTCCTGACGTAGTCGTACCGTTGACGTTAATCGTCAGGGGCGACGACGGGCACGTTACTCCTGGCGGCAGGGCCGATGCCGTCACGATCACATTGCCTGTTAACGGGCCGGTGGGCGTGACGGTGATCGTCGAGGTTCCGCTGCTGCCAGCAGTTAGCGTTATGGGTGTCTCCGAAACACTGAACGTAGGCTGGATGACGACAACGACCGTCGGAGGAGAAAAATTATTAGCAGCATAGTTAGTGTCACCACTGTAGGTCGCTGTAACGGTTTCGCTCGACGTTGGACTGTAAGTCACGCTAGCTTGGCACGCCTCATTTCCAGAGGCGTCCGTGGCCGCCGTGCAGATCACCGGATTGTTGACCTGTCCAGTATTGGCGCCGGTAAAAGTCACCGTGCCTGTGGGCCCGGGGGTTGGAGACCGATTACCAGTATCCACGAGAGCCGTCAGAGTTGTGCTCTGTCCTAAGAGAATCTGCGGGGGAACAACTTGAACGCTCAACGTCGTCCCGAGCTTCACAGTGACGGTCTGCACGTTTGACACGGAGGACGAATAACCGGGTTCGCCGATGTAAGTTGCCGTATATGAATGAACTCCTGGGGCGGTCGGGAGTACTCCAGCCGCGAAAACGGTCTCCGCGGGGCCATTCGCGGATCCGGCCGTCTGGATACAATCGCCACCGAGATTCAGTACCGTGGACCCGTCCTTGAACACGATCGCGTTACACGACGGTGCCGCGCCGTAGCCGTTGGTTTTTACGTCTGCCGTCAAACCGAATTGATTAAAAACAACGGCGTTCGTTGTGCTGGCTGTTAGTGTTGTGGTCGTCGCCACCTGCGTGACTGTCAGCGAATAGGTTCCAGTGCTTGCTTGGTAGCTTCCGTCACCGCCGTAACTGGCCGTCAGGACGTGCGTTCCAGCCGACAGTTGGATCGTCTGATCTTCGGTGTAGCCATCAGCGTTAAGTACTAGGGTTCCGGCGTCCAACGGCGCTGGAGCTCCGCCGTTCACTGCATCCGTCCAAGTGATCTTGCCTGAAGGACACGCCGGGGGAGAGCACGGAGGCTGTGCAGGAAATGTCAGGGAGAGAGCTGCGTTCCCCACATCCACCCGAGCAATATACGGTGAACCATAGACTAATGAAGTCGGTTGGTTGCCCGTCTCTGCTCCCGTACTAGGATCGAAAACGGGGATACTTACAAGCGTCTTGCTTGGTTCCGGCGCGACAGTTACCGAGATTCCCGGGGAGTCGCTGGCTCCAAATGTACCGTCGCCTTGGTAATGCGCCGTCAGGTTGTAGTTTCCACCGGGAAGGATCACGCTGGAACTTGAGGCCGCACCAGCCGTTAGACTTAACACGTCGAATCCGTATGCGCCGCCCGGATTCGCGGTGGGATTAGGTGTTGCGAAGAGACTCACCTGCCCTGTTGGAGTGCCGCTTCCACCAGACCCAGCCGCCACGGTGGCCGCTACCCCAACAGTTTGGCCGTGGGTAAGGCCGGTAATGGATGCTGCGGATTTTCCGTTTACGGTTGCTGACAGCGTGGTGACAGATGGACTGAAGCTAACTGACGACCAATTATTAACGAGATTTTTGGCGTTCACTGAACCCAGCCCGGTTGCCAGGTCATATCCTGCACCGGCGGAGTAGGCGGGCGTGGAGGGATTGGCCGAGGGCACGAGAATTCCTACAGCCCCGGCAACAGGGCTGCTACAGTTGAGCGATCCTCCACCGCAGGGTACGGAATTGTTCCCTTTTGTGACATCGTAAAAAATGCAGGTAGATGCCGGGAGAGTGCCAGAGTTTGCATTGCACGAAGCCGCGCTCTTTTTCGCGAGAGCATAGAGCACGTAATTTGCGTTCCCCTGGCGGCCGAATTTTTGATTTACGAGCGCCATGATTCCCGCGAAGGCCGGCGAGGAGGCCGAAGTCCCACCGACTCCCTGAAACGTGAACTCGAAATTCGTCAAATTGCAGGCGGTGCCGGGAGCGGGCAGCGCGTCTGACTGACACATGATATAGAAGCTATCGCTAGCGGAGCCGATGCTCGCGAACAGGGAAACGTCGGGCAGATCTCTGTGCTGGTCGTTCGGGACCCCGCTGCCGGTTTGCCAAGACGGCTTGCCATAGAGCGTACTTGCGCCGCCGCTGCCTGCAACAATGTTCAGTGCATTCTCGGCAGTGCATCCACTCAAGCCGTTCCGCGCGCACGAGTCGTTCCATGGCACTTCCGGAATATAGGACAAGGCAGAGCTGGGAACGGGAGGAGCAATTGAGGTCGGCGTGGTATTCCAGTACGTGCTCTGCGTCCCTGCGTCGTCAAAGTCCGTGCCGCCGACGGCTACGTTAAAGGGTGTGGAGGCAAATCCGCTGACGGCCAGTCCGTCGCTCGCCGTCTGCTCGGTATCGAAATTGTCGCAGCCGGCGGAGCCGCCATCGCCGGCCGAGAGCATCACGGTGATACCCTGTGCCGCTGCCTGTTCCCAAAGCAAGTTGTGAAACTGATTTAACGTTCCTATATGCTGTTCGCAACCGCCGAAGCTCTCGCTCATGACTCCGGCGAGATTGTTCTCCACGATGTACGTTGCTGAAAGAAAAATTCCCGATGTCGTCTCCGTCGATCCCGATACGACGAAGTCGATGGTTGCGCCCGGGGCTACGGCTCCTGCCCACTGGACGTCCAGGTCTGATTCCCCTTCACTGCCATTGAAGCCGGGATCAGGCCCATTGAGCAGGATATTGCTGTTCGAAAAATTCTGAGGCAATCCGAACATGGCGCGGAAATTAATCACGTCTTGAATGTCTATGTCGCTTTCTCCAACGATGGCAATCGTTTGGCCAGTGCCGTCGATCTTCGGAGTTCCATTGAGCAACGGCTGGGTGTTGTAAATCGTGGCGAAGTCTGCGGGCCCCATGGCGTAGCAGTTTCCATTCTGACAGGGAATATTGCCGGGAAACGTGAACAGTGGTTTGGTCTCACCCGTCTTAAGCGACTTTTGGAAAGTTCCCAATTGGCGTATGTGAGATTTTACGGGGAAATTATTCAACGACACGGGACCTGCAACCACTGGCGCGAGCGCCGCTGGGATTTGCGGGTCGCTGGCGTTGGCCATGTGCGTTTCGCCATTCACGACGTATTTGTGGATCTCGGCGTGAAACGCGGTTCGTACTTGCGCGGCGTTTCCGGAAAACTCGATCACCGTGCGGCCCGCGGAGACGTTGGTGATCTGGAAGCCGTGCGATTGCAGCCAGTTTGTTACCGTTTGGATGTCCGCATCCGCTGGGCCGAATTGCTGGCCAAACTGCGCGGGCGTCAGCCACGCATGATAATTTGCCGAGGATTTGTTTTGCTGGTCGTCGAGCAGCTTTTCCAGTGAGGCTTCTTGATCCGCGCTCCGTTGCAAAAGCAGCAGCATGCGATGCAAGGGCTGGCCATCGCTTACGGCTCCTTGATCGAATTCCGCGCGCGCGAGCGGATGCACGTTGCCCTTCAGCGTCACGAGATTCTTTTCATCCACGGCTTGCGTGATGCGGATAGCAGCGCTGGAGGTCTGCGCTTCCGCTCGCAAGTGCGGCAAAACTAAAATGGCAAGCAAGATTAAAAGTCTGGAAAGCAGCCTTGCGTATTGGATTTTCATGTTCCGCCCACGCGTAGACGATTACGAATCTTCTGTGGGTCACGCTTCGAGCCGTGGGACAGGAGGCCAGACGAACAGCGCTGTGCCTTCAGACGAGGAGTTTCAAGATGCGATACTCCGTCAAAGGCAGATCCACCACAGTAAGTGGCGGCAGCCTATCACAATGTTCGATAACCTACTAGGTACTTGCCGCACGGCAAACTTCAGGCCGACAGCCCCCGCGCGCCAGCCCTATCTGCTTAAGTACTCGTTCTCAGGCGCGCATGAGTTACCCGCTCAGCGCCGCAGCGCGAGGGCGGGGAGATTCCGCGGAACTGTCCAATCTCTCGAAGGAAACGCTTGCAGATGAAGGGAAACCTAGAATAGGCTTACGGCACCGCGTCTTGTGACCTCTTGTAGTTTCTCCCGGTGCCTGGGAAAAGTGGGGGAAGGTTTCGGCGGTGTGGCAACTGTGGACAGTCAGTTTGCCGCGATGAGTCCTAAAGTGTTCGTGGCTGCGCCACAGACAGCGCTGCGCGGGGACAAAAGCGACTTGGGTTCCGAAACAGACAACTGAGGGAGACGGATCATGCGCAATTGGTGTGTGGCAGTAGCGGTTAGCGCTCTACTGGCTTTGCCGGTATGTGCCCAGCAGGCCCAGCAGAATGGCGATGGCGCGAGTGCCGCCGCGTCAGCGGAAAAAAGCACCACGATAGCGAGTGGGGGGGACATCACACCTGCTTCGCGAAATCTCTTTGCGCTTCCGAACGCTCCGCGTCCAAAGCCTTTCCCGGCCGGCGCCACATCCGGCGACGACACGCCTCCGGGAAGAATTGTGCCCAAGTTCGAAGCTACGGGTATGTTCGACTATGTGAATTTCAGTCCGGGCGGCGGCTTCTCCGATTTTAATAATTACGGCGCGTCCGGTGCGTTCACCTGGAACGTGTCGCGATGGATCGGCCTCACGGAAGAACTAGGCGGTATCGGCTACACCCGCGAAGTCAACGGCACCTCGTTGCACGGCGAGACCGCCACCTTCCTGGTCGGTCCCCGCTTGAATTTGCGCAAATTTGATTACTTCGTGCCCTACGCCGAATTCCTGCTCGGCGGAGTCCATGGCGGTCCGCAGATGACTGGCGACCAAAACCAGAGCGCATTCGCCTTGGCGGCTGGGGGTGGGGTGGATATCGCGCTGTCGAAGTACGTCGTGTGGCGCTTCGCGGAAATAGACTACCTTATGACGAATTTCAGCGGGTCCGCTCTTGGAGGGAATAGCAGACAGAATAACCTCCGCCTGGGGACGGGAATCGTTATTCGCTTTGGTTTGCCGCACGAAGCGCCTCCGGCGCCCGTGAATCACCCGCCGGTGGCGGCATGTTCCGCCAGTCCGACTTCTGTCTTTGCCGGCTCGAGCGATACCGTGGCGGTTCACGTGAACGCGAGCGATCCCGACAACGATCCGCTCACCTACAGTTACACGGCGACCGGCGGAACCGTGGATGGCTCCGGCCCCGACGCGCGATGGTCCGTGGGCGACGCAGCTGCTGGCACCTACACCGTGACTGCCGCAGTGAACGACGGCAAGGGCGGCACAGCGTCTTGCGCGACCGATATTAAAGTTGATCCGCGGCCGAATCGTCCGCCGACGGCGACTTTGTCGGTCGAGCGCAGCCCCATTCTGCCGGGCGAGCACACAGGAATCACTTGCACGGGCACGGACCCGGATGGCGATCCGCTGACCTACAGCTACTCCGCTTCTGGTGGCCAGGTTACAGGCACGGGCGCGAACGCATCATTCGATGCCACAGGTTTGCAGCCCGGAACGTACACCGTGAAGTGCACGGTGAACGATGGACGCGGCGGCACCGCCGATGCATCCGGCACCGTCGAGGTCAAGGAACCTCCGCAAGTTCATCAGCTGGAAGTGAAGCTGGCGTTGCATAGCATCTACTTCCCAACAGCGCAGCCCACGGTTGCAAAACCCACGGGAGGTCTGATGCCCAGTCAGGCGGTTACTCTCGACACGCTGGCTGCCGATTTCAAGCAGTATCTGACCTACAAACCGGACGCCCACTTGATCCTGGGCGGCCATGCCGATATCCGCGGAGGCAAGGAGTACAACCAACTTCTCTCCGAGCGTCGTGTGGAACGCGCCAAGAGCTACTTGATCGAAAAGGGCGTTCCCGCAGATCACATCGATACCAAGGCCTACGGCGAAGAACAGAATATGACCGACGCCGAGGTCAAGAAGCTTCTCGAAGACGATCCGGATCTGACTCCGGCGGAAAAGGACAAGTTCCTGAAGAACTTGCTGACTATCCGTTTGGCGAATAACCGGCGCGTCGACGTGACGCTCAGCACCACGGGCGAACAGTCTGTGCGGCGCTTCCCGTTCAACGCCAAGGACTCCTTGACGCTGCTCAGCAGAGGAGGCGGCACGGGAGCAGCGGCGAAAGCTCCTGCGGCCAAGAAGCCGGCTCCCAAGCCGTAATAGCGCGGCGCGCGAAACGCCTGCGGGTTGGAGCGCGCGCTCAAGAAAAACTGACTCGCCGCCATTGGCGGTGTGCAAAACAGCACAGGGAAACGGGCTCTCCTGGAAAATTTCCAGGAGAGCCCGCTTCGTTTTTCCGCGGAGCAATCGTTGTAAATTGCCATTTCCGCGAACGGCGACAGGAACATCTGAAAGATTTCTTGATGAATTCGCGACTGGCTGGCACTTCGAGCGCAACTAAACAGGTCTTTCCGTTCCCAGAATGGAAGCTCTTCGCATTCCGATTTGGTAAATAGATGAAAAATAATAACTTACGTATTATCTGAGCTCCCTTTACTGAAAAATTAGCGGCCACGAAATTCCCGAATCCGAACGGCAGAAAAAATGGTAAAATAGCTAATAGCCTTAGTTATGAATGATCCACGCTTCTTTTCCGCATTTGGCACTGAGTGTGCAATTGAAACTCGTTCAAAAGTTTCTCGAGGTGAATGCCCATGATTGAAGAAGCCGCAGCCGCAGTACAACGCGCCAGCATTCCCATCAGCGTTCTTGTTGTGGAAGATGAAGAGAGCACGCGAAAACTCTGCGCGGACGTAGCGGAGTCTTGCGGCATGAAAGCTGTTGTCGCGAGCACCGTCGAAGAAGCGCTGCGCCGGCTGGAAACTCACTCCGTCGATATCATTGTCACGGACCTGATTTTGCCTCCCTCGAGTGGCCTCGATCTTCTGAAACAAGTTCACGAAATGTACCCGCAAGTTGCCGTCCTGGTCCTCACGCAGTACGGGACCATCGACTCCGCCGTGGCAGCCACTCGCATGGGCGCGGTGGACTACGTCACCAAGCCATTTCATATCGATGATCTCCGCGCGCGCCTTGAGCGTGTGGCCCGCGATATGGACCTGGACCGCGAGAACAGGCTATTGCGCGAGCAGCTGCGCTCCAAGCCCGGCTTCGGCGGCATGATCGGCGTCTCCGCAAAAATGCAGCGCGTCTACAAAATGATTGAGAAGGTTAGCCAGCACGAGTATCCCGTTTTGATTTTGGGCGAGAGCGGCACGGGCAAGGAGCTGGTGGCCAAAAGCATTCATTACTCGGGAATCCGCAAGGAGCGCCCGTTCGCCCCCGTGGACTGTTCTTCGCTGGTGCCCACGCTCATCGAATCGGAGCTCTTCGGCTATGTGAAGGGCGCGTTCACCGGCGCCATGCAATCGAAGCAGGGGCTTCTCGAAGCGGCCCAGGGCGGGACGCTATTTCTCGACGAAATCGGAGACATGCCCGTGGACCTGCAAGCCAAGCTCTTGCGCGCTTTGCAAGAACGCGAAGTAAAACCCGTCGGCTCCACGGAACGGAGGCACATCAATATCCGCATCATCGCCGCCACGAACCGTGACTTGGAATCCGCCATCCGCACCGGCGCCTTCCGCCAGGATCTCTATTTCCGCCTGAACGTCGTGCAGATAAAGCTACCGCCCCTGCGCGAGCGCAAGAGCGACATTCAGCTCATGGTTATTTCCTTTCTTGAAAAATTTTCCGATCCGCACGGCCCCACGCGCACCATTTCCGATGACGCCATGCGCCGCCTGATTGCCTACGACTGGCCCGGCAACGTGCGCGAACTCGAAAACGCCATCGAACGCGCCGTGGCCATGGGCTCCGGCCCGATCCTTCACGTGGGAGACCTGCCCTCAAACCTGCACTATCCCAGCAGCGAACGCGTCCCAGACAAAGACGAGTTGCTGCCCATGGAAGAGCTCGAGCGTCGCGCCATTCTCCGTACGCTGCATGAAACCGGCGGAGACAAGCTGGCGGCTGCCCGCATGCTCGGCATCGGAAAAACTACCCTTTACCGCAAGCTCAAGCAATATCAGGTGGAACGAGCCGTGCCCTAAAAGCGCCGAACCTTTCAAGGCCGAACTACAGCAGGGCCGAGCCGCAAAAACGCCGAGTTTTGGCGAACGGCTTTTGTCCGCTCGATTTCTCACAAAAAAACGCCGTTCTTCGCCGGACAAGTTGCCTCCACTCGCCCCCACGGAACTAGCACTGCGCTCATAGGTCGACGCGGCTCCGCACTACAACGATGCCCTCCGGTCGGTAGTGGGTGAGTTTCCAGTAACCGCTTTGAGACCACCGCGTTTATCAGGCACAACCTCCGGGACGTTTCGTGGCGTCTCATTCACGGTCTAGATGCATCTCTGGTGAATATATGGCTTGGAAGAAAACCATCTTCACTCTTGTGATTTCGAACCTGGTCTGTTGTGCCTGTCTCTCGCAGGAATCCAAGCAAACGCGGGGATTGCGACAGAAAATTAGGGTCGAGTCAAATCTCGTCGTCCTGACTGTTACGGTGAAAGACGACAACGGCAAACTTGTCTCCGGTTTACTCAAAGACGACTTCCATGTATTCGATGACGAAGTCGAACAAAGCATTCTCTCTTTCACTGATGAGAGTCTTCCTCTTTCGCTCCTAATCCTCGTCGACGACGACCTGAAGTGGAAGGAAGGAACGCAGATGGCTAGAAGTGTGCGTTCCATCATCGGCGACATCGCTGACCAAGACGAAGCGATGGTCTGCCGTTTTGACATGCTGTTCTATCCAGGAGACGAGTTCACCAGCGACTCGATGAAGCTTATGGCTGCCTTAAAATCTGCCCAGTCGGCCGCGCAACCCTCTCCTCCCTACATCCCGCAGCCCGTGGTTACCGATCAGGCCTCGACCACAGGACCGCCGTCGGTCGCTGCCCCAACCTACTCTGGTTCTAGACCAAGCAAGGCGCTAGAAGATGCGCTTTACTCCTCAGCGCAACTTCTCCAGCAACGGCCCAGTGACCGTCGCAGAATCATTCTGATCCTTACCGACGGTTTAGACGAACCGAAGCTGAATCACCATTCTCACGAGGCCGTGCGCGACATCCTCCTTCAAAACAACATCTCCGTCTATGCCCTAGCCACAGGCTCGGCCAAATCAAAACGTAAATTCTTCAATTTGACCGACTACTCCTCGAAAACTGGGGGCGGGATTTTTTACGCAACGTCAACTTATACTATGGAACTCACGTTAACACGCATGACGGAACAAGCGCGCCATGACTACACCCTCGCATACGCCCCTACTGGCAGCAACCCTTCCTCAAATTTCCACGCTCTCAGGGTGACTGCCGGCCCCAGCTACAACGCCACGACCCGTTCGGGTTACTACACCACGAGTTCGGACACCCCAACCCCTAGCCATTAATTTTCCGGTGCATTTCCTGGTTAGTTGAGCTCGCACGCGTAACTGGAAGTTGCCCCCCCACCTTCCGGTTCACTCTGGGAAGGAGCAGCGCGCTAGTCTCGGCATGGGACTCCCGCCCTTGCCAAGCCTCTCTCTCTTGCCTGGTAAATCGCTGATTACAAAACCATTACGCAATCTCTCGGTTGGGCCTACCAGTGCATACACCTCTTCTGGGTAGTAGCAACCACCTGGCGGCACGTCGCGGTTATCCGCCCGGCTGAAAGAGACTCGAGGGCGCAACCGATGTGGGCCTGGCGTAACAAGCAAGACGAAGACCGCTCGTGGCAAGGACCGGCACGGGCCGGACTTGCCGGTGCGCCCCGCGCCGAGATGATGCGCGAAGCGATTCATGCTCTCTCCCGGGATGGCAGCGCCGATCGCGTGGGCGTCTGGCTGGAGCAGGATTCGCCCGCTGCCGTGAATGGGCACGCAGCGGCATGTCTTCGCGGCATGATCTGGGAAGCGCAAGGTGAGGACACTCCCGAAGAATGGGAGAAGCTGTCGCTCGAGCCTCCTCTGCCGCAGGAGCTGCTGGCCTCCGGCAAAAGCGTTGACCAGGAACTCGACGCTTCTCAGCACCGCCCGATGATTGGCCCTTTGGTAGGACTGCGCCACGCGCTTTGGACTCCCATCGAGGGAAGAGGCCATCTCCACGGTGTGCTGCTCACAGGGTCGCGCAGAAAACTGCCGTCCATGCCTCGTGATTTGGCGGAATCGGTAGCCTCGGAACTTGCCCTGGCGCTGGAATTGGAGCGAGAACAACGTCTCGCCCGGGAACGCCAGGCGGACGTGCGACTCAGCAAACAGATTCTCGGTGATCTCAGCGGTGCTACCTCAGCAGACACAATTCTGTCCAAGCTCGTTGCGAGCTGCACGGAAGATTCCGCGGCCGCTTTCGGAGCAGGCGCTACCTTCGCGGTGCTTGGACATTTTCCTGCGAAAGCTCCGGGCACCGTAGAAGCCGCAGCGATGGAGTTTGCCTGGGAAAGCGGAGACCCGGTTTTTACTGGCGCGGTCGAGCGGGAACCCCTTGCAAGTTTGTGGCGCGCGGCGATCGAAGCGCGGCAGGTCCAGGGAGCGGAGCCTCCCGCATCCTGGTCCAAAGACGGATTGGCGCGTCTTGTGGCCATTCCGCTATTGTCCGCTGACGAGACGCTGGGCGTTCTCGTCGCCGGCGTCTCGCAGAAAACGTCTTCGCTAGGTACGCTCGAGCGGCTCGAACTTCGCGCTTCGCTGGCTGTCTGTGTGCTCGAACGCCGGAGGCGGCGTGCGGAACAGAATCGGCGTAGCGCGCGGCGCCACGCGCTTCTGGAATTCAGTCCGGAGCCGACCGTCCTCCTCGATGCGCGGGGCAACATCGCGAGCATAAACCGGAGCGCAAGGATTTTGCTCGAAGAAACCCGCGGCGAGCGAGCGCCGGAATCCACGCGCGAGCAAAATCCGCAAGCATCCCTCAAAGAACCCATTTGGGCGATCGGCGGCCGTTTCGCTTACCTGTTTTGCGCGCGGGAACAGCCGCGCATCGAAGAATGGTCGAGCCGCGCCCTCGCCGGTAAACGAGACAGAGCCATCGACATTCCGGAGCATTGTGAAGGGGAGCTGGTCAATGGCGTCCGTGTGCGCCTGCACTCTCCGGTATTCGCGGGGGACGATCTTGCCGCGGTGGTGTTCTCTCCGGCTGCGGCGGAGGAAGCCGTCCAGCAGCGCAGCCGCTCCGCGGCGGAGCTGCACGACGTGCTCGAGTGGGTCGAGGAAGGGATTCTGCTTTTTGGAACCGACCACAGCATCCGTGCGATGAACACCCGCTTCGCGCAAATCGCCGGCCTCTCTCCCGCGGAAGCCGCCGCCAGCACGACGCTGGAAAGCCTCATCGGCCACCTTGCGGAGCGCGCCGCCGAGCCGGAAGATTTTGCAAGGCGCTGGCGCGAACTCGCCCGCGGCGCCGAGGGCGGCAGCCGCGAGGAGCTGCAATTCTGGCGGCCCGTGCCCCGTGTCCTCGAACGTTCGGTGCGCCCGGTTCTGGATCAGTCGGGCCACCGTCTCGGACGCGTCGAAATTTACCGCGACCTGACCGCTCAGCGCGTTTTTCAAGCCAAGCTGCTGCAAACGGAAAAGCTCGCGGCGCTGGGACAGATGGTCACCGGCATCGCGCACGAATTGAGCAACCCCCTGACCAGCATTCTGGGTTATTCGCAGCGGCTTCTGGTGCGCAAAGACCTCGCCGGCAGCACCGAAGAAGCGCGCCAGATTTATGAGGAAGCCGAGAGAGCCAGCACCATCCTCCGCCAGCTTTTGTTGAACGCCAGGGAGGCCCGGCCGGAACGCAAGCGCGTGGCCCTTAATCAAGTGGTACAGCGCGCCATGGACTTGCAGCGCTTCGGATCGGCTTCGGAAAAAATTCGCATCGAGCTGGACCTCGACCCCACGCTTCCTTTTGTCACCGGAGACGCCGGCCAGTTGCAGCAAGTGCTGATGAATCTCATCGGCAATGCGCGCCAGGCCATCGTGCAAGCAGGAAGGGCGGGAACCATCCGGCTGCGCACGGCGCAGGACGGCGAATGCCGGACGGTTCTCCAGGTCATCGACGACGGCCCAGGCATTCCTCAAGCGATTCTCGCGCGTATTTTTGATCCCTTCTTCACTACCAAACCCGCCGGCGTGGGCACCGGCCTGGGACTTGCCATCGTCCTCAGCGTGGTGCGGGAGCACGGCGGAAAGGTGAGCGTGTCGAGTCCGCCGGAAGGCGGCTCCGTCTTCACCGTCGAGCTCCCCGTGGAAGCTGAATCTTCTCCCGAGCCCGGCCGGCGCTTCCTTGAGCGGAACGAGCAAGTTCTGCCGGTGCACCAGGATTCAGCAGGGCGCAGGAATCTTCCACAGCCTTTGCCGCGTGCTCTGCCGCAGCCTCTGCCGCGCTCCAACCATCGCGGCACGCGCGTGCTGGTGGTCGAAGACGAACCAACCGTGGCGCGGCTGATCGCCGATGTTCTGGAGGACGAGGGTCTGCACGTCGAAGTGCTGCTCGATGGACGCGAAGCGCTCGATCACGCCGCGCACGAGCCTTTCGACCTGGTGATTTGCGATATGAAAATGCCCGGACTGGACGGCCAGCATTTTTACCAGTCGCTGGAGCGCGCGCGGAATCCGCTTCAGGAAAGGTTCCTGTTCGTGACCGGCGATGTGATTGCCCAGCAAACTCAGGAATTTTTGGAACGAAACCGGCTGCCGCATGTGGCCAAACCTTTCCGCGTAGAGGAACTGACCGAAAAAGTATTCAGCCTTTTGGACAGCCAACTCGCGCGCGGAGGACGCGCTGCGGCTGCCAAGAAAGCACGCTGAGCCGATCGACCAGGCTCATTAGGAACATTGAGAAATGGATGATGAGATGACACCTCGGGAACACACGATCCTGGTAGTCAGCGACGACGCGGCGCTGCGCGCCACGGCTCGCCGCGAGCTCGAAACCATTGATGAGCGCCGGCACGTCTCTTCGGTGAGCACCGTGGACGCGGCGCGGCGCATCGTCGTGGACGCTGCGCCTGCCGTGATTTTGCTCACGGAATCGGCGGAGAGTCCGGAAGCTGGCGTTCTTCAGCGTCGCGCGGAGCGTCTGGATGTCGCCGTTTCCTCGCTGGCTACCTATGCGCCAGTGGTGGTAATCGGTGATGCCGAGCACCAGACGGAGCTCTCCAGCCTGGTGGCCGCCGGCGTCGCGGATTACGTGGTGCGTACAGGAGGTTGCCTGACGGTGGCGCTCGGTCTTGTCGAGCGGAGGCTGCGCAAAGCCCAGAGCGATGCTCAGGCCGCGCCCACACTAGCGGAATCGCGTGAAGCTCCGCCAAAAGACGCATGGGTTGACCTGGAGCGCGAGGATTTCGGCGAGGTGCTGCGCCACGAATTGAACAACCCGCTCACCGGCATTCTCGGTAACGCCGAACTGCTGCTCTCCGAAATACGGCGGAAAAGCGACGGCCGCTTGCCGCAAGGTGCTCCGCAGCGCCTCGAAACCATCGCCGCACTGGCGGTTCGTTTGCGCGAATCGGTGCGACGCCTCAGCACGGAGTGGGAATCGCGCCAGCAAGCCGTGCATTCGCATTAGCGGTTGGCGAGATCCACAGTCTAGACTCACTCACTGAACTCAAACGCCGGATGGAAGCCCCTTCGGAGCTCAAGGCTCGTGGACAAGGTACCGTTCAAAAAAATGATAAGTTTCGTACGCTAGCTGGCGGTGAGGAGCGGGGTCGCTGAACATGTGATCGGTGTCCAGGCGAACAAACTGGACATTGGCGCCGGCTTTTTTGAGCTTGTCGTAAAGCGCCTGGGCATAAGCGATGGGCACCATTTCGTCGCGCGTCCCGTGGATGATGAGGAACGGGGCGTTGGATTTGGAGACGTGGCTGACCGGTGAGGCATAGCGCCAGATATCGGCATGGCTCGAGTAATCGCCAAAGAAGCTCGTAAAGAATTTGTCTTCGTCGCTGCCCTTGGGGAAGGGAGCAAATTCGGTGGGGCCGCTGGTCTCTACCACGGCCTGAACTTTGCTGGAAAATTTGGCGAGCCCAGGATCAGAATTGTCGCGCGTATCGATCATGCCGAGGAGCGCGGCGAGTTGCGCACCGGCTGAGTGGCCGTAGGCGCCGATGTGATCGGGCGCGACATTGTAATTGGCGGCGTTGGCGCGGAGCCACCGAACGGAGCGCTGGACGTCATCGAGCTGCGCCGGCCAACGCGACGCGTCGTCGTGAAAGAGCCGGTAATCTACCGGGACGGCGACGAAACCGGAGCGCGCGAGAAACTGCGCAAGTGTGCGCATGGTGCCCTTGTCAAAGCTGGTCCAGCCGCCGCCGTGAATGAGAATGACCGCTGGGCGTGGATGATCGCCGTTGGCAGCGGGCTCGAAAATATCTAACAGAAGCCTTTCGCCGTTGACAACTCCATATGCGACGTTTTCGTGAACTGGTCCTGAGGAGGATTGTGGCGATTTCGCGGAGGCAGGCGGAGCAGCCGTCACTGGCGCGGCCTGCTGTGCGCGTAGCGTAAGACTCGTGAACGGGAGCAGGACGAACGCGAGAGCAAAAATAAGTCTTCTCATGGACGAAATTATAGCGCCGCAGGCGGGGAAGAAAGCAAAGTTGAAAAACTTTGCCGGCGACAAGCACGCAAGAGCTGTGCGCTTGTGCGCGGTCCCGTCCCGAGCTCCAGGGAACCGGTGAGTATCGCTTCCACACCGCCTGCTCTTTTCAACATACGGCACTCCTGCTAGGCTTACCCCCAACAAGGCGGCTGTTTTTCCGCCTGGCACGCTATGAGTGAATCGCCCGCTCGTCAGAGAGTGAACGAACTTTTCCCCGAATTGCTCGATGGTCTTCGTTTACTCGAAGGCCGTTTTCCCGCGAACGAGATTGCCAATCGTGTAGTGCGCGCGGCGATGGGCCAGCCCGGCGTCGCCGGTGCGAGGCTTTGGCGCGCCGACCGCGGCGAAGCGGAAGTCTGGGCGGAGGCGGGAATTCTACCCGCCTCGGCCGCGGCAGGCATGAAGCCTGGATTGCCAAGCGACACCAGTAAAGATCCTACGATTTGGGCGGGAGCACTGGGCAGCGACGATTTTCGCGTGCGCGTTCTCGAGGTGCGGGGCACGGGGCCGCTCGAGGACCGCGTGCGCAGCCAGATGGATTTGCTGGCGCGCTTTTCCGCCGTGGTTTTGGCGCTGGCGGAGCGACGCGGCGCGATGAAAGAGCTTTCCAGCATCATCGAAGCCACCAAGAAACTGAACTCCACACTCGATCTCGGCGAGCTCATTCACATTATTTTGCAGATTGGCACGCGGCAGTCCGGAGCGGAGCGCGGAACGGTTTTTCTGGTGGACCGCGAACGCAACGAAATCTGGTCGCTCGTGGGATTGGGGCTGGAGCAGCAGGTGATTCGTTTGCCTGCGGACCGCGGCATTGCCGGCTGGGTGGCGCGCGAGGGCTCCGCGGTGCGGCTGGAAAATGCGTACGACGATGCGCGCTTCGAACCGGACATCGACCGCAAGCTGGGATTCAAGACGAAGCAGTTGATGTGCTTGCCGATCCGGAATGAAGCCGGCGACATTATTGGCGTGCTGCAATTGCTGAACAAGGCGGAAGGCTTCACGGACGAGGACGAAGCTTTTCTCGATGCGCTATCTGCGCACGTGGCGCTGGCGCTGGAAAAAGCGCAGTTACACCGCGAGCGCGTCGAGAAAGAAAAAATGGAGCGCGACCTGGCGCTGGCGCGGGAAATTCAGGCGGGACTTTTGCCGGAGGCGCCTCCGGCGTTTGCAGGGATTGAAATTGCGGTGTCGCACCGCGCTTCGCAGATGGTCGGCGGGGATTATTACGATTTTCTTCCGGTGCAGGTGGATGGGAAGGAAGCGCTGCTGCTGGTTGTGGCAGACGTCGAGGGGAAGGGCGCGGCATCGGCGCTGGTGATGGCCAACGTGCAGGCGACTCTGCATGCACTGGCGGATCACGTCGAGACGCTCGAAAAATTGCCGGCGACGATCAATCACAAGCTTTTGATGGGTGCGCGGTCGTCGACAACAGGCGGGCGCATGACGAAATATTTGAGCATGTTTCTCGCCCTGGTGGAGAGTGGGGGGCGCAACTTGCGTTACGTGAACGCGGGGCATGTGCCGCCGGCACTGATTCGCGTGGATGGGAGCGTCGAGTGGCTTGAAGCAGGCGGAATGATCGTGGGGCTGCTGCCGGATGTTCAGTTCGAGAGCGGCGCCGTCGCGCTTGCGCCGGGAGACCTCATGGTGGCGTGCACGGACGGAATCACGGAAGCGATGGATTCCGTCGGGACGGAATTCAGCCGGCAGCGGATGGCGGAAATCGTCGTCGGAGTCCGCGAGCGCGGTCCTGAAGAAATCATGCGGGCGGTGCTTGCCGAAGTAGAGACGCATTCGCGCAACGGAATGTATGAAGATGACCGCATTTTGATGGTGATGAAAGCCTGCTGACCCGTGCAGTGTTTCTCTTCTCTGTGTCCTCTGCGTACTCTGTGTAAATTCCTTCTTTTTTTCTATGAGCCGGTAGACGAATAGCGGCGCAGGCCGATGCCCCACGCCGTGGCCGCGAGCGCAAAGGTCGCTGCGGCGACGAGCGGAATCAGAAACGCGTAGATGCGGAATTCGGGGCGGCCAAGCAGGCGCGACGCGGGGTAGAACGTCGCGAAGCCGAAAGGAATAATCCAGCTCAGCAGAAACTGGATGTAGCTGGAATAGATCGAGAGCGGATAGCGGCCGAAGGCGAGCAGATTCCAGAAGGGCGGATGGATGCCGATGCGGTCCTCGAACCAGAAAGAAAACGTGGAAAGGAAAAGGAAGACTGAGAGATAGATTACGCCGCCGCAGAGCGCGAAGAGAGTAAGCAGAAGAACGTCGAGCACGGTCCAGTGATACTGGAGGCGGCGCGCGGCCCAGATCACTACGATCAGTCCGACAACAACTTCCTGCAAGGCCTCGATGCGGAAGGCATCAAAGACCACCTGGAAAAGGGACGAAAGCGGGCGGAGAAGGACGCGATCGAATTTTCCTTCCATGATGTACGTGGCGCCGAATTCGTAGAGGTTCAGCGAGAACACGTTGAAGAGTCCGAACGGGATGAGCGAGAAGCCGTAGAGGAAAATGACCTCTTCCATGCGCCAGTTGGCGAGAGTTGGGACTCTCTTAAAGAGAACGTAGACAAATCCGAGCGAGAAAATCGTGGCCGCCATGGAAGTCCCGGCCGAAATGAAAAAGTCGCCGCGATAGCTTACGCGCACTTTTGCATATTGTGCGAAGTAGGAGCCGAGCAGGGCTGCGTGGCGTTTGAAGTTGATGAAAGCTTCTTTCATTTAGATCTCATCTAGCCGCCGTGGATGGTGATTTTGCGGGTGGCGCGAATCCACCAGAGATGGCCGAGAAAGAGGAGCGCGGCGACCCAGAAATATTCTAGGGCGAGGAGGCGCACGGTTTCGGCGAGCGAAAGGCGGCCGAGATAAATTTGCAGCGGCGTGTAAGCGATGTGCTCGAAGGGCAGCCACGAAGAGAGAACCTGGATCGGGCGCGGAAAGAAATTCAGCGGGATGAGTAGGCCGCTTAAAAGTTCGATGAGCCAGAATTTGGCGCGAATCAGGGCGAGGATGGACGTGAGCGGGATGGCACAAGTGCCGATGATGAAATTGAGCGCACCCATGATAAAAAAGCTGCCGATGGCGGCGACAATGAAGAGGGCGAAATTCAATTTCGAGGCAGGCGGCAGGACCGGGAAAAGCAGAGTGACGATGATGGCTGTCGGCGCGGTGAGGAGGATAAGGCGGAACGCGGATTCGCCCATGGCGCGCGCGAGCCACATACCCTGGACGGAAACGGGCTTGATGAAGTCCATCGCGATTTTGCCGTCGATCACTTCGTAGGCCATTTCCTGGTCGATGGTGTTCCAGTAGAAGGAACGGAGAATCCAGCCGGCGCTCACGTAGGTGAGAATTTGCGGCAGCGAAAATCCGGCGATGGGGCCGGTGGCGTTGGCGAAGACCGCGCGCCAGATGAAAAAGTACACGGTTACGTTGATGAGATACGTGATGATGCCGGTGTAGTAGCGCAGGCGGAACGCGAGAATGTTGACGAATCCGATGCGGACAAACTCAGCGTAGACCTTCAGGCCTGCTAAGGGAGAAGGCTTGCGGATGGGAAGCGGGAGTGTTTGCGTTGCAGCCATATCAATTTTTCTTGCCTGCGTGCTACTGGCTCACTGGCGAACCGTTCTTTTCCTCTGGCTGGCACAGACTCATTTCGGCCTCGCCGGAATAGATGCGCTTGATGATTTCTTCGATGGGCTCGTCTTCGATTACGAAATCGCGCACTTCGACGGCGGCGAGAATCTGTCGGATCAAGTCGCTGGAAGAGACGCGAGCGCGGTCGAAGCGCAGACGGCATGTCATTTCATCGAGTCGCTCGAGATGCAGCGTGGCTGCGCCGCTGTCGCCATTGGACGCAAGAGCGGGAAGATTTTGCTCGAAGGCGGCAAGGCGGGCACTTTGGTCGCCGTCGCGGAGAATAAATTTAATCTGCTTGGTGCGGAGGAACTGTTCTTTCAGGCGGGCGAGCGGGCCGTCGTAGAGGACTGTGCCGCGATCGATAATCATGATGCGGCGACAAAGCTCTTCGATGTCATCGAGATCGTGGGTGGTGAGGAGGATTGTGGTGTGGTAACGCTGGTTGATGGCACGGAGGAATTGGCGAATGTGATCTTTGGCGACGACGTCGAGGCCGATGGTGGGCTCGTCGAGAAAGAGAATCGGCGGATTGTGAAGCAACGCGGCGGCGAGGTCGCAGCGCATGCGCTGGCCTAGGGAGAGTTTTCGCACGGGAACGTCGAGCAATTCCGTTAGGCCGAGGACCTGATTGAAAAGTTCCATGCGTTCGTCGTAGTCGCGTTGCGAAACGTCATAGATGCGGCGCAGAAGTTTAAAGGATTCGATCGCGGCGATATCCCACCACAATTGTGTGCGTTGGCCGAAGACTACGCCGATGGTTTTTACGTAGGCGGCGCGCTGTTTCCAGGGGACAAAACCGTTCGACAGCATTTCGCCCGAGGTCGGCACAAGGATGCCGGTGAGCATCTTGATGGTCGTAGACTTGCCGGCGCCGTTGGGGCCGATGTAGCCGACCATTTCGCCGCGGCCAATTTCGAAATTTATGTTTTCGACGGCTTTGACGGTCTGGTATTCGCGGTGAAAAAGATTTTGCAGGCCGCCGAGAATGCCTTCACGCCTCTTGAAACTGCGGTAGTGCTTGGAGAGTGCGTGGACCGAGATGAGGGGAGCGTCGGGCATGAATTGATGATTTTAGCACGCGGGGGAGAAAAGACCGGCGCTGGAGCTTTTTCGTGCGAGTGACTCACTTTGACAGCTGAGATTAGTCGTTGTCGCGACTGCTTCAATTAAATTGCAAAAAAAGCTGACAGGCAACAATGCCTGTCCAACAAAACTGAAACGCAAAAAAAGCGCACAGACAAGAGTGTCTGTGCTACCTGGCTATTGGACGGGCTTGGCTTGTATCACGTTAGCGAAGAATTCCAGGACGCGGCGTTGGAATTCGACGGGTTGGAAGCCGAGGGCGGCGGTGTGGAAGGCGCCGGGGACTTCCCAGAATTGTTTGGGGCCGCGGGTGGCGCTGTAGATGCGCTGGGTGTGGCGGCACGGGAGCGCTTCGTCTTTTTCGTCGCAGATGAGGAGGACGGGGAAGGCACGAATTGCGACGGCTTTTTCTGGAGAGACTTCGGCGACGGGAAGGCCAGTCAATTTTTCACCGCGATAGAGAAGCGTCCAACTGAACGGCGCGAAGAGCGTTTTGCCGAGGAATGGGGAGCGGCGCAAACCGGCGTAATCGTACGAGGCTTCGCGCAGTGTGGCGAACGATGCTTCGGCGACGACGCCTTCGATACGCGGATCGGCTCCGGCGGATTGCAGCGCGATTCCTGCGCCCATGGATTCACCGAGAGCGAAGATGTGTGAAGGCGTGCCGGGACGTGGCTCGACCGTTTGAACCGGTCTTTTCGGGTCGTCTTCCGCCTTGACCAATTTCCATTCTCCCGAGCGTAATTTTTCGTCGGCGTAGCGGCTGACTTCGGAGAGGATCAGGGTATCGATGATGGATTTCGTGTCGTTGCGTTCGAGCCAGCCGTAGGTGGCGAGTTGACCTTCGCTGGCGCCGTGGGCGCGGGCGTCCATCATGACGACGCTGTAGCCGGCGCGGAGGAGGAATTCGGACTGGCCGATGACGCCGACTCGGTTGTCGGCGACGCCGTGGAAGAGGAGAACCCAGTTGCCGTTGGGGTGGTCGGGGCGGACGATCCAGCCGCGCAATGGGATGCCGTCGGGGGCGCGGACGCTGAAGTCTTCGCGGTGACCGCCGCTGTGGGCGAAGGACGCGTCGGCTTCGCGGATCAGGTCGGGCGTGAGCTCGCGGCGGATTGGGTGGAGGAAGCCTGGGGCGACTAGCCAGCCGGCGACTCCTGCCAGGATTGGTGGCAAGAGGAGAAGAATCAGCAGGATGCGGATTAGGCGGCGGCGTAACGTCATCGACATAGTCTTAGTTAATATACGAGGAAACAAGTGGGCTTGTTCGAGGGCCGTCAGAGATGTGTGTCTCCTGTGCCATGCCCCCCTCCCCCCATTTTTGTAAGAATATCAAAACACGGGATTTACGTGGCAGAGGTATGCGAAGAATATCATTCCAAAGGGTTTATGGCCGGGAAGCGCCGCACAGGCTGAAGCTTGTGCTACCTAAAACAAAAACGGCAGCTTGTGGCTGCCGTTCTCGGGAATCTCCCTAGGTTTAAAAATACAACGGTTGGTTGTTTGATTCGAGGGGCAAATTGGCCTGCGTCGGGATTGTGCCTGGATGGGGCGCAATGAATTGCGCCCCTAAAAGTGGGGTCGGTTATTTGCTGGAGAGGGCGAATTGGTTGCCATCAGGGTCTTTGAAGACGCTGCTGGAGCCCCATTCTTCCTTTTTGGGCTCGGAGGTGAATTGGACGCCTTTGGATTTTAGGATTTTGGCGGTGGCGAAGAGGTCGTCACACCAGAAGGCAATGGATTGAAATTCGCCGATGCGGTCTTCGTGGCCTTCGGGGGTGAAGAGGGCGAGGCCGGTTGACGAGCCGGGGATGGAGAGCTCGATCCAGCGCTGCTTCTCGGTGTAAGGCTGATCGGTAACGACTTTGAAGCCGAGGGTTTCGGTGAAGAATTTCAATGAGACATCCTGATTGCTGACGGGGATGCTGATGAACTTGATGCCGCGAATCATGCAAGCCTCCTTTGGAAAACTTTCGAGAAGATAACTTGCGGCGATTGGGGATTGCAATCAGGCAGGCGTTGCTATAGGAATGATTGGTATAGCTATGATTTCCCTGGACGATTACGTTTTCGATGTGTTGCTGCGGGATTTGGTGGGGCATGACCGGAGGCCGGTGTGTTTCTTGGTGTATGTGTGGCTGGCGGCGGAATCGGGGCGGAGGGGTGAGTTGGTGGAGATTAGTTACCGGGAGTTGGCGGAGAGTATTGGAGTGTCGAAGAGTTCGGTGCAGGGGGCGGTGGCGTGGTTGGTGCGGAGGAAATTGGTGGCGGTGAGTAAGACGAGCGTGACGGCGACGCCTTGTTATTCGGTGTTGAGTCCGTGGAGGACGAAAGGGAAGTAATGAAGTAAAGAAGTAAGGACGAAAAGAAGGAACTTACGCAGAGTAGACAGAGAGCACAGAGGACTCGGATAAGAGGCAAGACGGGCACGGCGTACCGTGCCCCTACGGGGAAAAGATTAGGAGCGGAAGAGGACTGATTCGCGTTGGAAGGTTTTGACGGCGATGAAGATGGCGATGGCGGCGTAAACGCAAGTGGAGGCAAAGATCGTTGCGATCGAACCCCAATGGTATGTGCCGGTGATAATTTCTTTGCAAACCAGGCTGGTGTTGAGGATGGGGATTAGGGCGAGTTTGGGGTTGAGTTCGACGCCGGGTAGGACGCTGGCGACGGCGGGAATGACGACGATGAAGGTCATCGGAGTGAGATAGCTTTGGGCTTCTTTGTAAGTTTTGGCGAAAAGCGCGACGGTCATTAGCACTGCGGAAAAGAGGACTGACAGAGGGAGCGCCATAAGAAAGACGGCGACGACGGAGGTGAGGCCGAGATTCATGTGGATGCCAGCGCCGGAAGCGTCCGCGGTCTTCGAGAGAGCGTGGCCCATGTAGGCGAAGGAAAGGCCCATGGACGTGACGGAGAGGATGGCTGTGGTTAGAGAGGCGGAAAAGACCAACAGAAACTTTCCGAGGACGAGGTCGAGGCGGGAGACGGGACTGGAGAGGATGGTCTCCATGGTGCCGCGCTCTTTTTCGCCGGCGGTGAGGTCGATGGCTGGGTAGATGGCGCCGGTCATGGAAAGAATGATGACCATATAGCCGATCATGCTGCCGATGCTGGCGCCGCCGACTTTTTCGGGTGGAGCGACGTTATGCTGCTTGGTGTCAAAGGGAGCGATCAGGGAATCCGGGAGATTTTTCGCTTCGAGGCGCTTTTTGACGAGATCGTCTCGATAGGCTTTTAGAGATTTTTCGACGTGTTCGGCGCCGAATTCCGATTTGAGTTCACCTTCATAGTAATGAATCTGGATGGTTTGGGGAGTGCCCTTGTCGAGAGAAGCCTGGAAGCCTTCGGGGATTTCGACTGCCGCGCGAATTTGTTTATCAGAGATTTGATCCTGCCAATTAGCCGCAAAGGGAACGACTTCGATCTCCTTGTTCGCGCTTAACGCGGCGACGACGGCGGGAGAATCTTCGCCGCGGATGATCATGATTTTGGGAACTTCTTTTTTGGCGCTGCCAATCAAGACGGTGGAGAGCGAAATCATCCCGGAGATCAGAATAGGAAAGGCAAGCAGCGGCACAAGAACCGTGGAGATGAGGGTGCGGCGGTCGCGGAGCCACTCCGTAAGTTCCTTGCGATAGACGACGCCTACGGCGTGAAGATTCATGACGATTAGGCCTCCGCGTTGGCGAGCGGGCCAACGACCTTGACGATGATTTCTTCGAGATTGTGTTCGTTGTGTTTGGCGCGAAGCTCGGTGAGGGTGCCTTCTTCGAGGAGTTTGCCGCCGTGGATGATGCCGATGTGATCGCAGAGGCGTTCGACTTCGCTCATGATGTGCGTCGAGAAGATGACGGTTTTGCCGCGGTCGCGGCAGTCGGCGATGAAACCGATGATGGTGCGAGCGGTCATGACGTCAAGGCCGGTGGTGGGCTCGTCGAAGATCATTACCGGCGGATCGTGGACAAGGGTGCGGGCGATGGAGGTTTTTTGTTTCATGCCGGTGGAGAGTTTGTCGCAGCGGCGGTCGCGGAAGGTGTTCATGTCGAGACGAGAGAAGATGTCGTCGATGCGTTTTTTCAGGGTGGGTTCGTCGAGGCCGTTTAGGCGGCCGAAATATTCGACCATTTCCTGGGCGGTGAGGCGAGGATAAAGAGCGGTGGCGGTTGAGAGGAAGCCTACGTTTGCGCGAACTTTTTCGGGATGTTCGACGACGTCGAAACCGTTGATGATGGCGGTGCCATCGGTGGGTTCGAGGATGGTGGCGAGCATGCGGAGGGTGGTGGTTTTGCCGGCGCCGTTGGCGCCTAGCAGGCCATAAATTTTGCCGGGTTCGCAGGTGAAACTGACGTTATCGACGGCGCGGATTTCGCCGCGCTTCTTGTCCTGGAAGCGCTTGGACAGGGAACGAGCTTCGATCATGAATGGACCTCTCGCTTGCGACGGTCAGAAGACAGGGCAATAAGGCTACTGAGTCTACTACGGATAAGGTTGGGGAAATATTTCAGGGGGAGAGTTAGTAGAGAGTAGAGTTGGGCGGGGCCCTTCGAGGCTCAGGATATACAAGCCCCGCCCCTAAAAGGTGGTATGGGAACACGAACTGTGAAACGGAAACCGCCGGGCGCATCCTGAGGGGTGGGCGGCGCATCTGTATTGTATTGGAGATGAGACACTTATTAGCAAGCACTGTGGAGAAAGCGGCGCAGCTATTGGTAAAATGAAACGCTTCGGGGTCCATCAGAAGTAGGGCAGACGTAGGGAAGCAAGCCACGGAAAAGTTCGAGCAAAGTATTGGGGCGCCTGGTTTTGTGTGTCTTCCGGCGAGCGTGGGCCGGGACTTTTTGGAATAGGAGAGCATGGAACGAAAACTGCGAAATCGGATTGTGATCTCCTTGCTGCTGGCGGTCGTAGCGGCGATTTTTCTCGTGTGGCTGAGCGGGAGAAAACCGGCGGCGAAAATATCGGCGGTGACGCCGACGCGAGAGAATCTGGTGTCGTCGATCAGCAGCAACGGAAAAGTGGAACCGATTTCGCCGTTTGTGGTGAGAGCGCAGCTGGATACGTTTGTGAAAAAGATTTATGTGACCGAAGGGCAGGCGGTGAAGCGGGGACAGCTTCTGCTGGAGTTAAATGTGAAGGAAGTGGCAGCGCAGCTGGCAGATTCTCGGGCAAAACTTTTGCGAGCGCAGGATGATTTGCGCGCGGCGAGAGCAGGCGGCAAGGCCGACGACGCGGCGAAAGTGGCGGGCGATCTGGCGAAGGCGGAAGGGGAACGCGACCGTTTGCAGCGGAATCATGATTCGCTGGTGCGGTTGGCGGCTGGACAAGCGGCGACGAAAGAGGATATTGCGGCAAACGATCAGGCGTTGGCGAACGCGAAGGCGGAAGTGACGCGATTGCTGGCAGTAAAGCAGGAATTCGATCAGAAAGAGAGGCTGGACGCGGAGCGCGGGGAACTGCAAGTGCAGCAGACGCTGAGCGAAATGGCGGCGCTGGAAGACAAGGTGAACAACGGGCGTATTGAGGCGCCAGTGGATGGGACGCTGTATTCGCTGCCGGTAAGGGCGGGCGATTACGTGAAGTTAGGCGACTTGCTGGCGGAGATGGCGGATTTGCATAAGGTGCGGGTGAGGGCGTTCATAGATGAGCCAGACCTCGGCGGACTGGAGGCGGACGAGCCGGTAATTATCACGTGGGATGCATTGCCGAACCGGAGCTGGCAGGGGAGAACAGAGATCATTCCGAAGCAAGTGGTGCCGCACGGGACGCGGAGCGTGGGCGAACTGCTCTGCGCGGTGAGTAACGACAAGATTGAATTGCTGCCGAATATAAATGTGAATGTGCGGATAAATTCGAGGGAGCGCGCGAATGTGCTTGCGTTGCCGCGAGGGGCGGTGGCGTCGGAAGGCGGCCGGCGGTACGTGTTTGTGGTGAAGCCCAATGAATTGGGAGTGGGGAAATCGCGGCTGGAAAAACGAGAAATTAAGGTGGGGATTGCGGACGCGACGAGCTATGAAGTGATGAGCGGATTGCAAGAAGGGGAACTGATCGCGCTGCCGGGAGATACAGATCTGCACGATGGCATGGCCGTTAAAGTTGTGAATCCGAATGCATCGTAGACCGGAAAAACAAGGGCGGACTTGCGGGTGGGCGCTTCTGGCTGTGCTGCTGGGCAGCACGACGAGCGGGTTAGCGAGCTTGAGGCAGAGCGACGCGATGGAAGCTGGGAGGCGGGCGTACGAAAACAGCGATTATTCGAAAGCTGTAATGGAGCTGCAAGGAGCGGCGGCGAAGGAACCACAGAACGGCGAAATACAGCTGCTGCTGACGAAGTCCTATTTGGAGTTGCAGGAGCGGGATGCGGCTATCAACAGCGCGGAGCGGGCGGTGGCGATCGATCCGAAAAGTTCGGTGTATCACGAATGGCTGGGAAGGGCTTACGGGGAGAAGGCGGACCATACTTCTATGTTTTCGGCACTCGGGCTGGCGAGAAAAACGCGCCGGGAATTTGAGGTTGCTGTGGAGCTGAACGAAAAGAATTTTTCGGCGCGGCAGGCGCTGATCGAGTTTGATTGCGCGGCTCCGGGCATGGTGGGCGGCGGCGAGGAAAAAGCCAAGCCGGAATTCGAGAAACTGAAGTCCATGGATGCTTCGGAATGGCATTACTCGGTGGGGAATTGCCGGCGGCAGAAAAAAGAGTTTGCGATAGCGGATGCGGAATTTCAGCTGGCGCTGGAAAGCCATCCGAAGAGAGCCGAGCTGATCTTCGACATTGGCGATTACGCGATGAGACATGACCAGGCTGAGCGATTGGTTGCGGTGGGCGATATAGGGGTGCAAGTAGCTCCAGCAGATCCGCGCGGGACGTTTTATCGAGCGGTGGGATTGATCCTCAAGAAGGAGAAGCCGGAAGAGGCGGAGCGGTTCTTGCGGGAATATTTACAAAAGGCGCCCAAGCGAACGGGTTACCCGCGATATGCAACGGCGCACGAATGGCTCGGCCGGCTCTATGAGGACAAGGGCGATAAGAAATCAGCGGAGAAAGAATATCAAGCGGCGCTGCAGCTGGATCCGAAGGATAAGAATGTGCGGGAATCGCTGAAGCGAGTCGAGAAGAATTGAAGAGGAGCAGGGAGTAGCGACGGTTGCGATTTTTGCTGTGCGGACGGCTCCGGCGGATCTGGGCGAGCAAAAGCGGGAAGAGATATACCGAGTCGGGCAAACCTTCATGATGGACTTGAAAGAAACGCTGTCGGTATCGATCGACGCGCTGCGAGCCAATAAGCTGCGGGCGGTGCTAACGTCGCTGGGGGTGATTATCGGAAGCGCGTCGATCGTGTTGGTGGTGACGGTAGCGCTGACGAGCAAGAAATTCGTCATTTCGAAGATTGAGGCGGTGGGCTCGAACGTGGTGTGGGCGGAGCTGATCCGAAGCTCGGAGAAGGCGCAGCCGCTGAGCTATGAACTGACGTTGGAGGATTTGGAGGCGGTCAAAAACGTCATACCGGAAGCGGTGCAAGCAGCCGGAACGAGCGACATCCAAATGTCCGTGGTGGCGCAGGGAGTGGTGAGGCCAGTCACGTTGATTGGAGTGACGGCGGGGTACCAGGAGATTCGCCGGCTGGTCGTCTTGCGCGGGCGTTATCTCGATGCTCTGGACATGGAAACGAGGAGCAAGACGTGCGTCATCACGCCGCAACTCGCCAAGCGGCTTTTCGGGCAGGACAACCCGGTGGGGCGCGAATTGCATGTGGGCGAGCTGATCTTCACGATCATCGGCGTGTTCAACGAGCGAGTGGAAACTTTCGGGCTGTCCGACATCCAGACAGAAACCGTCCTAATTCCATTTGGGCTGATCAAGTACTACACGGGGCTGAATACCCTGAAGGTACTGGACGTGCAAGCGGTGACTCCGGAGTCTGTGCCGAGAGTGCAGCGGCAGTTGTCGGAATTGCTGCAGAGCCGGCATCCGAGCAGCGCCGAGTATCACGTGCAGACGCTGACTTCGATTTTGACGGCGGCAAAGGACATTTCGCTAGCGCTGACGATTGTACTGATCGTGATTGCGTTCATCGCGCTAGTGATCAGCGGGATTGGGATTATGAACATCATGCTGGTGACGGTGACCGAGCGGACGCGGGAGATCGGGATTCGAAAGGCGATTGGGGCGGCGCGCAAAGAGATCATGTATCAATTTTTGACGGAAGCGTTTTTGATCAGCGGGGGAGGAGCGGTGCTGGGGATTTTGATCGGTCTGTTGGTGCCGGCGGTCGCTCAAATGTTTCTTCCAGGGAATCTACGCGTGCCCGTGTCGCCGTTGAGCGTGGTGCTGGCCTTTGTGGTTTCGTGTTCGACGGGATTGTTTTTTGGGTATTTGCCGGCGAACCAGGCGGCGAAATTGCAGCCGATTGAGTCGTTGAGGTACGAGTGAAGTGGTGGCGTCTTACGCGAGTCGGCTGGTAGCTTGATTGCAAGCGGGCGGGGCAAGCCCCGCCCCTACAAGTTGAGAGTCGTTTCGTTGCGGAGGAGCAGGAATGAGAAAAATATTTGGAGCGGTGACTGGAGCGGCGTTTGCGCTGGGGTTGGGGGCGTTGCTCTCGGGCGCGACAGTGAGCGCTCAGACGACGGCTGTGCTGCAGACGCCGGGTGCACAGGCTGCGGCGCAGCCTGCTGGGACGTCCGCGGCGGCGGGAGTGCCACAGGGCCAGGGCGTGCCCGTGGCGTTGACGCTGAAGAGTGCAATTGAAATGGCGCTGAGAAACAGCAAGGACATTCAAGTTGCAAAATTGCAAGCCAGCGTTGCAGAGCATGCGTCACAGGTGAGCAAAGCGGAGTTTTTGCCGAATCTTTACGCGGGATCGGGAGCCGGATACACCTACGGAATTCCAGAGACGCCGGGCGGACGCGCGCCATCGCTCTTCAACTTCACCTATACGGAACAAATTTACAATGAGCCGCTGCGGGGACAGGGAAAGGAACTGGAAGAGCAAGCGCGTTCGCAGCGGATCGTGTTGCAGGACGTGAAGAACGGAGTGGTCCTGCGGACGGCCATGGCTTATTTGGAGCTGGCTAAAGTACGGCATTCGCTGGAACTGCTGCGGGCGGAGCAAGGGAGCGCGGATAAGATTTTGCAGGTAACGCAAGAGCGGCAGGGAGAAGGGTACGAGCTGCCGGTGGAAGTGACCAAGGCGCAGCTGACGAAGGCGCAAGTGACGCAGAGGATTTTGCAACTCGAGGGGCGGGAAGACGAGCTGGAAGTTTTTTTGCAAGGGCAACTCGGGCTGGAGCAGGAGCAGGCCATCGAAGTGACGCCGGAAGAATTGCCCGGGGAAGCAGAACAGGAAGGCGCCAACCTTGTGGCCATGGCGATGCAGAATAATGCAGGGCTGATGCTGGCGGAGTCCGACGTGCGGGCGAAGGAATTCCGGTTGAAAGGCGAGAAGCGAGGGAATTTGCCGACGCTGGAGGTGGTCAGCACGTACAGCTTGCTGGCGAAATTCAACAATTACACAGAGTTTTTCAACAAGTTTCAAAGGAACAATTTTAACGCGGGCGTGCAAGTGCAGGTGCCGCTATTCAGCGCAAAGACGAGAGAGGACATAGGGCTGGCGCAGATAAATTTGCAGGCGTCGCAAGCGACGCTGGCGAGCAAGAAGACACAGGTGAGCGCGGAAGTGCGGCAGAAGACGCGGCACTTGCGGGAACGGGATGCGGCGAAGGAAGTGGCGCGTCTGGAGTTGCAACTGGCGCAGCAGGATATTGCGGTGCTGCAAGAGCAATACACCGAGGGGAAAGTGAATTTGCGCGAGCTGGAAAGAGCGCGGCTAAACGAGAATGAAAAATGGATGGCTTTTCTGGATGCGAATTTCCAGCGGCAACAGGCACAGCTGGATTTGCTGAGGACGGCGGGGGAGTTGGATAAGGTGTGGCAGTGAAAAACAGTGAGCAGTGAGTGGTGGGTAGTGAGTAGTGCCTCGGATTGGTGACCGGTGCAGCTCGAACAGAAAAGCTTGGATGCGTTTTTAGAGGCGGCTAAGAAGCTGGACGCGGGCTTTTCTGGATTGCCTGCGTTTGAATCGAACTCGCCATGCAGCGCCGGGATCGCTGAGGCGTTGGCGGCGACTGCTGAGCGGCTGCGGGACAACTATCCTTATTTTCATCCTTTGTATGCGGGGCAGATGCTCAAGCCGCCGCATCCGGTGGCGCGGCTGGCTTATGCGCTGGCCTTGTGGATCAATCCCAACAATCATGCGCTGGACGGAGGGCGCGCAACCTCCGCGATGGAGAAGGAAGCGGTCGCGGAAATCGCGGCCATGTTTGGCTGGAAAGAGTTTCTTGGGCATTTGTGCGGCGGCGGAACGATGGCGAATCTGGAGGCGCTTTGGGTGGCTTCGCAAGTGCAGCCGGGGAGAAAGATTTTGGCGAGCGAGCAGGCGCACTATACGCACAAACGGATCAGCGCGGTTTTGCAATTGCAATGCGAGAGCGTGGCTTGCGACGCGCGAGGGCGGATGGATATGGACGCGCTTGCAACGCGCGTAGCACGGGGCGACATAGGGACGGTGGTTGCCACGATGGGGACGACGGCGACCGGGTCCGTCGATCCGCTGCCAGAGATACTTGCCTTGCGCGCGAAGCACGGGTTCCGCGTTCACGCGGATGCCGCTTACGGCGGGTATTTTGGACTTGCAGCAAATTTAGGGGAAGAGGCCGCGCTTAGCTTTGCCCGCATCGGCGAGGCGGACTCAATCGTTATCGATCCGCACAAACATGGATTGCAGCCGTATGGTTGCGGCTGCGTTTTGTTTCGCAATCCTTCGGCAGGACATTTTTACAAACACGATTCTCCGTACACCTATTTCAGTTCCGCTGAGCTTCACCTGGGGGAGATCAGCCTGGAATGTTCGCGACCAGGGGCTGCGGCTGCGGCGCTGTGGACGACGCAAAGACTTTTGCCGCTGGCCCGAGGCGGGGAATTCGCGAGCGGTCTGGAACGAGGACGCGCGGCGGCGCTGGCTTTCTTTGAGAGGCTTAAGAGGGATGATCGGTTCGTGACGGCGTTTGCACCGGAACTGGACATCGTGATCTTTGCGCCGCGAGCGAAGAGCGTCAGCGAGGCTTCCGGGCTTTCGCGCCGGATTTTCGAGTCTGCTGCAAAACGAAACTTGCACCTCGCGGTGGCGGAGCTACCGACAGAGTTTTGGGCGGCAAATCTGGGGACGATGCAGCGGGATCGCGAAACGATGACCTGCTTGCGATCGGTGCTTATGAAACCGGAGCATCTGGAGTGGATCCCGCGAATCTGGGAGGAACTTTCGGTGGCAAGCGCGGAAGCGGTGCGCGAGGCAGGGGCATCACGCTCGGCGCACTGAGTGCATTTAAGGATCAAGTGTGCGGGTGAGGAGCGCATTGATGCGGCTAAGCAGGGTCGTTCTGCTAAAGGGCCTAGGCAGCATGGAAGAGATCACTTCGGCGGGGTCCGGTATATCGAGGGCGGCCAACGGATTGGCGGAGCTGTAAAGAACGCTCATTTCCGGCGAACGCTTGCGCAAGCAAAGAGCCAAGTCTGGCCCCAGCATTCCGTCGGGGCGCAGCATGGTGATCAGCAGATGGATGGGGCCGGCGCAGGATTGAGCCAGCTCCAACGCTTGATTGGCGTTTGCCGCGGGCAGGACTAGAAATTCGGCATCCTCGAGGATTTGTTGCATGGAGAGGCGAAGAGATTCCAGGTCCTCGACGACGAGAACGACAGGATGAAGAGCGGTTTGAGCGGGCGAAGCTCGCATCCCAACCTCGGTTCCCCTGGACGGAAAGTGAAAGACGAAGAGCTGAGAGTATATTACGAAGCGGTAAATAGTCAACCGGGGTTCGGACAATTAAATCGAATAAAATAGCGGATAATCAGACGGACCTTCCTGGCGCCTTTTTGAGGAATTTGGCCAACGGTCGACGTTAGTGAGTGTTTCGATGTAGAAAAGGCTTCGTTTGTAGAAAGAATTGAGCGCATGCAACCAAGTCAGGTAAACTGTTATCTAGATGTAGGGGCCCTGGAAGAGGCCGCAAGTGCGGCCGGGGCGAATATACGGCGTGCAGGTTCGGGAAAAGGTAAGAATTACAGCCTTGCGTTGGATACGGAAAACTGAGGGTGAAGAATGCCGGATGTAATGAAAACTTTGCTGTTGAATCCGCCAAGTTTTGAGAATTTCGACGGCGGAGCTAGCTCGCGGTGGCCCGCGACGCGAGAGATTGAGTCGTATTGGTACCCGGTTTGGCTGTCTTACCCTGCCGGATTGATCCCGGGAAGCCGTTTGCTGGATGCTTCGCCGCACAAGGTGAACTGGCAGCAGACGATTGAAATCTGCAAGGACTATGAATTTTTGGTGTTGTACACGTCGACCGTTGGATTCCAAAGCGACGTCAAGCTGATCCGGAAAATCAAGGAAAGCAATCCCGGGCTGAAGATAGCGTTCGTTGGGCCGCATGGGCACATCAAGCCAGACGAGACTTTGCAGGCGAGCCAGGACATTGACTTTGTGACGCGCGGGGAGTTCGATCACTCTGTGACGGAGTACGCACACGGGAAACCGATCGAGCAGATCATGGGCGTCAGCTACCGCAAAGAAGGCAAGGTGGTGCACAACGCGCCGCGGCCGCAGTTGCATACGGAAGAACTGGATGCGCTGCCGTTTGCGACAGACACGTATAAGCGCGATTTGACGATTGAAAAGTACAACGTTCCGTTCCTGCTGCATCCCTTCGTGGCGTTCTATACGACGCGAGGTTGCCCGGCGCTGTGCACGTTCTGCATGTGGCCGCAGACGGTTTCTGGGCACGCGTGGCGGGTGCGGTCGGTGGACAACGTTGTCCAGGAAGTGAAAAAGACGATCGAATATTTTCCGCAGATGAAAGAGATTTTCTTCGACGACGACACGTTCAATATCCGCAAGGACCGGGCGATCGAGTTGAGCCAGAAATTCAAGCCACTGAAGTTCAGATGGTCTTGCACGGCGAGGTGCCACAGCAAGTATGAAGAGCTGAAGGCCATGGCGGATGGCGGCGCGCGCCTGTTTATCGTGGGATTCGAATCCGGCGATCCGCAGATTCTGAAGAACATCAAGAAGGGCGCGACCGTGGAGATGGCGCGCGAGTTCATGAAGAACTGTAAGAAGGTGGGAATCAAGGTGCACGGCGATTTCATTATTGGATTGCCGGGCGAGACCAAAGAGACCATCAACAAGACCATCGATTTTGCGAAGGAACTGGATTGCGAGACGATTCAGGTTTCGCTGGCGCATGCTATGCCTGGAACAGAGTTGTATGACTCGATGGCTAAAGAGGGCTTTTTGAAAGTGGAGGCGCTGGCGGATTCCGGCGGCCACCAGTTGCCACACATCGAGTATCCGCACCTTTCGAAGGCCGAGATGATGGGCGGTGTGAACCGGTTTTACGACCCATACTACTTCCGGCCGCGCGTGGTTTGGCGGATCGTGCGCGAAGCGCTATGGGATTCGAACGAACGCAAGCGGCTGTATCACGAAGCGACTAGCTTCCTGAAGCTGCGCTCGGAGCGCTGGAAGTGGGTACAGCGGGGCGGCGACACGCCGAAGCCCATGATTTCCGTGCCGGAGACGCCTTCGGCATCCGGGAACGACTAAACCTTCGACAAAAATGGCAACTGAGGGAAGGCTGCGAGTAAAGACGCTGGTCATGGTGTGCGCGATGGTGGTGTGCGCGAACGCCGGTGACTTGATGTTGAAACGCGCCATGCTGCGGATCGGGGCGGTGGAGCTGTCCGCGGCGGGGCTGGCGCATGCTTTTCGCATGACGGTCACCAGCGGGACGTTGTGGGTCGGCATATTTTTTCTTTGCGGATTTATGCTGAGCTACATGACGGTTTTGAGCTGGGCGGACTATAGCTACGTGATGCCTGCGGGGGCGTTTGGCTATGCTCTACTGACATTTTTTGCGGTGGTGTTTTTGCATGAAGCGGTTTCGCCGCGACGGTGGGTAGGGGTGCTGCTGATTTGCGTGGGCGTGCTGCTGGTTGGACAGACGAAACCGCGCACAACGCCTGTGGCCAGGGAGGCGCTGGCATGATGCACGTCGGGCTGTTTCTATCGTTCCTCATCTTTGGAAGCACGGGCGGAGAGATCGCGATTACGCGCGGCATGAAGGCGACGGGGGAACCGGAGCGGTTGCGGCCTGTTGCGTTGCTGCGATTCTTAGGAAAGGCGCTGCGCAACGGCTGGTTTTGGGCGGGTGTGCCGCTTATGGCGCTTTCTTTTTATGCGCTGTTGGTGCTGCTCTCGTGGGAGCCGATTAGCTTCGTGATTCCGGCGTCGGCTTTGAGCTACGTGGTCGGGACGTTTGGGGCGAAATATATTTTGGGTGAAGAGGTGAACGCGGCGCGCTGGATCGGCGTGGTGCTGGTGTGCGCGGGGGTGGCACTGGTTGCCTTGGGATAAGGGATGTATCCTGCAAAGACGATGATCGGCTCTGCTGGCGGAACTGCTGGAAAAGAAGTCGCGGAAGCGCCGGTTAAATTTGCCGGCTGGCTGGCGAGAGGTGCTCGAATTTGTGCGGGATAGCCGGCTTTACACATAAAAATTGGGCGCCCGAGCCTGAGCGGATTGAGCGAGCTACCGCTACGCTGCATCATCGCGGGCCGGACCAGCGCGGGGTGTTCCGGTCGAGCGTTGTGTCGATGGGTGCGGCACGGCTGAAGATTATTGATCTGCAGGGCGGCGATCAGCCCATCGTGACGGACGATGGCGACACAGCGATTGTTTTCAACGGGGAAATTTACAATCACCTCGAATTGCGCGGCGAGCTGGAAAATCTGGGCCACAAGTTTCATTCGCATTCCGATACGGAAACGGTTTTGCACGCTTTTCTGGAGTGGGATACGGCGTGCTTTTCGCGTTTGCGGGGCATGTTTGCGATAGCGCTGTGGACCAAATCGTCGCGGCGGCTCGTGCTGGCGCGTGACCGAATGGGCATCAAGCCGCTTTACATTGCGCGGCGGGGGGAAGATCTTTTTTTTGGTTCGGAACTCAAGACTATTTTTATTCATCCGGAGTTTGAACGGCGACTGAGTCTTGAAGGGCTCGATTGCTACCTCTCGCTGAACTATGTCCCTTGTCCGTGGACGCTGGTGGAGGGGATCGAGAAGTTGCCGCCGGGGCAGTGGCTTGAATGGGTTGATGGAAAAACGCGGGTTGAGACTTACTGGAGATTGCCTGCGGGGCCGATTCGCGAGCGATCACTGGGGTCGGCTTGCGAGGAACTGGATTCGCTTTTGCAGCAATCGGTTCGCGAGCACATGCTTTCGGATGTGCCGCTGGGGCTTTGGCTGAGCGGGGGCATCGATTCTTCGACTGTGCTGCACTATGCAGCAACGGCGTCCTCGCGGCCCATCAGGACGCTGTCTGTTTCCTTTCTTGGAAGAAGCTTCGACGAGACGGCGTATATCCGGAGTGCTGCGAAGCAGTACGGGGCGGATCATCGGGAATTCGATCTGAATCCGGGAGCGGACCTGCGCGGGGCGATTGAGGAGTTTGCGTATTATTCGGACGAGCCAAGTTCGGATGCCGGAGCTTTGCCAGTTTGGTTTCTCTCGAAGATGAGCAAGACGGAAGTGACCGTCGCTCTGAGCGGAGAAGGGGCGGACGAGCTGTTTGGCGGCTACCTGACGTATCGCGCGAATCAGCTCGCGCGGCCAATGCAGCGGTTACCGAAGTGGACGTTGCGCGCTGGGCTGGGGCTTGCTCGGCTGTGGCCCGTTTCGGATGACAAAATCAGCCGGGAGTATATGGCGAAGCGCTTTTTGGCGGGAAGCTTGATGACGGCGGAACGTGCGCACGTTTATTGGAACGGAACCTTCTCTGGCGACGAAGCGCGTTCGCTTTCGGCGGTTCCACTGCCGGATTCTCTTGGAGGCGTTCTTGGCGAGTTGCGTGATTCGCCGGCGGCTCACGATGGAGTGTCCCCGTATCTTTGGTGGGACCAGAAATATTTTCTGCCCGACGATATATTGAACAAAGTTGATCGCATGAGCATGGCGCATTCGCTGGAAGTGCGGCCTCCGTTTTTGGATCACCGCATTGTGGAGTTTGCCGCAAGTTTGCCGCCGTCGCTCAAGATACAAGGCTCGTGGCAGAAGATTGTTCTCAAGGAGTTGATGAAGAACAAGCTTCCGGAGACGATTCTGCGCCGCAAGAAAGTGGGGTTCGATATTCCGGCGCACGAATGGATGCGCGGGCCGCTGCGCGAGCTTTTGCTCGATACGATGCAAGAGGGGCTCGCGGAACATAAATCACTTTTCCGGCCGGGTGTGATCCAGGAGTTGGTGCGTCTGCACCTGGGGCGCCGCGTAAACATTGGCTATCACTTGTGGGGTCTGCTGCTTTTGTTTTTATGGATGAAAAAATGGGGAATTCAGGCGGGGCCGTCGCCGGCGCCGACTTCTTGGATCCAAGAAAAGACGGGTATTTCTACTTAGACGCTGTCTACTGACTCGCGCGCCGAGATGGCGTTTTGGCCAACTTCGTACTTCGCAGCTTGCTTTGGCGCAAACATGGCTGTACAAAATAACAGTTTGCCGCATCTAACTGCATGCCGTAATTTTTGATAGATTTTTGAACGAGAAGGGGACGTATTTCAGGCCTAATCACGTATACTATATTTAGCCCCACTCGGCGGAGATCACGGCTGAGCGCACGCAGCTCGCCCACTTACCCAGCTCCGGCTGGCGCAAGATCAATGCGCCGCTCCACGAGGCCATTGACAATGAGAGATTTTACTAAGGAGGAACGATGAAGATTGCTGTGCTTGGAGGGGATGGCTACTGTGGGTGGGCTACTGCTTTGTATTTGTCGAAGCAAGGACATTCCGTCGCCATCGTTGACAATTTTGTCCGCCGGCTGTGGGACCACGAGCTCAATGCGCAGACCCTGACTCCCATTCGCCCGCTCTCCGACCGCTTGCGTGTCTGGCAGGCGGTTAGCGGCAAGACCATCGAGTCTTTCTACGGGGACGTTTGCGATTACGAATTTCTGGCTTCGACGCTGCGCGCGTTCGAACCTGACGCGGTGGTTCACTTCGCCGAGCAGCGATCGGCTCCGTATTCGATGATCGATCGCAGCCATGCCGTCTTCACGCAGGTCAACAACGTGGTGGGCACGCTCAATTTGCTTTTTGCGTTGCGCGAGCACCGGCCCGACTGTCACCTAGTAAAGCTCGGAACCATGGGCGAGTACGGCACGCCGAACATCGACATCGAAGAGGGCTACATCACCATCGAACACAACGGGCGAAAAGACATTCTGCCGTTTCCGAAGCAGCCCGGATCGTTCTATCACCTCTCGAAAGTACATGACAGCCATAACATTATGTTCAGCTGCAAGATCTGGGGATTGCGCGCGACGGATCTGAACCAGGGCGTTGTCTACGGAACGATGACCGACGAGACGGCGATGGACGAGGCGCTGATCAACCGGTTCGACTACGACGATGTCTTCGGCACAGTGCTGAACCGCTTCTGTATTCAAGCGGCGATCGGACAGCCGCTGACGGTGTATGGCAAGGGCGGCCAGACGCGTGGGTTTTTGGATATTCGCGACACAGTGCGTTGCATCGAGATTGCTTGCGAGAATCCGGCAGCTCGTGGAGAGTGCCGCGTTTATAACCAGTTCACGGAACAGTTCTCGGTGCGCGACCTCGCCAAGATGACTGTAGCCGCGGGCAAGAAGCTCGGCCTGAATGTGGAAGTCGACCACTTGCAGGATCCGCGCGTGGAAGCCGAGGAGCATTACTACAACGCGAAGCATTCCAAACTGATCGATCTGGGATTGCAGCCGCATCTGCTTTCCGATTCTTTGCTGGACTCGCTGATGAACATCGCGGTCAAGTACCGCGACCGGGCGGATGCGTCGTTGATGCTGCCTCAAGTGAACTGGCGCGAGCCGCGCAATGACCGGCGTTTGCAGATGAGCAAGACGGCGAGAAACTCACTGGGCGCCTCGCGAGTTCAAAATGCAAGCGAGCCAGTGGAAAAATCCAAAAAGCATTCGCATCGATAGTATTCCCACAGCTACCATTTCCATTATTGCGTGAGGCGGGCTTTCAGCGAAGAGCCTCGGCATCATGCGCTACACGCAGTGCGAATTCCAGATCAAGAGGGAAGTTCGCTCCTTCGAGCGAGGCTTCCACCTTGGCGACGAACCGTTGAATGATGGGTTCCCTGTTCGCCAGAAGATCGATGAACGCCGCCCTCGTGTTTCGTTTCTCCAGCCATACGCAGCGCTCATCCGGCTGCTCATAGCCGCAGCGAATTTCCTGTATTGCGGATTTTGGGACAGCGTACGCCCGTAGGGCGAGTAGATGTGAGCCAAGATTATCCATCGCGGACATCCCCGTGTGATCAGGCCTGCTTAAGAGAAAGTGGCCTCCGAAGCGAAGACCAGCTCCCGGATGAAAATCCCTGCGCCAACGCTTCACCTCTTCGAGAAAACAGTACTCGAAATGGACGGCAATGAGGCGGCGCTGCGATTTGGCACTGGCGGCAAGCGCAGAGGTTACGCGTTGCGAGCCTTGCCAGGGCTTTTCCACTATAAGGTGCAGGCCTGCGTCCAACGCGGCTTCGACCATGATGGGGACATGATGTCCAGGTAGCACGCAGAGCCACGCGATCTGCGCATTGCTCGCGGTCATCGCTTTGGTGAGACGCGACCTATAGGCGGTGTCTGTTTCGCCGATGGCCCGCCTCGTTTCCGGAATACTTGCGACGCGACGATTCTCCGCCGCGAGAATGCTCTGCATTCTTGCGGCCCAACGTCCCCGGCCGAGGATTACGTAGGCTGGCGCGTCAGCCATTGCGATTTCCCGCAACCATTTCGCAGACAAGGCGAGCGGCCTTGACTGCGCTGACGACCTTGCCCGAGAAAATGTGGATTTCGCCGGGGGCGCCTACGCGAACGTGGAGAATGCGGCGGTCGTGTTCGGGATTGTCTTCGACGACGCGAATGGTAAAGCGCGAGCCAATGTAAACGGCGTCCTTCGCCGCCGGGACGCTGAGGCAACAGTCGGCGCGCATGGCGGCAAACCGCGAGAATGGCACGGGCTCAAAATCAGGCTTGTTCAGCACTCCGGCGTACGGCTCTGGAGTCGGTTCGCTGGCGTTCGTTGTGGTCCAATGATTCGTGTTTTTCGCGGAGCCGAAGAGCGAACGTGAGGAGCTACCGTACGGATCGAAGGCTGTAAATGGCCCGTCCACCACTACCAGCGCGACGCCGCGCAACTGGGAAGGAAGTTCGATCAGCATTTTTTCAGCGACTTGGTATTTGGCTGTTTTGAAGAATCCGCGGCTTGGGCCTAAGCCGTAGGTTGCCCACACCACGAAGTCGTACTCTGGCCGCATTTCCGGCGTGAATTCTCGCTGCTGCAAGCGAATGCCCTGCGCCTTCAGGCGAGCTTCCACAAGGCCCCTCAGCACATCCGGATCATAAATGTTTTCTTCGACTTCGTAGCACTTTTCGATGAAATCGAAATTCATCCAGGCTGGGCGGCATTTTTTGAGCGAGAGTCCGTGCTTGCTCATTGCGCTCTCGTACATATCGGGGGAAGTGAGCGAATGTTCTTTGGGGATCGCATAGTAGTGCAGACTGTTCCGGACAATGGCGTCCGCGAAAGCTTGCGTAAACTCCGCGCGTGCCTCGGCTATTTCGCTGATCGTTTCCGCGCTGCGAGGATAGTGGTAGCCGGCGTGGACGCGGTATTGATTGATAGCGGAAGCCGCGCGTAGCACACCGAGCGGGTCGAACAAATGTACCTGGTGGCCTTGTTCCGCAAGCCGGATGGCAGCTGTCGCGCCGTAAATGCCGGCCCCCGCTACCGCGATCTTCGCACCCATATTCCTCTTTCGTCTTTTCGTTCGCGCGAGTGAACCATCTCAATAAAGGATTGGGACGTGGAGCCGACGCGAGCTTTGAACGGCGTTTACTTTTGCGGGGCTGGGGGAGCTACGGGGACTAGCATTCCTTGCCTGATGCGATAATCGATATCGCGCCAACGAATGCTCCTGCGCCCGAAGCTGAGCAGCCAGATCAGCAAGGCCCACGCGTCCCACACCGGCACGAGCGCCATCTTTTTCCAAATCCCCTTTTGCTTCATGCCCCAGACACCGATCAGCCAAGTCATTGCCATGCGCACGCAGAGGTACCCGCCGAGATAGAGCAGCGCCACTCGTGCTGTGGGATGAACCGCCACCGCGGCTACCGACCACGCCAAGCCTTGCGTGAAAATCAGGCCGATATGTCCCCAGGGACGCATGTGGCGCATCACCGTCATCCAGCGCAGGCGCTTGAAGAAAAATTCACGCAAGGAATGAAAATCAGCGACTGTTTCGACCGCATACGGAAGCAGCTCCACTTCAAAACCCTGTTCCGCAACCAGGCGCCCGACGAGCAGGTCGTCTGCGGGCCGGTTCTCAATCGCGGTGTAGCCGCCGAATCCGGCGAGATGTTTTCGCGTGGTGACAATTGTTTGCCCAAAAGCGAACTTTACTCCGTCGAGTTGACGCGCCACCAGGATGCCGGGGTAGAAATCGCAAATCATGCCGATGGATTGGAGTTTTTGCAGAAACGTGTGTTCGTGCGTCGAAACGTATAGACACGTGACCGCACCAATTTTGGGGTCGCGGAGAGGGGCGACCACGGAACGCAAGTAATCTGGCCTTACGCGAACGTCGCTGTCGTTGATGACCAGAACCTCGTTTTGTGCTTCGCTTACCAGGCGCGCAAGCTTCACGACTTTGTCGTTGGGCGCAGTATGGCCGGAGACATGGACCACGCGAATGCGCCGCTGCGGGAAATCGCGCTTCAGCTTTTCGATGACTTCCAGGACGGCTTCATCGCCGTCGCCGATGCCGAAGAGCAGCTCGTAGTCAGGGTAATCCTGATTGCAATAGCTGACGAAATTTTCGTAGGCCTCGGCATCGAGGCCGCGAATCGGCTTGAGATTGCTCACGGGAGGCGTGTAATCCGAAGGCCCGCTAGATTTTTGAGCGTGGCGGAAGAATTGCCACGAACTGTAAAGCGCGAGGAAATAGTAGATGAAAGGAATGGCCGCGACGCCAAGAAAAATGTAAACGAGGTTAGTCGATGTCATTACGGCCCTCGCGCCGGAAAGCGTAAACCGTTTTTGCTGACGATCCTGCAACGCCACTTTGGCCGGCCTTTACGATCTTGATGCGAATGGCCTGGAACGGGGAGCCGGGAAGTTGCGTCAGAGCAGCAATCATTATCTCTTCAGAAGCCAGTCCTTTCAGAATCTTTTTGGAGTTTACTGCGAGCGCCAAAAGAATAGCAAATGGCTGTGAATTTCACTCCCTCAAAAGCGAATCGTGTGGTTCCAATGCCACCGGTGTTCAAATCAGCGCGTGTCGATGGCTCTCCGCCGACTAAAACTTTGGCGTCCGCGAGCCGCCGTTCGGGGTGTTGCGAAAATCATGTAAGATAAAGAAGGAAGGATTCAAGATGAATTTGCGCATAAAACACAAGATGATTACGGTTCTTTTCCAATTCTCCCGGCCATCTATATTCACGTTTGGCGCGCACCCTGCATGACCTCTTCCGCCGGCCTGCACATCAAAACATATTGCATGCTTCTGATCATGGTCATCTTCGCGCCGCTCGGAAACGTGTTGCTTGGCAAGGGCATGAAGAATGTCGGCTCAGTGGTCAGCTGGGCGCCTTCGAAGCTGCCCCACATTATTTCGCTTGTTTTCACGTCGGGGTACATCTGGCTCGGCATCGCCTCTTTGCTCACGTTTTTCGTCGCTTACATGCTCATTCTGTCCTGGGCTGATTTCAGCTACGTGCAGCCGGCCTCTTCGATTACGCTTCTGGTCGTCGCCCTTTTGGGTTACTTCTATCTGGGCGAAAGGATTTCACCGCTGCATTGGACGGGCATCGTGGTAATTTGTCTCGGCGTTTTCGTCGTTGGGAATACTCCTCCGCGCACCACTGAGGTACGCTGACTATGCGCGAAGCTTTGCTCTTGTTTCTGGTTGTCGCCAGCGGAACGGGCGGGGAGATTTGCGTTACGCGCGCCATGAAGCGCGTGGGAGAAGTAACCGATTTTCGTCCGCTGGCGGTTGTTCGCGTCATCCTGAGCGCAATGAAAGTACCGTGGATGTGGATCGGCATATCCATGATGGCGCTGGCGTTTTTCTCTTTGCTGGCCGTGCTATCCATTGAAAACGTGAGCTTTGTCGTGCCGGTGACCGCGCTGAACTATGCTGCCGGCGCACTGGGAGGGAAGTTCTTTCTTGGGGAACGGGTGACTCCCCGCCGATGGGCCGGAGTGCTTATCGTTTGCATCGGCGTTACGCTTGTTTGGCTAGGTAAACGCTGAGGTCGAGCCGCGCGTGCCCTTCGCTTTAGTCCCCCTCGTACTCCATCTGGCTCATCGAACTCGCGAGAAATACCGGAGAGTTCCGCTTTGTGGCAAGCTACTGAAGTGGCGTTCAGCGGGTCCCTCTAGGAACCCTGAGCAGGCGGGAAGAGAATCTCAGCGTGACAGTTTTTCATTCAGGATGGCGCGATGCGGTGCTTCTCTTGGCGGCTGCGCCACTCGCGTATTACATCGCGGCCACTTTTGCCGCTTGGCGCTTTTTTCGCCGAGAGCGCAAGAACAATCTCCGAAGCTACACACCCCCGGTTAGCCTATTGAAACCCGTGCGCGGCGTGGATTTCGCCAGCTATGAGAATTACTCGAGCTTTTGCCGCCTAGACTATCCGGACTACGAAATCTTGTTTGCGGTGAATGACGCCGCAGACCCGGCGGTTCCGCTCATTCATCGCTTGATCGCGGAATTTCCCGGCCGCAATATTCGCTTGCTCATCGGCGCGGAAAATCTGGGAGCCAATCGCAAGGTAAACAAGCTCGCGCGCCTTTCCCATGAAGCACAGCACGAAATCCTCGCGCTAACGGACGGCGACGTGCGCGTCGGTCCGAACTACTTGCGCGAAGTCGTGGCTCCCTTCGTGGACGAAAGCACTGGCGCGGTCACGTCTTTCTATCGCGGCGTTGCCGAGCACAATCTTGGCGCGGAGCTCGAAGCTATCGGCGCATCCAGCGATTTTTTTGCAGGTGTGCTGATGGCGGATTTGACCGAAGGCGTAAATTTTGCGCTTGGCGCTTCGATCGTCACGACCAAGCGCTGGCTTTCCAAAATTGGAGGTTTTGAGTCGATCGTTGGAATGCTCGCGGACGATTATGAACTTGGTCTGCGGATCGCCGAAGCTGGGGGACGCGTTCTTCTTTCGCGCGAGCCGGTTTGGACCATGTATCCCGCGCAAACAGCCAAAGCATTCTGGGACCACCAGCTTCGGTGGGCACGGACTGTGCGTGTCTGTCGCCCGCTCTCCTATTTTGGGCTGATCTTTACGCTTAGTCTCCCTTGGGCCCTGTTGGCGGCGGTCGTAGCACCGGCAAAGTGGATTTCTGCCGCCTATGTGCTCGCTTACTTGGTGTTGCGTCACGTAATGGCTTGGACTGTAGGGGTTTGGGGAGTCGGCGACAACGTGCTACGGAAGAAGCTCTGGCTTGTCCCTTTGCGCGATGCTATTTATTCGGTGGTCTGGATCGCAGGCTTCGCTTCCAACCGCATTACGTGGGGCGGGCAGGAATACACTATGCGGAAGGGCCGGATGGTGTCTGTAACTGCTGCGCGCGCCGCGGATTCTGCGCCAGCAACCTCGCCTCGCGGTTGACGCCCCAGCGAATCCCGATTAAATTAGATGAGATGAATCGTGGCTGTCCCGATCATCGGGAACCTGCCGCGGTTCGTTTTTTTCCTCCCATCGGCTGGGAGATCGTCCAATTGGTAGGACTCCAGACTCTGAATCTGGCTATCCTGGTTCGAGTCCAGGTCTCCCAGCCAACATCTAAAATCAATAACTTACGTGTGGTCGGCTACGGCGCGGCTACGCATTAGCCCTTTTCTCCTGTTTGCCAGTAATACAAATACAGGAGAAGAATGCTATGAAGAGCGCGAGTCTGGTTGTGCGTGCAGTGGTAGCTGGCAAGCGGATTAATCTTTCCCAAGAGGAAGCGGCAGCAAAGGGCCTGAGCGGTACTTTCTATTTGCGATGGTACGAAGGTGGCAAGGAGAAATGGAAGGCAGTCGGCAAGGACCCCTCATCTGCGCGAATGGCTGTCATTAGGAAGGAGCAGGAGTTCAAGGGGCACGCAGCGAGCACCATCGGGATCACCCTGGAACAGGCGATTGACACTTTCATCCACGAGCGCCGTGCGTCGCATGATTCTCATTCGGTTGAGCGTTCCCGGCGTGAACTCCAGCGTTTTGCTGTCGTGTCTGGCAAGACCTACATCCGCGAAGTGGGAAGGGCCGATGTCTACGCATACTGGCATTTCTACAAGGATCGCGGCTCCGCCCCGCGCACCATCGCCAACCGAGTGGCCGACCTGATGACCTTCCTCAAGGCCAGCGGGATTGTAGGCTTGCTCAAGCGGGAGGAGATGCCTAAGTATGACGAGAAGGATGTGGACTACTACACGGAGACCAACCCCAACGAACTCACCCAATTCTTTGCCGCGTGCTCAGCGGAGGAGCGGCTCGCGTTCATGTTCTTCCTCTACTCGGGCTGCCGCGAAAGGGAAGTGATGTTCGCCTGCTGGCAGGACATCGATTTTGTCAGCCGGACCTACACAGTACGCCCCAAGACTGACCTGGGCTTCCGCACCAAGAATGGAAAGGTGCGGCTCGTCCCCCTCCCACAAATTTTGATTGATGCGCTCAAGACCTATGTCGTCATGGTCCCCCAGCGACGCCTTATTTTCGTGAACACCGAGGGCAACGCTGAGGGACACTTCCTCTACAAGTGCAAGCAGATCGCTTTCGAGGCAGGCTTGAATTGCGGCTACTGCGTCAACAAGAAGCTGCTGTCCTGTGCGAGCCATCCGGTCTGCTCCAAGTGGAGCTTGCACAAGTTCCGCCGTACTTACGCCACGCTTAATTTGCTGGCCGGGATGCCTATCACCGTCTTGCAGAACTACATCGGGCACTCAGACCTGGAAACTCTCAACCGCTATCTGGCACATGTTTCAGCGAAGTCCGACCTGGCTAAGCAGATGGTTGAGAACATGGCGAGGATGATCCAGGTCCAGGGAACAGTGGCGGCGGATGTGATGGCCGAGACGGTGAAGGTCTAATCTTTGACTCTCACATCAAACTGTAACGGATAGTATTTATGGAGGAGGCCAGGTCTAAACAACCTGGCCTTTTCTGTCTTGACGATTGAAGGGGCTAAGGCCCGTCCTATCAGCTATGCGGACGCAGCCAATACCCGCAAATCACACCAACAACCCCAACAGCCCACTGCTGATTTGACGTACCCCCATTTAAGATGATGTAGAGCGCAGGAACCAGCAAGCCCACGGTGACAGCGGCTTCCATTCTGGCTCGGATGAGGGCTACCTGAGCCTTCCAGGTCCTGTTCTCTACTAGATTTCGTTCCACAAGCATCAACTATTACTCCTCTGGTCGCCCCCACTGCGGAGCGGCACTCTACGAATATAGAAAGGACTCGTCAACAAAATAACTGTACAGTGGTCCAAATTCAGTCCAGCAGATTTGGTACAGGATTCACTGTTCGAATGAGCAGGCTGCTTTGCTTCCGATGATGACGGGTGTTCGGGGACGCATCTCTTAGAACTTTGATGCCTTGCCGCCGCAAAGCTCCACCGCATGTCTGAGTGCTTTGGCGAATCGCTCCGCATACGCGGCGTCGTCCACAATGAACCAACCCTTGCTGCTCTTGTTGTGAACCTGCGCTTCGTGGTCCTTACCTGTTAGTTGGGCATAGGTGGCGACGGAGTCTTCAGTGATCACTGGCACTTCATTGCGCGTGTGAAACTCTACCTCGGCAGAGGTGCAATCCAAGCCGAGTGTTTGCACTTCCTCAGGGTCAGCGCAGCCGCCTACATCCTTGTGAAAGTCGTACTTGTGTATCTGAATTGAATCGGGGTCCACGTCGCACAAACTAAACGTGTAATCCCCATTCGTGTGAACATTCTTGAATAGGCCAACGGGGACAGTTTCGTGGTGCATCACAATCGTGCAGTCACCTTTGTAAACAAAAGTCTGACGAAATTCTTGGGTTATATCTTCGCTCAGCCCATCTTTTGCACGGAGGTAGTGGGTTTCGTCGCCGTGACCCCGACCGTAATTCTCGCCACCCTCATGCGGATTGTAGGTCTGGTCCATCCATAAGAGGGTCTCTTTTAGGTCCCGGTGCTTCGCGATAGCGCGATAGGCAAAGATTGCGCCAACTACAGCGACGACTATGACCAGGAGTAGCACAGCGCGTTTCATGTTCGGCGCGATAGAATAACACGCTACTTCCCCTGTGATACACTCCCGCGTACACGGCGCAATTCGTGATTGCATAACTTGTGCCAAAAGTTAGCTTGTCCTTGGATTCAAAGATGAATTTAACCCAGCCAGATATTGATGCCCTGAAGCAGGAATGGGAGACAGTTGTGGTAGACGCCGAATCCTATTTCCAGCGGGTTTGGAGTGCGATCTCAACGGCGGCAGCGACAGACCCCCACGTGAAATATGCGATGTCTGTCGCCCCGAGCCTCATCTCCGATGAAGATTTAGAAGAAACTGTGCCATCAATTTCCGACCGTCTCGCAAAGCTAGTTTTCAAAATCATTGAAGCCTCAAAATCTTCCCCGCTCGTGAGCGCGGTAGACCACGGTGATTTGAGAGTGGCCTTAAAGGAAATGTTGGCCGCTCTCGAATTTCATCGCTACCATCATTGGGAAACCCACGTTCTAAACGACGAAGACCGCGTGCTAGGTGTAGAACCTGCGGGCCAACGTGAAGACACGTGCTCGTTCTCTGATGCCCATAAGGATTTTCGTGGCGCAGCCGCGAAAGTAATCCGTATAGTTGGGCTAATGTTCCCAAGCGATACACCTGTGGCAGTTGCGATGGCTCGGTCCGAAACCCCCGACATCAAGAGCTATCGCCCCAACACAGCATTCATCCTGATGTGGATAAGCAAGGAACATCCTGAGCTTGAAGACGTGAAGAATCTCTTTAAGGAAGTGTTTAAGAAATTTGGCATCACCGCTATTCGGGCAGATGAGATTGAACATGCGGAGAAGATAACCGAGCGTATCTTGGCTGAGATCAAGACCTCGGAGTTCCTCATCGCCGACCTAACTGGCGAGCGTACCAGCGTCTACTACGAAATCGGCTACGCTCACGCCTTGGGAAAGCACCCGATCCTTTTCCGCAAAGCTCGGACGAAAATTGGATTTGACCTCGCAGGACATAATTGTCCCGAATATGAAAACCTAACCGACCTCAGACACAAATTGGAGAATCGTCTTACGGCAATGACGAACAGGACGGCGGCTCCCGAAGAGGCGGAGAGGATTAAGTAAGCATCCTATGTGTACCGGATTCCTTGATTGGCTGACAAAGTATCAGGCTGTCGCGATTTGGCTGGAAGGACTCGCCCTTGTCGCCATTTTCTTTTGGGATCGCAAAGATGCGAGTGACCAACGTAAGGAGACTCTGGAGCAGCTCGCCATCGGGAGAAAGCAAATTCATGCGGATCGGGTCGCAGGAATATTTCAGGCAATGCGCACCTTCGTGTTTGTGGTCTCGGATGGTATTCGCAATGATGACTTCGGTGTGGGGCGGCGATTTGAGTACTCTGATATTAAAGACCTCTACGGCGACCCGGAGCCAATGAAAGAGTTCGCCGCAATTCACGAGGCCCATCACGTAGCCATTCTCATTAACGAACCTCTCGCCGCCTACATCGGGGCACGGGTCGCCGAAGCCGTAGCTCTACAGGACGTAAAGGACCATAAGGAATTTAGTAAGCGACTGGAAGTCTTCTGGCAAAACTGGGAAGGCAAAATGATGGCGGAAGCCCTGCGGAAGCTGTCGTAGCACAAGAATAGGTGACAAAACGCCGCGGATTGACGACGCGTGCAGACTTTATGAGTGAAGTGCAGCGGGTAACGGTATATCCCATTGCGGGATTGGCAGGGGCCTGGGAAGACGAACCATTTGATCTTGCTCTACTCCCGGCGACTATTGTCCCTGGAGTGACTCTGGAAGACGTTTCGCCCATGTTCGACCGCGACACGTGGAAGTGGGTCGAAGACGAAATTGGAAAACGTGACCTTGAGGTGCTGGAGCGTGTAAAGCACGCAATCGTGCATCGCTACGTATCGAGCCAGTATGGAACGGGTGAGTCCGAGATGGCGTCCTCTCGTGTAGTGCATGGGATTGCCGCATGCCTCCGGCTAATTCGTCCTATGCGTCAGTTCGCTTTACAGATAAATGGACCACTTCAACCCAACGGCGTGATCCAGATTCAATCCTTTGACAATCCCGTTCACTTGATGGAGATTCCGGAAGTACAGAAGGGATTTACACTTCGCGACCGTGACCTGCGCGAATTGCAATCCGTGGCACCACAGTTCGTCACGGCGATGGCAGGCGAGTACTGGAAATTCAGAATGCCCGTGAGTCTGTATGAGGCAGGGCATTTTCAGGATCGCGAATGGAAGGCCCGGTTCTCCTTGTGGACCTCTGCCATTGAGGCGATCTTCACTTCTCAGACAAAAGACCGCGAACACAGTGGCAGCCGGGTGGCGAAGGCGAGGATCAAGTGGTTTCTAGGAGAGAACACCAAAATCTACGCTCCCGGAGATGTTCCTTCATTCATGCCAGCACAAGACGAACCTACAATTGGCGAGGTCATAGATGACCTGTACGAGGTCAGAAATTGCATCGCTCATGGAGACAAGGTCCCGGATAAATTTTTTGTGCAGGCTTTCAGTAGCAAAGGAAATAAGCTGGGCACTCTAGAGGAAGCGGCGAGCTTCATCGTTCGCGCCAGCTTGTTGAGAATACTTAGACACGGCCTTCTTCAACACTTCAAAGGGGGTCCCGAATCACAAGCGTATTTCAGAGCACAGGGCCTAATTCATTCGAAGCTGCCTAAGCCAAAACCATGAAAACGGTGGCGGGTAGAATGGGTATGACTTACCAGTCGCTCTTGATAGGCCCGAGCATTTGAAACACGGCTTGGATTTCGTCTCCCCAATTTTTGATAGGAAAGAAAACGTGACCGCTCAGCGAGTGACTGTGGGTCCAGATCCAAAGCTCTCCATCATGCTCGAAGATGAATCCGTAGAGGCCGTGGATTCGTTCGCCTTCCAGTTTCAATCCCCACAAGGCGGCGAACTGCTCAATCAGGGTCACCTCAAAACTCCTCTGCATCCATAGACATTTTCCCTCGCGGTGAGCACGAATGTTAGGCCGCTACTTTTATATAGCAAAATTTGCCCACCACCTCTTCCGAGGATGCTGTCTGTGTGGGTACCCACCCGTCGGTTACATTTTTCCTAGCACCCAAAATTTTTGGTAGCTTTCCTAGATTGACGCATTTATCATAAGTGACGTTGTAGTTAACTAGGCCAGCCGGAGCCTATCCTGGCAGAGGGAGACTCAGATGATGACCGCGAAACGCGCAGCAACGCAGCAAACGAATCCTGTAGTTGCCGTGAACACCTTGTCCGAGATCGAGAAGGCCAAGCAGAGACTAAAGGACTTGGAAGCGAAACAGAAGGCCGAGGCTTTCGCTGCACAAGCCCCGCTTCGGGCTGAGTACGAGAAGGTGATGGCCGAAGCAAAACAACGCCACACCAAGGCTTTGGAAGAACTTCGCGCCCAGTTCAAGGCACGCGGCTTGTCTTTTGGCGCTGGCAGCGGGGTGATGAGCGAAGCTGGCAAGGCAGGGATCGCCGAGGGTGCGCGTTTGTTTGCTCTCGCAGGGAAGCCGAGCCGCGCCGACATCATCTTGGTCTACGGCCCCAAGGGTCCCGCGTGGGCATGGGCGCAACGGGCCAAGGCGGGAGTTGACGCCGCGCACTTTCAGGAGGCGCTTGCCGCGAAGCGCACGAATTAACTCGCCGCAATTGTGAGACCCCGGATGGTATCGCCGTCCGGGGTCTATGTGTGTCTGGGCCACAGAGTTCAAATCTATCGAGAGGAGAAACGATATGAAGAAGGCGATTCTTGCGGCTGTTATTTTGTTGCTCTTCGTCGTGCCAGGACGAACCGCTACCAGTGGACAGGAGGAGATTGTAAACCGCTTTACACCAACAGGTAATCCCTGGCTAATGTTTGACCAGAAGACCGCGCAGAACTGTTTTCCTGGGTCGCACTTTGGGGAAAAGATGGCGAGCGTTAAGCCGCCAACACCTTCCTGGATTGAAGGCAAGTACCTGGGAGCTCCTGAAAGCCTGGGAGATTTTGTCCCCTACTGTTCCGACTTGAAGTGACCAACGCCATATCGCCCGGATGTCTCACCCTACGGCGTCCGGGAGATGTGAGATTTGAGGGACCATGAGCGCATCGCAACCACCACCAAAACTCTACACACCAAAAGAGGCAGCCATTCTGCTGCGTATCTCGGTCTCGAGCTTGATAAAGCTCAAGCGCGAGGGCCACATCACCTACATTCAGTTCAACAAGAGGACGGTCCTGTTTGAGGCCGAGGCTATTGACGAATTTCTGGAGAAGGTTCGATTCATCGCAGGAGGCCAAGTGCCTCAGCGAAAACGCAAGCCCTGATGAATGGGGTCAATGCGTTAGGAGGATGAGATGGATATGAATGGAAAAGATCTGGCGTTCCTTCTCGCCATGCTTGCATCGTTGCTGGTGTTCGCGAGCCGATGGCAAGCGAACGAGGGGGAGGGAACTAGCATCATCTCCAGATACAGCAAGCCCGGCAAGATTCCCTACCTGATTATCTGGGGTGCTTTTGTGTTCTATCTGGCTATGAGTGCGATTGAATGAGCACGCGATTGAAGTTCCCTGCAGGCCAACTCGTGGCAACGCCCGGAGCCTTAGCAGCGATTGAGGCCTCGGGCGATTCGCTTTTCACCTACCTGCAACGACACCTGGCCGGGGATTGGGGAGATGTTGACGCGCACGACCGCCGCGAGAATGAGTTCTCTTTAGAGCAAGGCTTTCGCTTGTTGTCAGCGTACTGCTTAAGGAATGGCGTTAAGATTTGGATAATTACCGAGGCCGATAGAACAAACACAACAGTTTTGCTGCCAGACGAATATTGAAGGGTGCTGCGTCAAATGAAAGATACGCGAATATTGATCTCGCTCGCGGCTGCACTAATCTGTGGCACCGCACTGATGGGACAGTCCAAGCCAGTATCGTCGGCACAGTCCAAGCTAGTAACCAAACAAGCTGACACACCCCCTCTGGTATTCGTAACGGAATACGTCCACCAACTCGTGACGAACGAGGACAGGCGAGCCGAGGCTGAGAAAGACTTCAATCTGGCTAAACAAGAGGCTCCCAGCAGTGTGTTTTTGGAGGCGATTCACGGTAGCACCAGAATCCAGCTGGAACTGCGAGACCAGATCGCTACCTTGAATAGAATGCATCTCAGCGGCCAATTTGATTTCCTTATTCCCGGCATCGTGGCGTTCTATGAGCAAAAAATCAAACTTCATCAACAGATGATTGACATCTGTAGTGCGTTCGTTGGGGGACCAAAGCCAGGGGTTGACTACGACCAGCTGGCGATTGAGATGCCAAAGATACGGGCCGAAATGGAGCAGACCGACCACTATCTTATGGATGTCATCCCGGCTGTGTTTGGGACTCTTGTGGACCTCAAAGCAGACTCTAAAGGCCATTGCAGCCATCTGGTTATCACGAAGGCGGAAAAAGAGAAATTGGTCGAGGACCTTACAACTGGTTTTGGCGACAAATTGGACCAGAAGAGTCCTAACTTCATCGTTGGCAGTGCCCAGATTTTGAACTCGGGACTCACCAAAAAGAACTTCTTGTCTGCGGATGATCCCTGGGAATGAGCGTAAATCTAAAGAGGAGGACGAGATGAGAAAGCTGATTGTACTTGTGTTAGCCCTTGGCTGTGGTGCCGCACTGGTTGCCCAACAAAACACAAAACGGATATTCCTGTCACCGAAGTCCAACATCTCCACAGCTCAGATTGCTGAGGGATTCTCTAAGTATTGTCCAAACGTCGTGCTAACCCAGAACGACGCAAAGGCTGACTACATTCTGGAGGCAGCCGAGACTGTAAGCGCCGATGAGGGGACAACGTATAATCACTGGCACTTCACGCTCATGAACAAAGATGGCGACGTGCTCATGACGACTCACCCAGAGTCGCACTTCGGTAAGAGGTTCAAACACCATTTTGAATCTGTCTGCAATTTCGTGAACAAGTAGAAGGTGATGAAGCTCCGCTACATCTTCGTGCTATTGGGAATTGCGTTGGCGACCCCAGCGCAAACACAGACGGCCCATGATTACTTCAACGAACTCAAGGCTGCGAATGCTTTCCGTCGCTATAGCGATGAGTATGTTTGTTTTCGTGACGATGAGGTCCCCTCGTTTGCAGTCATGGCAAGGGGAAGCACAATGATTGAACACATGAAGAACGCGGGACTCAAACCGATCAAAGAGATTTTGGCGTACAAGGATGACGTGTTCGTGCAGTCTTACTACAAAGGGGTGTCTTCTGGCGAAGGCAGTTTCTATACCCACGTAAGTAAAACAGGTTCTGAATATGAAATTGAGTTCAATTCGCCGTTCCATGGCAGAGCCGTATATTCAATCAACTGGCTTACTGGCCGTTACCGCTACCTGCTGTATGAATTGGCCCAAAGCAAAACGCTTCCGTCTGCAGAAAGCTCTGGGAAGTGTGACCTGATTCATCCCGATGTCCCATAGGAGACGTGATGTGGGAAATGGCTGCAATTCTGATGAGGGCTGCTCCGGGGTGGATGGAACGCCAGGCGTCCGGCTCAAACCTTGTGTTTCAGTTCAAGGACGCCATCATGACGATTTTTCCCAATGGGAATTGGCGCTGTGTAGCTCCACAGACTCGTCTCGTTCAGGGCGTAGCTCAAGGCAAGGTTAGCCAGCTTGAGAAATTCCTCCAAGGCTGGGCCGCAGCCAATCCTTTGTAAATGTCGCGGGTTCTATTTCTTTTGACCCGACTACCTCACTTCATAAACGGCAACCCATCTCTTGCTAATGATTACGAGTATACTGCTACAAAATGAGTTGCCTCTTAGAATGGCTCACCAAATATGAATCGGCAGCTGTTTGGATCGAGGGTCTTGCTCTCGTAGGAATCTTTGGCTTCGATATATGGGTCGCTCGGCGAGACCACAAAATGACAGTGGCGCAGTTAAAGCTCGCGCAGAAACAAATCGAAGCCTCTCATAATGCCGAACGGGCCTGGGTAATGACGGAACTCAGCTGGGATGCGCATACACGGCTCCATATGGCCGAAACATCAAATTGGGTGGAAGGCGGGGAGCAAACCGACGCACTGAGCGTCAATGTCAAACTCACATGCAGCAATGAGGGAAGAAGTCCGGCATGGATACACGGCATATATGGTCACTGTCAGGTCATGAACACGATCAAAGAACTCACCAATCTAACGAGCGCCGAGATGCAGAGTTACGGTCTCATTGGACCAATTGGCCCAGGTAAGGTTGTAGACCGTCAGTTGCACATGACGTGTCCCGGCCACATGAAGGGGACGCAGTCGCTGAGCATTTACGTGGTCATCGAATATCGGGACATTTTCGAGAATGAGAGGATGACATCTCTAGGATACGTGGTTGCATCGGACCGCTCACTCTACCGCCAAGAGGGATTGCCAGAACGAAATAGAAACACATGACTGAAAGGAGGCCGACGGCCATGCCTCCCGACATCGCCGATGAGTTGAAAAAAGAAGCTGGGTATCTGAAAGCTCTCCTCCCAGAGCTGGATGGTGTTCAGTTTCACGACCTAGAACGGCCAGACGTTCCTCATGGTCAACCTGCTACCGAAGAGCTTGTCAAATGGGCGTCGCAGGTCTATGTGTACAGCATCGTCAGTCATTTTCGCGAAATTCTGCGAAGCACCCTCACCCTCTATGACGCCGGACAGGTAGCGGCGGTGTTCCTCTGCGTTCGTAGTCTGTTCGAGATGGCCGCGCATATCTATTACGTGAGGAAACACGTTCTCGCGCATTTGGACCAGAAGGACTGGGACGCTGCCTGGAAATTCATGTTGAAGGTCAATGCGGGAAGTCGCTACATGAAAGAGGAATATGGAGACAAGCTGGACGGGAAGATTGAGCTAGAAGAGAGTCCCAAGGTCCAAAGTGCGATCGCGGCATTCAATGAATATTTCAATGGAGACAAGAAGAGGGCGACCCGCGAGTACAGTTTCCTGAGCGAGTTCTCTCATCCCAACAGCTTCGCTTTCACGAACCACCTAGATTGGAAGGAAGCCGAAGAGCCGGATAAGAAAATGAAGGTCAGTTTCACGAGGCCGACTACGGACATGATGATTCAGGCGATACCATCCGGCGTGATGTCATCGCTTTCAGTCCTCTCAAGCGGCTCCGAATTTCTCCGGAAATTGGGGGACCAATCCTTAGACAAGCCTTTGGACGAAGCTATGAAAATCGTAGAGCCGAAGTAGAGGGGCCTAACCGGAATCTCTAGGCATGTGTGGAATCGTCCGAGCACCAACCAACTCGAGGAGTATGAATATGGAATTGCCCAGTATCCTGGATTGGAAGACAGACAGTTCCGATGTGGCGAAGGTTTTTCACGAAGCCCTGATGAAACAGCTTGCCACGGTTAAAGAACTGGTCAAACAATTAAAGCCTGGAGACTGCACCGCATGGGATCTCATTGTATTCGCATACATTCAACTAATCCCCGGCCTGCTCAACGCAAACGTCCACGCCCAAGTGCGCACCACGGAATTGCTCACACAGATTCAGAGTTTGAATCTACGGCTTGAGAGTCTGACAAAGTGGCTGATCTGGCTGACCATTGCACTCGTGGTGTTAACCATCGCTTTGTTGGTTGCCACGCTTGCGCCTCTGTTTCATTAGGCTCGGGCCGCACTCAAGTCGGGCGGGGCGATTTCGGTTTTGACCCGATTACCCTACGCGGTAGGGATAGATGCCGAAGGCAGGAGAAGAATGCCTTCTAGCGCCAAATTACGGCGTCACCTAGCTGAGGATTTGATAGGCAGACAGATTTGAACCAACTAACACTTACGGGCATTGAATAGCGTCTGTGTGATATAAGCAGTTAGCTACTTGGATTGGGCGATAGGGGTGGGATAGTGACCGAGAACGCTCAAATGATCACGAAGCTCGACCTCCTTAAAGACGCGCTCGCCTTGGCTCCCGAAAATTACAAGGACAACGTCCGAATCATAACCGGGCTAGATGACAAAGCTCAGAAGATGGGCACGATAGCTGGTGTGTTCCTGGGGGTCCTCCTTGCCTTAGTGAAGCCCGATCAGCTATCGGTCCTATTTGGCTGGGTCGGACAAACAGGCATCTGGGTTTTTACAACCGTGATTCTTCTCTTGATGCTCTGTATCGGACTCTGCCTGTGGTGCATGTGGACAGGGAAGATTCCACCCCCGCTGAGCCTGGGACACTTAACGTTCATAGCTAAAAATATCCATCATGGGCAGGACCTGGACGAAAAAACCCAGCAGGACGTCTGCAAGGAAAGAATCGCGATCTGGAAAGAATGTATTGAAGCACAAGGCAAAGTCGCGACTTCGAAACAGAAACGCATTCTCGGGGCGCAAATCGTCCTCGCCGTAGCTATGCTGCTGATAGCGTGCATGTTGCTCTATCTCATTCACTCAGTGCATCCAACTGTTCCGACGGTTCAGCCTACTGTTTCTGCTCCAGTGAAGTAAGGAGGTCCAAATGCCGTCGAACCTCAAATGCAGTAGGAGTGGATGCGACAATCCTCGGCAAAAGGGTCGGATGTTCTGCGCCCCGTGCTTAGCGGAGTATGGTGTTGGGCGTGTGGCCTACATGACGGAGAAAGTGAAGAAAGCCACCAAGCGGGCGAAAAAGAAAAAGAAGCGTTAGCTAGAAAGGACTGCGAATCTATGGGACTCAAATGCTCATACGATGGATGCCCAAATGTTCGACTTAAAGACAGGATATTTTGTGCCGAGCACCTCGAAGATTACCCAGTGATCGACATCCCTACTTTCAGGAAGCGGGATCCGAGCACTGGCGAACCAAAGCCTCCTAAGAGCGGTGATGAGGGCAAGGGGAAGGACTAGGACGGGGTTTTTTGACCGCGCTGTGTGTCCACCTGTCTGAACAACAATGCTGAGTCACTGGAGTTCTTAAATGCGAGCAAGACCTGGCCTGGAGCAAAACCTTTAAGTTGGGGGAGGGGAATTTCCGCAGTTTAGAATTGAAGTCCCAGCTTCGCCTGATCGAGACGGTTTATCGGTTGCTAGGTCCAGTCCCATCTGAAACCTTCGGGGCTGGTTTGCGAAATTGGATAGCCGCAAACGCGGGTACCTGTTGTTGAGTTGCATCTGCAGTTTGAGTCGGAATCAAGGCTCGGGCATCCGCAGCACTGATGGCTTCATTGGTATGAATATTTATGTCTGCCGTGGAGGAGCAGTCGCCCTTATCCGGGGCGTCCAGTCCGGTACAACAGTAGTGGATTCCGACAACCTTGATTGGGCTTAACGAAAAGAGTGGGGACCCAGAATTGCCTGCTTGAGTGGACGCGACGTGGGTCAAAACATGAAATGGGGGGTGGACCTCACTCGATAGAATTTGGCCGGGAGAAACATACTTGGCCACATTAGGTGTGGCGGCTTTGAGTCGAGCCATCATGGCGAGCGTATCCTGGGTTCCCTGTGGATCGTCGAGCGCAGGGAATCCAACAAGGGCCACTGGGATCTGCTCTGTCTCCACTTGCAAATCTAAGTCGAGTCCATCAGGTAGATTGGCCGATTTGTCACGACTCTTGGCCGCAACTTGAAGGACAGCCACATCGAATCCTCGGATCGTAGAGATTTTCTGGACTCCCTGCACTACATATTCCATTGATTGAGAATGTTGAAACGTTGCTGCAAAATCCACATATGTGTCGGTTCGCAGTTTCCAGGTCGCGGTAGCGGGATCAAGGACGGCAATGTCTTCCGCAACGTGACAGGCTGTCATTAAGTATCCATTTTTGACTACAAATGCTGTTCCCACTAGCTGTGGGGTTCCTTGGCTCGTCACTGTCTCAATGCGGCCCACAGAATGTGACTTGCTGAGGAGGTCGGTGGATTTCGCTAATACGGCTTTAGCGAGCCGATTTTTCGCCTCGTCAGGATCGATGAGTTGCAGTTTATTGGGCAACACTGCCATCGGGACCAATGCGATTGCCATAACCTGTTGGAAGGCGAACTCAAATTTTAATATGTCAGGACCCTTGAGGTTCTCTGGGTCCATGGTAAGGAATTGCTGCGGGTGATACCTGACGAGATTCTTTAAGTCGGATGTAATACTCGGGTCTGCTTCAAGGGCGTTAGATAGATTGACCAAGATGAGTCGCTGCTCTTCCTTTGGCCGTTTCTTGAACATGCCGAGTGTTTGTCTGGCATCTTCAACAGCGTGGTTAATGTCTTCTTGCGTCACGACTTTTGGGGTTTGGGTTTCCTGTCCAGTGGGTGATTGGGAGCAGGCGGTGGGCAACCCCCAAACTAAAATGCTGAACGCGACGGACCATACTGGTCGAATTGCGCGCCTCATTGGTGTGCTGTCCCAACGCCAACTAAGGGAATATAGATGGTTGGACCCGAGGGCTGGATCGTGAGCGTCGTCTGCTTCTTGCCTGGACTCTTTGGTGAGAACGTGACCTCTAACACACAGGTGCTGGAAGGTTTAATCTTCGTCCCGCAATCGGGCTTTACTCCGAAGTTTTCTTCGTCGTCAACTGCTGCATTGAGCCCCATTTCATAAGTTGCGCTGTTCTTGAGCTGTAGCGTCAACTTCACCGTCTCGCCAACTGTACGGTCCGGAAAGGAAACCGTTTCCCTATCTACGGATACCGCATCGCCGGAAACCAACTTAGCTGTGCTAGCGCCTGTCGATGGGGGAGGCGGAGGTTCTGGGGTACTACAACGGCTACGAAAGAAAACTAGTTGGTCCTCCGGGTCTATGTTCGGTTTCCTAAATTTCTTCTGGAAGTTTTTCTCGCGTATATTGCCGCTGTAGTCAAACAAGTTTCCCGAGCAGCTGAGTTCACCACTCAATTCAAACAGAGCGTAAGTTGAGACGGCTCCTCCGCTGTAGTAGACCTTACTTCCTAACAAGTTAGATTTGGTGAGCATAGTACCGCCAGACTCTAGCGCCTTGAGCCAGAGGAGATGCCAGCCCGGAATTGAGAGGTCGCCCTTGATGTTCACACCGATGGCTCTAGCTAGGCCGTCTGCAGCAAGGACAGATGCTATTGGTGGTGTGGAGCTTGGAGAGCTATTACCGACGTCTTTTGTGGGACTGGTCGTGTTATTTTGCTGGTTCTGAGCAGGTTGATTGGAGTTAGATGGCGCGTTGGACGTGGATGTATTCGACTGCTGCGGCGCTCCATTCAGTGCGGCCATGAATGCATCGATGCTAGAAATGAGACTCCCTCGATCAATCACATCTTTCTGGAGTTTCTGCGAAGCGGCCTTGTTGGTAGGATCGACCCCTGCCTTGTTTAACTGCTTCTTAAGGTCGTCAATCTCTTTCTGTTTTGTTGCCACATCTGTAGGAGATAACTTTCCTCCATCGATTTGCTGTTGGTCAGAGTCTATGGTCTGCAGCTTATCCGCAACGCTTGCAGCGGGCGTCTGTTGCCCTTGTAAGCAGGCACGAAGGGTCAACACCTTGGTAAGCGAAGAAAGGAATGGGGAGTTCTCGTAGTCAATCCCGCCGAGAGTATAGGGGCTGTAGGCATCGGGCATGAGCACGCGCACATTTATTGCACGCAGCTGCCTCCCTACGGCATCCATTAAGGCTTGGTCTTGAATCGTCCCAGGGATACCCGTCACCGACTCAGTTGTAGCGAACAGACCCACGACGTCTTTCACGAGCGTTACGACTTCGTCTGCGGCTGTAGCGACAGTCCCAACCGATTCTCCCTGCTGTTTGGGTGGAGGGCAACTGAAGGCTTGAGCACGAAGGCTGAACTGCTTCATGATTGCCATGTTCAAGCGCCAGAGTTGGAAATTCACCAGAGTGGTACTCGCCGAGGAAACCAAAACAACACCCGGTGTGGCAGGGGTAGGTCTAGGCAATCTTTCTGTCTGCACACATACCTTGCCTCCGCCCGGCAAATCGCCCCAATATTTTTTCCCGATCAAACGAGGATTCGTGACTCTGCCCGCGTCCTTATCGTGCGGATTTTGTCCTAGTGGAGTGTCAATTGCGGTGCCATCAACTTGAGCAACGAACCCAGCTATATCGCAAGCAATCGCCTCGCTGTCGGACTGAAGTGCTTTGTAGGCGAGAATCTCGGCCTCAATCGAGAAGCCGCCCCCACCGCCTCCCCCGCCAGGGTTTCCTCCGCCACCCCCATTATTGCCTTGTCCTCCACCGCTTCCCCCACCGCCAGAACCGTTTCCACCTCCTGCACTACCCCCGCCCGGAGTTTGCCCGCCACCCCCTTGGCCACCGCCGCCTTGCCCGGCAGATTCGGTCTGGGAACCTGCGAGCAAAACCATGGCAACTGCTAGCGAAAAAAGTAGGCCGGGTCTTGACGAACGCATCATCATTCCTCCACGTTCTCGTAGCTCACACGCCAATTGCACGCGACACTACTCGCCAAGACTGGTCTTTGTCAAGAGTCGCAATAAGTTGTCCAGTGTTGAAGCAGGAAGGGTCGCTATCGTTTTAACGCAAAGTCAACTGCGCTCGACACTGTCATTCATGGGGGGAGAATCCGTTATTCCGTTACGATGAGGCTGTGGCGGAATCACCTCAAGAATTGTCCTCGACACGCGCAGCGGAACCGAAAAGAGGAGTATTCGCCCAATCCTCCCCCGGCTGAAACTTCCGCAAGACAACTTGTGGCTCAGGCAGCCCTTGCGCGATAGACAGCTCGAAAGCCTGAAAGGCTTCTCGCAGCATCGCTCTATATTTCTTCCGGTCGTAGCCGTGCCAGCCTTCCCACAATGCAAAGGCACGCACTCGGTCATTCGGGACGCTAGATTCACAGTCCATGTAAACGTACTCGATGGTCTGACCTGGGCGTAATTTCACGCCACTTCCAAAGAGCTGTTGCGTAGCAATCGCGGTGACACCAGCCTTTTGATAGTCACGCGGCTCTCGCGTGATTCGCTTGCTCACGACGAGGTCCTTGATTTCTACATCTCCGCTCGCTAGGCGTTCTTCGTATCCAGCCAAGACCATGCGTGCAACCTCGAGTTTTTGAAGATAGGACTCACGGTCGTGGGCTTCTGCCAGGATCGAGATGACCTCGTGTTGCATGCAGCTTAGCAGGGGAGGGGTATCGTGGCGTCTGCATTCAAGGCCTCTGACCTTGACCTCGCCATCTTCACCGACCGCAACGAAGCGATTCGGGACCGGGACATCCACATATTGTTTTGATGGGAGGAAGACGACGTAGCGATAGACGGACTCTATTGCCAGCGGGAGATGCGTCTGCTCCTGAATGTCTTTGGCGAGTTGCTCGAAGTCTTGCTGCGTCGCGCCCTTAAATTTGAGCGCACGGCGTCTTCCGCCACCACTGCTTCGGCCTCGTTTCGTGGCGCTTTCCAGCGACTTCGTCGAAGGCACATTCATCCCTTTCCCCGAATCAACTGCATGAAGGTTTCAATCTTCTTCGTAATTTGAGTGCGGTCGGGGCCGAGATTCTGCTCTAGGCAAATTCCGCAAAAGAACGTGATGATGAGGTCAGCCAGGGATTCATTGTCGCCGGCCTCTCCACGTGCAGCGGTTAGATTGTCGATCAGGAGCTGGTGGGCTTTCGTCATATTCGCAATCATGATCTGGCGGGCTTTGGGGGGAAGATCCGCAAACTCGCGCATGGAGTTCACGGAAAAGCACCCCTTCCGTCCCCAACTCCCGTAACAGACCTTGAGAAAGCCCTCGACGTTGTCCCAACCTAAAGGCTGCTTCGTCAGGGCTCCGCGTGCCCGCAGCACCTCAAAATATTGGCGCATGCTTGCGACAAACAGGTCCTCTTTGTCCTTGAACTCTGCATACAAGCCGGATTTGCGCACTCCGGTGGCCTGCTCAAGGTCCTGAACACTCGTCTCGGCAAGGCCATGCATCCAAAAGACGGGGATCGTTTTGTTGAGGACATCTTCTCTGGTGAACAGTTTTCGTCGTCCCATTGCAACATTATCGCTCAATTCACCGCGGAGGCTTGCCAATAACGGACCAAATGGTCCATTATTCCAATGAGAGCCTGTCCTGGAGGACCCATGCCGCCCAGCCGTAAACAACAGGTCATCGATCTCCTGAAGTCGCTTGAGACCAGAGATCCGGTTCCGTTCGCGTATGTCAATCCGAATAAATACATCCAACACAACCTGCAGGTCGGGACTGGCCCGGCAGGCGTCGCCGCCCTCATCAAGAACATGCCGCCCGATGCGTCCGTCAATACGATCCGCGTCTTTGAGGATGGCGATTATGTCTTTGCTCACACGGAGTACAACTTCTTCGGACCACGCATCGGATTCGACATCTTCCGGTTCGAAGATGGCCTGATCGTCGAGCATTGGGATAATTTGCAGGAGACCGCGACCGAACCTAGCCCCAGCGGGCACACGATGATCGACGGTCCCACAATCGCCTCCGATCTGGACAAGACGGAGGCCAATAAGGCGCTTATGCATCGCTACATGGAGGACCTTCTCGCAGGGCGTCGGGAGACCTTCCCGAGCTACTTCAACGGAACCCAATACGTCCAGCACAACCCTTGGGTCGCCGATACAATCCCTGGGCTGATTGCGGGTTTGCAGGCTCTTGCCGCCAAAGGTCAGGCGGTCGTATACAAGAGCGTGCACAAGATACTTGGCGAAGGTAACTTCGTCCTCGTGGTTGCCGAGGCTACGTTTGGTGGTGTACCCACTGGCATTTATGACCTGTTCCGCATTGAACAGGGTAGGATAGCCGAGCACTGGGATACGCTCGAAGCGATCCCACCTCGCGATCAATGGAAAAATAGCAACGGTAAGTTCTAATTCGGTACGAGGCAGAATGTATGCTTGAAGGCATGTTTGGGCAAAGATTGGCAGAGCATTTCTCTCTGCTGGAATCTTCCTCACTCGTCCTTGGTCCCAGAGGAAATTCTCCAGTTGTGTTGACACGCATGCGAATGCCGAACGGCTTTCCTGGACCCACGCCACACATTCCCCCAGAAAAGGCTTTTTCGATATCCGTGCACCTGCGCCGTCCAGACAGCATTAAGGGCTGGGGAACTTGGCTCGACGGACGCTTTCATCGGGTCACCGAATGGGATGCCGGCGGGATTCAGATATTCGATATGGAGTCGGAGCCGGTGGCACTGCGAACTTCAGGTTTCGACTCGGTTCACGTCTATATACCCCGGTCAGTTATCAATCGATTTAGCGACGAGCACGAGCAGAAGCGGGTTCGCAACTTGCATTGCACTCCGGGAACCAAGGATGACGTGGTGCTCCATTGGGCACGGATGATGATGCCCTACTTTGATCGTGCGATGCATCTTCCGGGCTTGATCCTCGATGAAATGATTACATTGCTATGCGCTCATCTGACCAGGACCTATCAGGATTCGGTTCAGTTCCCGGAAGTTGTCACCGGAGGACTAGCTGTCTGGCAGCAAGATCGAGCAATCGAACTACTGCACGAGCACTTGGACGGTGATCTTGCACTTCCCGATTTAGCAAAAGAATGCGGTATATCGCCGGGTCGTTTTATGCGCGCCTTCAAGAAGTCATTTGGTGTTCCAGTACACCGCTACTTGCTTCAGAGACGAATTCAAGCCGCGAAGTCGATGTTGTTGCACTCCGATAAATCATTGCTTACGGTTGCATTAGAAGTGGGGTTCTCTGATCAACCAGCCTTCAATCGAAGCTTCCGTGAGATTGTTGGAACCTCCCCGGGGCAGTGGCGAAGAGCAAATGCGCCGATGCCAAAGGTATTCAAACTGCTTGCCCAGCCGTAAGGGGCAAAAGCCGCTTGCCATAAGACAACTCGGGCCTTTCCGAAGCATCACAAGCAATTCCTGAAGCGAAGTGAGACTCTCTGCTGGCAGACCTGCCAGTTGAACCGGACGGAAAGTCCAAATCGCGGCAGTTCCAATCAAGACGGAACTCTAATCCTCCGAAATAATGAGATACGCAGATTCAATGGGGCGGTGTAGAAGCGCGCTCTCGCGCTGGCGCATGTTGCGTAAGGCGGAATGTCGAGTTGGAGGATAAGGATGGCGAGCACATACAGAGCCGTCGAGATTTCTTCACCGGGCGTTTTCTCCTTGGTCGAAAGAAAGGTTGCCGTCCCCGGCGCCGGACAGGTGCGTATCCGCGTCGAGGCTTGCGGTGTATGCCATTCGGATGCGGCAACTGTGGAAGCGCAATTCCCCAACCTTTCTTATCCGCGCGTGCCTGGCCACGAGGTTATCGGACGAATAGAGGAAGTGGGTCTTGGCGTGACAGCGTGGAAGGTCGAC